>Ga0233415_10000062_pt1 | contig 48640 bp, 54 predicted proteins | sample Na_anoxic_12_MG_FD_188631 | JGI IMG/M metagenome (GOLD analysis project Ga0233415, IMG submission 188631) | Seawater microbial communities from Saanich Inlet, British Columbia, Canada - Na_anoxic_12_MG | ecosystem: Environmental > Aquatic > Marine > Inlet | place: Canada: British Columbia...
ATTGACGATATCATGCGAATGATGTTAGAGGTGTTCCCCGAAATGGAAGTAGGGGAAGACAATGATGGACAATTGATTATTTATACAGGCTTTGAATGTGCATCTTCGGATGGCTTTTATGCCCCAATGAAAGAGGAATTGAAATGAAAAAAGAACCCGAAAGTAACGCTTGGAAGAAGCGAAAGAAAATGGCAAAGGATAAGGAGATATGTAAAAAATGTTTGCATATTATAGGAATAGATGAAGAAGGGTGCCCGCAGTGCATCTGTACTCTGCTTGATGAGTTGAAAACTGGCAAAGGATAGTCTAGGAATTGAAATGAAAAAAACTTATAATATAATGGTATTAGAAGATGGGGAAACATATGCAAGCGTTGAGGGTTGGTCTTTTATGATAATAAACCAAAAGGCTATGGACGAACTTTGTGAAGGCTATGAACCTTCACAGTTGGAGGAAAAAGATATTTTACATACTATTAAGTTTCACTAACACTAAGGAATTGAAATGAAAACAAGTTGAGTTGTATATTGTAGTCTGTTTTCTATGGCCTCCAATTCGTAATGAATTGGGGGCCTTTTCTTATTGAATCAGGATTAGAGAGACAAAAGGTTGTCTAGCCCCTAGAGAAACCTAACTCACGCACCTATAATGGGGTATTAGAACATATGGGGATGTAGCTCAATAGGTTAGAGCGTTGGCCTGTCACGCCAAAGGTTAGGGGTTCAAGTCCCCTCATCCTCGCCATACAAAGAAACCCTCCAACCAATACATTACTGTTAAGGTTTGGAGGGTTTCTTCTTTAAGTACCTCTCGAAGTAGCTTTGGATGTCGCTAGGGTCTAGGAGAATTAAAGACACTAGTGTACCTATGATTATTATAGTCGCAATAAGTCCACGAATTCTAACCCAATTTGACTTTTTTTGAAGGCATTTGCGCTGCCTTGAAAGTATTTCGCTCATTTGACTTTTTTGGAGGGGGTGCGAATTTAGTTTAGAACCAAGCTCAAACTAGGTCAAAAAAGCTCCCATGGGGGTTAATTTTTTTGTGAAGTTATTTGAGTTTTTGTGAAAAGGGTCAAGCAAACACTAGTTCCTAATTTGACTTATTTACTTCTATTACTTTGATTGGGGGGTAAAAATACACCATTTGACTTTTTTGTTTACATTGGGGGGAAGTATCAAGGATGAAACTTAAGATAGCTCCACCCTACTTTGACCCCTTTTTGACTTTTTTTGATCCCTTATTCACCTTAGCTGCTCCAAAAATCTAGGCTATAGGTTAAATCTATATTGGGTGGTGGATCTGCTAGTCCACCCCAAGGAAGGATCTGCATGATTAGATCATTATTAAAAAAGGAATCATAGGGGATCTCTTCATCTACTACTACAAGCAGTCCATCGTCAGCTACCCATGTACCTAAGAGTTGATGTCCTGTTGGTATTCCTTGTGCGTCTACTACTGTTTGCCATAGGCGTACTTTAGGATTAATAAAAGGATCACACTCTAGCATGAAGTTGAACCAGACTGATGTGCCTCCTACTGCGGGAAAAAGAAAAAATCCATAACAATCTGTATCTTGTGGTAGACTAAAAGAACCTATAAGATCTTGTTGATTACTTGTAGGTAAAAGGTCTAAGAACTGAGGGAAGTTTAACTCATCATTTGGTTCCTGTTCCTCATGATCATAAGTAGGAGGAGGAGGTCCCGTACTACCCCCACCCTCTATTTGCTTCCCCTCACAACTTAATGCGAAGAGTGCAATAAAGAGTAATAGTTTAATCATTTGACTTTTTTATCCCAACGAGATTGAGTCTTAAGAGCCTCTAATTCATCATGACATCCCTCATCACACACAGGAGGCTCCTCCTTCATCAAAAAAATATAAGCCCTACCACACAACCCTCTAGGGTCTATCTGTTGATGGCTGCACCTTGTCCTCTTTTGCATCCATACATACCAAGGTCCCTCAGGGCCAACGGACATGTTAGCCAAGAACGAAGAGGGTACGACTTCATCAATTACAGCGTTCTTTGGTGTTTCCTCTGCTGGGACAACAAAGATACATCCAACCAAGCTCACCCCTCCTACCAAAAGTAGTACACTCTCTAATAGCTTCTTCATTATTTACTTTCCGCTGCTCTACGGATACGCTTAAGGATATCATCATATTCCTCACGCACCAAGATAGGAACAATACCTTTTGGGTTGTCTTCCGCGATAAACATTAGGCTAGAATGATCCTTCTTCTTGCCGTCTTCAAAGCTATGCACTTTTACGATCTGATTTACATTTATAAGCATTTCGTAAAACTCACCTTCCAGCATGATAGTACCTACATCGTTAAAGCTACTCTGCTGTACACGGAACTCTGCGAAATTCTTAAAGATTTCACCCTTGAAGGCCCTTAGCTTCTTAATTTCTGGCTGTTGAGTTTGGGTAACAGGGACACTCATACCACAGATACAACAAGTAACCTGTTTCATTGTTTCGGATCCTCCATAAATGCCTTGTTAGAAATAAGCTCCTCAATGAACTGCCCAGCCTCATCTGTTATTGGGTCAGGGTTATTACCCCAACCTGTTTCTTTCTTGAGAGTACCCGTGCTAATTAATATTCCCCCCATAATGAGGAGTCCACATATGTTTTTCATTATTCGTTTCATTTTTTATTACCTTTTAAAACGGAGTAGATCGGCGTACCTTTTAGATATTACTATCTTACTATTACACTCCTCACAACATTGAGCGTCTTTATCGAAGAACTGCCCAGCCTCATCTGTTATTGGGTCAGGGTTATTACCCCAACCTGTTTCTTTCTTGCCACAAATACAACAAGTAAACTGTTTCATTGTTTCGGATCCTCCATAAATGCCTTGATCCAGGCGAGGTGAATGGCCCTAGCGTCTTTCCGTCCGAGGTCAAACTCCTCCTCAAGGTAAGAGGATGCACCCCACATATTTGTCACGCCGCTATCACGCAGTTCCTCCAAATAGATGTAGTACTCCTGAGTCTTTCCCGTGGCGTGGGTGGACGGGTCGGCGGGGCGTTCGTGTTCGTGTGTCATATTATTCATTTGTTTCCTCAGTCGTTGAGTATTAACGGTCTTTTAGCAAGAATCTGCATCTTATCAGTATCAAACTGAACAGGCTCCCAACCAGTTCGGGAAATCTCTTCAAGCAATTTATTCATAGCTGTAAGCGAATAGCTCTCTGCTTCAAAGATCTTGTACTCATACATATTTATAGTCCTCATATGCATAATGCACAGGAATATTTAATTCTGTCGCTAGGTAGAACTCCAATCTGGCTCCTTTGCTGGCTTCCCAGCCCTCTAACATATAAATACAATCCGCTTTCGTAAGCATCTGAATTGCCTCCTTCATATAATAGCACCATGTCTCCGATTTCTCTTGTTGGGAATCCTTCCACATATTGTGTGAGGCTGCCGAAGAATCATTTGAAGGAGGAGGGGCTATGTCTAAGGGGCTGAGAACTCTGTGACCCTCGTTTTTAAGCCAGCTTTTGGCCTCTACAAAGTGAGCAGGATGTTCTATGTTATTAGTAATGGGACCGCTGATGTATACAGTCTGAGACTTCAAGGTACTTCTCATAGTTCATTTTCCATCATAGCTGCAAGGCTTCTAACAATCTTATCCGTCTCAAACCAAGTAGTGCCTATCCCCTCAGCCACTCTCTTCACATTAATTTTCCCACTAGGCTTGACCAAGGTAGGATCTTTAAGAACTAGGTTAATCACTTCCTGTTGGATGGGGGTGAGGTAATAGGATAACTCCTCCAAGAAGATAGCCACCGAATGATCTCCCTGGGTTTCTTCAATCTCAAGGATCTCTTCCTTATCCGTAGAGACTGTTCCCTTTAGGATAGAAGACTTCTTAGTGATCTTTGCGCCTTTGTTGTTCTTCTTAGTCCACATACATGTTTTGATGTATTGGTCGAAGCCTTTGCTTCCCCAAAATTCATCAAAGCTACCGTTCGCTCCTTCGTTCTGCTTTTCAAATCCCATCACAGCCTCCATAGCTGATAGGCGAATGTCTTGCAGGTTGTCATCGAAGCTAGAAGTAGCTCTATCATCACCGCTAATTTGGTGGCTAATTTTATACATCAGCTTCCCATACTTGCGGTCAATCTTTTCCCATTGTTCACTTGTCAGCATCTGTTACCTTAATAGTTTTTAGTTCGGGGTAGGTTATGTCGTTCAGACAATGAAATGAGTTCATCATGTCATAGCCGAACACAATTCGTGGTTCATTCTTTATCATTTGGACATGCTTCTTTTCTTCGCTCCAGTCCTTTTCGTTAAAGGTCCAAGAAAATGTCATTTCAACGGTGATATCCTTCCATTTCATCATGTCTATTATACCATCCTTCGTCCTGAGTGTCAAGCCATTTCTCAGAAATCTTGGTCATTTCTTGTAGCATAGCTTCGAATTGTGAAGTTAATTCGTCTATCTTATTTTTGTGAAAGTCGCACACCAATTCGTCCTTGGCGAGTGTAAGAGCCTTGACCACTAAAGCAAGCTCTTCCTTGTCAATTTTGGTGATAGTACCGTCCATGTTACCTTTAGTGTCATTTCCTATTCTCATGAGGTAGGCCACCTTCCCAGGAACCACAGGATGTAGGATACAAACATACATGCGTAAGAACACGCACCGAATCCGAAAAAGGCTATCAACGCTCGTTGAACCCACTTGTCATCTACTTCAATCTTCATATAATTCTCCATATGTTATTTCGTTAAGGGTTGACATATACTTTACCTTCACTAAGGGTTGCTCGTTTGGCTTTATGAATAGGTGAGGCATTCCCTCCAAAGGAGGTAAAAAAGTGCCCATACTTGTAAGGATTATAGCTTGCAACGGATTGCCATGCCCAGATCGAGCGCATACCAGAGTAGAGCCCCCGAACGAACGCATGGACATTCTTCCTACCTTCACGCAAAACCTTAGCCCTACCTGCTGGTTGGGCGGCAAACTTTACATCATGAAGATGCAGTTTCTCATTGTTGTAAATGTACCTCACAACTCGACCGTTCTTCCGAATGGAAAAGCAGTCTTTGTGAAGGTTGCGATAGACCTCGATGCGGTCACCAAACTGTAGCTCATCTTTCTTCATGACCCTATTATACCACAAATTTCGTGAATGTCAAGAGGTTTCTGGGATAAAGTTTAGCCAACCTGTAAAAGCCAGCCTCTTCGTACCAGCAGAGGCAGCGACCTCGCTAACAAAATGCCAGCGAGGAAGTTTAAAAATAGCAAGAGAATTATAAGAGGGCTTTACAACCTTTACCACTGTCCCCTTCTCCCAAGGAGATTTATCTAATATATGGAGCAATCCTCCCCATTCCCATCTCCACTCTTTTGTTAAATTTAAAACGAATGCAATCTTAGGTATATGATCAGCCTTAGAGAATTCATCAGTATGTGGTGACAAAAAGCACCCCTGCTCATAACAAGATACAAATACCTCATGAAAATTATTCAATAGCTCTCCCGTAATTTCACCAAGTAGATTAATCTTACTTAACAGTAAATCACAAAGAGGTTTACTATTATTTTGACTAGTAGTTCTAACAAACACATAACACATTCCAGTCGAAGTCTTTGCTGTTTCCGTAGCCACCTCCATGCATTTTCTCATATCATCGGTATTTTCTGAGAATAGGGGGCTGTAGTAAGGTTTCCAGACTAAAGAACCATCCTCTTTCTTATAAGGGAGTGTAGCAAGACTCCACGAATTACGAGAATTAATTACAACTTCTTTCCATGCAAGATCTAACTCATCCTCATTAAAGAAATTGTCTAAAACAATATACCCGTCTCTAGCAAACTGTTCAACTTCGTTTTTCATGCCTTTTCATGCCCAACAGACCGTAGCCTACAATATCCTGGTAAGGGTTCTCAGAGAATGCGTCAGGATCATTTGCTATGCGAAATAATTTATCCAAGATCCTTGCTATTGTAAGTAAATCGTCATACTGATGGGGCTTAATATTCTCAGGAAACATTTGGCGTAAGCATTCTCCACTTCTTCCAAACGAATCACCGTAAGCCTTTTGTTTCTCGGATACTAGCTTTCCTACTTCCTGTCCAATCTTTGCGAAATCCATTTCTAATCCTCAATATGGGGTTTGTTCTCCCCAACCACAGAATTTGTAACATGTACCAATTTAGCCTTCAATTTAAACTCCTTAAGAGTCTTACAGCCTGAATATGACATGGCAGACTGGAGACCTTCCACAAGGTTGCCTACAACCCTCTCTGTGCTTCCCTTAGCCTTCGTAACAACTTGGGTGGAGATTCCCTCGGCGTTAGCGGTGAGTCCATCACAAGCCCCCCTAGCCCGTTTAGAAGCCATGCCCCGAAACTCCATATCTTTCCCAACTCTGGCTTCTTCCCACTTAGGAGTACAATCTGTTCCTGCCAACATCCCTCCGATCATAACTGCATCTGCTCCTGCGGCAAGAGCCTTGGCTGCGTCCCCATAATAACGGATACCCCCATCAGCGATGATAGGTCCAGCCTCGGAACACTCAGCTATAGCTGCAAGCTGGGGATAACCACACCCAGTCTTAATGCGTGTAGTACAAGCGGAACCTCCTCCCACCCCAACCTTAACTATATCAGCACCATAACTAAACAGACGAGAAGCTCCCTCAAAAGTGCATACATTTCCTGCGATGATTGATCCCTTATTCTGGGGGGTATTCTTATGGATGTATGTTAAAGTATCCATCATATGCCTACTGTCACCATGAGCAATATCAATACAAATATTAATAGGTAGTCCTTTACGAATTTGCTTCAGTACAGTATCAATTCGTTGCTTATCCTTATTAATACTACCAACAGCAACTGTCAGGGCTTCCTGCACTCTTTCATCCTTCTCTCCCCACTCCCAACCATCCCAAGGAGTTTCCTGAAACCAAGAGTGAATCAGGTTGTGAGTCTCACTCGCTTTCATATACCTGTGTATGATTCCTACCCCACCTAATTTACACATCTGCACAGCCATGTCTACTCCACAAATTGTATCCATGTTAGCAGCGAACACAGGAATCTTCATAGTGTGCATCTTAGGAAGTTGCACTCTTGTATCGCAAAAGGATCGAGACTCTATATCGCTGTACTGAGGAACGATTAGTACATCATCGAAACTATATGCTTGCTTCATATTTATCTTCATAATCGTAAATGTTAATAACTTCTACCCCCGCTTTAGTAAGAAAGGCTAGACCGTTGTTATGATAGTGATCTTTGTACATTACTCTTGTGATTCCTGCCTGAATAATCAATTTACTACAATCAAAACAGGGAGCCAAGGTAACATATAGAGTACTCTTATCAGAAGAGTTTGTAGACCTTGCAAGCTTAGTGATCGCATTACTTTCAGCATGAAGTACCTCTGGGCGAGTTACTAGTTCTTTAACAAAGAGGTTACTTTTATAGTTATAATGTTCACAGACATTAGAAAAGCCTTTAGGGGTTCCATTGTATCCCTCGGAAATAATCTGCGTTCCTTTAACAATTAATGCTCCTACTTTCTTTCTTTCTGCATGGGATAGTTGAGAAAGCTGTTCAGCCATTCTCATGTAAGTTTTATCCAAATTCTCTTGATTTGCCATGATTTAGATGTTTTGCTATAAGTATTGTCCGAACGGGTCCACAGGAAGCCGTCTAAGAGGCTTTGACTACCCAACTAGACCCATAGTACCCCTGATTATTATACGCTATTCTGGGGCTATTGCAAGAAGAGATCGAGGAAAACTTATAAAAATCTTCCTCGATCACTAGTATAGTTCTATAAAATCTACAACAACCACTCCTGTTCGTAGTCTGCAATTCCATCATCATTAGTGTCAACTTGATAAACAATTGACCTGATGCTACGAATGTAACCATGAATATGGTCTACCCATTGTTCCCAATGGCCCGTAGGAAGAGGTCCAGAAAGCGAATAGTCATGGGAATAATAACCCCAAGGACGATACTCTAATGTAACTTTTCCACTTCTATCTCCCTTCCAGAAAGCCTTACCTTCAGCAGCATAAGTGTAAAGCTGTAAACTAGGGAACAGTGCTTGTCCTTCTGGAATTAAATTTCCTTGAGAATCAAAAACAGGACCACTAAGCCCGCCACCCCAGTAACCACTATCTCCATCGGGAACTGGAGAAGCAAAGTTATAGGTATCAAAGCCTTGGGCATCAATTACACCATCAAAAGGAAAAATTTCATCCGAGAGACTTTGAATGGATATGGAAGGTTGCGTCAGAGCATATGGATAAGAACTCCCTGGAATTCTAACAGCGTGAGCCATATACCTTCGGGTCATTACCTTTCCAACATAAATGTTAGTAAGGTTTTCAAACCCGTAATCTCCGTCCATAACGGACAAAAAATCTCGAAACTCTACACCCATTAAAGTGTTGGGGTCTCCTTGAAAAGAAGGAACAGTAAAGAAGGCACTGTCTTGCATGAAAAGAAAGCAAGGACTTGTAAGTGCTGCCTCTTGTCTATTCGCCCCTTCTTGTGGAGAAGTGATCACTTGTGCAAAAACCGCAAAAGATCCTAAAGTAAGGGCAATAAGCGCATATATAAAAAACCTATTCATTTAATATCTCCTTGTTGTTATGGATTAGTGAGTATTCTAATTAATCTTCTTGTCCTCAAACGGCAAGATTTCAGCAAGCCTAACAAGAGGGCTCTCTGAGAAGGACATACTGTCGATCCCATTGTCCTTCAAAAACTGTCGAGCGACATTCAACTCTGCCGCAGTCGCTTGTCCTGACTGAACTCTAGAGAGAAGGTCTTCTGCTAGGTTCATGTGCAGCTTCTCAGAGACTTCTTCGATGTTCATTTTATTTCCCATCGTCTAGCCAGCACGACCCGTAAGTATCCGTCCCAGAACCTCCAAGGAAAGAACCTATATTGAAGGCTGTGCCACCACTTCCTACAGTATTGGAGGATGTAATAGTGGCACTGTTTCCCCGTGGTCCTGGGATGTTGTGGAGGAAAGTTATCTGGAATGGGAACGTGCCATTATACCCAGTGATATGGAAGGGTTTATAGTCTGGATGCGGAAGGGAGTTGTATAGACTGAGTGCAGATTTAATGGCTGTACATGTTTCACTAACGTCAGAACCAATCAAGACGGGAATTCCTAGTCCAGATGTAATAGAGGCATCGCCTGTATAGAAGACAAACACAATAGTATTTCCATACCCGTCTGAAATAGTTAGTGTGTCTCCAGCTACAGGATTAACGGATAGGCCAAGACCATTGCTGGCAGAGGCGATATTGGATGACCCAGCATTGTAAGCCTGCACCCTCGCCTTCATTTCAGGAAAGGCAACAGTCTCCAGAGCATAGGTTCCATCGGTGTTGCACTTTACTTGTGGCGAAATAATAGTCTCCCAATTACCAATCACTTCCTGGATCAAGTAAAAAGGAGCGTCTGGGGTGGCTCTACCAAGCAGACGGATATGTACAGTTGCACCATCGCCACCCTTTATCTCAAACACTGCTCGGACATTTCTGTTTCTTGTAGTGTGTGGCTCAACAACTCCAGTCATATTGTTCCCCGTTGGGACATTGTTGCCAAAAGTTGTGCGGTGTTCTAGTAGTGTCCAAGTCATAACTAATCTACTAGCCATCCTTCGACTGTAATAGCAGTCGAATTCCCCGTCAGACTCACAGACATCTCAGGGAAGAGATCTACAAGCGTTGTATTTGTGGTGTTGAAACCCATATCACCAGGAGTTTCTTTGACAATCTCATGCCACGGAGCGTCTGGCGCAGCCCTTCCCAAGAGCTTTAGTTCTGTCATGCCCCCGGAAGGGATCTTTACCTGCCAAAGACCTTTCTCGTCTCTGATTCTAGAAGGAACATAAACCACTACGCCTTCGAGTAGGGTTGCGTCAGTAGTATCAATCATCTTTTTTGTCATGGCTTTCCTAGAAAGTGGTTCAAGAGTGAGGCGACTGCGGCAACGGCAACAGCGATTCCAAGAAGATAAGCCTTGTAGGCTTCAAGTTTTCTAATCCTTATATCTTGTTTAGCAAGTTCATCACTTTGCTTACGAGAGCTTGACAAGAGTGAATCAACCTTACCCTCCAAACGGCCCAGTATGAAGGTGATGTTTTCTTTGGTGGGGACAGGCATACATTATTAGACGTTATCGCCTAGACGTATTAGAACGGCCCCTATCTGCCCAGCTTCCATTCCTGTTAGTTCGAGATCCCCGTTAGCAATATCAGAATTACAAATAAACAGTGATATTTGCGAAGACCCACTGAAATTGAAGACATGAAAACAGGTATCAGTAACGTATGAGCCATGCGTATTGTCTGGCACAGTGGTCCCACCATCAATGGTAAGGTGTACAGTGGTTCCCGCCTCGTTGTTGATGTTTGCTTTTAGGGAACCGTCAGAAGATGCAGAGTTTCGTACTCTGAAGGCCGTATGTAAAAGATAGATCCCAGATGCTACAACGATTGAGCGGATTGTTGTTGTATCAGAAGTGCCTTTGGAGAAGTAACTCTCTCCGTTATTGAGGAACAGCGGAGGAGAGGAACTGTCATCAATCTCGGTACGGCAGGCAGTGTTGTTTATATTTGCATTTACTGTGAGATTAGACTGTAAGGGCCATTGGAACTGACAGATAGGGAGGGCTAAGGCAATTCCAGCAGAGGTTAGCGAGCTATTCAGTGGGACGTTTGTTGAACCTGTCCCTGTGTCTACTCCTGCCGCAGTGCCAATCTCTGTCACACCACTGGTTCCACTATTCACGGGAATCGCTCCCGTGCCAGAACCCAGAACCAGTCCAAGCGTAGACCGTGCTTCGATTGGCGTTTCGGCTGTCCAAGTTGAACCTTGAACAGCAACGAAGTTGTTGTCATAAGCCCCACCGCTTACATTAGGCAGATTGCCTGCGACGGAGGTTGTATCGTCAACATACTTCTTAGTTGCGGCATCTTGATCAGTTGTGGGGTCTATGACATTGATGATCTTTTCTGTCTCAGCATCCCATGCGTCCACCCCACCAGGGGTTACCCGGTTTAGTGGGACTGTGTCAACGTAGTTCTTAGTTGCGGCATCTGTCAAAAGATCGGGTTCACTGAGGTTGATGATGCCCTTGCTGTCAGCATCCCAGTTCAAATCATCTGGAGCAAGTTGCATGGACTTAGCAGCCACATCTGCGCTTTCCTGCGTTGCGTAGAGCGTCTGTAGGGCTGAGTTGTCTAGGTCAGCTTCTGTAAGTACAGACCCTGACTGGAAGTCAACAATCCTGTCAGCATCGGCAATCGGGGTTGTCCGATAGATGTTGACCAGCGTTGTGCTGCTTATCCAGGCTGCGCCACCAGTGACTGAGTCAGCAAAGGTGACGCTGTTGCCATCACCAGCAATGGTGAATCCAGCGTCCACAACGAATACCCCTACTCCATCAATGTCTACCTTGGCGTAGAGGTGGGTGTTCTTGAGGAACTCAAAAGGGACAGCGAAGGCTAGGCTGCCCGTGTATGTGTATGTGACGTTTGCGTAAGCCATTTATAATCCTCCAGCGACGATGCCACGTTTTCGCAACCGATTCACATCAAAGATTCCCGCATGATCAACGGCCAATTGCGGGTATTCCTTCAAAAGTTGGTCGAAGGCCTTTGCTTTGTATCTTTCTAACACTTTCTTGATCTCACCGATTCGTGGGCTCCTTGCTTGGAAATCACTCAGAGGAGTTAGTCTTTGATATTTTGCACTTTTGAGTAGGCTAAGTAAAGAGCTTCTCAGTGTCCTCCCACCAACTCGTACCGTTCCGTTCAGTTGCTGCCATCTATCAAAGGCATCCTGTCCTGTGAGCGGGTGGAGGTAGTCGGTTAGGTTTAGTCCGTTTTTGCGGGGTTTGGGTGGCGTGAACCCGTGCCCAAGGGTGACGAACTCCTGTTTGAGCGCATCGTTTGTAAATTGGGTGTAAGCAACGGGGAAGAACAGATCCATTACAGAGCCGATTGTATCGGTTCCTGCTGCGGTGGTGCGTCTAACTTCTTCGCCAAGGAAGTTCCGAAGCGGTCGCACCTGATCACTGTAGTAGGGGGTTTTAGCCATGAGAGCTTCTGTCATAGACTGTACATCTCTCATATACTCATCCCCGAAGGCATACAGCGACTGACCTTGGAAACTGCTAAACGGGATCATTGATGCTGCATACGTCCTCGACAGTTTAGGCATGAATCTGTCTGGCGCATCTAGGGCCTGTAACACGTTAGAGAGGCCAGCCAGATATGTCTTGTTGGTGAAGTTCTGTGAGAGGGCAATGGCTAGCCCCATCAAAGCTGTAGAGGAGTCTTCCTGGTCCTCCATGTCTGAGTACCTAATGTGGTCATGGATGTCAGCCATAGTGCCCATCACTGTGGCAAACGGATCTAGTCGGGCGTAAGAGACATACCCCTCTTCTGTCTTGATGCTATACGGCTGCCAGCCAGCGTCACGCAAGATCTGCCGCAGTTCGGGGTCAGAGGGGCCTCGCCCAGTCATCTTCCCTTCTGTAGCTTTGGCGTAAAGAATCAGAGATGCCATGAAGCCAGCAGACGCTCTTCCTGCTGCATCAGATACTTTGCGCGGATCTCCAGAGGAGAGGTCACGCATCATTCGGTTCTGAGCATCCTTCAGGTGGATGTGTTCACCCTTCATCTTTGCGTAGATCCAGCGTGTGCCCCCAATGAAGTCATAGCGTTGAGCAGCAAAGGTAGCAATGTTTACTGGTGTGCGGACGAAGGGAACAATGAAGCGCATCCAAGGCGACTGGATAGTTAGACGCTGAAGCCACGCTGAAGCTGACCCACTATCCAGGGATCTGGTGAACGTCACTTCTTCTGAAACGTCTAGTGCCTCTTTAGACAGCGTGTTTAGAGCATGGTCAAACCCGCCCTTTTCCGGGGGTAGATGAAGGTGCTTCTGTGCGTAGTCCCTGATTTCAACCGGGTCAACAAGTCCAGCTTCGTGGGCTGCTTTGACTCCACGATTGTATGCAGTAGCCGCTGAATAAGCCTGACCGTCTTCAACCATGATTGAGAGACGGTCATGGATATGAGAAGCCAGTTCATCCCCGTTCTTGCCCATAGTCATGCCTTCGCGCATAAGGCTTCGATGGGCTTTAGCTCTGTAGTTGATCTGCTTGAAGAACTCGTCAGTGCTGGTGAGTATTCGACTGGGGATGCGGAGAGTATTACCAAGCCAAGTAACTCCCGTTCCCATCAAGCTATCCTCTTTCATTCCAAACCCCTTCGGTGAGATGGCTTGGAAGTCTTTGTTGGGCAGATCCAGTACTTTTGCTTTCGGGTCTAGAATGTTCTCGCCCATCTTGGCAGCTTGCCAAGCCATTTTGAAAGCATCATTGGCGTGGACGAACAAGTAGCCCAACTCAGCCACGGCATCCGAGAACGCTGCTCCATTTAATGTTACAGACGCACCAAGCATAGACTCTAGCGGTCGATATATGGAGATCAGCACTCCACCCAAGCCGTTGATGAACAGAGTCTTCCCACCTGAAAGGATCGAGTTGATCCAATACTCGTTGGTGATGTTCATAATCTGACGAGAGAAGCTCGGCTTGAGCATCCTGTTCACTCGCCCGATTCCATCAGCGTCCATCTTCCCATCAGTCAGAGAAGTTTCGAGGATGCGAACGAGTCGGTCTGTTCCCTTCTTGCCCCCACGCATCTGGAGGAAACTCTCAAGCTGTTTAGGATCTTCAAGGACTCCTGTGATTGCTATGTTGCCAGAGCCTAGTCCACGACCCTGAAGCGCAGTTAGTCCTTTGATCCCAGCAGTTAGGTTCGCCATGAACTCTGCGTGGAAGTGGATAGCGACCTGTGCAGCTTCGGAAGTCCCCTTTCCACCTGTTGCACGGTACGCCTTGATGTCCTCAAAGATCAGCTTGCCCATCGTCTGCTGGACGCTCTTGTAGGCAAGGATTCGTGCGTTGATCTCTGCCAGTTGGCGGTTGTCGTCAGCGATCCCACGCATGATGTGAAGCTGGAGTGCTTGGTCGTCTCTTGACGTTGTGCCAACCATCTTTCCAAGCTGCTCTCTAGCAGCGTTCATCTGATCAAAGTAGCTCTTTGTTTTAAGGGCTTCCACATCCTCTTCAATCACTGAGCGGAAAAGATCTTCGTATGTACGAAGGACGCTTATTGCGTCTTCAGGACCAGAGTAGTGAGAAAGATTTAGATCTGATCTTTCGAGGTGCCGCTCCAGCAGTTCAGATTTGCTGTACTTGTAAGATTCTGATCCATCAGGGTTCTTGATCTTCTCTCTAGGGTTGATACCTAGTTCGTAGCCAGCCGATAGGCGTTGATCGATGTTCTTGAGGATGATTCTGGCTACGTCTTCCTTCAGGCCAAGGGGGCGAAGGAGGCCGACGCGAGCGTCTTCCGGCTCCGCTTGCTGCTTGCGTCTGCGCCCTCGCTTTCCTTTGCCCTTCTTGGCGAAGGCTTCCGTGGAGCCCTCCATGTCAAAGCTCCGATGACGGCTGGATCCTGGCTGTCCAGGCAGGCGAGGCTGGCCCTTCCCAGCAACCCCTCTGCTCATAAAGTCGTCTAGCATTTTCTGGGTATGCTCAATGCCAAACTTCGCTTTGATGGCAGCGATCATCTCTAGCACGACACGCTTGGCGTGAACAAAGAGGCTCTTAGACGAAGCGTCCATAAGAGCGATCCTATCTAGAGACTTCTCAGCCATCACTTCAGCAAACCACTCGTCTACATCCCTGTAGCGATACTCTTCAGGTGTCCACTTCTCGTCTGCGATACGCTGTTTAGCGTCAGGGTTCTTTTTGAAGTAAGCGTCACGCTCTTTGGTGAATTGCTTCTTCAGCTTCCCAACAGTTGCATCATCCACATAGCGTGACAGGTGGTGCCACAGTTCGTGGAACATCGTGTGCTGGAACTCGCCCTCTCGGAGAGCCTTTGTGGAGAGGGTGACGATGTCATTCAGGTAATCAAAGCGTCCCTCAATGGAGTCATTAGAACGGATGGTGAGGTGGACCTCGGAGAACATCTCTTCTCCGATGTGCCGCATGAACCTGTCAAGAAGGTAAATGTCGGCATCGTCTAGCTCTTGAGCAGCGGTCTGCGCCTTGTAATCACTGAGGTTACCTGTGGCTTTTTTAGCTGCATTCTTGATCTTGAACTGCTGAAGACGGAGCCTCTGAAAGATCTCCTTCATCCCCCGCTTCTTCGCTGCGATGTCTTCCGGGGTGAGCCCTTCAGGGTAAAGCTCGTCAAGCTGCCGCTGAGTGTCCTCGTCAATTGCGTCCAGCTTCTTGCTGTCAGCGAAGGCTGCAAGCGGTCCTGTATTTAGGGCATCAGCAGAAAGCCGCTCATCAAGATCTTTGACTGTTGCTTCAACATGGTTGAGTGCGTCTTCGGGTAGCACCCTGACAGTTCCTTCTGTAACTGCGGGATCCCAACCGTTTCCGTCCTTCAACCCACTGTTCAGGTCTACTTCGGTTCCATCAGGTAGCCTGTTCCAACGGTGACCCGGCTCTCCAGCAGAGCCAATCTTCTTAGCAAGCAGGGCAACAGCTTCGGCCTTCGTTTCAGCCTCAAGGGCTACTGTCGCAGTTAGGTTTTTATTCGTACTCCCATCAGGATCCAGAATGTTGTTGTCTGCGTCAGCCCTGAACCATTCGGGGTTGCCCTCCCAGTCGTCTGCTTTTGTCAGGTGAATCTTCTTGTCACCAACCGTGATGGTGTAGTTGGGATATTCACCCTCAACTTTCTTCATCTTGACAGTGGGCTTGATCGGTCCCGTCCCACCAGACTCAAGGATCTCCCCACCGTATCGACGGTGAACTAGGCCGACGAGTACATCAACATCATCGGGGTTTACCAAGTCGTAGCCCTGACCAGCCAGGGCCTGACGCATCTGTCCGATCCCAGGAGCCGCTGTTTCAATCTTCGGGTTGAGCAGACCGTCAACGTGCGGCTCAGACAGTTTCCCAGAAGCCATGAAGACGGGCTCTGCCTTGGTTCCCCCAACCCGCTCGACCTTGGCGAAGCGTTCAAGCAGCTTCTCTCTGAGGAACTCTGCACTATCCGTTTTGCTCATCCCAGCAAACGCACCCTTCCTTGGGGTGCCGGGGAAGTTGGCAATTACTCGACCGTCTTTATTTACTGACCGAGAAAGCTGATCCAGCGTCATGTCCAGCATGTCCTCAGAGGACTGTACGTTCAGGACATTGCTCGCCATGACCATGTCATACTGATCACCCAGAGCTTCTGGGTTGTGCATGGGTCCAGTGTTCTCACTGAAGTCGTAGAGCGTTACGTCGTAGCCGTCATCAACGAGACCCTTCCCGTAATATTTATCAGGAGTGGTCTGCTTCCCTGCCCCAAAGTCGAGGACGGTGCCACCTTCTGGCATGAAGTCGGGGGCCAAGCGACGAGCAGCTTTAGCTGTTGCCGTTATTTTCCAGACTCTAGCTGTCTTGGTAACTGCTGCAATCTCATCCGGAGTGAACAGATCTCGGCCCGCACCAACAACCTGAACGTCTGCGAGATCTTCGTTACTGATCTTTACATGCACCTCACCATCTCGGAACGCATCATCGAGTTCCACTTTGGCTGGATCAATCTTTACGGAAACCACTGAGGTTCCATGCCCCTTAGCGTGCCCATGTTCTAGGCTGCTGAAGTAAGAGGCTGCTTCGTTCTCTTTAGAGACCCACGTTCCTGTGTCTAGGATTCGTTGGGCTGACTCTTTTGAGGTGCGGTGGTAGAGGGTAACGGTGCCGTCTGAGTTGAGGGGGACGGGTCTTCCGTCAAGGTCTTCAAGTCGGGCTGCGTTTCTGTCGAGGGCGCTTCCAGAGACGGCATCGCCACGCCGGGAGTCGGCGGCAATTCGGACTTCGGCTGCTGAGTCGGTGTTTCTTGGGGCGTTTCCGAATCCCTTGCCTTGGTACTTTTGCTGGATCTTTGTGACATTAGGTCTGTAAACGTCATCCAACCGTTTGAGAGCTTCGCCATATCCTTGTTCCTCCAGCAGAGCCCTGAAGCCGCTGCCATCGTTTGCTTTACTATCGAGTTGAAAATGTTCAGCGAAGACATGATTTCCGCTGGGTTTGCTTTTAGGTAGAGCAAGATTGTCGATGACCTTTTGAGCTTCATCAACGAACTTTGCCCCCTTGTTTTTAGTTACGAGGACGAACCCGTTGTCCAGCGGAACTACCACAATCTTACGCCTTCCGAAGACCTTGGTGACGGCATTCTGGATTACTTCTAGGTCGTTATCAGAGCGGCGACGACCGAGATGAATCTCGAAACCATTAGAAGCCGCTTTAGTTATCTGCTGGCCACGGAATACTTGTACGCCCTCTACAATTCCGCGATTGTGATAGAGCCCCTCAACCATTGCGTAGGCTTTAGCCTGTTTGATGGCTACTGGGTCGCCCGTACTTTTACGGCTTTTGATCCGGGTCTTTAGATCGCCTTTGGTGGCGGGGGGCGCAGGGAGAAGACGAGCGAGTCCCGGCCCTTCGTTGGGATCTAGAGTTCTGCCACCAAACCCCAATGCCTCTTCAATTAGGTCTTGTCCCTCGTCGCCAACACGAACAAGCTCCATGTCCGCTTCGTACTGGACCTTCTCTTCCCAAGAGGCATGGTGGAGGTTTTCAAGGACTCCTGATCCTGGGGAGGGCAGGGAGGTATCTGGAAGAACGATTGCGCGGTCTCGGAGTAGACTAGACAGATCAAAGGATTCCCCAGCCTTGAAGCGTTTAGATGCACCAGACTCGACGTTCAGTCTTTTCTGGAACTGTTCTAAATACAGAACTCCATATTCGTGGTTGGTCTTGAGATTGAAGTTTCCCTTCGCACTAGGCTTGATCCCACGATCAGTAGCCAGCGCAATAACCTCCTCTTCCATAGATTCCCACAGAGTTTTGGCATAAGACCAAACGGCTGCCTGCGCTTGGTGCTGTTCCCAGCCGAGTTCTTGAGCAACGTCTCTAATCGTCCGCTGCATGTAGTCATACTGTGTGCCCGACACTTCCCACGCCGCCCCACCGTCTTTGGACAGCTTTGGTGCAAAGCCAAAGTAGCGGGACATCCACATATCCATTGTCGCGCCTTTGACACGCTCTCGCGTTGGGTCAATGCCAGACATTATGTCGTTGTAGAAGTTAGAGATTTTTCTCCCGTCCTCCCTTTTGACATGCTTGCCCGTTGCACCAATCTTCCGAACAATATCAGGCAGCCACTCACCGTCATAGAGAATTTTAGCGGCTTGTTTCTGCATCCCTTCAGTGTTGATCCAAGCACTATTCGTTTCACCCATCAACGAGGATTTTTGCCGCATGAAGGTTGTGCGGTTGACACGTTTTGACCAGTAGTAAGCCTTTAGAGCCCGCTCAAAGTTTTCCTCAATGCCTGTCTGGGGGGAAAAGACAGCAACAAGTTGAGCAATCTTGTCGGCTTCATCAATGTTGCCACCAGTAAGTTTCAACAGTTCCCGGCCTGATCGCTCATACCACTCTTTCCCAACTGATCCCTGCTCTGCCCCCATCATTACAAGGTTTCTGATGTGAGTAAGCTGTTCGGGTTTGGTTAGCCCAGGCTTACCTTCAATTCCAATTGTTCCGCTGTAGGTGCCCTTTTGCGCTCCTTTCCGTGTGACAAGGAAGTCTTCGTCTTCAACAAGACGAGCGAAGGAGAAGGGGTCTTTTTGGTGGGTGCTTCCACGGGAGGACTCTAGAGCAGAAGAGATCTTGGCGGGATGGACTAAATCGTCTGCTTCCTGTTCAGCCTCTTTCGCGGAGGCACCTCTAGCCCTAGCATGCTTGTATCCACGGAAGTGTTTCAGCGAGAGGATGAAGGTGTCAACGACTGCACCAACACCAATCCCCTCGATCATTGCCTTTAGTCGGCCCTCGATCTCTGTATCGCTCTCGTCTGCTGCCAGGAATTCTGTGACAGGGTTAGCAAGTTGCGGGAACTGCTGGATCAGGTTAGACAGTCGAGCTTCGTGCCCATCAAAGACAGCGAAGTCAGTAATGGCCCCGGCAAGGGCTGCGCGAGTCACATCAATGCCAGCTTCGCCAAGCATTGGGCTGAACTGTTTACCACCGAGGCCCGCAACCTTTGCCCCCTTGGCAGGCAGACCCAGCATTCCAGCCCTGGCCGCTGCCTTCTGCGCCCCCTTGGAGAGCCCTTTGGCGAGCGTCAGGCTCCTGCCGACCTTCGCCCCCTTGCCCATCCAGCCCAAGACAGGCACGAAGCCCGCTGCGAAGTTGACAATACCTTCTGAAATGCCACCGACTACTGTCTGGCTCTCTCCAAAGAGGCGGGACTCGTAATCAGGAAGAGCATCTCCGGTGAGCGTATCAGCCAATCCGTAGACATCTTGGACGGCCCCCTCAAGGCCACGGGGGACACCCATGGCAACATCCTTGACATAGTCAAAGACTCCGAAGTTCTTGTCTTCCTCCTCTTCCTGATCTGTTTGGGTCAGCCCATAACCACCGAACTTCGCATTTTGATATGTTTCGTACCACCTAGCCATTACTGCACTCCACTGTATATATTCATAGCTTCGTCAATTAGAAATTGAACCTGTGCCTTTGGAGCCATCGGGTCCACCCCACTTGCGAGTATTGCTTGACACGCAAGAAACCAAGCTGTAGTTGATCGGTTGACTTGGATGTTTTCCATTTCAAGATAGCGGGCCGGGAGGGATCCCTCTTTGAACACGCCGTCAACAACATCTTCAGCCCTTGTTCGTTTGACTTCCGCAACGCTTGGATAGAAGCGTGTGCGTGCCGGATCAACCCAATCTGCAAGCTCGTCCCCGCCACGTTGTGTGAGGGGGATGGTTACGGTAGTGACTGTAGTGGCTGTGAAGTCCACAGTGTAGGGACTCTCAAACCCTGCCAACCTATGACGTTTTTGATCGGGATTCTCTACGTAATCCATAGTACCAGTAGCACCATCAGGCTGTGCCCGCCGATGCCCGAAGTCGTTGTACTGCACATCAGCGATATTATCTTTGTAGGTTTTTTCGTCGTCTGCCTTTGCTCCCGCTGAAAGTTCCAGTCGCCCAGTTACCCTGTTTTCTAGAACAGCTTCTTTATTCACGACATGTTTAAGAGAAAGCCCTTCAGAACGCATAGACATAAGCTGTGCAGCCAGTTCTATTCTGTTGTTCATGGATAGATCAGCGTTCTCCATCGTCCGAAAAACGAGCATTTCCATGTAGTTGTCGTGTTCTTCAAAGCCGTTGCCCTGCCCCTGAGTAAAGAGTGGGCGACCTGAAAGCTCTTCCCAAACGTGCCCGCCCTGCACCCTTTCTTGGATCCGGCCTCCACCCTTCATCCCTCCTCCGCGCCTGCCAGCATACCCATGAATGTCTAGTCGTCTGGTCACCCCGAAGGCAGCAACGGCATCATCGTCTAGCCTCATCTGTTGGTTTCTAAATGCTTTGTCAGGGTCCAAAGCCATCGTTTCGGTGTGCCTTGTTCCAGCCCGATTAGATGTGTCTGTGAAGCCATTGAAGAACGCTTCGTATTCACCACGCTGGAATGCCTTGATAGCATGCCGTGACAGCCCCCACTGCCCCTCCCTCAGTCCCTCGTTGCGCTCGTCCATGAAGGCCCGCACCTCTGGCGAGCTTTCGATCCCTTCATCAGTGAACCCCGAGACTAGTTCTTCAACAAACGAATCCACTCCAGTTGCTGCTGGATCTATGTGTTGGTTCATATGATACGCACCGTCAAAAGTAGTATTGGGATTGGCCTCTGTTCCGCTGAACGATGTGATCGAGTCCTGCGCTGCTCGCGGCTGTCCATCGGCATTCAACGCAAACACAGGAGCCTTCCACTCACTCCAGTCTGTTGTGTGGTCAGCAATGCGACGGACTGCATTGTCAAGCTCGTCGGTGTAGTCAACAAAAGTCCAGTCAACATTTAGAAGACCAGTGGCTGTAATTGGTCCGTGGTTCTGGAAGATACGGGCAGCATATTTTCCGTCCTCCTTTTTTGCCTCTTCCAACCCTGCTTGGCTGGATATAAATTCCCAGTATTTGAGTGGTCCTGTTCCAGTTGCGTGGTTCAAGAAAGCCCGAGTCACTTGATCTTGCGTGACTCTCTCACTAGCGTTTTGGGCAGTTACTCCAGTAGGCTCAACAATCCCCTCGATGGCTCGTTTGGCTTCGTCTTCGAACTTTGTGCGTTGGTTTCGCCACCAATCTTCTGCGGACGATGCGCTCCAATCCTCTGAGGCTGTGGCCTTATTCTCGCGGTAGGTTTTGTACTCCTCCGCTATTGTGCTTTGGATCGCAGTAATAATAGGCCCAACCCTTTCTTTGCTCTCGTCAGTCAGGTCTCCGTTGGCGCTCAGTGTGTTAGCCCAATTGTTGATCGTTGTTTGTATCTCACGGGACTTCTCATTCCCGAACGCATGAGCCAGACCACCCAAATGCCGCAGTTGATGGTATCTTTCTCTGGTGGCATGAGAGATCTTGCCTTCTTTCACCATGCGATTGACCTCGTTGTCACTCAGTGGATTTACATCTAGCCTCCCCTTGTTGAGAAGATCTCTTGTGGCAACAGCCTGAGCGTCTGCGTTGTCATTCAGAACAGTAGTCATCCTCTCAACGAACGGAGCAGATTCTACCTCCCAAATCCCTCTAATCTCTGAACTTGTCCACACTAGATCAGGATGACTTTCTAGAAGCCCCCCAACCCACGTTTCAAAACGTTCGTCTAGTTCAGTGCGGATACTGTGGTATTCCTCCAGGTTGTCCCCAACCAGCACACGACCCTGACTTGTGAGGGTTTCGTGGAGGGAGTCCACAGGAGCAAGAGTCCCTTTATAGAAGGGCAGCTTCTTCACTTTTGCTACTTCGGTCATCTGAGCAAGCTGGATTCGCGCACTCTCGATGGTGTCAGTGTCTATGTTTCCGTTTTTGGAAGGATCCTCAAGCAACGCTGTCATTGCGGAGAACTGTTTGTTCCGCCCCATTTCTGCCCAGATTGACCAGAAGCCCCCGGTCGCTGCGGAACTCACTCCAGTGGTATCAAAGCCGTGGACGAGACCATCAAAGGCCGCAGCAAGTGCGCCAAGGCCGCGCCGATCTGCCAGAACAATGTCGGACATCTCCTGTGTCCAGACACTCTCTCTTGTCTGTCCAGGTCCAGGTAGGTCGAGGGTGGGTCGAGGTTTTTCAAAAGTAAAGATATTAACTAAGTCACTGTGAGTGGTGGCACTGGCTAAACGGTCACTTATCTCTTCAATAGTTCTTGGTGACTTATTGAGTAGGTTCCTGATGTGACCATACAGTTGCTCGGTTATGATTCCCTGTACTTTACCTCGACCACTTTGGGACCACTCTGCATCGGCTTTGTACTCTCCTAATTCTTTAGCCTTGTGCAGATCGTCTAATCGTTTACCGATCTGCGACTCGTAGGGTCCGTAGGTGAATACTGGACTGTAGCCCTTAGCCTTACTGCCGTAGACGGCACTATCTTGAACCCCCTGTAGATAGTCATACGCCTCCTCTATTGCCTCTAATTGCTGTTCCGGTGAACCTTCTCTTCCAGCACGTTCTATCTGCTCTGCCAGTGCGAAGTGCGCTCTAGAAATTGCGTCTGCCTGTGACGATTCACGCAGCTTGGTGCCCAGGATCCCAGCCCGAAACTTCTCACCCGTCAACTCAGCAAGGGCTTTAGCATCGAGGTCTTGCTCTTGGATCGCATACATCAACTCTTCGTGAGCAGCCGCTACCCCAGCGGTTACTGAGTTGGTTTCATACGCTTCATTTACATCCTGAACGTACTTAGCTTTGAGGGCTTCCTTTCGGTCCATTGCTCCGTTGAGAGCAAAGGGGTTTCCAGCCAGGGCCTGAAGGATGTTTTCATCCCACACCTCCTCAAACGCTTCGGTAGGATTAGAAGTGCGGTCTGGATGCTGAAGCTCAGGCATGAGTCCCAACAGCTTACTGTCAGGACCAGTGAGCCCATTAGCTAGGTTCCGTCCCCGCTGTGCCGAGGCCCCCTGCCAGAAGAACTCAGTTGTTGTGGGGTCAAGAATCCCGTCCTCAATAGCTTTCGCTAACGTGGTTAGATTTTTCTCATACTCCGGGTGGGCATCTAGCCACGCTCTTCCAGCAACAATCTGAGACTGATTCAGTTGCTGCTGATCGTCTTGCGCCTTAGATAAAATTCCTTTGTTAATCGTGGAGCTAAGGTTTCTCAGATCCGCAATCGTGTGAATCCTCGGCCCCGGAGTTCTAACTTTGAAACTCTTGTTTATTGGCTGAGAGATCGACCCCAGAGCCGGAGCGCGAGCGAGAGAGGAGGGACTTGCGAGCCTATTCAGTTTGGCGCGTTTCTGTTTAGCCATTTAGGCAACCCCGTAATAAGCCTGAAGCGAAGAGGCCCCCACATTAGCCAGCGCACCCAAGTAATCTGGCTTAGGAATAGGACCAGGAGCGGCATCAAGAATGGCAGCGTAGTGACCTGAGTGGATTGCTTCGCCCTTCCTGAGAAACTGCGCGTCTTCAAACTTCTGGGTTTGAAGCAGGGCCATTTGATACTCCTGGTTTTGTTTCTCTAGATCGCCCAGAACCAGCCCCACGCTGGCCCCCTGCACACCCCCCTCTCCTGCCATCACACGGGACAGGGACTGCGACTCGATGGCCTTGCGGCGGTTCTCCATCAGGTTGTGCCCAAGAGAGATCTCACGCTCACGACTCTGGTCTGCAATGGCTGCGTACTTGCTGAGAGCATCGGCCTTGGAGACTTCCCCTTGTAGATCAGCCTGCTGCTGCTGATGCCTTGACATTGCTGAAGCGTTTGCCGAAGATTGCTGCATCTGAACAGCAGTCGTCACTGCTGTCATTAGTGCCATGTTCAAGGCAGCGGCAGTAGCAGCAGTCATCCCAGTTTGTACGCCCGCGACGACGGGGCCAGCAACGAAGATGCACATGTTAGATTTTCACAAACTCGTAGAAGGGTAGTTTTCCAACTCCAAACTCCTCATGTTTTGCAATGAAAACGTACCCACACCACCTAAGCCACCGATGGTGGACTGTATTTCGGCAGTCAACATAGTTCATTGTGACTTGATAAGGGGCAGTGAGGAGGGCTAGAAGGCGCTTTGAGTGCCGCAAGAAGGTCTTGGAGATCTCTAACAGTTCAGGAGAAGAAAGTAGCCAGATCATACCGATTCTATCATCATCTGGGAAGGGGCCTACCCCAAATATGGTGATAGGCACCCCGTTTCGGACAACGGTTAGGCAGGCTTTGGAGTTGAAAAACGAATAAACAAGTCCCGCTGTGGGCTCAAACCCTGCGGCTGCTCTGATTTCCTGGCAGTCTTCCTCGCGTAAATTAGGCCCAAGTTCAAGACAGTCTTCGAGGGTTGATGTTCGTATCTCTACCCTCGGTAGCGTTTGCTCTGAGTAGTGAAGTCCGCTTCCCATTCGATGGAGATTAGATTAGAGGGCAGAGGAGAGTCATTCTCCAGGGTGATGGATACCTGATCGTTTTTAGAGTGTATAGGAAAACGGAAGCCACCACTGTCTAAACTTAGTATACCAACCATGTCGGCCCCGGAGTCTATAACTGTTGCAGAGAATTCGTTTACCTGCCCATCTCTTCCGTCTGGGGTGACGGTGATTTTGAAGTAGCCTGAATTGTTGTGGACAAGGGTGCCATACTTTATCTGCTGCCGCCCTGTTGCAACCAATCCCCGACCACCTCTGGTGGCTGTGGCTTCGCGGAGGCGGGGGGCTGAGAACTCGTACAGAAAGTTGTACTTCTCCCCCACCCAGAAGGGAGTAGACGATAGGTCTCCCTCTACGACGATGGTATTCCCAGAGGGAGCTACACTAAATGTGAATATGTGCCCAGACTCTGTAGTTGCGGTGGAGCGAGACACAACCTGATAGGTGGCCGAACTCTCCACATTGTAGGGAAGAGTAATCTCTGTCGTATCTGATGCGGGTGTGTAGGAGGTAGGGCAGTCGTTGTTATCTACCCGACGATCAAGCGTTGTGACGTAGGTGCTGTCGGGATCTGTTTGCCCATCTGAGATCATCATTTTTTCTAGGAACAGGCCTTCGGAACGAAGTACAGCCATGTACATCGTGTTCTCAATGAAAGCAATGTGTCGAATATCTGATCCAGATCCAAAGGTGTACTTGCTCCACGCAGACTGAAGTCGCTGGCCTTCTCCAAAGTAATACTTGTAGATGTATAGAGAAGAGGTGTCCCCATCACTAAGAACAACCAGCATGTTCTCTAATGTTGTTGGCGCGAAAGTAGTAATTGTTCCTTTTATGTACTTAGGAATAGCTTGAGTAAGGTCGTCGGCTGAGTAGACATTTTCAGTCAACTGATTCAATTCTCTAACCCCGGAGAAGTCTCCGTGAGCATAGCCAAAGACTACACCTTGCCCAGAAGTGAGGGGACGAACTGTAGTGTAGTTTTCGAAGTCAGTGACGGCTGACACTTGAACTGTCTGCGGAGTCAGGTACGGCTCTCCCTCTAAGATGAACTGTGTCTGATCAGAGAAGAGTACGAGCTTCTCATTCCAGGCTACCCCGCTGTGAAGGATGGCTACAGAGGAGTGTCCCACCCCCACATCAATGGGGTCACCATCTAGGATTGCGGTGGTAGCCGTGCGGAAGAAGTTCTCAAAGACGGCCACTTCCGAAAGGATAACATTATCATTCGATAGGAAGCCCATCCGGCTTCTGAAGAAGAACACATCATTGATGTATGTGTCTGCTGTGTTAGTAGAAACAAAACTTGGGAAGGGGTTTGTTACTTCGTCATTGCCAACTAAACGGTCTTCCCAGGTGATCGCATTCCAAACAAAGTAGGGATCTCCACTTCCATCAAAGAAACGCTCTAACCTGTGAGGCATGGTGGCTTTCTTGATTCGGTACTGCTCACTACCAAGAGAAGTCTCTTTCCAGATGCCTGCACCGAAAACCCCATCTCCATCCTTAGCCTCAAACTCTAGATAGTAGTTATCTTCGGCTGCTTCGGCATTTCCTTGCACTTCGATCTTGAATCCGTCAAAACACACTAGCGGAAGGTTGGTAACGGTGTCCACCTTACGGTGAACAAGCTCCATCAAACTGTTAGCGTTGCTGTCTTTTGTTGAAACTGCGCTGAAATCCGGGGACGTTGTAGTTCCGTTTGATCCATAAGTAGGAACGCAACGAATAACAGAGGACTCTGTGGTGAACACTGCATTAGAAGTAGCGGCGTTCAGCTTGGCGCAAAGATCCGAAGCTATCTGTTCTGTGTGAATAAAGTCTTCTTGATTAGTTCCTGCGCTCTGCTGTGTGGCTATACTCCAGGTATCTGGAGCCGTTACCAAAGCAGGACGGATGTCCAGTCCTGCGTGTTTGCCCCTGACCTCACATCTGCCGCCTTCTAGAGATGCGTCGAGGCCGCTTACGTTTTGCCAGAAGCTTATTAGCTGTGTCTCGACAAAAGAACCCGAAGCACCAGCCCCAGTTGTCGGTCCACCTTCGGTGCCAAGGAAAGTAGCTTTCCACTGTCCTCCGTTGTTGCTACCGCTAGGGACATTGATCCGCATTTTGTGGATCTTGGTACCGTTCGTGCTTCCATCCCAAGTAGAAACAGAGGCAGTGATGCTTTCCGTAGCACCCCCACCCGCTGATGTGTACATAGTTACAGTAATGTCATAGTCGGATTGATAAAGTCCGCTGCGAACAAAAACAAAAGCATCAGTAGACATGGCATCTCCTACCGCTGCATCCTTCTCCACCTTCACAGTTGGGTTTACTACGAAGGTATTGTCAGCCACACTCACTGAGCGCAGTAAGGCTGGCTCAGTATTGTCTAGATAAGAGAAGTCAACAATAGCCGTACCATCTCCATTACCTCCTGGACCTTCAACTTTCCGAAATGCATTGGCTTGAATATCCCAGACCTTGATCTCTGGGTTCGCCTCTGCCGCACCTCCAAGAAACACAGCGAGATAGCGTTCAGACACATCACGATTGATGGTATGAATACTCGCCTTCTTACTGCCAAGGGTAGCAGCGTCTAGCATTTCCGCTACATGCTCAGTTGGCTGGCGTTTAGACAGCCCATCTACTACAGAGCTAAACCCATTCTCTTGAGACTCTGCCTGTGAAGCGAATCTAAGAGTATCAGGTTGCTGACTAATTCCAGATATTAGGCTGGATGTTGACCAACTAATTAGCGTCATGCCTAGAAGCGGCTGACAGAGTCAAGAGGAGAGGTGCGATTGATGGTGTCAAAGGTGCCTTGGTTATCGAAGATCGAGAAGTCGGATACCTCCATCTCAACATTTTTCAGATCAGCTAGTGCGTACATCTCGTCCCTCATGGTGAAGGCATTCAACTCAATGCTGGAAAGCATACGATCTTGGAACACTCTACCAGCCCTGATCATCACATACCTCTTACCTACTTCTGGCAGATGCTCCCATTCTAGTAGATAAACGGCTGTCACTGTTGCATCACCTGTGAAGATGTCTGTGTGAGCAGTTAGATCATATAGGTAACCAGCGCGGATTGAGTAGTGAGCGGTAGATGTTCGGATGTCACCGTCCACCCTTGACACATTTCCAGGGATAGAGATCTTGCCTTCTGCGTCCTTGGCAAAGACGACCTTGTACTCAGTGTTCCAGTACCAGCCTCGCGTTTGGACCTCTTTCAGCACTTCATCCAAGATGTTCTTGGCAATTGCTACGTCTCCTGTTGCGTTCGTTTCAAAGGAACTAACAGGTGCCTCACCAATAACACTGAGCATAGTGTTGATGGCTTCTAGTTTGGTTGTTGCTGATAGAGTCATGGTTTTCCTATGGAAAGAGGGGGTGACCCCAGGCGAGGAGTCACCCCCATATTAGGGCAGTCTGTCTGGAGGTGTAAAGCTCAGTCAGCCAGAACAGAGTTGGCCGTGGCGGCACACTGCACAACCGCGCAACTCTCAGGACGAAGAACTCCGTGGCCCATGGCATGCTTGCAGACGAACAGAGTACCCTGCCTTTCAACTTGATACTCTGATTCCATTGACATATCCATGAGCTTGACAGTGCCGAGCCCCGACTTCTGAAGAACCACTGCCTTGATGTTGGCACCTTCACCAGTCACGACTTCCGCGATGGTATCTTCGCCAGCCGTTCTCAAGTCAATCTTGTAGCTGTTGCCATCAGCAGCACCAGCACCATCATGGATGTTTGTGGCATCCGTGTGGTTAACGCTTGCCGGGATGTGGTTAGACATAAAGATCTGTCCACCCCAAGCACGGAACAGTGTTCCCCCAGCCATCGAGCCATTTTCAGGACTGATGTCTCTGTCAATCATGTCCTTCTGCTCGATGATCTTGTAGAAGGTTTCTGGACTGACAACGATGGCTCTGTCTTCAGCAGGGATGTCCTGCTCATCAAGAACCTGCATAGCAACTCGGATTCCCTGCAAGATGGCAACCGCAGTAGCGGCACCAGGGCCGGGAGTCTGAACCACCGTGCCACCGAAGGGCACGAACTCAGCCGTAGGCTGATCAGCAGCCGAAGCATCGGTGTAGGCACCAATCACAGCCAGAAGGAGCAACTGTTGGTCGAATTTCTTCGCCATCGCTCGACCCAGTTCGGTCGAGTAGATACCCCTAACATCATAGTGATTGATGATTTCCTCAACCTTTGCCACAAAAACAGATGAAGTGAGCAGTTTGTCAACCCAGATCAAACGCTCACCGTGTTTGATTTGATTCAAGTACAACCCAGCATCCGTAATGACGGATTCGCCTGGAGTGTGGTACTTCGTAGTAGCAGTCCCTATAACAGGGAACTGAGCAGATTTGCCGGACTGGATAGACCGAACCATGTGGAGAGACTTCATTACGTTAGTCTCTTCAAAGGTTGTCAGGATCTCTCCAGACCATTTCTTGAGAAAGAGTGCGTAGTCGTCGCCTGCGGCATTATATTCACCGAGACCCGATCTAAGTGCCCCACCTTCGCCAGCCATGGTAGTTACCTTTTGTTAGAAGAAGTTAGAAAAAAGGGAGTTTGGAGAGACGCTGAATAATCGTCCTGACAGGTAGGTTGTCCACCGTAGCGGGCCTAAGCAGTTCGAAAATCAGATAATGTCTCGGTTACGAAGTGGCAGGAGGATCCCCATCACCTTGTTTTTTACGACGTAGTCTCTGGCTTCCGAGCGCAAGGAGGCCAGCCGCGAGGGCTGCCGCAGTGCCGCCAAGAACGGGATTGCCAGTTAGAGCCGTTGTGATCATACTAACCATATTAGTTGTTGGTTCACTAATAGAGTCTACAGTATTCGCAGAAGAGTCGCCAATTGTGGTAGGAGAATCACTCGTATCCCCCGGATCTAGTGGTTGAGCTAGATATTCATCCAGCCCAGCACACCCGACCAGGAGTGTAAGAGCCAGGAAAGGGGCAAGTAGTTTAGCCAACTGTGGATCCTCCAACGGTCGTTTCACCCACTACAGCAGTGGGCAGAGCCTTCACCTTGGTGCGACTCCAGATATAAAAGGAAGCAACAATTGCTGTGCCTAAAGCAGCAGACGCTTGCACTCGCCAGTCCGAACTCTCTGCCAGCACATCGTGCATCAACCAACTAGCAATGCCAGTCAACCACGCTTCTGAAGTTTGCCATCCGGGTTTGGGGTTCATCCTTTTCTCCTAAGCGTTTGAGACCCTAAGTCGATTTTCAACATCTGTACGATATGCCTCGTCAATTTTGTAACGAGGATCACTCATTGCTTTCACTAATTCAGCCGTTGAACGGAATCCAGAAGAAGCGGGCATAGCACTGCTTCTACCTTGAAGGAGGTTAGGCTGGGCTCCCTCCGATCTGATGTAGCTGTCGCGCAAGCCACGAACAGCAAGAGTAGCCTGCTCCATGTCTCCACTCTGAACAGCAGAGTTGTAGGCAACCTTGGCTTCATCAGTCATGTTATTAGAAGCCCACTCAGACATGTGAGCATAGGCTTCGGGACCGCCGACCTCTGCGTAGATGCGATCTTGTTCGTTTGATACAAGTGCTTTTTGTCCTAAGATAAAAGCATCGACTAGATCTCTAGGATACCCAAGAGTCTCTAAAGACTCGTAGCTCTCATCCTTCAGTTCACCAGTAGAGAAGAACTCTTCGCTGAACTGCATAAGAGACTCTTGAGGAATTGCTTCCACAGTCTCTTCAACTTCGCTCTCATCTTCCGGTGCGACTTCACTGTTTTCACCACCACTGAGCCTCTGTTCTAGTTCTGTGTAGGAAGAAAGAAGGGCCTCGACATTAACCTCTCCAGTCTCTGCGTCTCGAAACTTATCCGGTATTTCAGATTGATCTTCTGCTTGCTCAACAGCTTCAGGCTCTGGTGCGTCTGGTCCTGTCGGCTCGCTTTGCAGGCTAGTTGTGTGAACCTCACCCATTACTCGACTCCTTCTTGTGGTTGTTGTTGTTGTTGCATCATCTTGCCCGCCTCAGTCATAGCTGTAGGACCGAGCTTGTTAGTCATTTCCATCATCTGCTGTTGTTGGCGCATCTGGGCTACTTCTTCATCGCTCTTGATCAGTCCCTCAGTATCTATGCCCACTGCCGTTGCTCTGCGCGTGAGATAATCTGGCATATTCAAATACTGCATTATTGCTTCAGGCCCAAGTTGCTGCATAGCCCCGCTGATGAAAACATCAAGCCTATTTAGATCATGTCCGCGCCCAAGTGCCTCCAGCCCTGTTACAATTTTTGGCCTTACCATTCCTTTAGGCAGTTTAGGAATGCTGCCATCTTTGGTCATCCTGCTCATCAAGATGGTTACAAGTGGCATTTGTAGGTCTTGAGAGAGAACGGAGAAAACCCCACCAAGAGCCTGTTCTAACTCCTGTGCCATATACCTGATCTCTTCAGCGGTGACTCGTTCAGCCTGTCTCTGAACGCTGGCATTCAGAAGGAAGGCATGCATGAGCCGCTCCCTGATCTGAGAGATGGCCTCTAATGCTACCCTAAAGTCAGAGGCTTTGTTGACTTGAAGGGTAGTAACGTCAGCAGCGTTGCCCTCTCTAATGCTGCCGTTGGGGCTTTCCGCAAGGACTCTTGCCCTGGTCGTTCCGTTAGGATTTACGAGGAAAAGAACTCGACTAGCTGCTGCGCTTCCTTCAACGATTGACTTGGTCAGGGACTCCAGTGACCGGAGGTCACCCATGTACTCTTCAACAATCCCCCTACCGAAATCTTCGTTTGCAATAGTGGACAGACGAAGAGCAAGGAAGGGCATTGCTTCAGCAGGGTAAGACCCGTCAGAATCAGGTACTTTCATCCCTCCCGCCTCTTGCCAAACTGAGAAGGTTCCGTCGTCATGTCGGTGGATACAGGTGTAAACCTCAACGGACTTATCGGATTGATCTGCCTTCCCCTTGAGTAGAGGCAGCATCTCTTTAGGCAAAGCCTTTGGAGAAATGTCCTCTTTGGTCACAATCGAAAGGACGTTACCAACGGGATCACGCTCCACCACATAGGAGTCTAAGTGGAATAGGCGCATGCCTCCCTGTTCAGGAAAGAACAGCAGGGCATTCCCCGTACAGAGAAGATGCTTCAACGCTTCAAAGCAAGCAATACGAATTCCAGTAGTTTCAATCTCTGACATGATGGCTCGTTCCATCTTTGCCAGAGACTCCTCAACCTCTGCTTGAATCTTGGCGGTTCCCGAAAGCTGCTCCAATTGATATGGAGTGATTGCCAAACGAAAGAAGCTGGCATTCGGAGGAAGTAGCGTCAGCAGAAGTTTGCTGCTAAGGTTGTTAATGCCCCTTGCCCCCAAGCTCTGGAAGGGGGTGGGGAGCTTGCTGTGCCTACCATGACTCTGCTCTGGCAAGATGCTAGGAATTGTGAGCTTGGCACAGTCCCTAGCGCGGTCAAGAAAAGGCTGTCGCCTAGCCTCTAGTTCCTTGTAGAGACTTGACGCAGTCTTGTCTTCTTCTGAACTAACAGAAGTGCTAGACGAGTATTGAGCCATTTACTAAGCTACGTTTATCGGAGGTCGCGGATTGATGTAAGCCCCGGTTCCCATCGCGCCCTTCTTCTTTTGAGAGCCGAAGGTAGCGGTAGCTGAAGTATATGTAGTCGCACTCTTCTGCGGCTTGGGCGGCGGGGGCGGCGGGGGCGGCGGGGGGTCAGGAATTTTAGGACTGCTAAAACACATTAGTCTTCTCCTATATCTTGTTGTTGGTTGTAGCGGGAACGTAGGAATGCAACAACTGAACGCTGCCCTGTTTTCAGCCACACAAGTCTATCAGGATCAGTCATTTCAGGACAACGATCTGGGTACAACGTCTCCATACGCTCTACGAGGGCCTTGGTCACGGCTGGAAACTCTTCTTCTAGGAACTCTTGAAATACCTCTTCATCCATTAGACTTCTTCTCTTTCCTGTTTACAGTATCCTGACAGAATAACGCAGTAGTTGATCAAATCAATAATGGTGTCATCAAAGGTCTCATCACTAACTTGAAACTCTGATCCTTCAAGGTAGGTAGAGAGTCTAGACATTTTATCTATCATACGGACAAGGATACCCCTTTCTGTCGAACAAACTCCAAAATTCTCGATCCTGGTGAAATTTCGGAAGGGTGTGTCTCCCTCTGCTCCAGCATAATCATGGTTCTTCTTAGCCATAACCGCATAGGCTTGAACCACAAGATTGGTGTGATGTTGCAGCAGGTCTTCTACGTTCATGGTGTCCAAAGCCTCACTCTCTTCTGTTGAAAGTTGTAATCATTGGTGCGGCAGATCCTCGCCACCCTAGCTTGCCGTAGGGCCTCGTCCTCATTCAGCCCTGCGTCCTCGTAGGCAGTCTTCACCGCCTCCCATGTGGGATCTTCAGCGAGGATGCGCTGTGCCTTGACGTTGCCGATGCCGGGGCACCCTCTGTATCCGTCAGTAGCATCACCCATTAGAGCTTGAGTTAAGTGATTCAGATCTGCTTCTTCTTTGCTTATCTGCACCACTCCATTCTCAGGATGTAATGGGTTGAACAGATTACAGGGTACAGCTTGTAGATCTTTATCAATGGTAACAACTATCTTCTTCCCTTGTATGTGCCGTGTACCCGTAGCAAGCACACCTAATGTATCGTCCGCTTCTAAGTATGGCATCGTGATACAGCGATATGTCTCCAAGCAGTACTTGCGAACAGAAACATAGGCAGTTGGTTTCCTTCTCACACGGTTGCCCTTGTAGGTAGGAAGAATGTCATACCTGAAGTTAAGAGAAGAGCTAAAGGTGATGACAACAGCGTCCGCTTCTAGGTCTTCCTGTAGTGTTTGAACCTGAATGTCCAGCTTTTGCTTCGATTCCTTAGCATCAGAATGAAGTGTCCACAGATCATTCCCCCAATGTATTGGTGTTTCCACCGCAGATGTGTGTCGATAAACAAATACATCTCCGTCCAGTAGTAGTGTGATCTTTGCCGTCATGTCTAATCCTCCCAGATGGTTTCAGTGTGTCTCGCTCCAATTACTTCCAACCTTGAACTCAGCATCCATCGGGCACTTTAATCCATAGGCTGTGCCCGCCTTCTTTATTGCTAAAACCGCTTGTTCTCCGACAAAGTCAGCTAGGTCTTTCTTTACTTCCAATTGAAGCTCGTCGTGGATGTGAGCAACATTGGAATAGTCTGCACCAAAGACAAGACCAGCTTCAGTGAGCTTGTCAAACAAAATGCAGGTTCCCTGTTTAACCAAGATGGCCCCTGCTGATTGGAGTAGTGTGTTGAGACTAGCATAAGCATGACGTACTGGAAGTAGCCTCCGGTCGAGAGCCACAAGGTGGCCCCTGCTTTTGGCCTTTCGGAGTACCCCCTCTCGTAGAAGACGCAGTGCTGGGGTCTTCGAAAGGAACCGCTCTCTTAATTCAGTTCCTTCTTTTCTACCCCCACCAACTATTTCTCCTAATTTCTCTGGTCCCCCACCATACAAGAAGCAGTAGATCATAGTCTTGCTGAGATCTCTGCCATTAGGCAGCTTGTCTAAACCAGCAGCCCTAGCATTCGCCATGTGAATGTCACCCTCCAACAGTTCCTTGATGAACTTCCCATCGTCATAGGAGTGGAGGTAGTGACCAAGGCAGCGTAGCTCCAGACCGCTCGCGTCCACTCCGACGAGCCTGTAACCAGGGGGTACTGTGAAGAGGGAGCGGCACTCGGTGCCGTAGGGGGAGCCGACATGCGGAACCTGTGCCATGTTCGGACGACTGTGAGAACAACGAGAAGTTACGCAGCCGATTGGATTCACCCTTCCGTGGATTCGACCATCTTCCTTCTGCCCCTTCATCCAAGAGTTCGGTCCAGTCGCTAACTGAGCTATTCGTTTCTGAGTAAGTAGGAACTCAAGAAGTATGTCAGCTTCTGGATATTCCATCCCACGAAGGACAGCCTCATCAATCCGCGCCCTTCCATCGGGAGTAAATGCCGTAGGCTTCCAGCCGTACTTAATCTTGAAGCCTTCAGCTATCTGGTTCCTGCTACCAGGGTTGAAGGGGATCACCTTCTGCTTTGTCTTTAGCTGAACAATCTTAGGAGGGAAAGCTGCCCTGGCTAACTCCTCCAGTTCATGCTTCTTACCAAGAAGCTCAACATGCAGAATCTCTGCCGCCTTCCTGTCAAACAGGAACCCATGCTTTTCCTGCTGAATCATAAGCCAAGCAAACTTGTGTTCCATCTTGCAGGCAGCGGGGCTAGGACTGGTAGCAATGATTCGTTCAGCCAGTTTCTTCAGTAGACGAACATCCTGAATGCAGTAGTCCAACATCTCTTGAGTAAAGATATCGAATGAAGGCTTATCACCCTTCAGTTCTCCCATCCTCTGACCCCACGCCTCAAGAGAGTGGGCACCAATCAGTCGCTTAGGGAAGTTTGCGTCTCTGTTTAGTCGAGCAAAGTCCCTCTCTCTTATGTCAGGCCAGCAAAGGCGAGCCATGACCAGCGTGTCGAAGATCTCTGGACCCTTGAGCAGATCCACTCCGCACAGCTTCTTGATCAGCGGTATGTCGTAGCCCAAGGCATGGTGAGCAACGATGCGATCAGCTTGGCTAAGAGCTATCGCTCCCTCCTTTACACCGGGGCCGATGTAAGAAGTAACTGCATCGTTCTCATCAATGGTGACGATGCAATGAATCGTCGTCACATCATCGAGTAAGCCGTCCGCTTCGCAGTCGAACCAAAGAGTGTTCGACATCAGAAGTTACCCTTGGATTTGTCGTCGTCACTGAAAAGGTCAGACGCTTCCGACATCCGACCAGTCTCAGGATCAAAGCGTAGGTTGCAGCACACACCTGTCACTCCACTGAATCGGTTCTTCAAGCAACGAATCGTTGTGATGTTCTTGGAGTCCTCGTCTTGGAGGTCTCGTTCCAATCCGATCACCATGTCACTCAACTGACCAATCGCAGCCGAGCCCCGAAGCTGTGCCAGCGTAGTGCGCTGCCCCTCTTCGTGGCCCTTGTTGCCGTCTGGTCTCTTGAGGTGCGAGACGAGCAGTACCCCGGCCCCCGTCTCCTGCACCAGCGAGCGTAGCCGGGTCATGGCATTGTCGATGTTGCGCCGCTCGTCACCGTCTGAGAGTCCACTAACAACTAGGCTCAAGTGATCAAGTATGATCCATCGACAGCCGCATGATCTGATCATGTACTTTATCCGGGTGAGCAGGTTCTCGTTATCCAGACTGCCCCAATGATCATAGAAGACGACCTTGTCCTCACCGATTGCGTTGTCGAACGCAGCCCTTAGCTCTTCTTTGTCGGTCAGGCTTTCATCCAGATGGACAGGCTTGTTGAGGTGCAGCCCTATCAAAGCCAAAGCACTGCGCTTTACTGATTCCTCCAGGGCTATGTACCCAACCTTCTCTCCTTCTTGGATCAGCCAGTGGGCGACCTCTCGACAGACCTGAGACTTTCCAATTCCTGTCCCCGCTGTAATCGTAACCAGTTCCCCCGTCCTCAAACCGTGGGTAACCTTGGTCACTCCCTGCCAGGGATAAGGAATGCTCCTTGTTGTGTTCTTCCTGGTGACGAGATTCCAGATCTCTTCACCCGTTACGATGCCGTCTGGTCTGTAAACCTTTGCGCCCCAGATCAGATCAATCAGTTCTTTTCCCCTCCCTTCTTGGAGCATATCATTCGCATCCTTGAGGGGGAGATGTGTGATCTTTGCCTTTCCGGGGGAAAGAAGAATCGCACAATCAATAGCTGCTTTCTTACCGGGCTCATCAGTATCGAAGCAGAAAATGACTGACTCAAACTTTTCCAGCCAGTCAAGACTATTCAACACAGCCTTCTTAGCTGACGGCGCTCCGTTCGGAAGGCTGACCACTGGATACTTGTTGCCATACATTTGACTAACCGAGAGTGCGTCTAATTCCCCCTCGGTGATGACCACCATGCGCCCACCGTCCCGCCACAGGTGTTCGCCATACAGACGGACAGCCTTGGCATCTCCGATCCAGCGGAAGTCCTTTGATTTGAACCGAATCTTCTGAGCGACTAGCTGCCCACCTTCGTTCTTGTAGTTGGCAACCTGAACCACCTGCCCCCTGTAATTTCCGTACCCGTAGTCCCACTTCTCACAAGTGATGAGATCAATCTTCCTTCTACGTAGACTGAGGTGCTGAATAGGAATGAACCCATTCGAATTAGGTGAACCTAGCTTGGCTACTTCATCTTGAATAAGGCTCACTTCTGGCTTCCACTCCTCTTCTGTGTTGTAGTGTTTGCCACAACTGAAACAATGGGTGTGCCCATCTGAAAATGTGGCGCATGCGTCTGATGAGTTGCAGTCCCGGCAGGGACCACGGCTGACAAAATCACTCGTCTGTTTCGTCGTAGCTTTCAATTGAGATCTCCACTCCTGGCCCGATGCCTGGATCTGCGTATAACTTTTCGACTGTCAAAAAGACAACCTGACTATCATCCTCAAAGAACACTCCAGTTAGTGCGTCTAGGACTGCCCGAGCCAGCTTATCTACGTCTGGTTTTGAATGCTTTGAACGAGGGGCAGATTTGGTCAGCCCCCCACTCTTCTTTAAATGTGACTTAGGCCGAACGAAGTAGAACTTTGCAGCGACCTTCACAGGTTCAGCATAAGAAAAGAAACCTACCAAGCGAGTTGATGTGGATCCCCATCCCATCGTCTCAGTAAGGTATGAGTTCGCTTGGTAGGCTATTAGATTGCGCCACTCCTTCAGGTTCTTAGAGCTACTGGTCAAAACGGCTCGACCATTCACAACAAAAGCTCGCATGGATCCTTGGGGAACAGGATTACCCAAGACACTAAAGGTGTGGACCTGAACCACTAGAAGTCTTCGTCGTCCGACTCAGCTTCGACTGGTTTCTTCTTCGCATCATCATCAAATTCGAAGGATTCAGAGGAGGTAGTCCACCCTCCATCCAACTGTTTGAATCCGAATGACTCGGCTGATCCACTACCTGTGGGCTCAACTAGTTCCACAACTTGGACGGCCTTGACCCAGAGCGAAACGCCAAATCCAAGAGAAGCAGTAAACCAAGGATTTATCTCGCCTCGAACTCTTATCATACTGCCCCCACCAATAAGGTCAGTCATTGGTGTACCCTTTGAATCAAAAAGAGCGACAGTCTGGGTGAAGGTGTCACCTCTCCGAGTTTCGACTTGGTGTTTCAGCTTGAACTTGAAGTCTACCTCATCAGCCTTCTCGCCACCCTCTCCTTCCACAGAAGTGAATGGCATGTTTGCTTTCTTCAATTTTTTCTTGCCCTGATTCTGGCAGAACCAACCATAAGCATCGGCGTGAAACTCTTCGATCAGTTTGATTAGACTTGCCGAAGCGTCTGCTGAAAGGCGTAGAGAGACAGTAAACTCGCCCTCAGTTTTCCATCGAGTATCTGGCTCGTTCAACTTGGGCCAGACAGCCACCCCGATAGGAGTGGTGATAGGTTTTCGTTTCATGTTGTTTGTTTCCTAGTTAGTTAATTCAGGTGAAGAAATAATATGCTTTCTCCAGTTCGTTTAAAGCCCAAGTTCCGATCTCAAGCTCAGGGGGCACTGTTGCATATGGCGACAGACAGGTCAACAACTCTTTGCGAAGTGCGTGTAAGGGATATGTACCGTGAACTCGAACATGCGCGGTGCGGCAGTGTTTTGCCAAGCTCTGTGCGTCAGCCGCATGCGTTCCATAACTGTCGTGAACGCACCAAAAGGACAGCGAAGTATCAGACGCTTCGTCAAGACATAGGTTGATAGTCTCAACTAATGACGCTGCATCTAAAGAGTGTATGTAGTTAGCTGGAAAAGCTGAGACTGATTTCTTCCTGTCGATCAATTCAGTTGGAATGTTCAGTCTGTGTTTTCTAACCCCATCACCTAGACTCGTCTTGATCACCTGACTGAGTTGATCAACATACTGTTGGCAGGCAACAAACCCAGACGGTGCAGTCCAATGAAGATGAACATTATCTGCTGCTGATGATTTAGCCAAGCTACGCAAATAATCCATTCCCCTCAATGCACTCGCAGCTACGTCCTCACGTTGAATCGTTGACCAAATAAGTGAAGCTAGTAGTCCGCACTCTTGGAATCCGTGCGGGCTCATACCATCCACCTTTGCGTGTTGTCCCTCTTTCCAGTACCACTGAATCAGATGGTCCTGGGTAGCCTTGATTGTTGATCCGTAGGGAAGAACCATTACAGGGGTCTTACATATCTCCCTGGGAATAGCTCCGTCGAACAGTTTTAACAATCTAAAAGCCCCGTCTTTGCCCTCATCTGATAGCTTGTGTAAAAGTTGTGTAACTATCTGGGCCACCTTTGAGTATATATCAGGTGGCTTATTAGTTGGCCTGCACCCTGTTGCCGCAGCTAAATTCTCGTCTCTTAGGAGCATGGCATAGTGCTGTAAGCCGTTGTTCCTTCCATCTATTGATACACACAATCTAGATGGATAGCCTCGTCCATGAGATACGAAAGAGGCAAAGTCAAACGCAAAGGCTAGGAACTGCCAAGGATCACTAGCATCTGCCCACCACAGGTGGCTGTACGGATCTTTTGCTACGGCAAGAATGCGGTCTTTGTTGTCCCACACCCAAGCAACCCGCCCATGGAAAGTCAGCAGATTTATTCCATTACCAAACGAGTTAGCCCCCTGAACGCACAACCAGTTCGACTGCTCTAAATTTGCAATAGGTTTAGCTTTAGCAAATTCCAAAAGCCCACGCGAGATGTCGCCAGCCATCGGGTTCAGGAAAAAGCCCTTGGCGTAGACCCTCCCCCTGAAGTCACAGAAATAGGGGTAGTAGAATGGGTGGTCTAAACAATCGGTGGCAACCATCCTAAGATTTGACACAGATAGTCTCTTTGCTCTGAGTGAGATGTTTAGCTCCTTTATCCTAAACGACTCCCTCCTCCAAACAGATCTGGCTTCCTTGTTAGTGTCAATGTCCGCTGGCTTAGGCGGCTCAGGGTAGGGCTCAGATCTAGGGAGATCAGCTACTTCAATCCCTCGATTGTGTAGCTCTTCAAATACGTTGTAGACCTTTCGGTTGATCTGAAAGCCCGTGTCTTGCAGTGCATTCACTGCACGGTAGACTTTGCTGAGATCAGCGTCCTCCAGCAGCCCAAGGTGCGCCTCGCTTCGCGTCTTGACCAGAGGGCTCCCACTCAGGCTTGGATGCCTGTAGCCCCCGCTGTAGAGCCCCTCCCAAGGCAGAGGAGGTTCGTCTAGCGGTAGGAGGAAAGGCATAGAGCCCTCGTTGTGTTTCTCAGATTGTTTCAGCCAAGCTAGGAATGACTCCGTTGGGCTGATCTGTGTACAGGTCTTCCCTCTAGAATTTATATTGTGGATCTCAATTATCCCGGTGTGCTTTCGAAGCAGATCAATAGCGACCACACCTAGATGAGCCTTCTCTTTTGTTGTCCACGCCTCGATCTGGATGTCTCTCTTGCCCGCGAGAGATCTAAGGACTTTCCGCTTATGTGAATAGCCAGAGTAATTGAAGGTCTTGACTGTTCCCTTCCAAGCTGTTCGGTCCCTTCGTTTGATCTCTGCGAAGCGGTACTCGTCTTCGATCAGGTTGCCTATGTGGAGAGCCACTGACATGAAAGGTTTCCGCAGCGCAATCGCATCCAAACAGGCGCGAGTGATAATGAAAGCCGAGACTTCAACAGACAGCTTGCGAAGTAGTAAACAAGCAGTATGCCTCCGTCCCGGCTTCCGTTCCGCTTCGTTCAACCAATCATCTAGCCCAACAGCCAAGCGATTAGTTGCCTCCCTCAGAATGTACCGTCCAGCGGGGGTAGCCGAAACCCTTCCGCTTTGTTTATGTTTTCGAACAGACGACCAATACCTTTCTTTACCTAACTGAACAATCCTATCCTCAGTTCCGGTCATCGGATAAAAACGATTGCAAGGTAAAGCGCACCGAAGAAAAATAAGCTGAACAGTACCAACCCGCAACCTGTTCCAAGTGGGCCGTAGGTAGGCAACGGCTCCCAGCTACCATCAGATCGTTGTCTATTGAAGTTTGTTATTCTCCTTCCCATCCTCATTCCACTCCTCCAGTGCTTGTTTTGCATCTTCCAACTGATTCTGACTCAAGTGACTGTATCGTAGAGTCATAGCCAAAGTTCGGTGGCCTAGCCATTTCTGAATCGACAGCAGATCCACGCCACTACGCGCCAGTCGAGATGCACAGGTATGACGTAACGAGTGGGGCACACAGTCGGGGTCAGTAAACCCAAGCTCCTCTCTAGCTTGATTCCAAACGTGCGTCAATCGAGACTGAGTAATGGACTCCCAGGGACGAGATTCAGGCTCAATCGCCCCAGGCGTTTGGCTGATAAACTTATGCCTTATGGCAAGCACACGGATAGCCTCGCTAGTTAGAGGAATCGAACGGGGCTCCTCTGTCTTGGTGTGATATATGCGTGCTGAACCTTCTACCAGTCCAGAGTCTGCCCAGGTCAAGCGTCTAGCTTCCGAGACACGCATGCCTGTTTCTAATAACCACCGACAGAGGGCAGCCACATCGTTGTGGCCCTTTGTCTCCATGTGATTGAACAGCGAAGCTAATTCGTCTGCGGTGAAGCACTTGACCCGCTGATTGTTTTCTTTCAGTCGAGGCAGCTTAGGCTTCTGAGCGATTATCCCTTCTTCTAGTGCAAGGGACAGCACCTTACCCAGAGAAGCCATCTTCCTGTTGATGCTGGCTGGAGAGAGTCCGCGATCTTTGAAGCTGCCCAACAGATCATTGACAACCTTTTGGTTGATTAAGGTTACGCAAACATCCTCACCAATCAGGCGAGTCACATCACCACTGTTGGACTTAGCGGTCTTCGCACCTTTAGTGCCCTGCCAGTAGAGGGAGTAAGTTCGGTTAACCAGGGCACCGAGAGATGTATCCCTCTGTTCTCCTGACACTTTACTAATCATTAATTCCATTGGTTCGTTTCCTTGAAGTAGGGTTGCTCGCCACTCTGCCTCAAGGAGACGAGCTTGTTCCTTTGTTGGAACAGTACGCCTCCAGCGACTTTCGCCTTTACAGACGTACACTTGATAACCGTCTCGTCTCCTTTTGACTGTCACGCCCACATACCCGTCAGGTCAATGGATGTGGTGTTCTTCTTCTCTTGCTTCGGGAGAGCCTGAAGTCTCTCTTCACGCTTCTGAATCAGGTTAGACAGTTCAGCGCCAGGGTTCTTTTTGAAGTAAGCGTCACGTTCACGCTCAAACTGCTTATGAGCTTCGTGCATCTCTGCACAGAAGATCTCATGGTGCTTGTCACAGAGTTGGACTCCGTAGTTCGCATTCAAAACTGTTGCGCCAGTCAAGAAGAGGATCTGGCTACTTTCTCGACAACGTGGGTGGGAGCAGCGGTCGTCCTGTTGGTCTCTAGCTTGGTATTTTGTCATGCGTTCAGCTTACTGCATGCTCAAGAGAGACGCAACACTCTACCGTGTAAGTGCTATGTAAAGAAGAAGACACTGAGTGAGGCAGCCACTCAATGCCTCCTTCTAAGAGAGAGAGACTCAACATGGACTGGGCCTGGGGACGAGCCAGACCCAGCCCCCCCATCTCTATAGGGAACTGATGAGAGTGTCAAGAGATTTCAGCGAAGCTATTTCAGCGAAGCTATTTCAGCGAAGCTAATGCCCCCTTCCCCCCCGGCCCCCGCCCGCCAGGACCATTTGTAAAGGAAATGTAAATGCAACTTCCTATAATGCGACTTCCTATTCTGTAGGAATGCGTCATCCTATCTGTTCGGATGCGTCATCCTATCATTCCAAACTGGCCAGCTGAATCGTTCCTGCTCAAACTGCTGGACCCCTTGTGTTTGGTCGAAGCCGATCAACTTGGTCGAACTGTGCAGTACTGTTAGGCTGGACAATGTCGGCAGGCACCAGGACCAAGACGACCATGTCGTCTGCGGAACTCTGTCGTAAATTCTCTACCTGTCCCCTCGTCTGTGAAGCACAATTGAGATTCACATTTTCCGCTCTCAACTGAACTCAGGAGAGCTTCAACTTCCAAAGGAGACTTACATGTCGCACGAAATTACTAATACAGACGAAGTCATCATGGCCGGAACTGGCGCATGGCATGGACTCGGCATTGTATTGCCTACAGACTTCACAACAGACGATGCATTGACCGTTGGCGGCCTGGACTGGCGAGTCGAGCAGGCACCTATCTACAGCGGCGGAGGCGTTGACGGGACACTGACACTCGTAGAATCGCATGTCGCCAATGTGCGAGAAGATACGGGCGAACTGCTCGCAGTCGTCGGGTCGGACTACTCGGTCCTCCAGAACCGTGACCTCGCGGTGTATGTAGAAGATGTCTGTGGTGACGATGTGAGGCTGGAGACTGCTGGGTCGCTGAAGGCCGGACGCGAAGTGTTCATGCTCGCCAAGATGGCCACCTTCGACGCAGCCCCTGGTGATGCGGTCGAACAGTTTGCGTTGTTCAGCAACGCGCACGATGGGAGCAGAGCGTTTCGCGTTCTGCCCACCTCGGTGAGAGTCGTCTGCAACAACACCTTGACCATGGCCCTTGGGGCCAAGCGTTCGGGCATTGCAATTCGACATACTGCTGGACTGGCTGACTCAATCGAGTCTGCCCGTGCTGCTCTGACCCAGGCGATCACGCAGGGCGACGAGTTCCGCGATCAAGTCACCGGGATGGTTGGCAGCCAACTGTCGAAGGGCGAACTGCAGGCGTTCTTCGCCAATGTCTACCAGAAGGCGAACAAGACGAAGATCGTCGCCAACCCGACGACCGATGCTCAGGCCCGTGGATTCCGGAAGGCGACCCGGGTCGTCGGTGAATGGGTCGAACTCTTGGACGATGAGAAGAACCTCGTCGGTGGAATGGGCGGAAGCGTCTGGGCCGCACTGAACGCAATCACTGAGTGGTCCGATCACGAGCGCACTGTGCGCGTCACCAGTTCGCTGACCGCGAACGATGACGATGCTGCGGTGAAGACTGAAGCGCGGACCTACTCGAACTGGCTCGGTAGTTCGGCTGACTTCAAAGCGGTCGCGTTCCGCGAAGCCCTGGCCCTGCTGAAGTAGTCGGGCGAAACACTCGGTGCGAGGGACTGCCAACCTCGCACCTTGTTGTCTGCGGTGGACTGCTCGCCCCGCACTGATGAGCCAGAGCAAGACACTCAACAAACAACCAACCAACGACGACGACATGCAACACAACGGATGGCATGACAAAGCAACGGCGGAGATGGCGAACTGGATCGCATGCTCCTCGTTCCAACTACTGATACATGAGACTGGCGAGCAATGCATCGCGCTCGCTGTGAGCGAAGGATGCGAAGAGCGGGACGAGATCGTCGAGGCGTTGTCACGATTTCTTTCTAAACGCCTGCCCGCCATCTTGGGATCGAGGCTGCATGGCCTTCGCGCTGAGTGCATGGAGGATCCCGACTCTTTTGTCTTTCCACTCGCCACCCTTGGGCTAGCCCAAGTGGACTGGCAGCAGATTGGTCGCCATTGGGCCGAAGTCGTCTGTCCATTGGGCGACGACGACCTGGGCGACGACGAGCAACCCGGCACCTTCGCCGGGTGAACTACCCCGAAACCTCTACATGAGATTCAAACAATGAAACGCAACAACAAAGGACGCTTCGAGAAGACGCAGACCGGGTCCACACTGAACAACAGAATAGAACTGGCTGCACAGCTTATGTCTATCAAGGATCGGTTCGTCGCAGCCTATCCCAATGGCTGGACATGTCAGGACTGCTCCTGCGTTTACCTGCCCCAGGGAGACTGCTATCCCGTCATGCCAGCCGAAGATCTAGACGGCGGCACTGTGTGCCCGCTGGGCCACGGATGCACACTTGCACTTGCAACAGCCGAAGACATCGGTGCGTCACTGATGGCCGCGCACTCTCGCGGCGAACATCTCCCCGCCAGAAGCAGTGGGCGACGAACGGACCTTACCGTGGACGAAGTCGCTCTTGGCTTGGCAGTGTTCGGCCAGTTCGAAGGAGGTCAGCAGTGAGTGCAGCCTCTCAAGAATATGGTGATCGCGGTCGGAGTGTTCGCGCTGGTGATCGTACTGGTGGCCAACTGGATACTTCGTCGTCCTCCTCCTCCTTCAAGGTAGAGGTAAGGACTGCGGGAGATAGGGAGTGGACAGGGACCGGGCAAAGGTTTGGCACAGCAGAAGGTGCGCGGCTCTACGCTGCGGACCTCGCTGCCCGATGGACTGCTGTGTCTGATTGGCGAGTAGTCGAGAGCGACGACGAGCCCACCGATGGCCGGGCCGAACGATGGGCCGAACGGGGTGCGCCTCGCCCGGACGGTGACGCTCCTGCTTGGAGGGTTTCACTGTGAGCAAGTCACCTGAGATGGAAGACGCACTGGAGAAGCTGGTCAGTTCGCTGTTCGGTCGTTCACGCAAGCAGTCTGCGGACGAACAGTCCTGTGTCTGCTGCGGTGCATCGGCCAAGGTGTTCCGCGATGACCTCAGTCGCAGAGAGTTCGGCATCTCCCGGCTCTGCCAGTCGTGCCAGGACAGTGTCTTCGACAACGACAACGAACCCTGGCAGCAGGAACTGACCTAGTCCCTCTAGACAGACTGCGACAACAACGCAGCCCGTCAGGCCTGAGTGGCTTGGCGGGCTGCTCTCGTTTCAAGCTGGTGGCCCTGGCGGCTCGCCCTGGTTGACGACAACGACAACGACGACGACATGGTCGTTCTTGGTCCTGGTGCAGGCAGCGAGTCACAGAGAGCGGCCCTGGCCTAGTGCGCGAGGAGCCTGTCGCCGAGTGGAGCGGTCGCTGAATGACAAACAAAGCGGTCGCTGAATGACAAACAAACAGACAGAGAGGTCTGGAGCCTGGATGACCTGGACCGAAGACAAGGGCTCCAGTCGAAACGGTCTCGGTATGTGATAAGCACAAGTGAACAGTACTGCACAGTTCGTCTGACTCGTTGGGGCGGCGCAGGATGGATGACTAGTCTGCCGCAATGGGCTATGACGACCCTCGCAGCCCGCTATTCGACTGCCCTGGTGGCGTGAATGGTGGCCTGACCCAGAGCCCAGAAAGGAAGTTGCATTTTCCGACCCCCCCTACGGGGGAGCGCGGGTAGATCACACGTATAGTAAGGCTCTCGTATCTACGCCCCAAATTATTTTGAAGCAGTAGAAGAAACCGCAGCGAGTTGTTTCAACAGGTTCCGCACCTGATCGACATCTAGCTCAATGGTTGACCACCGAAACCCACACGCATCACAGACCCTGCGCCTTCGCATCCCCTCTAAGACTGGATCCCAGCGAGAATCCACAACCTTGGTGGAGCTTTTTCCGCCCTTTCCAAGACCTCCCCCAGGTCCGCAGCTAATGCAGCCTACTTGGCTCATCTACCACCCTTGATGGGCTTATTCATCCTGAGCGTACTGCCCGCTCGGCCAGTAGGGCGGGCTGACTTAGTGCGGGCCACTGACAAGGCAGTTCGAGCGGGGCGGCTACTGGACTTTTTCTTTTTCTTCTTGGCGTAAGCCATAACTAACTCCTCAAGGGAAGGGGGTTTGGTAGGAATTTATTGGAGCATACATGAGACCACCAGAAGTAAGGGCTGAATAGTCTCCTCGTTGTTGGTTCCTTTGGATTGCCAAGCTATCCATAGCTGATCCCAATCTTTTGCGCCTCTTGCAGTTGCGTATGTAAGCCTTGCGCTGCTCAGACGAAGGACTGGTCAAGCTGAGTGGATGAAGAAAGACATTAGTCTCTTCATCTTCTTCCTCTTTACAGTCAGGATCCTCGGGGTCCGCTTGCTCCCAGCTAAGAACTAGCCGCAAGGCTCCCAAATCAAATTGTGTCATTTTGCTTGCTCCCTAAGACTCTTCAGCTTCTTTATCTACAGGTACAGGTATAAGTACAGGTACAGGAATTGTCTTGACCTTACATATTACTAACATGATGAACTTACCTTAGCACTTCGCTGGACCTTCTTCTTGATGTACCTAGATCTGTTAGAGTGTGTCTAGCTATGCTTAACTATGTTTAGTGTTGTCCTGGGCCTTCCTCTATAGGAGGACTAATGGATTCTGAGGCTGTCAGGGCATGTTGAGAGGTCGATTCTTTTGCCCGTGAATCCAAGATGGAGGGGCATTTTTTCTGTCGAGCCCCAGGCAGCTATCCATAAAACGGTCAAGTTCTTTGTCCATCAAATCTTCCTGACGGTCTGACACAGCTTGATCAATATCCCTAGCCATCTGTTCAACCCAGTAGTTTACAGCTATAGATAGAACATCTAATCTGTCATCATGTGCTAACGAGCCCTTCTCCCTGGTGATTCTGCTCATCTGATAGAAAAGCTGATATCGCACAGCTTGCTCGGGGGGAAGGTTTTTTGTCGAGGACACATCGTTTTCGATCACCTTGCGATCTACGATCAGTCTGTGCTGATTCATCACGGGCTCACAAGAGTCTATGATCCTTTTTTCTTTTTGCACCGAATGCTTCACCCCTTCAATCGTGACGGGATAAGTCCTCCCAATAAATGGGGTGAGCAGTTTTTCAAACATCCCATCACCAAAGTTAGACTCAACAATGATGTAGTTGACCTTCTCTTCCTTGGCAATGTCAGCGAGAGCTTGCAGTACGCTGTCGCTGTAGCCTCCCTGGAAGCCCCCAGCGCGTGTTAGGAATAACTGGGAGTTGAGCATCTTGACGACGCTAAACGCTGTCTCGTCCTTCCCACGGCCCGCTGGGTCGATGCTCATCACTGAGCCCTGTGGCGTAACCCAATCACCCTGAACTGCCATGGGGCGATAGAAACGATCTCCACCAATTCCAACACAGTGGAGGTCGTTATAAATCAGTTCAGGAGAGCTTGCCCAGACCACCTTCTCTGGCAGGAGATCTCCAGGGAGGCTCATCACGCAGAGATCTGACAAGGCGAGCGGGAACTTGTTGGCATCTGATAGACTCTGGTCTAACTGGAATTGAAGCTGGAATCCAGTCTTGCCATACGAGGCTTCTCGTTCCTTTAGGTCGAAGTCGTTGAAACGCTCGGGGTCCGTAGGATCACCAGCCTGAACTGTCCCGCTGTCTAGTTCCTGACGTAGCACAGGAGCCAGAGCGTCCCCGAAGACCTTGGCCTGTTTGGAAATCGGATAACGAGCAGGCCAGATGCGGGAAGTATATCCCCTACCCGGTAATAGGGCGTAGATGGAGGACTCGCTCTGGGGGGTTCCCAGGTACATGATCCTCCCTCCGGGCTTGATGATTGCCTCAAACTCCTTGATGACTTCAGAGAGTTTGTCCCTCATCTGCTGAGTCTGACTGTTGTTCAGTGACTCACCATCGTCGCAAACGATTACGTCTGCCCTGCTGCCCGTCATCTGTCCAAGCAAACCAACTGACTTGACAGAGGGCGCGTGGGCAGGCGGGGCTGGCCCTACGTCGAAGCTCACCTTGCTGTCTCTCTGCCCGTCTCTGGGCTGCAAGTGCTGGAGGAGGGGCATCTCCCTGATAAGTCTCTGCGTGAACGTGGTGAAGTCTGTGGCCCTCTGAGCGGAAGCTGAGACGACAAGCACGTTCTTTGTTGGGTCCAGCAGAAGTATGTGGCATACATAAGCTGAAGTGATCCAGCTTTTCCCCACCCCACGAAACGCTTGGACTAGGAGCCGTCTAGGCCCAGATTGAATGAAGTCACTAATCTGGTACTGAACAGGAGTCGGCTCAGGAAGGTTTAGCTGCTTCCAGCAGAGGAACAGAAAGTTTCTGAAGTCGAGTAGACGGGGATCTATTGCGACAGGCTTCTTTCTATTCTTCTCTTGAGGGCTCATGTAATATCAAACTTCTTACAACAACCACTCCTGTTCGTAGTCTGCAATTCCATCGTCATTAGTGTCAACTTGATAAACAATTGACCTGATGCTACGGATGTAGCCATGAATGTGGTCTACCCATTGTTCCCAATGGCCCGTAGGAAGAGGCCCAGAAAGCGAATAGTCATGGGAATAATAACCCCAAGGACGATACTCTAATGTAACTTTTCCACTTCTATCTCCCTTCCAGAAAGCCTTACCTTCAGCAGCATAAGTGTAAAGCTGTAAACTAGGGA
>Ga0233415_10000063_pt1 | contig 48453 bp, 66 predicted proteins | sample Na_anoxic_12_MG_FD_188631 | JGI IMG/M metagenome (GOLD analysis project Ga0233415, IMG submission 188631) | Seawater microbial communities from Saanich Inlet, British Columbia, Canada - Na_anoxic_12_MG | ecosystem: Environmental > Aquatic > Marine > Inlet | place: Canada: British Columbia...
CAGAAACAGCAGCGACTGTTGCAAAGTAAACTTCAAGACTTCCGCTGACTGAAAAGTCACCAACCGAAACAGCGAACGAACCAAGCGTACCGATCGCTTTTCGCCCTGTCGCGTTATTATTAATATTGATTGTTGCTTCCGTAACGTAAGCAAACAACGACACCGGTGTAGGGCCAACACCATGAACATAGAGACGTTGCTGATAGACGTCGCTAGAAGTGTTATATGCGTCCTCAACAGGTAAAGTGGCATTCCGATTGCCCGTTTTAACACCTGTGGTTCCGTCTCGCAGTTGGTTGTCAATCCCAACGAACGAAAGATCGCACATGAGTTTGTCAGCGCTGGAAACATTCAAAGTAAACTCATTGGCGATCGCACCAACCAACACTTCAGACTGAACACCGTTAGCGTCACTACCCAATGTTCGTTCAAGCTGATAAGACCGTGTCACAATATTAGCAGCAGCCTCATTCCGCAAATACTTGCCAAAGAAAATCTGAACCGTTTTGCCGGTGCCAGCATCGGTCAGCGGTGTCCAAGTAGGTTCTTTGAGCGTGAGCGTGTTCGCGGCGACCGCTTCGATTCGAGCGTAGCCTGGTGCGTTCTCAGCAGGCGTGCCACCACCAAGAGCAAATTTCGTTGCGGTGGCGTCACCACCAACAAAGATCCATTCACCAACTTGATAGTCTTGTGCGCTGAAACCAACAGTGCTGGTCAGTGTGAGAACATTAGCAGAGAAGACGGTTGCAAGGTCGCCTGTACCATACTGGTAGCCGACAATTTCCATCGTGCCCACAGTGTAGGCTTCAATGGCTGTGGTCGTGACAGACAAGGTCAACTCGTCAGTTGCAATTGCAGTGATACGAGCCAGGGCAATGTTGTTTGCCGGGAGTACGAACCCGGACAGCTTCACCAACATTCCGACTTCGTACTCACTGCCTTTTCCTACCGCAACATTGACGATGCCCGAACCTTCAATGTCAGCGATAGCGACCGTTGATGCTGCCGCGCCGTTGAGCGGTGAATTGCTCACCCGTTCGCGGGCATCTGCAAAAAAGAACCCCTGCATTAGTCGTGTGAGGTTGCTCTGCGTGAGGTCTTGAGAGAAACCACCAGAGGCGTCTAAATCGGTCACGACGCCCTTGCGTTGTTGTCGTGACGCATTGATCGTGTTCCTAGCTGTCAATGCAATCTCAGCACCGAAGTCGCTGTAATCGTTCGGGTCAAGGGGATACCAAACGCCGTCTTGTTCAATAGTTCCAGGCAGAACACCAAGACATGCCTCTTCTGCGTAAGACAAGCCGACAATATTTGAGTCAATTTTTCTGGTTTCGCAGGTCATGATTTCGGTTCCTTAAATGGTTGGACACCTAACGTGTGTATCAAACTCGTAAGTAAAGTCAATGTTAGAACGGAAGTGGGTTTCTTCGGCGGGCATTTCTTTTATGGTAGCGTTGCGAAACCAGATGTTTTCACTGGATTTCCCAACAAACATTTCGTGAGCGACGGCGGACAGAAAATCTTCTTCTTCCGTACTGTAATTTCCTTTTGAAAAAAATAATCGAATGATACATATACCAGAAGTTGTAAACTTTACGCCTTCGCCGTTGGCACGACCACCGGGCAACGATCGTTGAGGTGAATTCAAGTTTAAGATGTTTATTAATGCAAAATGCTCACCTGCGGGTATTTTTGTTCTTTTCTCAATATTTTGATAATGCACACTAGGCGTATAAGTTTCACCATCATTATCAAACACCATTGCTGCAATAACCGGTGTTGAATTGGGTAAACCATTAACCATCGCATCAGTCCAATTATCTTGGAAGTACCCCAATAGTTCCTTTTTTGCTTGTCTTTGTGCTAACATTATACCTTAAACTCAATAAAATACAGAATAGGGCAATCTATCGGTTGAATTGGATCAACAGCGCTAACGATTATTTCTTGGTCGTTCCACTTCACAACGTCTTTCAATGAGGGCACAAATTCCGAATAAGCATACATATAGCCATTCACTTGGCCCTCAACGATAGATGTTTCCTTTCGATACTTAAAAAACTGCCGATCTTCCAGATCATCCTGAGTAAACAGGATTTTTACGGGTGTTTCAACACGAGTGGATTTTCCGACAATATATGGTTTAGTAGAGTCAGAAACAGAATTATCCGACAGGCTCACCCAAGTTGCATTTGTATTAGTAATAAAGCAATCAATTAGCTCAATTGTCAGTAAAACAAAGTCTTCAGTTATAATTTGACAAATCATGGAATTCTCATTTGGATGCGTTATAACTAACTTCGTTTCTGCGTATTGTGGATTTAATTGCCAACTATCCCTAATAGGCCCCTTTCCTTCAAATATCGCAACCAGTCTTGCGCCCGGATACCACCCAAAAGTATCAACAACCTCTTGTACCAAGACAGTTACGTCAATAGAAATTTCACCAGTTACCGGAACAAACTCACCGGCGTCTAAATACTCGGTTGTAAAAGTTCTATTTGATATATCGAACGAAACATTAGTTAGTGGGTCAGAGACAGGGGAGGCATCAAAATATAATCGAGGAGAACCATAATCATTATCAATTTCTTGAATAACGAGTGTTGCCGATATAATCTCTTCTTCTGGATCAAGTAAAATATCATTAAAACTCAATGCGTGAAAACGATCTGAACGATTTAATTGCAACCCGAATGTAGGGTTAAGGGTGATAACGCCAGTATGTTCTTGGGACTGTGCTGGTGCGTATGTATCACTAGGGTTAGAAGGCACTGTCACTCACACTCTATAAGTGTTTAATGCTGTTTTGGAGCAACTAACTAAAGGTTTTAGGAAGATCTCAACACTCATTATCTTTATAGGAGCATTAGCATTTGCAATACCTTTGCCTGTAAATGCAAATTTCTTTGTCATTGGACCGACAGTCTTTTCAGTAATTAAACCCTCAACTGTGGATGTTCTCGGAGTTGGAAATAGTTGAATTTGTTGTTGTTGGGCAATAACCAACTGCGATTGTGCGTTTTTTAGCTGTGATGGAATCGCAGTAACTGCAACATCTGCACCATCAATGACAACATTCTGTCGGGGCCAAGGCAGCGCGTTCTCGGAATCGTTCCGACTGCCTTGGAATTCATCCGTGTACCACGACAGATAGTCCATAGCGACAAGGATGTATTCCTGTTGCACTTGAGAGGTCGAAGGTGCAGTAAAACCCCTGTCTGCCGCGTAAGCTAACAAGTATGCTTCGTCTATATAGGTGTTCGCGTTAGCAACACCTGTGCCGTCTTCAACAATAAGGGTGGGCATTTTATACGAACTTCAAAAAGGTAGCAGGATGGGTATTCGAGCTATCGCCATCAATTTGCAATTCGAAAAATTCCATGTCCACATCTGCCTGCCCGCCATTTAATGAAGCTGGCGCAGCGAATCCAACTTCAAACACAGTTTGATTACCGAGTGAAAGACTTGTCCAAGATGTAGAATAATTTTGGTAAATATCGTCAGTTACTGTAACTGCATTTGCCGTAACCCATGTTGTACCGGCATACCGAACCCGAATATCAAAAGTAGCCTCGTCTCTGTCGTACTTCATCCTGAAATTAACAGTTAAATTTGTAACATCTGAATAAGTTTCAACGGGAGTGCTGACGCCCCAAATTTGTTCTTTGCCGTCATCACCTGAGTCCCACCATGTTTTGTTTCCGTCGCCAGCAGTAACAACATTTGCAAATCCCGAATTATTAATTATGGCATTTGTGTTACTATTTGGTATTAAGATTTCAGACATATTTAACCTTAAACCATTAGGAAGCCATCATAAGCACCCGCACCGGTACAAATGAAACCAACTAAATTAACCGAACTAGCATCCGTGTTTAACGTCGGAGCAGATCCTGCGTCAATCCAAGTAATACCGCTAAACCATGTGACTATCCGGCTTCCGGTCGAGTCCTGTGCGATCCGAAGGACAAAAGGATAATTGGTCGCGGGATTTGTCAAAGCAAAAGTTGCGTTACCTGTTAACTCCACAGAATGCTTTTGGTTGGCACCATTATCTAAATCAAAATTGACTGTTGCAGCGTAACTGTTAACAACAAAACCGCTTGCACCACTTCCGCTACCAGCATTTTTAATAGCCGATACGTCCAATCGATCGTCACCCGACAAACCACTTAACTTGTCTCGCAACGAAATTGGATTAATAGCACGGCGAATAATGGTTGTCATGAAAACTGCCCACAGTAAAGGGAATTTAACGTAACTTACGACTGCTGTTGGAACTCACGAGTCATTTTTTCGAACTCTTCGCGACGTTTAATCGCATGAGCCCTTTCGTCAAGCAGTCGTTTATTTTCAGTTACTCGATGAACGTCACCCGTTACTTGCTCGCCTTCAAAGCCTCTCGCTTCTTTCTTTACAACCATGTTTTCATTTGTGCCAGACACGGGCAGTTCTTCAATAGGTGCAATAAACCAAGCATGACTCTCTGGTACAATTATTGCCTCTAAATTTTCTGGGATTTCAACACCTTCAACACTGGTTGCAAACCATGCTTTAAGTGTATCTTGTGTAAATTCGCCTTCTGTTGAGGCGACAATAGATCGATCAGCAGTGTGATCTGCTGGCGAATAAATTTGAATTTGATATTGCATAGTTGCCGCCAGAAGACTGAAGGGAAAAATAAAGCAAGAAAGGTAACCCGGCGATTAAACCGGATTACCATTCATTTGAATTAGCCATTCGTAACAAGGAATGCGATTGGCACATTCTTGCGGAAATGGTTTCGTTTCCAGTTCGTGCCCAACTTCAGGTCAGCAATGGTCTGCCATAGTCCGTCACCAGCACCACCGCTGCTTTCAGCAGCAGTGTTGGTAACGTCAAGGTTGCTGTGACCGCTTGGGTGGAGCAACCACGTCTTGCGTTCCCAAAGTGTTTCTTCGCCAGCACCGTCACCAATTGCCGGGTTACGGTCAATTTCAACAGGTGTTGTGGGCGATCCTTCGCCGTAGGCAAAGGCGGCTGCACCGTAAAGCACGGTCGTGTAACGGAACCCTCCGCCGGAGGTTGTCGCAATAACAGGAGCAGAGTCGTCAACGATGACACGATGACCCTGATACAACGGAATTCGTCGCTCTTGTTTTGAATCAGGGATGAAATCAATATCATCATTGTTAATCATTCGCTGATAAATCACCGAATGACATAGGATTGCAGACAAATCTTCAACATGATCCCCCATCGTAAACCGTGCTGTCGTGAAAGCTGTTCGGTCGAAAAAGTTGACCGAAGTACCAACACCGTTATCGATGGAAATATCAGTGACCATGTCGTTAGTCGTACCAAAACCGGTATCTATACCGGCATTGGCTGCAATAATGTTGGCATTATAAATGCCAACTGTTGCAGCGATGACCCGACGTTGCCACTGCCACATCCAATATCGCGAAGTTCGAGCCTTGATTCGCTCCATCGCAAGATCGCCCATTGTGACTTCATTCGTGAGATCACGGACAGACCAAGCATTATTTAATGCTGCTCGCTTCGCATCCATACGCCCCTGAACAATCTTGTTCGGCGTTGCACTGGTATCTGCATCGGATGAATAATTTGGCTCGTCTGCGGGGTCAAGGTCTCGCCAAAACGGCATCTTAGCAAGTTCGGCTTCTTCCACAGCCAAAGCATCCATTGCGGGAGTCCGCACCACCACACCTGATTCGAAAAAATCAGTCCGTTCTGGATTATTCTCGGCAGCAATACCTTGATAAATTTCGACGTCGATAACGTCTGCGAGTTTGACCGTAGCCATCGTGAGTCAGCCTTTTTAAGAAGTTTTAGAGGATTCCAACAAGGTTTGGAACGCCTCTGGCTGATCACGCTTCATTCTGACAAGTTCACCCGAATTGTAGTCGTTATACGTTTTCGGTGATCCGTCGTCTTTGGTGGTAGCCAGAGTTGTTGATTTACCATCACCGTTGGCGCTACCACCCGATGCTTTGCTCACGACCACCATAGATTTGAACATTTCATTTGTCGAGAGAGACTTTTGGAAATTTTCAAAACTCTGATCAATCGAAGGTAGATTTGTAGCAATATCTGTAATTTCAATGGATGCTTGGCCCTCTGCCGAAACTTTACCTTTCAACATACCCTGAACATGAGGCAGCATAATGGCAGCATTTGTGCCGAACAATTCAGATGCTATTGTCAACGCTTTCTCGCGGGCCATTCGATCTGCATTATTTTGACGTTGTGCAGCCAATTCAACTTTCTGTTTTTCTTCTGCTGCCTTTGCGGCTGCGTCTCTTGCGTCCAACTGCGATTGAAAATGCTCCTTCAATTCAGCAACGCTTTTTATTCCATCTATCTCTGTTTGCTTCTTTTCTGCCTCAAATTTATCCGCAACAGCTTTCACTGTTTTTAGTTCTTCTCGCGTTTTTTCCAACGCAGAAAATAATCCTTCAGGGTCTTTGTCTGTGGTAAAGACATTTGGTCCTAGATCAAGTTTATAAGTACCATCGGTGGTCAACTGATACTCTTTTTTTAGATCATCAGAAATTGCAGTAAACTCAGCAGTTGTCAATGTTAACGCAAGCATTGGTTCTCACTTAATTTGTAAGGTCTTCAGCCTTAGAGTTAGGTTGATCTTTTGCCGACGCTGGCTCAAGATCTGGATTTATTGAATCGATAAATGATTGATCTGCTTTGATTGCAGCCATCGCATCTTCTACACTGTTCTTAACTAAACCGCTTCGTCGTAAATTTTCATGAACTCCAGAAAACGGTATAAGTCTTGCACCAAATAGTTCGATCAACCAACGAAGTTCTTCGGCGCTCATTGAAGTAAGATCAAAATTGTCATTTAACTCAACTTCGATTTCTTCATCCCCGGTGGTATCGACGAATAAGGCGGCCTTCTTCAAACATGAGAGCAAAGCCGCTTCCAAGTTATCTTTAATGGTACTTAAAACAGATTTTTGGCTCGCTGCCTCAATCTGGATCTCTGCTTCTTTCCGTTCAACAGTCTGCCGTGGATTGATGATTTTTGCACCAATTGCAATCATCTGTTCTTCCTTGTGGGTCATTGCTTCAAACGCGAGCGTATTTGGCATTGCCTGCAACAAGTGTGCTGTAGCGTCTTCGGGTAGCGGAACAGCGGCACGAGAACCGAAAGGTATTCCTTTCTGAAAATGATTGGTTACCCAATCGTCGGTCAAACCTGCATACACAGGTGTTGGTTGACCGACAAGAAAAACACTTTCTTCGTAGTCGGCTGAATTGCGATAGTGTGCGATGTTCAAAACCGCCATTGAATACAACGGTGGTTCGTCAATCTCTGAATCGTTGTTTTCACTACCAACAAACTCAAATGGAATTTCACCCAGATTTTTACCGTCTTGCCCACACAGGTTGTAGGCTTCCTTGAGATCTCCACTTTCTTCATCCCACACTTCGACGCTTACACAACCATCTTCCAGCAGTCGATATACTCGATACTTGTGCGAGGTCTGTACTTTGAAACTGTCGTAACCCGAAGTATATTCATAAGCCTCTTTTAAAACCAACATAACCAACTTATGTTCGGTTTTAATTTTGGTAATTTGCCAGTTAATAATAGCCCAAGGTGGGATAAATCGAATCGTCGGACGGATGCCACTTTCAACGTCGGCTTTAGTGACCTCCCCATCTGTTACGGGAAAGTCTGCGAGTAATCCACCACGACCGTAAGGTAGAATATGGTTGGCTGCTTTTCGAACCAACTGTTCGAAACTTAAACCTTCACCGTTGATATCTTCCAACATCATTTCCATGCTTTTTGGAACCTTCACTTTAGGTTCTCGAAGGAACAGTTGGCCGACTAAAGCATCTTGAGTAGGTTTAATCACGTTGTAGTAAACTGCTCGCATTTTGTAAGACGCATAACGCTCCAGTTTTTCTGTTTGACTGTCGCACGAAGACGGCATTGGCAGGTAAGTCACCCCTTTATCTTTAACTGCGAGTTCCCCTTCAAGCGAATCGCTAATAATGTTATATTTCTTTCTTGCTTGAACCAACTCTGGACGTTCGACGTTACATTTTAATGCTTTCGTAGTCATCAATGTGCCCAATTCATTTTGATTTTAGTGATGAACTTATTTGAACCCTTGAGAACGCGATATCTTACTGCGTCCCAAAGATGATCTTCTGCGTCTGTGTCAACATCATCTGGCTTATCTGGATCTCTCGGCAAGGGCGGTAGTAACTCAACACAGTGTTTACAATTCCGCATAAAGTAAATGCCCGGACCTTCCAGTAACGTAGAAGCCTGTAAACGGTCTCGCATTAATTGTAAACCAATTATTCTTGAACCCGCCGACTTATCAGACTGAATCCAACGAACACCTTCCTTTTCCATTTTGTATTCAATGGTGTCAACATCAGATTCGGTCACGTTTCGAATTTGATTATCTGCCGGTCCCGCTTGAACCCTAGATTTAATCCACTGCTCGGAAAATAAAACTTCCTCTTTCGATTTAATTCGCAAAGCAACATCTTTTGCCGACAATTTCAAACCTTTATTTGTATTCACATTCTCAGTGCCATAATCTTCCTCAATTGCAATCAAACTTCCTCTAGGCGGGCACCAAGTTTTACCATTCGGCAATCTGACTTCTTCCCCGTTCGCTTCTGCCCAAAACACTGTCGCAAACGGATGCGTTGAGCCCCAGTCAAACGACCTGTCAACTTTCCATTCGACGGGAATTTGAAACCGATCAATAACATGAACACGGGTGTCCCAAACATCATTTATTGCACCGCCACTATTGACGTCCCAACGTCCTTCAATCCACGCAGCATGTAAATTTGGATTGTTTGCGCAAGATTCGATGAGGCCCGCGCGGTACACAGGGTCAAGGTACGGATTCTCAAAGAACGATCCAAAAATTGCAACTTGCGTTCTAATTACTTCAACTTCTTGGCCTGCCGACGTATCAAAATAGGTTACGCGGTTCTTTACAATCTCTCCGTTCTTTGCAACATCGATAAATCTTCGTTTTACCCAATTGTGCCCCGGCCCATTTGGATTTGTGGTGGCGAAAACTTCCAGCGATATAGGCGGCAAGGGTTTTTGATCGGGAGTGTCGTAAACGGGTTGTCCGTTTTGCAAAATCGTAGGTGTATGTTTCTCTGAGACAAATGAGCAGCGATTTACTGACATAAACTTGTCATACAGTTCTGCGGTTGGTTGCTTCGTCAACTCATTCCAGCCAATAAACGGGTATTCATGCCCGTGAAACGCATCGTAATCATCCAATTTTTTAACATGCCTGAACAGCAATTCTTCACCTGTTGGCCACACCCATTTGTATGCTGTTGCAGATGCGTGAAACTTCGCGCCGTCTTCAAACTTTGGAAAGAACCTATTGCTCTGTGCGACCATGTCTGACAGATTCTTAAATTCCCGGTCAAAGATGATGCCTTTCCAGTAAGCACCATAACCCAACCCAACCCTACTTCGAAACCGCATTAACTGCGTTATCGTTTTGCCCGGACCTCTGGCACCGTGCATCAGCGTGTGGTGGGCTCGCGTCACAATTGCGAATGATTGCGACGAATCTGGAATAGGTTCCCACACTACATTTGAAGCTATCGTTGATTCAACTTGGGGTTTCTTTACTGGTTTCAACACCTGTAAGGTTGAATCTTGGGCAGGTGCGTGCGCAGACAATCTATCAACAACAGCCGAGAGGTTGCCCGCCCCTGTTTGCTGTGGCGAATCTAAAATTTGTCCCCATTCTCTACCCATTTGCGGCGGTCAATTTCTCTTGTTGTCGGATCAAACCTTGCTCCCATTCTGCGTCAGATGCTTGCCCGCCTTGGGCGTTAATCATCACAGGAACATTCATGATTTTATTGTTGGTTTGGTTGTTCTGAATCAGAACACTTGGACCGGCTTTAGCTTTCGCCGTCATACCACGAACATCGAATGCCAAACCCATCAAACGGCAGTAAGTATCATCGTCCAACGATGCTTCCGCGCGGTCCAGCACATCGCGAACCATTTCCGATTCGCTCGGTAAGAAAGCTTCTTCTCCCAGTTCTTCAACTAGGTGAGCCTTCATCTTGGCAATTTCGATTGATTGTAAACAAACATCCATCAAAGACAAAGCAGCAACAGTGTCCCCAAAGGTAACTTGCATTGCTGCTTTGAATGGATTATTTGGTTGGCGTAATAACGCTTCCGCAAATCTCCATTTGATGGCTGTTTCTTGATCAATATTTGTAGATTCGGCAGACACCATCTTTGCAATTCGTGCGGGTTCGAGTTCGAGTTCGAGTTATGTTGCTACGGGTAGTGTAACTAACTGGCGACGAATGGGAATTGGAAATCTCGGTTACCTTGTTCGGGCAAGTCGGATCAGTGCAATTGGGATTGCTACACGCCCTCAGTTTACCGTTGACGTATCTCGGTGTTCCAAGCTTCGTAGTTTTCGCCTTCACTACTTTAGCAGCCTCCGCAGATTTCGGATCGCATCCACATCCGAGTTCCGCACATTTCCCTTCCAACAACGCAACTCTTCGTTTAAGTTGTACGATGCTTGCTGCATTGCTTTCGATTGTTTGCCTATTCAACTCAACAGTTTCTTCCAGTGTGGGTATTGTTGTAACACCCAAACCCGAGTCCGCAGGATCTTCCGGGGATTTAGCAGGTGGAAGTTCGTCTTCAACAGCGTAAGCGATTGATGTAGTCGCTAACACTAAAGCAAACATAACTGCAAAAAACTTCATCACTCATTCTCCAATTCTGGTTTTAGATACATCGTTTGGATTAGTCAAAACAGACCTAACCCCGTAAAGACCGTGATAACGCATCGGGCTTGCAATGTGGCTAATAGTAAGAATGGTGTAACCACCATCAGCAAAATTCTTACCCCATGATTGCGGCGAAAGAATACCCAAATCTTCAACACCTTTTGGGTTCTGACTCAATTTTACAATGTCATCACCGCAAACAGCATGATTGCCTCTTCCTTTGTCAAAGCCAGCTATTCGACCGGATCTCATGTAAGAGCTACCGACGTGGACAGCTAAGCCGACGACTCCCCGACCCGCAAGACAAGATAGAAGTGCCTGCCAACAAGTTTCGGGGTTATCTTTGGGCATTTGGTAGCATTCCCCCGCCCGTTGGTTCGCAGCGTCTTGAGTGGCGTACCTCAGTTTCTCCATCTGAATTTTATTTTTCTGGTAAGCGCCGTATGGAATTAAATCCTTTAAGCACAATCCTGTGTCACACATGAACTTCATACCGTCATCAAGCATAGATCCTTGATCACGACCACCGTTAATGTGCATGTAAAGAAATTCCGGCGACACGTCAACCCATTTTCCTGTCGCATAGTAATTAGCTCGCATCCACATTGCTGCTGCCATGTAAGCATTACAACTAGACCTTTTTCCTTGGTTAATAAGTTTGTCTTGTCCCCATCGCTGGCGAGCAAACACCCGTTTTGGATCATCAATAATATCCAAAATTTCGTCCAGCGAACGAACAGCAGTTTCAGGGTAAGGTTTGAACGATACCGGAAAGGTCTCTGGTATTTGCATACCGGTGTAGACCTTTTCGCCGTTGTATTCAAATTCAAACTCATTCGCCATCTTACTTACCTTTAGACAAAATCATTTCTTTGATCTTATCAGTTGTCACCGATTCATCAAACGGAATTACAAACAACATTTTGCTATCCTTTCCGTACATGATGAAAGGGGGTTCCACGTTGTGTTTTTTAGCGGCAATGATGAATGATTCAACTTGTTCTGGGTTTGAACTAGGATCAAAACTGAAATACCGAATTTTCTTCTCTTCAAACCAATTCAACCAAAACGAATCGTCATTCAAAACCTTAATCATAGAAGGTGTTTGCAAATAAGCTTCCGTCTCATATACCCTAATGACGTAAGAATCGGCTAAATCAACCTTGATAACTTCGTCTTCGGAATCATCCGGCGGAACAACGTCGTCATCAATATAATCAATAATATCATTATTGTTAGGTTGTTTATTATTAACAACACTAAACAACAATCCTCCCGCAAGCAATACAACTAATACCCACACCCAAGGTGTGCGTTCGGTTGTTTCGGTGGGAACGACGGGTTCGTTGAACTGGTCATACGGTGATTTCATAAGGTTGGCTCAACCGGTATCTTTCCGTCAGCATCTGGATTTGAAATGTAACTACACCCGGCCAATTCCTCACAAAGCATCACAGTCAAATCGGCGTTTTTAGTGCTAATTGAATGAGCGATCAACTTCATCACGTCAGAGGTAAATTGATCAGTTGTTGTGGTCTGAGACTTGGTAATAAAAGGACCAAGGATATCAATAATCATCTTTAGCCATTTGGATTTTGCAAAAACACCGGAACCGATCAAGGCAGTGAGAAGGGCTAGGCCAACTTCTATAGCCTTCGAGACGATTTCGCTGGTAGTGAAACCCACAGCATCGGGCTTGAGAGTAGCGTTCAGGACTAGCGAGCCGGCGTCACCAAACATAAAGAAAATCAGCGATATTACAAAGCTGATTGAACCCGCACCAAACTTCAACAAACTCTTTAAATCATTCATTGTTTTAATCCGTAACTTCATCAACCAATGTTTTCAAAATTGCTGCTATGATTGGTGATGCAGGGGTGTATGTTGAAAGAACTGCCAATGCCGCGCTTGACGCAATTTTACACCCAAGGGGTATTAAAGATTCAAATCGTGTCACCCAAATCGATTTCTTGGCGGCTTCATCTTCAAGAACAATAGTTTCAGCAGGCGCTGCTTCCAAATCTTGTTCGGCTTCATTCATTGCAAGGGTAATCATATCGGCGGGTTTACCAAACTCGTCCTTGAGTTCAATAGAAGTCTCGTCCGGCCATTCCTTCCCCTGCATTAAACCAAATAATTCATCGCTTAGAGGTCTCAACTTATCGGCAACTGTAGCGTTGTTGAGTGTATTATGCCCAACTTGCCCTTGTGTGCCAATTGACCCAGACTGGTTTGTTTGATTGAAGGTATCACCCATGATTATGCCCAACTTGCCCTTGTGTGCCAACACTTGGACCGGTATTCGTCTGCACATTTACGGTGTTAGCTGATTTGATAGCCCCTGTCAAGTCTCTTAAAACAGCTTCGACTTGTTGGACACTTCTTTTGTTTTCGCTGTTCCATTCTTTACGTTCGCTTGCATGTCGATTTTGAAGTTTTTCAGACATTGCCGCGTGATCAGAATGCAACTTTTCTAGGCTTTCTCTAGTCTGTTGACTCAAATGTCGATATAACTTAATTGAATTAAGTATAAACAAAAACAAAGTGAAAAACAAAAAAATAATTATCCCTGCTTCAAAGTAATGTGGGGGCGATTCTACAACAACTTTTACCGGTTGAGTTGTTTCCGCCAACATCACAGTACCTCGAACAAAGACTTAATTATGTTGAATAATCAAATCTATTGTCTTATTTAAATGACGATTTGAATAAAGCATTGATACAATCATAATCGTTCGTAGCAAATTTACCGGGTATGGGTCAGAAGGTCGTATCAAAGACGTACTTGCATAGGTAAAATTTGCTACGAACGCATCGAAGGTAAAAAGCATCAAAACCAAACAAATAATTATTTGTTGAATTGAAATTAACATCATAGATTTGCTGATTTTGCGATTCGATTTTCTGAAAAATCTGAGATGTTCGCCCGCGCACAAGCAACAACGCAAACCCAAATAGAACACAAGACATTGAAAAAAAATCAGCAGCACCTGTCATCCTTGGAAAAACGGCTTAAATTTCAACCGAGTTCTGATTTTTAGTCACTATTTGTGTAGTGGTCAAGTTTGAATAGTTGCAAGTTGTTTTTCCTCAGAAAGTCGAGCCAAAAGGGAAATCGGCACATGATGGAATGAGCGATTACCAGTTCGTCCAGGTGCTTGAACGCTCGAAACATCATACTGTGGCGATTACAGACTCTGGCGGCAGGCGCCGGCGATCCTTCGAAGAAATACGCTTTGGTCTCTGGACAGCCGCAGAAGACGCACGGACCTGCCGAGAAGGAAAGATACTCAGGCACGCTCATGTCGCATTCAGCGGCCATTTTTCGAGCGCGTGTGCAGCGATTGCAGGTATGTCTGCGGCGATCTTTCGAAATCTTCGGAAATTTTTCAATTGGAAGTTCAAAGTTGCATTCAGCGCATCTTCGCCGGTCGGTGATGTTAGGCATTCTTGTCTTCCTCGGCGTAGATGGCATCCATCAGTGACAGGTAAAGTAATGTGGGCACAGGGGTAATGCGAAACAGGAACACGCTTGTAAAACCAACTTGTATGGACCATTGAAACAGGTAATTGTCCGCGTCTTTCAACCAGTTGGCCTCATTATCTAAATGGTTAATCAATTCAAGTTCACTCATTTGCAAATTGGCACCATCTTCATGTAGTAACCATTCCACAACTTCATCTGTAAACTCGAAGCAATGACAAGCAGGCGTAGGCATTTGCACCCACGCTGCGAAGGTTCCTTTAAGATCTCTAAACATCAATTTTCTTCTACCTTTCTTTTTGACAGTCGTAGTTGTTCCTCTGCGTGATCTATAAGTTGCCGCTCAATCCCTAACAATACTGCGTCACAATCTTCATAATCGACGTTAGCATCGATTAATGTGTTGAATACAACAAGCATGGAAGTTAACCCAGCGCGAAAAGCAAAGTCAATCGCTTGACTTTGTTCTTTACTAAGTTCTTTATTATTATAAACCTTACTTATGTACTTATTAATCATGTTTTCAACATTTAGTATTTTATTTGTCACTTTGCCTTTATCCTGCCTTCTTTCTTATCGCTATAGTAGTACCTTTGTGAACCTTTCACAATGGCTTCCATGTGTTCGGGATTAACGCAGTCTAGGGATTTACAGGTACTAACTAATACCTGACTCTCAAGCAATGATTTATTACCAAGATGAGTCCATGCCCAACGTCGAGCGGACCATGATTTATACTTATAATTGAATATCCCAACCTTTTTTTGTATCGCACCTGTCCAAATCCAGCAACCGGTGTTCAAGTCTTTATTAATGTATTTACAGAACCTTATCTTTGGTGATTTAATCATTAAGTAATGGTCTAACAGTCTATTTCAAGAAATCAATAAAGTAATGAAAACAATGCCATGCACCTACCAGCAATAGAATAGCGACGAGCAAAAACTCGCATATTCGATAAATCAGGACAATAAATGCCCACAGTAGTAGGTTTGAGGCGTCATCTAGTCCTGCGGGATCGCATTGGTCATATTGGTCTCTCGGGTACTCCCCTGTCGGTGGTTTGTAGGGTTTCATATAAACAATGCCCAATATAGTGCAAACAAGATAATTATTAAGGCCACTGCGGCTTCAATACCTGAAAATCCGTCATTATTATTGTTACTCATGTTCGATATGCCAAACAGAGATTAATCGAGTGATAAGTTTATTTATATCCTGCTTTGGTACTGAGCGTTAAAGTCTCTTTGCCGCTTTAATCGCATCATGTAACGAAATAAAGGTACGAATCGCGGCCAATTGGTTAAGTCAAACGTATTACCTCCGTGAACCACACCCTTATGGCAAATAAAGCATAAAGTAACGCCGTTATGCAGTAGGTATGCTTGATCTGGAAACTTAGACTTGGGCTTTATGTGATGAACCTCAAGCGGACCACCGACACGTCGGCACATTTGACAAGTGCCCGCATCGCGAAGGCGGCACGCCTTTGACCATTTTCGAAGTCGATAGGTGTTGAAGATCACCATTGAGCTAAAATCTCGCCCCCGGAACGAGTACAAGCGTCAACAAAAACCTTAGTATCGATACTTTCACTCACAAATCTAACAGACCCATCGGCCCGGCTTATCCTTGGCGTTATGCGGAAGACCGTTTTGTGTCCTCACGCTGAATTTTCAACATGGCAATCACTAATTTCATACACTCGGCGGCAATTATTTTCTCGTGATCTGGCTCGAATGTGCCGCGTTCCGCAATGTCTAATACCACGTCAGCCTGCTGCGCAACCTGTTCACCGTTTTGGTCGACTATTTGCCGCAACATTGCCAACTGTGTGTCATTCATGGCGATATTACCCCTCCGCCTAATAATTGTTATGCCGACAATTTATTAAACTGGGTCATGCAATCATCACAAATCTGCAAGTACACTCCCGACAGAGAACCACATTTGTGACAATTGGAACCCTGAATTAATTCTTTCACCACATCTGCCGCGTGATTCAATGCCGCACATTGTGTGCATTTACCACCCATATTCGGGTCACCAAACTCCCCGCAGCACAGGCAGCCTTCGTGGGCGATCTGTTTCCATATCGCTACCAGGCCCGCATAACAAGCGGATGAAGCCGAGTCGTCATTGTCTGTTGTTTCTGAATTCATTGTCTTCAGTTCCTCCCGGCTTATCCTTGTCGGTACCCACACCTAGGGTTGACGGCAGTAGGGTTGAGTTTAGGTGCGTATTTGCTGGGTGTCAAGCCCGCACTGTGTACTTCTTAGAAGAATACCACTATTGGCTACGAGAACTACTAGGTATGTGGGTGGTATTCTGAAGAGTACCCGGATTGATTTTCCCCGGATTCTGGATATTTGGGGTCCGCCGCGGCGCCGCCGCGCGTCCCCCCCCGCCCCCGCCGTCGTCGCATCGACGACGCGCACTGCCATCACAATGACGACACTATGTCGTCACAATGATGACACTGCAACGTAGTCACAATGATAACACTATTTACTATCTACTGGAGTCAAGTCTAATGGCTTTCCTGTTGTCAATTCGCACCACGTGTCGCTGCCCTCTGCGCACCACACGCCGTTGACCTTCACCAATCCGTCCGAGTTTGTTTCGCTTGTGTTACAACCACAACACAACACAACACAACACAACACAACACAATAAATCTTCAGCATATCAAACCTTTCAAAGACTGTCTTCAATCCACTCAAATCACAATTCAACTGATTCTCCACGTCCTTCACGACATGCGATACAATCACACTGCTGACGCAATCCGGCATAACAGGTGTAGCATTTCATCGGCCGCGCTGGTCGCGTTACGGGCCGACTGAACACACGCAGGGCGTCAACGTAAACTGCATGATGTTTTCGCTCGCGATGCAAGCTCGATGCGTTGCCGCCTTGCGTCACCAGCTTGTCTATTTCTTCCTGTGTTGAAATAACCAGTTCGTGCAACGTCGTTGTCAGTGAGTCTACCATTTAGTTCTTCCTTCATGAAATTGTTGAACAATTCTCTCAAATCATTTTTAGTTTTTGCATTCATACACCTATTGTACGTTATATATCGTCAATCGTCAAACCTAATATAAATATTTGTTCCACAATTTTAATTCTTGAGACTGAATCTCAATACTAAATTATCTTCACAATATATCACAATTGATACTCAATCTCAATATAACAATTCTCGCACAATAAATCGATATTGAGACTTAATCTCAATATTCAATATTCTCAAATAAAATCAAAATTGATACAGAATCTCAATATCAATTTTTCTTGCAAGAATTCAATATTGAGACTTAATCTCAATATTAAACTATCTTCAAAATAATCACAATTGATACTGAATCTCAATATTGTAATTTTGAATCATTTTTATACTATTGAGACTTAATCTCAATGTGCGGTATTCTGAAGGTATCCCCAATATTGAGGTTGTGTGGATCGTTCAAAGGGATTCCCACAATATATGGGGGGGACGTCCTATCGATTGTAAATTACATCGCCGAACACGGATAAAAAAACGGCAAATTAAGATTATTTTCGCTGTTTTCCGCTCGCAATCAACCAAAAATTGTGATAAAGGCCTGCGCCGTTTTTTCATTCGGCTGGAGTAAATGGTATCATTTTTGTAACGGTGCGATATCGATCTATTGTGGGGCCCCACAACGTCGTACGAGGGTATCTTTCAGCAAATACACACCGTTGTGGGTATCTTTCTTGCGAGACCCCACAAGCAAATAACAAAGCGAAATCGTCAATTTTAAATTCTTTCGATTATTCTTTCCAAATTGTATCCACTAGGCTTGTGTCATTGCCGATATTAACTATACTGGGAGACATGAGAAGCAAACAACAAAAAACGAAAGGCGAACAATGAAACTGGCAGAACAATTTGCCAGGAAGATCAAAACGATACAATTGCAAGAAATCGTTTTTTTCGAAGATCTTCCGAGAGAATGGCAGAAAGAAGCGGAGTCGAATTTAGGCGACCTGGCAGGGGACGCCAGATTTTTCATGCCTGGCAAGAACCAGAATCCAGAATCGCATGTCTTGTGGGATTTGACGGAGTGTATGAGAGTGGAATCCAAAGAAATGGACGGAGTGATCGGAATCTCCAATGGTAGCGCATTGGCAGTTTGCTTGATCGACGATGAAACCGCTATAACATGGTTGTTGGGATAAATTTTCGAATTCTTGAATTTCTGATTGAAAGGTGCGCATGCCTATGGGCTGAGTTACCCACAACTAAACTCTAATCCTATAGAATTCTTAATCGGGGGACCGCTTACGGGCGGTCTGAGATTGTGAATTCTTACTGAGGAAAGGGATACGATGAATCAGACGGCGGAATTTTACCGGTCGCAGATCAGGATCATGCAAGCGGAAATGGGATATTGTGTTATTCCGGAATATCGCGAACGATTGGACGATCTGCATTTTAGGGTAGCGATGCGATATTGTGCATGGCTAGGGCAAACAGGATCGGCATAGAATGCCGAATCAAGGATATCTGCGGATATCCGAGATTGTGAATTCTTACGAAATCGAAAGAAGGGAAACAAGAAACTATGGCAAGAATTGAAAAAATGTCCACACCGGGTGGCAATCCGTCACAAAATCAGACAATTCATCATGATGATGAAAAATCGGTTTTTATTAGCCATGGAACCAAAATTGCCGAAATTGCCGAAAGTAACCGCGTTACTTTGGATCGGTCTCATTGGGATTATTCTGCGACTACCGGAAAATATCGGAATAAATTTCTGAACGAAGGGATTGCCGAAACACGAAAAAAAATCGCATCAGGGGAATACAAATTAACAAACCTGAATTGAAAGGTACAGATTGTGGAAGAAAAAATTGACGAAATTGTGTATGGAATTGCGAATCTCAGCAAACGCGACATTGTCGCGCTACGAGATCATTGCAAAGATCGGAGTGAAGATTTTGAGAGGGATTATATTGTGCGACCGATCTACCGGAAATTTTCTCAGATTTTGGGAATAATCATCCGAACATACTAAGAATCCAGAACCATAGGCAATTGCGATTGCCTATCATTGTGAATTCTTGACACTAGAATTGAAAGGTACAGACTGTGATTATGAAGAGCGCAGAAATATGGGCGCGATTTGTCGCGCTGAAGAAATTGGTTGAAAATGAACCGAATGCAAGCGATGATCGTGCCGATGAATTCGGCAAGGAATGGGAATTCCTCTACGATGCAGCGTGTGACGAATCAGATCATGATGGTAGTGAATTAACCGATGCACAGTATGATGAAATTTGCAAGTATGATGCGTTTTGGATCGATTGAAAGGATAGAATTGTGGAATTATTGAAAATTGGAACGGTGGTCAAACCATCGGTAGGTGCGTTGCGCAACAAACGCGATGCAATCGGACAAGCTGGAACATACGCGAAAAAAAATCTTTGCCAAAAATGGTATGATGATGAAAAGGCAAAGCGCGGAAAAATCACAAATGTAGCAAAAAAAGAATATGGTTCGCATTATGTCATTGAATGGGATTCTGGATCAATTTCTTACACTGCCACATATTTGGTAGTTGACGCAAATCAGAAAGAATATGGGGATACGGAATGAAAACATACAACAATACAACAATGCCGAATATCGAAAGATTGATTGAATCTGTGTTGCACCCTATCAAAAAAGGAAAAAACAATTGGAGAAAACGAAATATCACATTGTACGAACATCCGCGCGATATGCGAAAAGTAGTTTCGGAGGGAATATCGTTTGATGGAAAATTGAGAATAATTGCTGAAGAATCTTTGAATGATTGGTCGAGAGAATTGTCTCAATCTGGAAATTTTGTCACAAATTGATTGAATCCGTATCCCTGCCCAATTGCGATTGGGTAGCATTGTGGATTCCATTAAACTAAGAAATTGAAAGGATAAGAATGTCTGTAAATCCGTCCAACGAATTTTACAATGGCAATTTGTGTAAAATCTATTATGCTGAAATTTTACACGCCTGTGTTGATTGTGAAGCCAATCCGTTTACAATGCGAAATCTAAACGCAAATGATTATCGTGTTATCGCATTGTGCGTCAATTTGGGTATAGATTCGCATCTTGAAGCAATTTTTAATGCGAATGAAGAAATCAGATCGGACGGAAATTGTGACCTATCGCCAGAAAATTTGTGTGTCCTGCTAAGAAGGTTGAGCGAATACAATTTCTCAACCGATGATGATTATGATTCGGCGCACGGATTGGTTGATAGTATTCTGACAGTCTTAGGATTTGATGATTGTGGTCGATATGTCGGTCGCGTGGCAATGGGATTGGAATAATCCGCAAAAATGTGTCTTGACATAGGATTCGCAGGTTGTTACAATTGTGATAGACAAAAACAAACAAAAAAGGAAGATTTGAATAATGACTAATTGGCACCAAGCAAACGCAATCAGAACAAACTATCGAAACCGAAAAAAAGCCGCGCATATTGTCGATAATTCCCGATATGGTTTTTTTGCATTGTGTGGAGAATCTTACCCAATTGTAACGGTTAATAAAGAATACGCTGACAATCTGGAGAACGGAACCTGCAAGAAATGTTTGAAAAAACTACAATCCGAACGATAGAACTACGAAATAAAACAACAAACAAGAAAGGGAAAGAATGACACACACATACACACAGAAAATTGCTGTACGGAATTACGTCTACGGATTAACATTTTGGGAATCCCTTGGCGAATTCGAAAGGGAATTGAGCAATCTGGATCGCGCAGAATCCCTGTGGGATGCAATTGAAAGATATTGGCCGAATGCTGCCCGATGTTATGAGATTATCATTAGTCTGAAAACGGACATTTCAAACATCGACGAAAAAAAGTGGTTACATGAGGCATTTCGAAATGAAGTATGCCGATTGGTAACTATGAATACGGAATCGATCAAGAATTCCGGTATGCCGGAAGACATGACAATCAGGATGATGATTGACATGCTATGTCCGAAATGGTAGTGTAAACTAAGAATCCAGAACCCGCTATATCTAAGAGATATGGCGCATTGTGAATTCTTGAGATTGAAAGGATAGGATGATGAACAAATTAGCGACCTAATTTGCGGAATTGCTGACGGCATTGATACCGGACATTGGCGACGAATATCGGGCATCGGAAGATCCTGATGATGATACGCCGGGAATGTGTGTTACATTCGGTGCAAATACAAGAATGCCGGGTGAATCGTGGGATTGGTCATATCAGACCGGCGACAATTCATACACGGGTGGCGCGTACGGATATCCTCATTGGGGAGTTTGTTACCTTTACCGGGATTCAGACGTCAACGAATTGGCGGAATGTGCGGCAGGCGAGATTTTGGATGTCATTGCATGGGAAGGAAATGCGTACCGATGAAAATTGCACATTTTATGAACGGCGGATTCGTTCTGCATGGAATCACAGGCGATTTCAAGGGAAGGGTATCTGCATGGTATGACAAGGAAGGAAAATTGATCGATTGCGAACAATATCCTAGTATTGCCAATGTGCGATCAATCAAGCGAAACGGACCAATGTGGCAATTGTGCGAGAAACTAGGGAATCGACACAAACATACTCCAATCACAGGAAGCAATTAAGGATGAAATGGCCGAAAGATCAGATTGAGATTTACAAGAATGCAGTCGCGCAGGTTATTGAATCAACAGGTAAATCGGCAGAAGAAATCAGAAAAGAGTATGCTTTCGCGCCAACAATGCGGATCATGTTTGAAATTGATCGGATTGTGTGTTACGATGCACAATATGACAACAATCATCCTGCGTACCATGAGACAATACAAGACGGAAAAACATTTAAGGCAAGAATTCGACGATGCAAGCACAATCCTGATTTTGTGCTGTATCCAAGGGGATGCGACGACACACATAAAGCCACAATGCTACGGCATGTAGGGACTGAACTAGGTTTAATTCTAAGAAAGGGTAAGAAATGACCAAAGCAAAGAAGAAAATGACCAAGCGAAAGATCGGGATTGATACCCACACAAGTAAGCTGACCGTAGAGAATACGGGATTGGTGAGCAAATGCCATACTGCTTCGGGCTGGAATGTGGAAACCAATTGTGGTACAGAATTTGTGGGTGACGATTGTGTAATTATGCGAGACGACGAATATGATGGAATGAGGAAAGACGAGTTATATGAATTGTTTTGCGACTATGTGGAAGGATCGGAAATTTATCATTGTACCTATGTCGATGAATGGCACGCTTATTGGGATATGCCGGGATACATGGATCGTGGATCGATCTACTCTGGTGAAACGGAAGTCGCAGCGATTGTAGATTTGCTGGAATCCAATGAATCAGAAGAATCAAATATAGATGATTGGTGCATGGCAGCAATTGAACGATTGGTGCAGATTCACAATGATTCCGAAGATGATAATATCCGGGAAGAATGTCTTTCGGCAATTTGCTGGCATTTACCCAGCGAATCCGTAGATTTTCGTCCAGAAGTATTGTGCAACAATACAGATTTGATATATTCAGGGGATTGCAATCCGATCGATCATGACGGACGATGGATTGATACGCGGGATTGGGCAGAACATGGATATGCTTCCTGCGTAGGAATTTGTAGTTATGACAATTTGATTGACATTGAATTCGGCACAATCAACAAAACAGGAACATTGGCAGAAATGGCTACATGTTACGGGATTGATGTTGACGAGATCACAATGCACCATAAAATTGATTATGCACATTCTCAATTTGGGGCAGAGAATGGCGACAATCCAGAACGATTTACTCGCCTTGATGATTCCGGCTGGTTTCTGGATGACGGGAACGAATTGGTAGCAGAGTCGACGATTGAAGCACGATTGATCGAATTGGTGAAGGGATTGGCAGAGTAGAATGCTGAATCGATGGCGCGAGATCGGCGCGCCAGAGATTGTGAATTCTATGATCTATGAGAAGATATGAAAGGCGAAACGAATGACATATCGTCAGTTGATTGACCAACTGGAGAAGTTGGCAGAAGAGCAGTTAGATTGTGTTGTTACTGTTGAAGATCCTCATGAGGATGAATGTCGTGCCGCAGAACTACGAATCTGTGGTGACGGTCACGACAGCCTTACCGATAATCATCCTGTGATTTTTGTACCTTAAGGAAAATTCAGAATTCGGACGAAGCCCCTGCGACAACCAATGACGAAGAAATTACAGAAGAGGAATTCATTGATTTGGTGAAGGGATTGGCATCATGATAATTGCTAGTGCATACACGGAGATTGTTGGCGCAGTAGAAGCATACGCTGACAATCTAGGGATTGATCCGGCTTTGATTCTGGAATGCGACGATCAGAAATGCGAAGAATCAGGTAGATGCACTGCGTGTAACATACCGTCCGAATTGATCAAGCTGTTCGTAGATAATCAGACAGAATTTGTCGACGAACTATATCAGGAATTGTATTTACTGGTGAATGGTCGGTATGTGTCTGGTGATACGGCAAAACGGTCGCAGGCTTGCCATGAATACTCAAACGGCAGACTAGAAATGTGGGTAGGCTAATAAAATGCTGGATCGATCCTGCGAGACCGGCGCAGGAGAGATTGTGGATTTTACGGCAGGGTAAGAAAGGATAAGATTATGATAAAATGCTTTCCGAAGTATTCATGGATGGTGCAAGTACGACCGAAACCGTTAAACTCGGAAGACTATAACGTCAAGTATGAAATCGTATTTGGTGGTCTGCCGGGGTATCATGTGGCGAAAGCAGCAGCGGACGAATTGGAATCAAATCGATCCGATTTACAGATTTATGTTTGTCAAAACAACTAAGAAAGGGAAAGAATGAGATACCATATAATTGTAGGAAACATCGGAACAGTAGAACGAGTTAAGAGCCCTATTGTTGCTGCTAGAATTTACGGACAGTACAAAGAACTGTCCAAAGGAAAATATGGACGAGCCTCCGGCGAGTCTGTAACAATATTCGACACACATAAAGATTGTGTAGCTCTCGAATATGTGGGGACCAATGAAAGGGATGCAGAATGACAATCACAGACAGAATCAACCAGGCTGCAAGTGGGGAACATCTTGACGGCGTCATGATCTACTGGGATACCGCTGCCGTTGGAGATGAGGGTACAGCGTATCGAGATGGCGAGGAATCAGGGGCATTGGAGTTCACTGGCTGGGGTGGCGAGGCGGACGGCAGTGAAGACGACACTTACCACGTGAGCAACTACTTCGGCGCGGATGGCAAGTACCTCGGGCCAGATAAACATGGCGTGTACCCACAGTTTCAAACCATTTAACTAAGGACAGCAATGATTTCTGAATCCTACGCTGTGACTCCGTATGGTTTCCGGCAGGGGAATCGTCGTGTGATCGTCAACGCCGCCGCACAATGGACGTCAGACGGTCAGACGAGACTGATACAGGCAGTGGAAAACCTTGACGAATTCTCATGGATCGGCAGGACATTTGCCAGACCGACAAATCCGGCAGACGCAGAGTATTGGGATAGTATTTTTTGGATGCTCGTCGAATCAGGCGGGATGGAACAAAGGACCATTGAAAGGTAAAGAATAAGAAAATGACCGACAAGACAACACATTTATTTTGTGCAGCATTGACCTGTTCACTTGTCCTCATTCTGTGGGCATCGTTTCAATTACTGACAATAACGTTTGAATGAAAGCACTGAGAATGAAAATTAAAATTAAAGAAAATGCAATGGCTAAGTATTGGAATCCAAAATGCCAAGGACAATATATTCCTACCAAGGAAGAAAGAACTCATGCCGATAAGCTGGAAGCCATTCAAGGGATGACGATAGAAGTCAAGACAGATTTTTTGTTCTGCGACCAATACAACACCAAGCCAATAGAAGGAGTGAGCGACCAAGGTATGCGGATCATGGAAGCCTCTGTGTCGGAAGTGATTGACGATATTCGGGATACGGTAGGCAAATGTCCTTATTGTGGACACCATACGCCCGGTAAAATCGACGGCTTCTGTGAGTCTTGTCTGGATTCCTCTTATCTTGACGAGCAAACTATAAAACGCGGTGGTACTCGCATTCGACCAGTGGACGCCAAGCAAAACCGGGAAAAATGGGAAGAATTAACGCAGGAAGAATGGGACATGCTGAAACCTCAGTATGTCAAGCGACAGACCACAGGCAAAGACAGCCGGAATGCTGAGAAGCTGAGAAAGCAGCGGGCAAGGTTGCATTCTGACCATAAAGCCAAAACAGAAGCACTTGACATTGAACGGGACGGTATGATTTGGTTGATGGACAACAACATCAGCGTTGAAAACTGCATCTATTACAGTCACCGAAAGGTATTTTGTTTTGGATGGCGCAACAAGATTAGCAAGGGAGTTAAGAAAGTACTAGACACCAAATTGCAAGGTTTTCCATTCCAGACAGATTTTAAGGTTGAAAGGTAGAGCAATGCTTTACACAGAAATTCACACAGCGTTACAAATTGAGGATTATCCGCTAGGCGGCAGAAAACGCGGCATTGCTCGCTACAGAGTGACGACAGAACCAAGGCAAGGCAAACTGCAACGGGTGGAGCGGACAACTGAACACAATAATCAAGTTTCTAAGGCTCGCAAATTGACATACGGCAAGCGTGCAGCCATACTGGTCGGTGCGGACGGTCGCGTTTATCCTGTGGTATGGTCTCAGCATTACGAAGTGTTCTCGGTCTACAAGAGCAACATGCAACACTCAGAGGAAACGATCAGCAAGGATGAAAAGCCGAACGAATACGCGAACATGAAAGCCAGATTTGAAAGTATGGCAGAATAACCCCTAACAAGTCGGAAAGGGGGTGATTTTTTATGAGCGCGGACATGGTTGATTTGTTAGCTGTTTTGTTCATTTTTTATTGTGTATTCTGGTAAAACATGGAACCAAAACAAATAGCGAAGAAAAGCGAACACAGTCACCAAGCGGCATATTTTTGCTGGCTCGCGAAGCAGACTGAATGCCCACAACTTATGTATGCGTTCGCTGTACCGAACGGCGGACTACGCAACAAAGTACAGGCAGCGAAGTTGAAAGCTGAAGGAGTCAAACCCGGCGTGCCTGATGTTTTCCTGCCTTATCCTTGTGGGCAATATGCAGGGCTATGGCTTGAATTTAAGAAACCGGGATTTGAAAACCGGAAAAATGGAGGTCTCTCGACAGATCAAATAAGATGGCGGCAATACTTAGAGTCTTGCCATTATGAGTACAAAGTTGTGTATAGTTGGTTGCAAGCAGTTGATTGCACAATAGAATATTTAAAACCTTAAGCGTTACTTTTTAAACAAGAAAGAAAAGACAATGGCAGCAAGTTTACAAGCGTTCGCGGCAACTGGAACCGCTTATTTGACCGCAGCAGACGGACAGGAATTGATGGATGGCGGATTGATCGCAGTATCTGCACCTCCACAGGCATCGCCAGAAAACCCTGCTGCATTTCTGTGTACTATTACAGATGCGGGTAAACAAATGCTGGCTGCCGGTATTGCACCCCATGCACCGGTCGCGCCAGCAACTCCCGTTGTGGAAGCGGGACAAGAATTTGTAATAAGTTCCGACATCGCTGTACCTGATATCAATCGCGGTGGCGGTTCTGGCAGTTCGCGAAAGAAGAGAGCGGAAAAGTATCCTTTTTCCAAGCTGGAAATCGGGCAAAGTTTCCATGTGGCACCGGGAGAAGATATTGACAAGACGGCAAGAACGCTGTCTACTCAGGTCAGTAACGCCAACAAGGATAACAGGGTGCCCGCTGTACCTGCGGCTGAGAAGACGGTCACCAAACGCCGAATGGTTAAGGATGACGCAGGCAATGCAGTCAAAGACGCAACAGGGACAAAAGTTTTTGAGACCTATAAGGTCAAAGAAACAGTCATGGTTAGGCAAAAACACTTTGTGTCTCGCAAGGTGCCTGCCAGTGATCCACAAGGCGAAGGCATCCGAGTATTTCGAATTGCCATCACGACCACATAATAACAGTTGTCTGTTGCTGATAATCAACAGGTGATATCGAGCCCAACTGATATTTTTATTGGTTGGGTTTTTTCTTTATTCGTTCAGGGGATTAAAATGCTTGCAGACAACATTCGTTATTACCGTGACGGTAGGTTACAAGTGCGAAACTCCATCCATGACGGTTGGGTATTTGTGCCTAACATGCCAGCCCCTGATCCCGATCCCAATCCAGATCCACCGGTATTGGATTTGACTGTCTATGTCGAAAAAATCGAAGGGTTAAGCAAGGGGGACACAATAGATCTCGAAAGATCAGACATTGCCAACATCGGTGATTTGCTAACATGCACAAAAAAAGAAATTTTTTCGCTCGTGGGTCAGAATGGTCTTGATGCAATTAACGCATACCTTGCCGCTAGAGGGGTATCGTTAAAAGAAAATGGCAATACCAAGACATTCCCATCCGCTTAGCGATTATCCAAAGAACGTCCGTTACAACCTTTGAGATAACAAGACAAAAAAATGATTAAGGCAAGTTTTTTTGAATCAGTCGTAAATAAATTAGTGGAAGTTGATCCACGACAAGGCAATGCGCTAAAAACAGGGTTTGAAATTGATATAAGCGGAACCATTCCGCAATCATTGAAATCAATCTTGTATGATTGTCTAATGGCTCGCAAGTGGACGCCCGTAAAAGGTCTTACCTTATCTAGCACAAAGCCTGTGTTTCCTGTCTATCAGGGCGTCACACGTTCAGGGTGGATACACTTCAAATTTCCCGCAGACTTGATTTTAAATGTCAGCGAAATACTAATTGTTCGTCATATTGACGTGCGTATGACAGACCTCTACATCCAAAAAGATCTTAGTCGCGCGAAATTAGCTATAGCTCTTTGGCCTGACATAGAAATTAAACTATGAAACCACTGAAAGCAGAATACGAAGTCCAATTGTATGATGAACTCGAAAATCGATTAAAGATTAAACCGGGCTCATACCGGGCACACGTCTTAGACGCTCTTATCCCTGATACGTTACATACTTGCGATGCGTACTATCTGAACGTCAAAGGAAACATTGATCAGCGATCAATGGGCAAGCAAATTAAAATGCTGATGCTTGACAAATACGATCATGAACCGCGACGAGAATATAAGACCGGATTTATCTTTGGGTTCATCGCGCAAATACTGCTTTCGGCAATGATTAGAAAAGCGGTCACATTGATCTTGGACTGGTACAATCGTAGGCGCTAATATGCTTCGAGATCACCGACAATTGTGTAGAATTTACCTGTAGTCGCAAATAGTTTCTCGACCTGCAACGGCGGCATACGCATTACATCGCCAGATTCTTCCAGCGCTTGCAAAGCCATCTTGATTGCCATTGATGGTCCTCGCTTATCGTTAGCAAAGATTTTCAGTCGTCGCATGTTTGTTATGATGTATTTGAGCGGTAAACTGTACTTCTGATACATTGCAATCGTGATCGCTTGCGACTTAGGTTTCGACTCCAAGAATCGTCGTAAGAATTTAACAATTGCGTTGACCTGTTGCTGCTCTGTATTGGTGCCAACTTCACCGTCATCGAATCTCTTTTTCAGAGTCTCTATGCCGTGTGTGACGAAGTTCTCTGCCCATGTAAAACATTCGGCATCAATAATAGGCGACATTGAATTTTTGCCCACAGCTAGTAAGGCGGCAACCCGCAGAGTTTTCAAGTGCGCCCTGTTCCACAACTCCGCAGACAACCCCGCATCATTGTTATTGATTTCCTCATCTGCACGGACGTCCAAATCGTGACTAAGTTTGGCTGCAACGGAATCAAACGGAATCTCAATCCGTTTTGAGTTTTGTAACAATCCTTGCACCACTGACAACAGGGTAGCAAGTTTGTTGATTAGTTCGGGCGAAGGTTCGGCGCTCGCTGCATTAGGGTTTGATGGTGGTCGCTTGCCGAGATATTCGACGACGGCAAAACGCGGTAACAATCCGCTGGATATCATTGCACCATCGACGTTGTCGTAGAACCAATCCGGTGTTGACTCACCTATCATCGAGAACGCAGGCGAATGCAGAATTCCGATTGTCTTCTCACTGTCACTATAGGCTGTGGGCATCAATCGGTCTGTTGCGCCGCTCTTTGAATAGAGATCAAGCATGACTTTTTGCAACATGAGATCTGGCGCGAAATGACCCTCGCACATTGATTTCAGTTTGATCCCAAATTCGCCAAAGATTGACAGCGTTGACAATGACCGTGATTTGCTAAATGCCCGCAGCAATGCTTGACCTGATGCGAGATCGCCCGGACCTTCGAAGTCGTCAATGTAAGGGCAAACTGTTTGCAATCGAGTATTCAACTTTGAGATACCTTTTGCCATAGCTTCTTTACCGCGACCTGTGCGAGCCAGCAGCAGCAGATAGAGATTTAGACCGGTTGAACTGACATTGAATGCTCGTCCAGCAATACCTGCCATCAAGCCCAACGCACCGACGATTGAAACCTCTTTAATAGGCTTGTGAGAGGCACTATAAAGAAATTCGGCTATGTCACCGGCAAGTCCCGGCGGTGGTGTTAGCGGGCCTGCCTGCCGGTATAAATGCGATGGTTTCTGAATGATTCCGTTCGTAGGCACCAGAGGTTGCGGTTGAGGCGGAACAAATGTTTCGAAATTGATTTCCGGCACAACATTGTCGAAACTTCGCACTATCATATTATTTACATAATCTTGCCTCTTTGCTTTCTTTCGTCGACCTAAACCCGATTGCAAAAACAACCTCTTGATCTGCTCTTTGTTCTGCGTGTAATAAGCAAGGATATCGATCAATGCGAAGTCGGCGCGTGACTGGTCCCCGAAATGCCAAGTAGTTATGTCACCTTGCCACAAATCTACAAACTTTTTACCGTTGCTCGCACTTGATGCGATGTTATAGATATCAAGATCGCCATGCTTTTGCGGTCGATCAATGTCATTTGCTGTTGCAGTCGAGTGATTAAATCCGAGATCTTCGCAAATGTGGTCTATTTTGCCTTGCGCAAATTGGATAGGTGCGTTGTGATACACATTGCCTGTGAACGTCATAAATCGTTCGGACGAATACAATTCAAACGGTCCACGACGTCTACCTTTATCGGCTTTCATCTGCGCCTTGACAACAATGTGCAGACCGTTGCCACCCGGCGAAATCTCAGAATATGAATCGAGTAACTTTTGGATGTACTCTTGCTTCTGAATTAATGCGGGTTCTGTTGTGTGATCGAGATCAACGATAAGCCACGGATCGTTCTTGGTAAGAACAAAACCTAAGCCGTCGAAATGCGAAATTGCAGTTACACAAGAATCGAAGGTACACCATGTTTCCGGTCTTCCTACATCTGCAAATGTGAATGTTCGTGGGTTGTACGGAACTTTGGTCGGCTTGTTGCCGCCTCTGTCTTCATGCCGCCAACACACCCACTGTGCGACCTGTTGCATCTCAACAGGAATCCGTGAGTATATCATCCATGGCGCCTAGCAATTGGGGGTGTTGGAATCGTCATCCGTAAACAGCGGCTTGTCTGCCAGCAGGTTGTATAATCGTTCGACTGCATCTACTCTCGCACCGATCGGCGGATGTTGACTTGTGAGCGTCGTGAGCCATCCGACCGATACACCGATTTTTTCAGAAATTTTGTCCAACGACATTGGACGCGGGCGATTCCGCAGCAGTTTGATCGTCTCGCTAAGTAAGGTTCGCTGCATTTGCCTTGTCTTTTCATAGGAAATCAAGTAAAGGGACGCCAATCATAACAGATTCTGTGGGCTAGACAAAAGAGTTTGGCAAAAAATATCAGAATACCCCTGTTTGACCCTAGAATACAGTTGACAGTGCCGACGATACCTTTAGACTGGGGCAATTACTTCCAACTTGTGTTTTAAGGGGACACAACATGACCGGCACATTTCCAACAGCACCGACACCGCTCGCACCAACAGCAGCACCAACAGCCACACCAACTGAGAATATCGATTTGGTGATAGGCGAATGGTTTGCGGCATCCGAAGCACTCGCAGCAGCAAAGAAGACCGAAAAGGCTCTACGCGATCAGGTGAGCAATTCGCATTTGTGGAACGCTGCAAAAACAACCGGCACGCAAACCTATGACCTTGGCAAAGGTTATGAATTGAAGATGGCTCGCACTGAGACAGTGTCAGTCGCCAACAAAGAACATGAGGCAACTCATTGTATTATCAAGCTGCGCAACCTTGGCGAAGGGGCTACCGAACGAGCCAATCGATTGTTTACATTCTCTGCTAGAATGAGTGAAGCGGTTTATAAGGAGTTAACCGCCGAAGAACGAATGATTGTCGATCCAATTATCACCCGTAAGCCGGGTAGCACCAGTATTAAACTCAAAGCACCAAAGGAGTGAGTATGCTAGTTTTGTCACGAAAGATTAACCAAAAAATTATAATTAACGATGACATTGTCGTTACAATAGTAAATATAAAAGGCGATCAAGTGAAACTTGGCATCAAAGCACCAAGTGACATTACTGTATATCGCGAAGAAGTTTATAAAGCGATCTTAAAGGAAATGGAGGACATAAATAAATGAGTTTACAATTGCTAAGCACAAATACAGTTACGCCTGTTAGTCATTGCTTGATATACGGTCCAGCTAAGTCAGGCAAAACACGATTGATCCCCACAGCACCTCAACCGGTGATTTGCTCGTCTGACGCAGGGTTGGCTTCCATACGTGAACATAATCTACCTTTCCACGAAGTTCAAACGTACAGCGATTACCTTGTTTTCGAACAAGCGGCAACAAAAGGCGAACTTAACGGGTTTGAAACGGTAGCTATTGACGATCTAACTGAGATTGCCTATTTGTTCATTCAGGAAGAAAGACCGAAGCACAAGAATTTGATGCAGGCTTATGGTGCATTGAATGATGAAATGATGCGAGTTATTCGCTTTTGGCGAAATCAATCGGCGTTTACCGCTGTTATCATCTGTAAACAAGAAAGGATAAAAGATGAATCCACCGGAGGATTAATTTATGCCCCCATGATTCCGGGTAAAGCGGTCGCGCCGCAGTTACCTTATTTGTTTGGATCTGTGTATCATACTGAGGAATGGACCGATCCGACTACGCAAGCAGTGCATGAAGTTGTGCGGTGTAAACGAAATGCACAGTATGACGCAGGTGATCGTTCGGGAAAACTGAACGAAATTGAGTTTGCGAATCTCAAGGACATTTTTGCCAAAGTGCTGTCATGAGTAAAAATGTGCATCAAAAGCTTTTCAATTGGTCATATCGCGCAGGGGATGAAAATGATCTCAAGTGTAATGTCTGCGAAGATAAAATGTTGATTGATTGTCCGAATTGTGATGGCACAAGTCTAATAAACATTGGTGGCGGTGAAAAGGATCATTGCCCTTGTTGCGAAAACATAAAGGGTAAGGTTCTTTGCCCGGAATGTAACTAACCTTTAAGAAAGTAATTATTATGGTTCTGAATTTACCTGAAGCATTCGATCCGTCGCAAACAGCACCGTCAACCGGCAGCGCCGGTCAACTACCTGTGTCCGATGCGAAAGGTCATGTGGTTGTTATTGTCAGCGGTGAAATGGTGCCAACCGCCGGTGGAAGTGGCACATTCTTGGCATTGACCTTGCGGGTTGTAGAAGGTGTGGCAACGGGCGCCGAAGGTGTGCATCGTCTAAATCTGCACAACCAATCGGCAGATGCTGTCAGAATTGCTTACTCTGAACTATCGGCAATCTGCCACGTTGTTGGCTGGTTGCAGCCATTGCAGGACGTGGAAGTGTTGTATAACAAACCCTTCCGTGTTGTGGTCGGAACACAAAAAGGCAAGGAAGCGGAAGGATACACAAGCGTTAAGAAAATCATGGATGTTCACGGAGCTAAGCCGGGCGAGCGGGCGGCAGGTGCAGCCACGGTTGCAGCACCAGCACCAGCACCAGCACCAGCACCAGCACCAGCACCAGCACCAGCACCGGTTGCAGCACCGGTTGCAGGCGGATTTCCTGTGCAACCACCCGTGCCACCACCTGCTGCCGCTCCAGCAGTCGCTGCTGATCCTGTAGCGATGCCTGTTGTTGAGAACGTGCCTTTTGCCGCACCTGTGGCACCAGCACCCGTAGCGGCACCTGTTGCACCGACTGCACCTGCGAACCCTGCCGCCGCGCCATGGGCACAAGGCTAATCGATCCCTTGTCGGGGTGACCGGCTAACGATGGTGCCCCCTTACATTATTGTTAGTCGGTCATTTTTATGCTTAACGACAACGACTTCGATTGTCCCATTTGTCTCAACGTAGGTGAGTTGCATTGTCAAAATTGTTTAGGGGACGGTTGCGACAAATGCACGCAAGGGTATGTGATGTGCCCTGCTTGCCTTGGCTTTTCCAGATTAAGAATCGACTGCAATGACACCCAGTCATCAAGTAGTGAACTCAGATTGCAGGACATTCTTGAGCGGACCTTTCTGCCCGACTTTTGATTTTCTCATCGCAGATCCACCGTTCAACATCGGGCAGTCATATCAGGATTATGATGACAACATGCCCACACATGAGTACAGGCAGTTCTGTATCGAGTGGATCATCGCCAGTTGGAACAAACTCAAACCCGGTGCCGTCATGGTGCTGCATGGATCTATCAAGGTAAGCCGTGAGATCTTGCGAGCATTATTCCAAACTCAGTTGGATGATTTCATCGAAACAGAGATTTGTTGGGCGTACAACTTTGGCCAATGCAATTTCAACAACTGGATTGAAACACACTGCCGGGCGATCGTGTTGAGGAAGCCGGGCAAAGATAAGAAATGGTATGTTGAAAAGGTCATGACTCCTTCTAAACGTCTGCTGATGGGTGACAAGCGAGTAAGCACGTCACGATACAAAGGAATGGTTCCGTTCGGATCAGTGTGGGGAATTAAGACCGAAGATCAAGTTGCCTTGGAACCGATGGAAGGCGAACAAAATTGGGGCAGAGTACAAGGCAACAACAAAGAGCGTCGGCACGGTCACCCGAACCAACTACCGGAAGTTTACATCGAACGATTCTACAATGCGTACACACAACCCGGCGACATTATCTACGTTGTATTTGGCGGCAGCGGTACGGAGATCGCTGTTGCTAAACGCATGGGTAGATCAGCCATTGCTACTGAAGTGAGTCCTTGGGCTTGCGAATCTATTAAGGGGAGATTGAATGACGTCAACGTATGAAACAGATATTTTGATTCGCGAAAAGATTGCCGAGTCACTGGAAGTCGAGATTGACGATTATTGCGAAAGCATCGTCGATGCTGACAACCGCACCCGGTTGGGTTCGAGCCAGATAGGCAAGTCATGCAGCCGCGAGATTTGGTATGGCTTTCGATGGGCGAAGAAACCAGTGCTTGGCACCGCGACACGACCAGCCGGTAGAGTTGCTCGGTTGTTCAATCGAGGGCATCGCGAGGAACCGGCGTTGATAAAATATCTTGAAGCAATTGGCTGCAAATTCATCGCGCCGCCAGACGGCAGAGACCAGCATCCGTTTTCCTCTTGCGAAGAACACGCAGGCACCGAGGTTGATGGTATTGGTTACCTTCCGCCCAAGTTTGGGGTAGATGAAAAAGTGCTGTTCGAATTCAAGACGGCAAATATGAATTACTTCAATCGGATGAAGAAACACGGCATCCAAAACGAACAGCCGAAGTATTGGGCACAAGTCAACTTTGCTGGTTTGCTGGCAGGTTTGAAGTACGTTTGTTTCGTCGTCGTAAGCAAGAACGATGACGACATTCACATTGAGTTTCACAAACTCGATCCAGACTACGGCGAAATGTTGATTGACAAAGCGATGCACATTATCAGTGCTGTCGAGCCCCCGACAAAGATAGCTCTATCTGTTACCAACTTCGCCTGCAAGTTTTGCAACTTCAAGGATATCTGCCATCACGACGAACCGGTAGAAAAAAATTGCCGTAGTTGTAAACATGCCACACCAGCAGCAGGCGGCAAATGGGCCTGTTGTAACCCAGCTTTTGAAAACGGCGCAACTGGTATGGAGATCCCTGCCGACGTTATTCCACTGGGTTGCCCACACCATGAAGGGGTTGACTGATGATCTATCCGAGATCTTATCAGTTGGAATGTGTGCAATCGGGATTCGACTATTTTGCAAACGGTGGAAAAGGGAATCCTCTGTGGGCACTTCCGACTGGCACAGGCAAGTCAATCATCCCGCCTATGTTCATGCAGCGAGCGTTGCAACAGTGGCCTGATCAACGATTTCTTTTGTTGACTCACGTTAAGGAATTGATTCAACAGAACCACAAGGCACTGTTGAATGTTTGGCCAACTGCGCCCGTTTCGTTGTACTCTGCGGGTCTTGGTGTCAAGGAAGGATACGCGCCAATTGTGTTGGGCGGAATCGGAAGCGTTGTTAACTCAATCAAAGACATTGGCAGACGCGATGTAATGTTCATCGACGAAGCACATTTGTTGTCGCCAAATGACGATTCGATGTATCAACAGACGATAGCCGAACTAAAGACGTACAATCCCCACATGAAAGTCATCGGTTTGACCGCAACTCCGTTTCGCATGGGGCAAGGTAGGCTTACCGATCCTGTGTATAAGAACGGCAAAGACAATGCGCCTATCTTCAGTGACACAGCTTTCGATATCACCGGGGTTGATGCGTTCAACCGACTGATAGACGAATACTACTTGTCGCCGCTGGTGCCCAAGTCGACCGAAAGTGTTATTGATGTTTCGGACGTTCGGCAACTCGCAACCGACTTCAATCAAAAGCAACTCATTGAAGCTATTGACAAGCAGAACTTGACGGCAAGTGCGTTGCGTGAATCGTATGAGTTGTGCAGAGATCGCAAATCTTGGTTAGTTTTCGGCGCGGGTATCAAGAATTGTATGCAGATTGCAGAGATTCTAAACGCGATGGGTGTTGCAACAATTGCAGTTCATTCAAAGATGCCTGACGATGAACGGAACAAAGCCATTGACGCATTCAAAGCAGGTCGATTCCGCGCGATCGTCAGCAACAACATCCTGACAACTGGATTTGATCACCCTGCAATCGATGCGATAATAGATCTACGCCCGACGACTTCAATACCTCTGCATATTCAGAAGTACGGTCGTGGCACACGTCCACTATTTGCACCGTGGTACACGTTCGAGCATCTGCAACATTTACAGCATAGGAAAGATGCAGTTGAGGCTGGCGGCAAACGCAACTGTCTGGTGCTGGACTTCGCAGGCAACACGCCACGACTAGGACCGATTAACGATCCCCGCATACCAAACCGAAAGAAGTCTGACGGTGGTGGTGATGTACCAATCAAACTATGTCCTGAATGCGGTGCGTATCACCACACGACTGCCAGAGTCTGCACTGAATGCGGGCATGAATTCATTTTCAAAACGAAGATCAAGCCAACGGCGTCGACTGATGAAATCATTGTGCGATCAGGTGTCAATGTCAAGTACATGAAGGTGAGCAAGCAGTATCCCTACATTCACAAGAAGACAGGCAAGCCAGACTCATTGAAGGTGGCGTACTGGTGCGGGATGCAGTTGCTGAATTGTTGGTTGTCGTTTGATGGAAAAGGCATAGCTAAACATCGTGCCCATGAATGGTGGCGGCAGCATCAAGGTGACGACATTCCTCAGTCAACAGCGGAAGCATACAAGAGGTTTGGCGAATGTCGCCAGACAGGATCACTCAAGGTTGATTTGGGCGGCAAGTGGCCTGAAATCTTAGAATACTTATTTTGAACCGCGTCATTTCGTCCGACGTGTGGAGCATCGGCAGGTACGGCCAAATGTGCCTGTCGGTGCTATTTTGAAAGGTAAGGACGGTGCGTAGTTACGAAAAACAAATCTACAGCAAGCCGCCGATGTTGTTTGCGACAGACGAAGAGATCGTTGCATTGTCCAAATCGGTTTGGATATTCGACATTGAGTTATTCGAAAACTTTCTGCTGATTGCGTTCAAGTGCTACGACACAGGCCAGATTGTATTTTTCGAACAGTCGCCTGCCGCTAAGATCGACTTTCCCAAGTTGGCATGGATGACGCAGAACCTGACGTTGGTTGGCTTCAACAGCAAGCATTACGACCAATTTATTCTGTGGGCAACTCTGGCAAATAAATGGACGGAAGAACTGAAAGCGATTTCAGATTCAATCATTTACGGTGAAATGAAACAGAAAGAGATCGAATCGAAATTCAATTTCAAGTGTCGCCATTTTGATCACATTGACTTGCAACAAGTAGCACCGGCGGCAGCACAACAACTATCGCTCAAGCACTATGGCGCACGGATGCACTCCCACCGACTGCAAGAGTTGCCGCTGAATCACAATCATGCAGTCAGTGAAACGATGGCTAATGAGTTACGCAGCTACTGCATCAATGATCTCGACGTAACAGGCTTGCTCTACCACAAGTTGAAAACGCCAATCCAACTCCGAACCGAAATGAGTACGTCATACAAGACGGACCTGCGGTCATCGTCAGATGCACAAATTGCAGAGAAGGCAATCGGTGCTGAGTTGCAGGCTATGACCGGCATCAAGCACAAGGCACCGGCAGTGCCGAAAGGCGAGACATTCCGGTTCAATCAGTTGGCGTATTTGGATTTTCAAACCCCAGTGCTTCGCGAGTTACGCGACAAGATTTACGAAACCGATTTCGTCATCACGACCGAGGGCAAGGTAGAGGTGCTGAGGGATGGCGAATCAATCAGTGCAAAGAATCTTTGGAAGGTGACGATTAACAAAACGAAATACAAATTGGGCATCGGCGGATTGCATTCGGAAGAAAAGAAACGATCAATCTACACAGACGATACCAACTTCATTTTTGATCGTGATGTAGCGAGCTACTACCCAGCAATCATCTTGAATCAGGGACTGTACCCACACCATATTGGACGCGGGTTTCTGGACGTTTACCGGGACATTTACGAACGACGATTAGCAGCCAAGAAAGCAGGCGACAAGCAAACCTCAGAGTCATTAAAGATTTGCATTAACGGTTGCTTCGGAAAGTTGGGCTCGCGATGGTCAATCTTCTATTCGCCGCACCTTTTAGTCCAGGTGACTCTCAGTGGGCAGTTATCATTGTTGCTGCTAATTGAGTCGCTGGAATTGGCTGGAATACCCTGCATGAGTGCGAACACAGACGGTGTCGTGATTCTGTGCCCGAGAGACCGCCAGAGCGACTATCTGAGGGTGGTTGCTGAGTGGGAGAAGGCAACAGCATTCGTCACCGAGGAAACGCCTTATTTGAGCGTACACAGCCGCGACGTGAACAACTACATCGCGATCTGCATGGACGGTAAGGTGAAAGCCAAAGGTGTTTATGTTAACAGCCTGTCAATGGGTAATCCTGATCGTCAAAGCTTAATGAGCAACCCAACAGTTGCCATTTGCAGCGAAGCTGTTATGCGGTTCTTGCAAACTCACAATAAACCGAATCCAACCACAATTGAGCAGACGATAAAATCATGCACTGACATTCGCAAATTCTTGTCAACTCGTCGCGTCAATGGCGGTGCGGTGCGTGACAAAGTTGATCTCGGCAAGGTGGTGCGATGGTACATCCGAAAGGATGACTATGGTGCCATCTATTACAAAAAGCCAAACGCCGCAGGATCAACAAACAAAGTTGCTGAGACAGACGGGGCTATGCCTTTGATGGAATTGCCAGAGAAGTTCCCCGATGATATCGACTACAGTTGGTACATCAGGCGAGCCCATTCCATCCTGAAAGATGTTGGGTACTATTGCCAAAACCAAGCGGAACAACTAACGCTATTCTGAGTCGTGAAACGCTGCAATGTCGTTTGCCGTTATTGTGCCGTGATTACCGTTGCCTGAAGAATCGTAGGCAACCGTACCACTAGCCTCATCCATGCGAAAATACGCCTCTAGTTTATTGGTGCCGGGGTCCGTACCTGATACACCCTCGCTGTTAAAATAAGTCACTTCACTAGCAAGCAATACTCGATCTTTGTAGATCCTATAATCTTTCATTCTTCCCAATAAACGGTAAGTGGAGGTGTTGGAATAACCTTGTCCAAAACATCGTAAATGCAAAGGGTTCACAGTGTTTGAATCGTCTGCAACTTCTGTCCCGTCGATATACAACTTAACACTTGTTGCACTTCTAACAACAGCGATATGGTGCCATAAACTAAACGCGGGGGCAGCAGTTGTTATTCCAACACCTGCGCTATAAGAATCATGACGCATCAACCATTGTGTACCTGTGTATCTAAGAACACCTCTATGGTCAGCAGCTACAGTTTGGTCAGGACTACCCAGCAAAGCAAATGTTGTATCTGCTGCTGTGTAATACCAAAATGAAATTGAATAGTCGCCTGTTAATTCAATTACGGGGTGTTCAACAATATCGACGGCATTCTCGAAATTATAATATCGTTCAAAGTAATCAGGAGCAGGTAGACCTGCTTGCCGTCGCTTAAACAAAGTGTCCAAAGCCGTCTGTTCTGCCAAAGGCACAACTTCCAACTCAGCGGAAACAAAGAATGATTCGGACCCCGGTGAACTACTTCTCAAGGTATCGGGAACAAAAGTGCAATCGTAATGTTGCGCGTCAGGTGTATCTAAAATCAATGCAGTTTGAAAAGTGGTTGTACCTTTACCCGCAACTGCAACATAAAATGCCATAAAGAAATCGAATTCAAATTTGTCTAATACCCATTCACAGGACACAACAGAAGTACCGCCGAATTGATCCAATCTACTTCTACTTTTACCCCCGTCCAAAGCAATAGTAATAACTCCGCTGGTCTTCTGATAAGAATAAGAAGACTTGTCGGGAAGCAACGGTAAAAATGTCAACGCTGTTTCGGCTACCATTAGAGCAATTCCCCGTTTATGTCTACCACAAGATCAATATAATCGGTATCGTTATCGTAATATCGAGCATCATAATTAACAGCCGAAACCCCAACTGTCATATTTGAGTTTAGTTGTGTGCTTGTAACCAAAAACGCATCTTTACGATCAGAGGAATCAATAACAATTTCATACAAAGATCTTGTGTATGCTTCTGGCTCAAGAGATAATGTAACTATAATATCAGCATCTAAAGTGACCAAATAGTCGTTATCTGCCACCTTTGTAATACCTCGCGTTACAACGCCCGAGTACACCGTTTGCACAAAGATTGTTGCCGCCCCGAGGTTGGTAAATGGTTGTGATAAGGTCAATACCAATCCATCTTTTGCTACAATTTCTCCATCGTATGTTTCAATACGTGTATTGTTAGCAACTAAAATTCGATCTTTTACAATTAGCAACGCAGCTTCTTTTGTCGCTTCAAACTCAATTGCTGTATTTTGGTATTTCTGACGATTGAATTGCCTATGAGCATGAAAATAAGCCTGTAGTTTATTCGTGATCCCCACAGGGCCATCGGATTCTATGTTTATAGCAGATTCGTCTGAAGGTAGAATGAAATCAAACTTCGCCCCGTCTGCAATGTCAGTGTACTCGAATTTTACGCCGTCTCGCTCATTTAGATAGCCGAAGGTGACCGTTCTCGCTTCACTGTTTGGAATTTTGTTCCTGTGGTTATAAAGTGCTTTATTTAGTGTTGTTAATCCCTCAAAACGAAACTTAATTACAGGGCCGTCGCGATAAGCAACACAAAATGCTGCTCGGCAAATAGTGTTTACCATCTCCTCAAAACTTGTATCAGAATCGTCAAACGTATAATTGAATTCAGTGGCTAATGATGTACCAAAGTATGTACCGATTGTCGTCTGTAATGCCAGTAAACCAACCCCGTCAAATCCTGCAACTGTTCGCTTGCCTATCTTCGAATCTAACATAACATCAGTTAGAATGTCGCCAAATTGGGAAGCACTTCCACTATTTTGTCTCGTTGCATTACAGGTGATTTGCAATGATGGGTCCGCACCAATACTTGGGTATCCGCCTGATGGTTGCCCAAACTCTAACTCTTCCCCGTTATTTGAAACAACGCGAAGGGTCGTAATATTGCCAAAATTATTATCTTCTAAATGTAACTTCCCATAAAGTCCGGTCAACCACATTCTTTTGTGTGTCGTTGTTGTCTCAGGGGATGTCCCTGAATTCTGTGTGCGAGAAATAGTACATTGAATTCGACCGTCCCAAGGCGCATCAACAGTTACAGTTTCATAGGTTAAGTAAGCCAATGCGTCTCTAACGTGGGCCACTTGATGGGTTGACCCAAACGGCGTTCCGTTAGCATCAACCTGTTGCAGCGTAATGTAAATTGTAACATCTCGCGACAGAAATGCCGGTGGCGTGGAAAAAGTTGAAAACAAACCATCAGCAATGACGTTGACGACAACTCCATCAATATTCTCAAAAATAAACGGACCAATTGAGGAACTATACCCTGTTGTATAGTAACTGTCATTTGGCGCTTTTACCAAAATAGGGTCATCTATTTCTGACGATACACCTGCCGTTGATTGCACCGGACAGAAAAACGGTAAACCAACCGAACCCAAACCTGCATTCAAAGGCGATTGGTTGGGTCCGTATACATCGAAACCTGCACCCGGTGTTAGGCTTAACTCACCCCCTTTATTTTTTACATCTTGAACAGTAATATCACCACGGCCAACACAATAATAAACCACACTACTCGCATGAGTTGTGCCGTAAACGCTGTACGGTTTCGTTAGCAAGTCAGGCACCGACAACACAGAACCGTAAATGTCAGGAATCCGTCCACCTACACGGGCTTGATTTGTTCTATTAGCTTGTTTGTTATTTGGCGATGCAAGTAGTTGCTTACCTGCCTCATCTGTTCGCAACCGAAATGCCTCAAAGTCAATATTAACTTGTGTCGGTACGTGTTTAGGTGTCGGTAAAAAACGATTAATTATGTCTTGATCTGTGTCTCGTGAGTTCATAAAAATGACCTTAACATTGGAAATCTAGCCAACGTGTATAATTCCCCTGTTTTTTGAGTATTAGAATAATCGGCGGCTGCTTCAAAACTAACACCTGTTTTTGTAAAAGATAATGATTTTATCTTTAATTCAATAGGACCAACCATTGGAAAACTAAGATTGTCATGTCTGTATGTTCTGTAAATGATGATTGGTTCATCGAACAACCCGTCAGCTTCAATAATTGCATCTAAATCATCAGGAAAACTTTCGCCCAAATCCCCGAGTTCTATTGATAAAGAGTAATCTAAATCATTGGTGCTTCCTTGTTCTACAATTTGCATTGGAAGGTAAGAGAACGCCTGATTATTGCCGTTTTCAAGAGTTACAGTAACGCCACCAGTATGATTTCTTACAAAGTAGTGTGTTGCGGCAAAGTTAGGATGAGAAATTTCAATTGTTTCAAGCTGCGCAATATTAACTGTTGAGCTTAACAAATACTGCGAATAGTCAGAATTGTCGTTTACATGGACTTCAGTCAAAGCATTAATAGTGTTAGAGTTTGCCGAAGTTCCTGCTGGGTTAACTGCCCTAACCCTATAGTAATAATTTGTGTACTGTGTTAAGCCTGTAATACTTGAAGGTGGCGAAGTTACTGTGAGATCTTGGTAACCTGTTAAAAATGATGTAAATCCAGAATTAAGAGAAACGTCTAATCGATAAGAAGTAGTCGCTAAATCAGTTGACCAACTTGCAGAGAATGACGTTAAGGTAATACTCGATGCTGCATTTGCAATAGGCGTAACCGGTGTTGTGTACGCATTAGTTGTCAAGGTGATAACATTTGAATTTGCTGAACTAACACCACCTTCTACTGCTCGCACCCTATAGTAATAAGTAGTGTTATCGGATAAGCCCGTAGCAGTAACAGGGGATGAAGAAACTGCAAGATTTTCATAGCCTGTTACAAAACTACTAAAGTTAGATGCGGTTGAAACATCTAATTGATAACTATCATCATCAGTAGTTGTACTCCAACTAGCATCAAATGTAAGTGTTCCTATATTAGTCGCGGGATTTGCTACAGGTGTGGATGGAACAATAATTGATGCCTGTGTAGATCCACTATTTGACCCGTTGTTACCATTACCAGACTTATCCAGTACGTCGTCATCCCCCAAAAACCATCTACCTATCAAACCACTGGTTATAGGCGATGTATTAACTACCCCTGTATTATAAATACCTTGAATCTCAGATGACGATAACACACGATCATACGCGCAGAAATCAAAAATATTTTGATCATTTTCAAAAATAGAAGTAGGAACTCCAGAAGTCTCCCCAAACCTAATATTGGAAGATATATCGCCACTGCTAGAGTACGTTATAGACGTATCTGATTCGGCTAATGATCCATTTTGGTACAAACTCAATGCAGTGCTGCTTCTGGTAACAATTATATGCACATAATCATTTGTTATAAACCCGCCGCTTGCTGTTGTTCCATTTGATGAGGCTGAATCAAAACTACCTCCACCTGCGGTCGTTTCCCAAAGAAGAGACAAGGAGTTGTTGTTATTTAACCCTTGTTGAGACCCCGTTACAGCTACATATCTTCTAGCGGGAGAGGTCGAGCTATAAGGGTAAGTGTATGAAAAAATATGAGACCTAGTTACATCTACACTGTTGTTAGCTACATAAACCCAAAAAGAAAGACTATGGGTTGCAGGTAAATTAATACCTGTGACAGTAACAGTGTCACTAGAATCAAAATATCTTCCGTATCCAGTCGAAGGCATTATCGTCGCCTTTGTGATCGAAGGTTATGATTGATAGACTTCGATATAACACTATTAGGTTGACTTAATTCTCTGGCAATCACACTTACGGCACCAGTTTGAACAGCGTCACGAGCAATGATTCGAACTTCATTAGCTGATATTTGTTGGACTTCGTGAGTTGCATTAGCATAATTTTCAATGTTGATTGTTATGCCCACACCTGACCCGGTCGAAGAGTCCATACTTGTCCCTTGCCGCATCGCATCCAACAAGGGGCGGTATTTGGCGGTTGCGTCCGCAGGCATGACGTATTCGCGACCGTGGACAACACCTGCCACCCTATTGACAGCTATGTTACCGGTGTAGCCTCCCGAGGCGAAGCCTTGTTGTTGAATCTCAATGGGTACGTTGCCCGGCGCATTCAGGAATCGACCACCATTACCAGCACGGGCAGATGCCCTTGCAACTTCGTTAAATTTACTGATTGTGATTCTTGCGTAATTTTCAACAGCCGTCGTAGCAAGTTCCCATCCTGCCGATTGTGATTCGCCTATTCGTCGCCCTGACATGTCTGCTGCATCGCCAATGTTAATTAACACGTCAATCGCTGTTGTTTCATACCTAACAGCAGACAAACCAGCCGCTTCGAATGAAATGCTATCAATCTCAGTGTTCATGATCTTCAATGAAGCAATAACCGCGTCAATACTTGTTTTCATTTTATCAAGATCTACGTTTTTGAGTGAGTCAATAGCTTTGGCTTTTTTCGACAGTGTTTTGACGAAAAGATCCAATTCTTCCAAAGGCGTTTTGGTCTTTTTTGATTTCTTTCCTTCCGCCTTTGGGATTCCCAACTCACTCGCTTCGGCAAAAATCTTAGCCCTGCCAATCAACTCAACTTCTCTTTCCGGTCGCAAAGCATCGACATTGGGAATCATTGCTTTCTTAACACGTTCTTCCTCTTTAATTCGCTGGTTTGTGTTCTGCCGAGCCACTTCTAAGATTCTAGCCATTAACCCTTTGTATTCAGATTCGATTTCGTTGAACGAGTCATTGAAGAAACCTTGCAGTAAACCCGGACCTTTACCGATCTCCAAATCTTCTAAACCGAAAACTCTTTGCAATAACGGAGTTATTGCTGTAATGTCAACTCGAAGTTTTTCCAACATATCGCTAATACCAAAGTCAATTGGTTTTTTTGGTTTTGCCAATTCGCCCAATTTATCGATAAGGTCTTCAATTACTCCGTTCACAGCATCTTTACCGAAACCAAACGGCAACGCATTCCCTACACCTGCGAAAGCATTAACAATACCTTGTGCAGTTTTGTAAAACATTTCATTGAATTTGTTTAATGCTTTCGATGCCAAATCCAACAAAAACTTAAACAAATCAATAAAGGTATTTTGAACAAAAACTATAACTGCCGTGATACTCTCTACAAACAAACCCCCTATTTCGTCAAGGGACAATTCATTCAGTGTATTAATAATGGCACGACCTAACGATACAACAGAATTCAACGACTGTATCAAAAAGTCGGCAATCTTCTTTATCATTTCGAACGCAGCCTGCGCCCCTTTGGCACTAAACACCGATCCCAACAATCCTTGCCCGCTTGCCGCAGCATCTCTTATAACCTGATAAACTGCAACAAATGTATCTTGCAGCGTAACTAATCCATCTGTACTTACTTTAATCTGATCGGACCAAAACGTAAAATAGCCAATTAAAGCAGAAAGGCCCTGAGCAATCAAGTTTAACCAACCAGTGATAGAACCTAACTGAGATACAAACGATCCAATAGTTTGCACCGCCATCACAGCAACAAAAGATTTCATTAATTGAACAACTGTGGGCAGATTGTTTTTAATCCAATCAATGAAATTAATTATCTGACTAAGAAAACTACCGGCATTGGCGGACGATCCAAAAGCCTTTGTTATCTCATTAATTAATTGTGTGAACGCTTGCCCTAGCGTTCGAGGTAGTCTTGTAAAGTCACTATCTACCTGTTTTGCCAAGCTAGCAAAAGCTTTACGCAAAACTTCAACGGTAATTAAACCTTGTTCTGCCGCATCGTAGATGTTTGTAAATTTATCTCCTAAACTTTTCTGTAAAACTTCGCTAATAGCCTTTATTGCACTAGGCATCAATTCGGCAACAGAACGAAATTCGTCACCGTCGAGCTTAGCTTTGTTGAACGCTTGACTCAACTGCAATAAGGACGACGCAGCCTCACCAGCATTTGCACCAGACAATGAAAGTAACTTGGAAACGGTTTCCGTTATTCGAATAGACTCTTGTTGGCTTCCACCGACGTTATTGAGTGCTATATCTAAACGCCTGTATGTTTTAGCTAACTCGGAAACAGGGACACGCGCACGATTAGCGACGTCAAATAATTGCCGTGTCACTTCGTTCAATCGTTCTTGCGATGCGGTAGCATTCCTTACACCTTTAACGTCAACTACTTCAGATACACCTTTAAGTCTATTTTGAATGTTCTGAAAAGCGTCAAGAGAGTCAACAAAACCATCTGCCGCTGATAACAACAAAGCACCAGACAAGAGCCTGCGACCTGCGTTGCCAGCACGGGTAAACCCGCTACTCATTAACGTAATTTGCTTATTAGTTCTGCTCAAGTTTCGTTGAATTTTGGTTAACTGACCGTTTAACCCAGTTAACCCAGTGCGAGAACCTAAACCATTTAACTGCGCTCGCAATCGCGTAACCCACGTAACGGTTGATTTTGCCTCAACCTTAATCTTACCAATTTTGGTTATGATGCTTTGTTGTATTCTATCTCTAACAACAATATCAAATGCCATTATACAAATCCAATTTAGTTGCGTTTTGTTGTTGGATACCTGCCAAGGTAGCCTTTTGAACAAATCCCGCAGGCGCACGCTTTGACTTACCGTTATTTAACTCGTCGATATAAGGGGCGATATTACCCACATGGATATCGATGCCTATTTGCCTGTTACTCATTGTGGCTCTCGCCTCGCGGATGACGATTGCAAGCGATGCGTATTTGGTAGAACCATCGAGCCCCGGCACCTTGGGTAAAATGTAAGAATTCGCTGGTGAATTCAAACTAACTATCCAGTTTGATAGTGCTTTACTGGTATCAACAGGGGTATTTTCGGCAGCGGTATAAAGAATGACCTCAGCAACCTTTTGAGTTGCTTTATTGACTTCCTCATTAATGTTCGTCAGCAATTTTTCCATTGCAGCGGGTAACAACTCAAAAGTCATTTCTTATCCTTAGCTTTCTTGTTTTCTCGCTTCAAGTAAAGCCGATCAAGCATCATTACATACTCGATTAAATCATTCATCAATTCATTATCGCAATTGTGAAATCGCCCATATTCCAAGATCGCTGTTACCGGTATTGGCCCCGGTCCCATTCCTGATGGTCGGCAACTAGATAGCTTCCAAAAGGAATCGAAGAAGAACTCCAAACACACTGATAGTTGTGGCGCATTAAGAATGCGGTCAGGAATTGGCTGCCCCGACCGCTCTGCTTGTTTTCTAATCTGATCTGCGACACCGGGCTTAAATGCCATCGTGTATTCAAAGAACTCTATTAGTTTTTTATTTCAATATCCTTATCTTGGAAAGTTTCTAGGTCTGTGGCTTGCTCTGTAATTAATTCCAGCAAATCGGGGAATTCAATTAACATAATTTCTGCGTTCTCAGATGTGTATTCCATGTACTTCGGACGTGACGTTTCCGATCCCGGAAAACTATCTGTTTCCTCAGACACTCGCCAGTCTTCGACATTCTCCCAGCCAACAATAATTGTCTTAGCTATAACACGGATCATTGAAGCCTGTTGCTGATCAATCTTTGCTGCGCTGAAATGATCAGCAGAAAAGGCTTTTCGATGGTTAGCTATCTGCTTCATGAACTCAGGAGTTTGCTGCCCCATCCTCTTAATACGAAGGCGACAAGTTGTTCCGTCTTCATTCTCACAAAGTTCTACCCATACGCCTTCCTCAATACTTTGTTTATTTGTGCCGAACGCTTTCTTCAAAGACATATCTTCAAGACTCCAATGTTATGCTAAGCGGGCATTGCAGCGGCAGGCAAATACGAGAAGTATGTTGCTGACATTGTATAACCGTTAGCGTTCTGTGCTGCCTGCTTTTCAAGAGGCAACATAATAGGTTCATCTTTTTCGACGGTCACGCGCCCGCCACCCAAAGACAAGAGGGGAATGTCGTAAACGAATCCTGCATTATTGTCGGCAACAATCAAGTTGTAACCAACATCGCTGTTGGCTTTAACAGCAGAAACAGCAGCGACTGTTGCAAAGTAAACTTCAAGACTTCCGCTGACTGAAAAGTCACCAACCGAAACAGCGAACGAACCAAGCGTACCGATCGCTTTTCGCCCTGTCGCGTTATTATTAATA
>Ga0233415_10000064_pt1 | contig 48448 bp, 46 predicted proteins | sample Na_anoxic_12_MG_FD_188631 | JGI IMG/M metagenome (GOLD analysis project Ga0233415, IMG submission 188631) | Seawater microbial communities from Saanich Inlet, British Columbia, Canada - Na_anoxic_12_MG | ecosystem: Environmental > Aquatic > Marine > Inlet | place: Canada: British Columbia...
TTAAATCAGGATCTTGGAATTACCTAATTAGTTATCCATCAAAGAAGTTTAGGACAAAAGATGCTGAAAAGGAATATAACACAGATCCTGATTTTAAAGTAGCTTGGGATGCAGCAGTAAAGGAAGTAATCGATACTGAAATAATTTCAAAGGGTTAAGATTTCCTTCTATAATGAGAACAAAATCTTGAAATACAGATTTTAAAATATAAAAGAGGATGAAGATATTTTAAAATGTCTTCATCCTCTTTTTTTTCGTTGAGGAGGTGTTATATGTCATTAATAGTAGAAAGTTATTTAGAAGATATTCAAGAAGCTAAAAAACAATCAAGACACACAACAAGTCGAAAAACTAAGATTACACGAGCAACAAGTCAGATGTCAACAGCAATGGCTAGAAAGAAGAATGATCCAACGTATAAACAAATGAAAAGATATTGTGATATGTGTAAACAATTGAGAGAAAAGATACATAAGAAATATAAAGCAAGAAATATATCTAGGGCTAGGAAGTGATAGAATTTTATAATATTTAAAATTCATGTACACAAAAACTGAGAACAAATTATAAATAAATATATGAAAATTCAATTCGGATTTAGGAGGAGTTAAAAAATGAATATGGCAACTGAGCTACAAGAATATGTAGAATATAATGTTAGAAGACTTGTTGATAGACCTGATGATGTTGATGTTAATGTCACTATTTCCACAAAGACAGTTATAATTCAGATAAAGGTTGATCAAACTGATTGTGGGAAAGTTATAGGCAAAAAGGGGAGAACTATTGAAAGTTTAAAAGTTCTTACCTTAGCAATTAAAAACACTAACTTTGAAAATGATAATAGGAAAGTTATTCTAGAGATATTGGAGGATGAGGATTCATCATTCGCTAGATAACTTAGTTTTTCACCAAAAGGAGGAATATTAAAATGATAACAAAAGAAACAAAATTAAGGGTTCTTGAAAATTTTTATGCTATTGACTATATCATGTTTGGTAAGTCAGCAACACAAATGGAATCCTGTTGTCCTGCGGTATTGGAAGATTATATGAATACCAAGGGTGCATTGCTATCAGTAATGGTTGAAATGTATAAATCAATAAAACATAATCCACCAACATTACAAGAAAAGGTTGATCTAGTCAAACTTAGAAATCAAGCTATCATGAGTGCTAAGATTGCAAGAGAGAACGCTGAGAAGCTTGTAAGGACACCAGAGGGAGCATCAGATGTCAAATCAAGACTACAAGAAGCTGTTGCAAAAGATCCAGATGGTTCTTATGTAGAAGATGTAGTTGAGTCTCTAATTAGAGAAAAAGGATTTAGTCTAGCTGTTGATAATCTTCTTATTGCTAGAACACTTGCAGAATGTAATAATGTCCAACTTGAAGCATTTGATAGTTGGGAAGGTAAAATTCTTGAAGATGCATATAAGATGTTGAGAGATGGTTTAGTTGAAAGTGCCGTAAATATTTTAAATATTAATGAATTCATCATCTAATCAATACAATCAACTTGTAGATTATTTAAAACATTATGAGGATAAAACACCAAAACACCAAAAGAAAGCGACTAAAGAAAAAACACCTCTCTCACAATCAGAGGTGGCAAATCAAAAAATGGTCGAAACTGAACATACGGTGGAACACCCTCAAGAAATAGATGAGAATATTACACCGTCTAGTGAGTATGATAAAATATATGATTCAAAAAAATCTGAAATATTTAATGATGTAAACAAAGAAAAATCTATTAATCTATTAAAGAAGACAATAAAAGGATTTAATGTACCTAATTTTGAATCAGTAATGAAACAAGAACTTATTAGAGAATATATTGCCTTACAGGAATATGAAAGACCTTATATTTCAGTGTCAGAACTTTTTGGTTGTTTGCGAAAAGTTTATTTTTCTAGATTGAAATATCAAATTGATTTGAATAAACAATATAAAGATCCATATTTATATTTGTTTAATAAAATGAGTATTTCAATAAAAGATGTTATCCAATCACTTTGTCAATTTGATGAAATAGATAAAGTTGTAATATCTGAAAAATTTAATGTCAAGGGTAAGGTTGATGGGATTGATGATAATAATCTAATCATGATTTTTATCATTAATCCTAATACCTCCAATGTTGAATATTCAAATCTTCATTACAATGAAGGTAATGTTTATTCTTATATTTTAAACAATGAATATGATTATAATATAGATAACATATCTATTATATATATGTTTGATAATTACAAACAAATAAAACATTTTAATATTATTCCAAATGATGAAGAAGCAATAAAGTTTCTTGATAATGGATTAATTATTAAAAAATTAATTGAAACAAACCAAATTCCTGATCCATCAATAAATGATTGTAAAAATTGTCCATATGAAAAATATTGTATAAAAAAAGAAAATCAGGAACAACAGAAAAGAAAGAGCGTTTTTCTAATGTAGGAGATAAACACATGACAACATTTTTATACCCAATGCTTGTATCTAATTCTGTAAATCCAAATATTTTACCGGGTGTTTCTAAATCACTGGAGAAATATTTGATAATTAATAGAATGGATGAATTGTTGAGACTTGTGCGTCAAAAGTCATATGTTGATAATAAAGGAAGAGTTGTAATAAAAGAATGGGAAAATGCAGATAGTGAATTCATTCTTATGGAAGATGATGAAGAAAGGGATCTTACAACTTTAATAGATTTATTAGAAGCAAAATCAGGGACACTAATTAAAACAAAGAAACCAAATCCTGAAATGACACAAGCCATCAGTCAAATAACAATTAATTGTGATAGAGCAAAAGTAGGATTAGAAACTAAAAGAAGAGTGGAGTTAGCACCATTTGAATTACAGGTAAAAGATAGAGATGCATCACCACCTGATAAAAGATATGCAAACAATCAAATTGCAATTATAAATAAAAAATATGATAGACTGATTGCAACATTGGAAGCTAATTGTGAAAAGAAAAAAACTAAAATACAAATTCAAATAGATAATATAGAAAAAGAGAAAGATGCAGAAGCGAAACGATTAGAAAAACAAGAGAAAAAACAAGAGAAAGCTCAAGATGAAGCTAAGAAGAAACGAGAAGAAAAGGAAAGAAGAGGAGCTTTTCAAGCATCAGTTAGTTCTGTAAATTCTGATTCATTTGCATTAGAACCAACATACATTACTGCTGATACTCCTATTGGTAAAACAATAATAGGAGTGAAGGTTGTCCCTTTTATAATTCAAGCTAATGGTACGTTGGCTGAACTTCTTTTGTCATATAAGAATTTAAATTTCATTGAAGGACTTATTAGAAAATATACAGATTCTCTTAGCAAAACAGTTCTTCGAATTTTAAACAAAGCTTCATTTGGATTTTTGGGCAGACCAAAAAGTCTAACTGGAAATCCGAAACATGATATTATAATGTCTCGAACTGAATTTAAAGATCGAGTATTTGCAGCAGTTAGTATTACAGAATTAGATGATACATTTTTTCAATCTGCTGGTGGTATAAAGAAATTGTTTGGATTTGGATTTAAAACGATAGTTATAGATGATCCAATTAATAAACAAGTATTCATCGTCCCTCCAGAATTCAAAGGAACATATTCAACTGTTCCATATTCATTTTTATATATTGGAACATCTGGAGGTGATGCTTTCAGAGATATGGAAGATATAAAATCATCATCTGGACCACTTTTTAAGAGAAAGGGGAGGACTATATCAATGTTAGGTAAAGCTTTAGCAAGTGAGAAATTGCAAAAATATAAATCTAGAATGAAACCAAAAACAACACTTAATCGTGAAAGCGATAATTCTTTATCAGAAGGTTTTGTTGAAGATATGAAAGATAAAACTATTGGTCATCTTAAAGCATCAATAGATAAAATTCAAAAAGCTATTGTTAAAAAAGATAAGAGGGAATTGGATAAAATAACTAAAATGATTCCAAAACATATGGCTAAAATTAGTTATGCTGAACAATACGCAACTAAAAAATTTGGAAAAGAATTTCAAAACAATTACAAGTATTCTCAATTAGTTATGAAAAATACAGTACCTAATCATCCAGAACCATTGAGAAAAATGCTATCATTAGTTATATCAGTTACATCGCTAGTAACACCTAATCCTAAATTAACAATGAAGAATAATTTGAAAAAATCAATTTCAATTCTTGAATCTTCAACAGATAATATGGATACTGTATCTGATCCATCTCAAAGTACATCAGATACAAAATCAAAAGGCATAAAAGTTGATGTAGAACTTATATTTGCATATTTACTTTCAATATCTGGAGTACTTGCATCTACAATAGCTATTGTATATTCAGCAAATGCAGTAACATTGTTATTAGCAGGTATACCACACGTTTTGTCATCTATGTTAGTTTCATTATTTATTGTTGCAGGATTAATTATTGTTCTTTCAGTTATTGAAAAGAAAATGCCAATATCTGGTGGGACTCCATACGATAAGATAACATAAGGAGATAAAAACAATGACAGAAACAGTTGAGTCTAATGTTGATGATTTAGAACTTTATAGTGACAATCATCCATTTCGTTTGCCTTTGCGAAGAAGATCATTTGAATCAGAAAGTGATTTTGGAAAATTCATAAAGGGATGTGAGCGTCTTGTCAGAAGTTCTCTTGAATATAAAGAATGGAAACAATATATCATTGAAGTACTCGGAGTTAATACTTGTATGATAACTTCAGAATCAATGGCAGACTGTTCTGTGGAAGTTCATCATCATCTTCCAAGTTTGTACAACATCGTCAAAGTTATAATTAATAAGAAAGTATCTGAAGAACAAGAATTTTCTACATTTGATATTTGTTCAGAGACTATTAAATTACATTTCCAAAATAAAATAGGATATGTGACATTGATAAAAAGTATGCATGAAAAATTCCATAATAAAATGTTGGATGTTCCTATTGAAATAGTCAAAGGAAATTATACTGGTTTTCTTGCTGAATATGGAGATCACTTTGATGATGATGACATGGATGTTATAAATTCTAGATTGTCAGTAGCTGAAGGCAATTGTTCATGGTCTAGAAATAATTATATAATCAATGAAGCTGTATCGGAGTAATTCTTATGGCATTACTGACAATTGATCAAGAATCAAAAAAGAGACTAAGAAGTCCTCTTGATATTGATAAGATGGCTATTAGATATAAAACGAATAATGGGATTTATACGTTTACATCACCTCAAATTAAAAAACTTGAATCAAATGTATTTTATTTATTAAAAGAATCCAAACAAGTACAAATGTCAAGAGAGTATGTATATAAACCAGAATATTTGAGCTATGATGAATATGGTACAGTTGTTTTGGCTAAAGTATTGATGTATGTTAATGGAATTTATACACCAGAAGAATTTGATTTGGATATAGTTTCTATACCTTCCATGTCAGCTATAATGAAGGTCGCATCAAAGAAAATTTCAAATACAAAAGATGGAATAGAGTGGTAAATATTATGATATCAAAATATCTCAACTATATACAAGAATCAGCAGAATCCAAATTAGTAATATCAAAAGAGAAATATGATGAAACTATGAAAAAAGTTAAATCTAGATGTGATACATATGATGGTGCTAGAAAGGATGCTTGTATTTTTACAGAAAAGATAAGAGCACTTCGTTTTTATTTTAAAGAAGTTGATAAAGCTAAAAAAGAATGTAAGTCTAAAATATGTGTAGAAAAGATAGAAGCAAGAAAAGATCTAATCGAAAAGCTTATCAAAAGTTCACAAGAACAACTTTATAAAGCAAGAGATACTAACGTATGAGGATAAATCATGAAAGTTAAAGATAAATTTATTTTAATTAAAGACATACCTAATGTTTTAAATTACCCCAGTTCGGTAGTTGATCAATATGCAGATTATGGTGAGCTTGAGAATATGATACGTTCTATTAGATTGATTGAGAATAGAGTAAATCATTTTACAAGTAAAAAAGTATTGGAATTGACATCTAATGTATCAATAACAGAAAAACATGTCCAGGTAGTTAATATAGATAAATATCCATTACCTGTTACATATAATAAACAAACAAAAAAGATACTTTTAAATCTTTCTGCATTTGGTGTTTCTGAAATATCAAGACTTGATCCTAAAACAGTTTATGGTTCATTAGCTTATGGTTTATGCTTCAGAGATCTTGCTGAAGGTTCAACATTCGTTAAACCAACATATTCTGGACCTATTACAAATTTTTTATTAACAATTTTTATAAGATTGTTTGGTAAGGAATATGGACTATTAGGGATTTATGCTGCAAAAATACCAGCTATGAAATTCTTGTTATCAACATATATTATGGTTTCATTCTTTGGAATAGATCATAATAATGCATATAAAAAATCATCAACATTTGCAGGATATGATTATAAACAAGATATCAATCAATTAAAAGATTTTGATTTTAATAGAATTGATGAATTAATACGAGCATTGTCTGAATTTAAAATAATGCCTGGTTTGAATAAATATGGATTTACTGCAAAAGTTTTAAAATTCCTTTCACTGAATTTTTTACCAGCATTAGAAGACAATTCAAGATTTATATCTTCTATTATGGCATCCAATATATCTGGAAATGGAATAATACCATCATTTATTTATACATATAATACAACGGAATATAACAAAATATTGGAAATTTCTAAAACAGTCTTTAAATAAGGATATTTAATGGAAGAAAGATTTTATGGATTTTATAGAGCACGTGTTGTAGATAACGTGGATACACAGGATTATGGGAGAGTTTTGCTTTTCATCCCTGATATAATGCATTCTGTTGTTGAAACTGATACAGGGCTGTGGGCATGGCCTGCAAATAATCCATTAGGTGGAAGAAATACCACAGAAGATGAAGGTCAGAATTATATGGGTTCATCTTACATTCCAAAAATAGGAAGTTGGTTGTGGGTATTCTTTGAACAAGGAAATCCAAATAGGCCATATTATTGGATGTCTTTAAATTTAGAAAATGCAAAGGTTCTTCCAGAAAATCAAGTAGGCACAAGTAAATCTGACAAATGGGTTATATTCAAATCTCATGATGGTAGAACTATTGTTGTATCAGATGATGACGATGATGCTAGAGTTGAGATAACTGGAAAGAAACGATTGATAACAAAAGGAACTGATATAGATGGGAACGCAACAGATCCGTCTGGAGATACTGATTCCGTATATACAATAGATGACAATCAAACTTCAATTCTTTTGGATGAGAGAGAAGGGGCTGAAAAACTATTAATAAGAACTCATAAAGGTGATTATTTAAATATTGATATAACAAATCAAACTTTACAAATGGAATTTGCAAATGGGATTTTTATTAAAACTGATGGAGATTTTCATTTAACAGTTGGTGGTGATATTGTTGAAACTTCTGATAATGCATATAGAACATCAACATCTGAAATACATAACAACGCACAAAATATATTATCAAAAGCAACAAGTGAAATTCATAGAAATTCTTCAACTATAAAAGATGAAGCTTCAGGTACTGCAAGTATTAAATCTGGGGCGAATTTAACCCTTGAGTCTGGAGCTAATTTAGATCTCAAGGCTGGAGCTGGATTATCAGCCGAAGCAGCAATGGCATTAGGACTTAAAGCTGGAATGGTTTTGGCTTTACAAGGTGGTACTAATGTGGATGTAACAGCAGCAGCAGTTTATCAATTATTAGCAGGATCAATAATAACAGATGGTGCCACAAGAACAGATCAAAGTGGATCTGCTGCTCCAACACCTCCAACACCACCAGGGTCAGCAGATTCAGCAGATTCAGCAGAAGAAGCTTCTCCTGATGCACCAATTGGAAATCGTGATTAATAAAGGAGAATTATTATGGTATCTATAGGAGATATTACATCAGAACGAGGGCCACATAAACCATTCTGCGATCAATTAGAAGCACAAATTGATACAATAACTTCATTATTAACAAGAAGTCAAAGTTATATAAATAATCAAATATTGATAATATCAGATAAATGTGATGAATTGTACGCATCAGGAATAGAATCAACTGGAATTGAGTTGGCAGCCATAAATGCTGATATTGCAAATGCGATATCTGTGGAGATGCCAGATTTTTCAAATGTAAATGATATAATTGATGTATTAAACGGTTGTTCTATAGTTCAAGGCAATGTTTTGAGAAATCCAGATAATGTATTTTTATCTGTACAAAAAAGTATAAGTGAAGCAATAACCAGTTCAATAGATGCTGTCAATACAGGAGTAGATGCATTATTAGAATTTGCAGTTGCTAACTTAATTTATTTATTTGAGACATGGTTAGATAATGTTGGAATTCCTGCCAAATTATTAGCGTTTGATGATATATTGTTATGTGTTGATAGCATATGCAAAAGAGACATCACCTCAAAGTTTGATAACCTTACATCGTTATTAGAAGGGATGGGGTTGACGATAGATGGAGAATTGAATAGAGTTGAAATTTATGCAAATGCAAGTTTATCAACAACACAAATATTAAATATTGAGGCATTAATAACTGAATTAGAATCTGGTTCGACAGTTGCTAATGATATTGTAACTCAGGCAAAAGGTGCAATCACTTCTGCATTGAATACAGTTAAAGATAGTTTATCAAATCTTAGTAGTTTAAGTCCATTTTAGGGAGGAACGTGAATGTCTCTTATAGAAGATCTTTACAATGATGCAACTACAAATATAGCATTAAAACAAGAACAAATTGCTTCACTTGAAGCATCTAAAACTTTAGCAGAAAATAACTATGAAGAAGGTGTTGCAACAATAGAAACAATACACGATGACATATTCAATGATACTACAGGATATGTTAAACTTGAAATGACATCTAGAGGTATTTCTTCATTTTGGCAGTTGGATTATGGAAATATGTATACAGGTAGTGGGGAAGGGTCTTCTGAATTATCTACAACATTAGATGAATGGCAAATATTCGAGGATGTAACTATATTAGATCAGACTGATGGAGTTACAGTTAGAACACCTTCAGTTGTCACGGAAGATGTAAGTTATCCTTCATATAATGCTGATACACAAATAACATTTGATGGGAATCAATCATCGAATTCTCAATTGTCAAATGGAACTGTATATTATTTTAAACAGTCTACGAATACATATCCAATACCATATGGTACAATAACAGGAAAAACTTATATATCAGGAGATCCATTAGATCCTAATAATTTAACAACAGTTGTAACATTTTCAATGACTGAAGGAACTGTTCCATCTGGTCTAACAACATTGACTGATTTAGTACTTGATCCAAACAGTATAGTTACATTAATTTGGGATTCTGATCAAACAAATGAAGCTGAAATGGAATCTAGATTTGATGAATTTGATTTCATGATAGATTTTATTCATCAACCATTGGGAGATTCTGGATCATATGGATTAAAAGCCAACAAAACAGTATTTGATACAGGAACATCAATGTTACAAGCTGATATAACACAACTTGAGAATGCTTTAATAAAATTGATAAGATTTTCATAAGGAGACATGACAATGCCACCAGTTTGTATAATGAATGATATTGGAGTTGGGACAAGCGTATTGCCTGGAATTCCTATACCAATGTCTGGAATGGTATTAGCAGTAAATGGTGGTGGAACTCATTTATCTGGATCTGCTATTATGCCAGTTGCCGTATTAACAGATATGGTTATTGGAGGAGATGGATCTGTTGGAGTAATTATAGCTGGAGTTAGTGCAACAAATACGACAGGTAATTTGAGTAAGGCTTTAGTTGGAGCAACATTTTCTGGTGTGTTTACAGGAAGTATTGTTGGACCAGGTTCTGTAACACATCAATCATTATAAAGGATTAAAATTATGAAAATACCATTTAAACCAGGTTTATTAAAAATTCGTAGGAAATCTCCAAAATGGATAATAATACATCATACATCTGAGATTTATGAAGCACCAGAATCCAGAGTAGATAATAATAAATTTCAAATGCCAGGTATAGCATCTGGTGTTCTTGAAAATAAACATTTGGATATTAACTATCATTATATAATAGATAAAATTCAAGATGATTATATGCCAATTGCATGTAGACCATTTGTATATATGTGTGAATGGGATGATATTCCAAATGATATAAATAATGCAGCTATACATGTTGCGTTAATGGGAAACTACAATTTCAAGATTCCAGAGAAACGATGTTATGAAGTTTTAGCGTATAGATTGATAAATCCTATGCTTAAAATGTTTGGACTTGCACCAAACAAAATTAAAACTCATTCAGATGTTTCTGATAATTCTGATTTAGAATGTCCAGGTGACTTTTTTGACATGGAAAGATTAATTACAGACGTAAGAAGGTTCGTAATTAAATAATGAGTTAAGTTCCCAGTTACTCCTAGATCCTATATATATAAAATTATGATATGAGTTGTTATGATTAATTTTTTTATTTAGGAGAATTAAAGTATGATCAAATTTGAGAAAGAGTCCACAAAGAAGTATAGTATTTTGAATGATGATGAAGTTATTTTTGATCTTAATCTTATATCATCAACAGTAACGAATAAGTTTCATATAATAACAGATTTTGTAGAAAAGATGTGTGAACATTCAGAAGATTTTAATAATTGGTTTATATCATATCTTGAGATTATTCCAACAGAAATAGAAGTTAAATATACATTTCTTGAAAAATCAATACCTTCCATAAAACAGTATGTTGATGAATTTTTGGATCAACAAGATGTAGATTTTGACAATTTTGTTGATATGTCTAAAGTTAAAAAATCTAGCATACTGTTCCTTCCATATGAAATAAAGCAGATAACAAGACTATCATGCTATCTTAAAATATATTCATTCATATCAAATAATTCAGAATTTGCTCTAGATGCTAGACAACACAAAGAGATATACAATGGGTTATCATCTGGAATTACAAGTAATGATATTGCAAAGAAGATCTTTGATATAGTAAAAACAAAAACATTCAGATATAACCTAACAGACAAATATATGTGGGAATATCTGAAAATGATCCAATGTAAAAGCATTGATGTTCATGTTATTGAAATTTTTAATTTTATTATGAATTCTATTATTGTCCTATCAGAAGTGGATAAAAACCCAATAACATATTTTGTTTCAGTAATTGAAGAATCTGTAAAATGGTTTCTGAGATCAGTTTATAAAACACCCATTGTATATGAAGATTCAATATCAACTGAGAATATACATTCTCTTAGTTCAACAAACCTTAAAACATATAGTTACAATGATACGCTTGGAAGGTTAAAAGGAATTGCATATAATTCAATATATACCACAATAGAAAGGGAGTCTAACCGAGGAACTACATTAGATGATCTTACTGTTAGTTTTCAGAATAGATGTTCTGAAATTGATTATATATCACCTTTATGTGAGTGTATGGTATATCCTATATTATCCAAAGCTTTGGATATTCCATATCACCATTTTAAAACGATATCAGCGGAACATGGAGCAATATTGTCTGCGTATCTTCACAAGTGCATGAGGAAAGTATTTAGGACTGAATATAAAAATGTACTATTCCTTCTTGATTATTTTCCTAGAATTGCACCGTCAGTAACAACAACATATCAAATTAAACAAATACATGATTTTATAAATGTCCAAAATGAAGTAGATGATTTCTTCGGATTTAAAACAAAGATAATATCAAAAGAAATTCTAAATTTCTTTATCGGAAGAATATCAAGAGGTAAATTTGTTAACATATTTGATGGAAAGGAGCTTGTCGGAATACCATTATCTAAAATTGAACTTGATATGATTCATTTCTATTCCAAGATGTTTGCGAATAAGTTTGATAATGAACTTGATCAGATCAGAAATATAATTGGATCAGAATTTTAGGATGTGTGAAAAAGGTTCCTTTTTGAGAACAAAATAAAAAGGAACCTTTTCCTACGTCTGGAGGTAAAAAAATGGCTAAAAAAGAAGTATTACAAGAAATAATTAGAAATCTAACTGATTTGATCGAACCAAAAGATCACTCATTTTTTTTGAAAACTTTAACTACAAGTGGTATGCAAAAGTATTATGATAAACATCCCAAATGCTTTATAAAGCATAATGATCATCTTTTTCCAATTTGTGGACAACATGGAAAGAAATGTATAAAAATGATGTCATTTGCAATCAAATTGGTTAAGAAACATGGAGAAGATGGAAACATTGATCCAGAAACAATATCAAAGATTGTTACAAAATTAGAAAGATTGAAAAAGAAATATTCTTCACATGCACCTAAAAGTGTTGAAGGTGCAATTCTAAAAGCTAAATCAACAAGACAGTTTAATAAAAATATGAGATAAGGGTATAACTATGATTGCTCTACTGGATATAAATGAGTTTATAAAAAACTTAACACCAGTCACAACAGCAGATATTTTTTCAAGACCCAATGAATTTCATCCAGATGGATTATTCAGTGAGAGGATTTTTGGAATTACAGGTTCTAGAGATAGATCCTCAACATATTCATATATTGAATTAAATACATTTGTAATTCATCCTACAGCAATTGATATATTATTAAGACTTGATAGAAAAATCGAAAAATTCATATCAACTGAAGAATCATTTAGTTTAGATTCAAATGGTATGCTAGTTGTTGATGAAAATGGAGTTACTGGGCTTACTGCGTTTGTTGATATTTTCCCTAAAATTAAATTCAGGACAGGTACAGAATCTAGAGAAAAGTTAGTAAAAGTTATAACAGAATCTTATGATAAAGGTACATTGTTTATTGATAAACTTCCAATAATACCATCAGACTTCAGAGATGCATACCAAGATGAATCTGGTGAATGGGTTATTGATAAAGTGAACGAGTTGTATCAGGGAATTATTAGAAGGGCTTCACAAATTAAAAGTTCAGGAACAGGAACATTGGGAGATCTTTTAAAATTTTCACTTCAAACTAATATTAGATCATATAATACATATATTCGTAGTAAGATAGAAAAGAAAGAAGGATTAATACGACAACAGCTTTTAGGTAAACGTGTTGATTATTCAGCAAGATCTGTTATTACACCAAATCCAAAATTGAAGATAGATGAAGTTGGTATGCCTTTTAGAATGGCTGTAGCTTTATTTGAACCATTTATAATTCACAAAATGATGTATACACAATTATTAGATCCCAAAGAACTAGAAATGGAACTTAATAATTATTTAGATATGAAATTATCCATAGATAGTATTACTAAAATCCTCAAAGGAATAAAAAATAAAGATAAAATTCCAGAGAGATTATATGAAATGTTTTATGAAGCTACAGATGCAGCAGTTGAAGGAAGAGTTGTTTTAGTAAAACGTGATCCTGTGTTACATACAGCATCATATATGGCTTATTATATAGTTCTTCATCGTGGGGATACATTAGAACTTTGTACTATGCAGGTTGGGCCACATAATGCAGATTTTGATGGTGATACTATGGCAGTTTTTCATCCAATTACAGATGAAGCACAACAAGAAGCTAAAGAACGAATGATGACAGGGTTGAATGGTACAAGATCTGATGAAGTAAATTTTGAGATATCCAAAGAAATGTGGCTTGGTCTATATGTCTTAACAAAGCCAGGTAATGAAAAAGGATCTCCTGTTGCAGTAACAAAAGAATTATTACTTAATGCTAATAATCAATTTACTCCAGTTAAATTTAAAGGACATAATACAACATTGGGTAGAGCTATTTTAAATAGTTGTTTTCCTAGCGATTATCCATTTCAAGACATTTTAGGAAATAAGAAAAATGTTAAAAAAGTATTAAAAGATTTGGCAATTAAATATGATAGTAAAACTCTTAAAAGTGTATACAATGCATTATCAGCACAAGGGTTCAAATGGGCAACAATTTCTGGTGCAAGTCTTACTATGGATGTACTTGAATTACCTCCTGAAGTATATAAAATAAAAGAAAAATTAAAAACAGCAACGCCAGATGAAGCTGATTTATTAATGAAACAAGCTCAAGTAATTATAGAAAGACATTTACATGGTACAGGACTTGGTGATTTAACAGAAGCTGGAGCGGGTAAAGGTTTTAGTCAGGTAATGCAAATTCTTGTAGCAAAAGGAATCACCGCAGATGCTAGTGGAAATATCCTTGATCCAATAGCAGGATCTTATTCAGAAGGTTTATCTAATGATGAATATTTCAGAATGACACCATCTGCTAGAAAAGGTATTATTGATAGAGTTATCAATACTGCTGATACTGGGTATCTATCTCGTAAATTGGCATTTGTTTTAAATCCTGTTGAAGCTGATCCAACTTTGATCGATTGTAAAACAAAGAGAACATTAACAGTTAAACTTACATCAGATTTGAAAGATCGTTTGACTGGAAGGTTTATTATGCAAAATGGAAAGGTTGTTAAATTTGATCCCAATGAACATCGTGTTGGATCAATTATTGAATTAAGATCTCCCATTTTTTGTAAATCTAAAAAACTTTGTTTTTACTGTTATGGAGAATTATTAAAAAGGCATAGAACACCATTTGTTGGTGTACTTGCAGCTCAAGCAATTGGAGAGCGTGGAACACAGATGATCATGCGTACTTTCCATACAGGCGGTGCAGTTGATATTGTGAGAAGAGACATGTTACAAGACATTATTGATGGAGATCCATTAAGTGGGTTAGATAAATGATATAGCGAATAGTGACCCCATAATATTTTTTTTGGAGGTTTTTATGTCATTAAAATTTAAAAAGATACAGATATGTAATAGAACATTTGATGTAACGTATGTAGATACTATGAGTAAAGTAGATTCTGCTCAAATTGAAGATTTGTATGGAACTTTTGATACAATCATGAAAGAGATACGAGTATTTGATGGATGTGATGAGGAAGATCAATTAGATACATTGTTACATGAAATCATTCATGGTGTATGTCTTGCTACTAAGATTAATTTGGAAGAAGATCAAGTAATTCTTTTGACAAGCGTTTTAGCAGATACATTAACAAGGAATGGAATTATTGATACTAAAGCTCTTTTAAAGAAGAATAAGAGATCGTGATATAATATCCATACTCTCATATCAATCTTTGTTTAAAGTCTATCTACGACTAAGATACAAAAGATATGACCAATATAAGATGATATTTAGGAGATGCAATGACAACAAAAATAACAAATTATTTAAGACAAGATAAGAATGCTCTTATTACGAATCAACCATGTATATTGACAATTGATATGTTAAATTATACGGATGCGGATTCTATGATTCAATCAGATGAATCGATATATGTTAAAAGTCTATTAGCAAAGATAGAATTTGAAGATAAGATGTTTGATTTAGTCTTAGATTATGGAATGGATATTTACATTCAAAGTATAGTTGAAAAATCAAAAAGTAAATTGATATTAGAATATAAAAAAGATCAAGTAATTGCAGAAACATCTACAGAAGCATCAGAGATAAAAGGACAAATCCAATTTGTTGAAAGACTTTTGGGTGGTAGAGAAATTCTAAAAGATATTCCACATTTATATAAAAGATTGATATCTGTTTATTCACCACCAACAACAGATATGGATTCAGTTCATATCGAAGTTTTAGCATCACAGGTATTGAGAAATGCAAAAGATTTACAGAAATTGGCTAGAACAGAAGATCCATATCAACCAGCTTTAGTTAATATTAAAAAAGTTGTTTTTTCTTCAGGATTCCTTCAGGGATTAGCATTTGAGAATGTTGGAGAGGCAATTAGATCTGGATTAGTTGCTGATCATATAGAAGATCCTTCAATTATAGAAAAGATATTAACTGGAACTGTTGTAGAACCTGAAACTAAAAAGGGTAAAAAATGATACAATTCTCAAAATTCAAACAATATATTCAAATAACAGATGGTGTTCGTTTTCCACAAAATTCAAAGAAACCATTTCTGCTTGTTTATCTAAGTGAGAATTCTACGTTTTTAACAGATTATCCTAAATTGAATATTAGAAGGACTGATGTTAAAAATGTAATAATGCCCACTACAAAAATGCCAAGAACAAAGCTTTTGCCTGAGCAGAGAAAAATGTTCAAGAAATATGGATTATTTTCTTATACAACAAGTCAAAAATATCCAAAGGGAAACATAGTTTTTGATTTATCAAATTATCTATATGTTATGGATAACACATACAATCCAAAGCATTATCGTCAGAGAGAAGGGATGTTAATAAAAGATATTCTTTTAAAAGCATTTTCTAGCTTTCCAGATAATTATCAAAAGGTGTTAATATATTCAGTTGATCCATTTAAAGATATGAATGAATTTGTTAGTAGAAAATCATTTATGATATTGAATATGTTAAAAGATGATGAATTCAATTTTACTGATATGATGGTTTGTGCGACAGGATCAGAAAGTTCTAAATATAGATTATTAATAAAAGATGGGGAATATGATTTAAATAGAGTTAAAGGAATTTTGAAAAAGATTCGTCCTGCAATGACAGATGAAGAAATAGAAGAATCAACAACATCAGCTTCTAAGAAAATTATGAATCATGTTAATTCTATCATCAACCCAAAAAATAAAACAAAAACAGAAGAAGCAATTAAGAATTATTTGGAATCAAATAAGGATATTGCAGAACGAATTGACAATGATGAAATTTCAGAAGATGAGATGAAAGAGATTGCTACGGCATCAATACTTTATAGAACGTCAGGAAATCTGTCAAAGTCAACAAGAATTGCAAAATCAATAGATTCAAAAAGAAAGAAAGTTGCATTAAAAACTGTTGATAAGAAATATGCAGATGAATTACTTGATAGACATAAACCAACTATTTCTTCAGATAATATTATGATGCAAAATTCTGATATTTCTGGAGCACTTGATAATAAATCACCTGAACATATTTTTCAAAAAAGGCAAATTGATTTTGAAAAGAATTTGAAGAATGATATTACAAATTCATTTAAAGTTTTAGAATCAAAAGAAGTTAAGCTTGATATTCAATCTGTTAAAATAATTCCAAAAATATCTCGTTCTGGAGAATTAGCCAAGACTGAATTAAGTTCAGTTGCTGTTGTTTTGAAAGATGAATTTGGGAATACTCATAATATAAAAATTGATATCCCCAATATTCAATCTGATGGAACATTTACTGTTAGTGGTAGAAAGAAGTGTCTTATTAATCAACTTGTCCTTTGCCCAATAACATTCCTTAAAGAGTTTGATTCAAAGTTTGAAAGTAGTTATTCTGCTTTTCATATTCATAGCAAGAGAACTAAGCGAGAATCATTTCTAGATATTTATATGGCTTCATACAAATTATCATTAATCCACATTCTTGCATATAGTTTTGGATGGGATAGAACTATGAAGAGGTATAAAGTTGGATATAAAATTGTAGAAGAAAAGCCTGACAAAAATATTAAATATTTTACAAGAATTAATGAGACACAATGGGTAGTGTTTGATAAAGTAAATACTGAATTACAAAGGGAATTGATTCAGGGATTTGTACGCCATGATTACAGTGAATATAAAATAAAACATTCATTTCCATCAAAAGAATACTTTAATAAAATGATAATTTCAATGACTGGTCGTGTAAATTCAACATTTTTAATTCAAAGTAATTTAGAAAATATTGTTGATCCTGTTGTTAAACAAGTTTTAATAAATCAACAACTTCCATCAGAACTTGAATTGATTATGGAATATATGGCAACAAGAGTTGTTTCAGGATATGTTCAAGATAGAAATGATTTATCAAATCAAAGAATTAGAAATTCAGAAGTCCTAGTTCATTTGGCTCAAAAACAAATTCTTGCTGCTTATACTGAATATAAGGAGAAGGTTTTATCTGGTAATAAAGAAGCTATATTTGCAATTCCAGAAGGAAAAGTGTTAAGTGATTTTGTTAATTCTGAAATCGTTCAAGATATGGAATATGCAAATCCAGCAGAAGAGATGTCAGTTAAAACTAGATTAACACCTGTTGGAAGTAATATTGGTGGTATTCCAGATAAGGGAGCTATATCAATTGAAGGACGTAATGTTCATGATTCATATTATGGAAATTTAGATCCATTAGATACACCTGAAGGAGAAAATGTTGGAATAGTTCAGCATTTAACAGTTGATGCATATGTAACATCAACAAGAGGATTATTTCAAACTAAAGACAAAGCAGGTGATGAAAATTCTGGTCAGTTATCAGCAACTACTGCATTGATACCATTTGTTGAAAAGAATGATGGACCAAGAATTATGTTTGGTTGTAATCAAGCTAGACAATCAGTTCCATTGAAAAATCCAGAACCACCAATCATTCAATCTGGATATGAATCTGTATTGACTAATGTATTGTCAGATGCATTTATTAAAAAATCTCCAGTAAATGGTAAAGTGTCATCATTAACAGATGATGAAATGATCATTAAAGATTCTTCTGGAAAATCACATAAAATAGATTTAACTCCTATACATCTTAGATCAGGATCTGGAAAAAATACATTAAGTGTTTTTAAACCAACTGTTACGATTGGTCAAGTTGTTAAATTAGGAAGAATTGTTGCAGAAGGGAGTAGTATATCAGGTGGATCAATTTCTATGGGCAGATCTTTATGTGTAGCATTGATGGCATATAAAGGATATAATTTTGAGGATGGTATTGTAATAAGTGATGCATTAGTAAAACGTGAAAAATTGACATCACTTCATGGAATTATAGAACAAGTCGAAGTTTCTTCTAAAGATAGAATAATTGAAATTGCAAAAATTGGAGATTATGTTGAAAAAGGTCAACCATTATTAAAGAAAACTATCGGAGAAGTTGAAGAACTTCTTGGGTTTGAAGAAGGAGAAGATGAGGATATTACGGCTGGACAATACATGAAAAAATCTCCTGGTGGAAAAATAGTTGACATCGATGTATATTCAAATGTAGGGGATGATACATTTCCAGACATAACTGAATTGGCAAAAAGAACCAGAAAAAGAAATAACATGAAAGATAATGAAAAGTTTACAAGGAAAGGTATTACAATAAAAGGTGTGTTAATAGAATTTAAGATAGAACAAGAATTGCCTATTGGTGTTGGAGATAAATTGACTAATAGATTTGGAGCAAAAGGTATTGTATCTCTTATTGAAAAAGAAGAGAATATGCCATTGACACCTTGGGGTGATAGAGTTGAAATTATAACCAATCCTATTGGAATTATAAATAGAATGAACATGGGACAATATTATGAATTATATACAGGATTGATATCAAAAGAAATAGCTAGACAAATAATCAAAACTCCTACAAAGGCAAATGTCATTAGTTTATTAAAGAAGACAATGCCATTGATTGACAAAACAAAAAATAATTCATTTTCATCTAAATTGATTTCAAATATGCAAGCATTATCTAAAGGACAATTTGATAAATTTATAGAGCAAGTTAAAAAAGATAAATCAATCCCAATAATAATACCTCCATTCAAATCTCCTGCTGATAAAGAGATTTTGAAAGTATTAAAAGTATTGGGATTAAAAACAGGATATCCAATTAAATTGCCTGAGTATAATACATATACTCAAACAGATGTACCAGTTGGATATATGTATTTCATGAAGCTTGAACATATTGGATCAGAAAAAATACATAGTAGAAGTACAGGACCAATGACACAAAAAACAGGACAACCAACAGCAGGAAAAAGAAGAGAAGGTGGGCAAAGAATGGGAGAAATGGATACATATTCATTAGCTTCATATAACTGTCCAATGCTCCTAGCAGAATTTTTCGGGCCATTATCTGATGATAGCGTAACAAAAACAGAAATCATAAAGGATATTGTACAGACCGGAAGTGCTGAATATAGAACTCCAAAGGTTAGTCCAGGCAGAGATTTATTAGGAGCATATTTTGTAGCTCTTATGTTAGGAGGTAAATAATGGATTCAACTGATTATATTGATGATTTAGATATTCAGCCGTCTGAAAGATTATTTTTGGGGTCTAGTATTGAGATACCTGATGAGTTTGATACAGATGAAATTACTGAAAATCCAGAGACATATGCTTCAGATAGATACGATTCTTGGTCCGTTGTTGAAAGGATTGGTCATGTAAATTTCAAAGAAATATATCTATTATTAATAAATGATATAAAGGAACAACCATTCCAACAACAAAAAAGTTTATGTCTTAAAATAATAGATGCATTAGAGGAGAAGTATGATTATACATTTCCTCAGACAGTGTATTTAGATGATCAACATGATTTAAATGAATTGTATAAGTTTCTGGAATTTGTTGAATTTGATAATGTTGATTTTTTCTCTAGAGTTTGGAAATATCTCAGAATCAACATCATAGAACATGATGTTAAAACATATTGTATTGAGAATTCAGATAAAGTTATTAATGAGGTTGATGAGCAAATTGAATTAATTGATTTATCTGAGCCAATCACTAATTTTCTGAGAACATACGAAAAAGAAAGAATGATACAATTTATAATTAGAAGTACGAACCGTAATAAGAGTGAGATAATAATTAAAATAATTGAAGGAGAATAAAATGGCAAGAGCACCAAAGATAAATATAATTAATGGCGTATTGAAATTTGAATTTAATAGAAAGGATATCATTGAGATAAAACAATCTCACGATGGTATTGTTATCAATCTAAGGGAATCTACTCATATTTGTTTTACAGATCCAAATATGCCTTTGGAGACAAAGAGAGTTATAACAACTTCATTTGATAATTATAAGACAACAGATCTTGTTATTAATGTAAGAAATTATATTAAACCTGTTGTAGCAAAACCAATAATTGATTAATAAAAAACAAAACAGAAAACAGAAAACAAAAAACTCATTTTAAAACTTAAAACATACTCTTAACAAAATATTGTTTAAACCAAACCGCTATATATATTCATTTATAGATAGGAGGGTTTGTACTATAAAAAATGGGTTATTTTTATAGTGCGTCGTGACAACTTTTTATGACGAAAGGAGGTATCCGAGTTACATTTTTTTTAAATCTTGTGAAAGGAGAAACCTGAATGATGGATAATATTAATGTTAAGAAAGCAGAATCGTTATTATCAAGATGGGATGTAGATGTATTTCCCATCACTCTTGTTAAGTATCTATTAAACAAGAGAAAAATATTGACATATTTTCGTATGGCATCAAATCCCAAGAACATGAGTCATATATCAATAATGTCAACAAATAACGATGATTGTAAAGTATGTAAATCCAGACAGGAAAAGGGTATGACGAAATGTAGAAATCATACAGCCATTGAAAGAGTTTTTGATGCATCAAAGGTAATATATGATCTCGACACAGAAGCATACATAATCAAAAATGAAATATTTAAACAGGTAGGAGATTATTTGGTAATTGTTCATTGTCCATATCCATTGAATGTAGATTTGACTGATGATACACTTAGACAAGTCTATCCAATGACATTGGACATATCAGACACTAAATTACCAAATTTTGAGAAAATTCAGATCCTATCAACAGATTTGATGGATATGAATATTTCTTGTGGCATTAACCGACATCTTGATATAATAACAATCCCAAGAGACAGACATGGAACTGATTGGATATTGAAGTCAAGAGAATAATTAAGGAGAAAAAGAATTATGGGATTTGAAGAATACGCTGATTTAGCAGAAACAGGATTTGGTGCAAGTAAACCAGCAGATCCAACAAAGGATTTTTTCCACAGTATTTACATATCAGGTCGTACCAGGACGAATGAAACAGGTCAGACAGAAGAGGCTAATAAGCTACAGATTCGTGGGGTACAATATAATCTTGAAGAACTTTATATGATAATCCTACACGTCAAGCCTATCCTATGTCTTACCGTACAAGACAATTCAAGTAGGAACAAAAGTAGAGTAGGATGCTTCTCTTTTAAAGAAGGACCAGCACCTTGGTATGGACATAATAACCATCAGTGTGGAACAACATCCGCAGAAAGGGCCGCTGATCCTCATTGTAAGAATTGTAAAGCTCAGTTAGTAGTTTCTGGAGTATTATGTGATGCTGATGGAAATCTACTTGAACCATTAGATCCAGAGAATCCTGTACCTGTATGTGCCTTTATCAGAGGTAAAGGAATGAAATATTCTGACGTTTCAGATTATCTCAATGCAATAAGTCAGGAAGATTTTCCTCCACTATTCGAGCCTGTTACAGAAAAAACTATCGATTTTGAGAAGAAAGTTGTTAACAACAAAAGAGTTGTTACAAAAATATCTATAAAGGAAAAGGATAGTAATCATGGGCCAAAGCTTGTATTTGACCTTTCAATTGGAAATCCAGTTGATAATGAAAAGGTCATTGACATTCTCAAACTATCTAAGGGAACTCTTGAAAAGTTTAAGAAGAAGATAGATTGGTCACAGAAGGAGAGTGACATTAAGAAACCAAATACACAACAGGTTGCACCTCAGACAGAAGGACTTGCTTCTATTCCAGATTCACCAGCAGAAACTCCATCTGAACCAGAAGCAAAGCCAGAAGCAAAGCCGGCAGCAAAGAAGACATTCAATTTTGATGATTTTGAATTTTAACATTTAATTTTAATTAAATCATAATGCAATGAGATAACTATGAACGGACCCTCTAATAGAGAATGAGGGTCCATAAAAATTAAAAGGAGATCAAATATTATGGCATCAAAGACAGAACTTAGCTACTATGAGAGACTTAATATCAGCCTTATGAGTATCAGCAAGATCAAGAAAATGCTGAAGAATGAAATCACCCTTACAATGAAATGTTGGGAGAATGGACAGGATGATGTTGAAAAGCAGTGTTTTCGTGTTGTAGGTCCAGCAGGAGTTGGTAAGACACAAATATGTCAACAGATTGCATCTGAGATTTCAGAGGAGCTTGGAAAGCCATTTGAAATGATAATGGTAAAGGCTCCTGTCCTTTCAAGGGATGATTTCATTATCCCTTTCCCAATCATCACTGAAGAATCAGAATCATTTAAAATGTTATATTCTGATTTTGTACCTACCGATCCAGATTCATGTGGAATCTTTGTCATTGATGAGATGAGTCGTGGTGATCATGCACTTCAGCAGTTGATGTGGCAGGTTCAGAATGAAGGATCAATTCATCTCAAATCATTTCCCAAAAACTGGTTTGTTATATGTTTGGATAATCCAGACGATCAGATGTATTCAATGGATACCCTTGAAGACGCTGCTGGTCTGAGAAGAAATTCTCATGTATATACAGAGGTCAATGCAAAAGACTTCCTTAATCATGCAATTGAATCAGGGTTTCATCAGGCAGTTATAGAATATATAACTACACATCCAGATCGTTTGTATGATTTTGATTCACAGAAGCTTGGTAGGGTTTTTGCAAATCCTGCATCATATGAGAAGGTTAGTAATCAACTTCACAAATATGAACTTGCTCCTGGTGGTATTATGGAGAATCTGGATGTTCTTGAACCAGCGATTGCAGGACTTATTAATACACATGGATGTAATCTCTTATTGGAGTTTATGAGAGAGAATAAGGATATCAATCCAAAGGACATCTTCAATGATTATAACAATGAACGTCCAAGAGTCCTTAAAATGTGTAAGGAGAGTGATAATGCAGCACTTGGATCTCTCATAACAGCACTCGTTACTTTCCTTTCAACAGCAAGACCAAAGTATAAGAAGAAGGAAATGACAAACATTGCAACCTTCCTATCAGATATTCCTATTGATACAGCAGCAGTATTTGTATCATCGGTTGATTCATTTGATAGAAGCTCAGATGAGTTCAAGTACATCATTGGTCTTCATGGCGATATGAGAACAATCAAATCATATCAGAAACTGTTCTTCGAGAAGATAGTCAATGTTGGCAAGAATGCTTCATAGATAGGCTATAAAGGGGGATGGGTTATATAGAATCCATCCCCCAATGAGGAGAAAATAATGTCACAAATTAATAGAATGAAAGAACTAGTAGCATCAATGACCCTAAAAAATAATTATTGGGGTTATCTGTTTAGTTTAATTCTCAGAGTTGAAGATGATTCAATGCAAGCACCAATGGGAGTTAGGCCAGAAAGGAATGGTACAGTATCTCTTGTATATAATCCATCAATTATAGAAAAAATGAGTGATGACCATATCAAGAAGGTATTGGAGCATGAAGGTCTTCATATTATAAATAAACATGTAAGCCGATTTTTAAGAATTGTGGCTGATGAAGTAAAAGAGCGAAGAATAATTATGAAACAAAAAGTATTTAATATGGCTGCTGATTGCTGTGTGAATACTCAAATTGCAGATATGCCAAAAGCATTGACAATAGATGGCCAAGACTTCAAGTTATGTTTTCCTGAAAGCTTTAAAATGGACAGAGGGTCAACAACAGAAATATATTATGAACAGCTTTTAAAAGAAGCTGAATCAGACAAATGTTATCAATGCCTTGAACAACAAATTCAAGATATTGAGAATGGAACTCATCCAAAACAACAAAATCAATCAGATGGAAATAATGATGGAGGTGATCAAGAACAAGAATCTGATGATTCTCAATCATCCAATGGTGGAGGCGATAATGGTGATTGTGATGGAGAAGGTTCTGATGATAACCAATGTGGTGGAGGATGTAAACAATACGGAGATCCAGATTCAGATAAATGTCAGGCATGTAATGGAAATCAGAACATAGATGATCATACATCATGGTCTGAAGCATCAGAACAGCAATCTGATCCTCATGCGTATTCCCGAAAAGTAGATGACTACTTGAGGGATATTATTCATACGACTGCAAAGGATTTTCGTAAACGAAGAGGAAATCTACCAGCAGGGTTGGAAGAACTTATTGATGAAGCACTACTTCCACCAAAGGTTCCTTACTATCAAATAATAAAAAAGTTAGTAACAGCATCAAGATTTTCTAAGTTTAGGAGACATTATACAAAGATCAACAGGAAAAGGACATGGGTATTCAAAGGAGGAAATATCCCACAAATTAGTCCATTTCCAGGTCGTTCTAGAGATTTCTCTTTTGAGATATGCATATGTGTGGATACTTCTGGATCAATGTCTAGAGATGATTTAATGGAATCTCTATCTGGAATTAAAACAATGATCGATAATGATCGACATTGTTTAGTTCATGTAATTGAGATTGATACTCAAATACAGAAGGAATATCAGGTTAAAAAACTTAATGATATTGATCCTGCATTTAAAGGGAGAGGGGGCACAGAATTAATACTTGCTCTTGAAAGAGCCAAAGATATTAATGCAGATGTAACATTGTTCTTTACAGATGGATGGTGTGAAGACATCAATACACAATCCAGAAGTTTAATGCCAAAGAAGCTAATATGGATAATAACAGAGGATGGTTCAGAAGAGGCTGTAAATCAAACAGGCTATGTTGTAAGACTTGATAGTTAATTTTTAGAAAAAGGGGGAGCAATTATATTGTTCCCCCTAATATCTTTTTTCTTGAGAACAAAATCTAGATTTCAAAATTGGAGGCTCATATGGGGTATAATGCAAAAGATATTAAAGTACTAGGAGAAATTCAAGTTATTCGTACAAACCCAGGTATGTTTATTGGAAATACTAGTACTCCGACACATTTGATTGAAGAAGCATTGGATAATGCATTGGACGAATGTTCGGGTGGTCATGCAAATATAGTAGCTGTTGATATAGATACAGAAAATTTTGTATATACAGTTATGGATAATGGTCGTGGAATGCCTATGGATAAAAACGTACCAGTAACTGTTTCAACTAAATTGTATTCGGGTGCTAAATTTAAAGGAACTAAAAAGAAAGAAACATATGAAATATGTAGTGGTTTACATGGTGTTGGATTAGTTGCAGTAAATGCATTATCTAGTAAATATGAAATTGAGATATATAGGGATAATAAACATGCGACCTTTCTTTTTGAAGATACAAAATTTATTAAAAAAACTAGAAAGAAACATGAAGGAGAATATCCTTTTTCAACTAAAATTTCTTTTTGCCCAGATTCTCGAATTTTTGAGAGTATGATTCCAAATATTGATAGAATCAGAAAAAGGATGTTAATTGCATCTATAGAGTTGGTAGATTGTACATGTGTATTAACAGTTAATGGAGAAAGAGAAATAATCAAAGATGATAAAGAAACTCACTTTACAAAACAATGTAATGGAGATGATTTATCAGATACTTTCAGTTTTAATGCATCAAGTCATCCTGAAAAATTTGATGCAATGTTCTGTTATTCTTATAATGGATCAGTCTCACCTAAAATTATTTCATCTGTCAATCTACTTCCTGTAGATGGTGGTGGAACTCATATAAATATGTTTTTTGATATAATCAAAAATTATTTTTATTCTAAAGCTAAAAAAGCTGGATTAAAAATTCAACCACAAGATACACTTTGTGGTTTGAGAGTATATCTAAGTTTATCTCTTATCCAACAAGAACTTGGAGGACAAACAAAAGATAAATTGATCAATAGAAAAACATATTTAGATCCTTTAATCAAATCTCTTAAAACCCAAATTGAAAAATATTTCAATAATAATGAAGAGCAGTTGACTTATTTATTGGAACATTTTCAATCATATAGATCAAAATTAGATTCAAAAGCTTTTAAGAAAAATACAACAAAAAGAGCATCAACTAAACTTACTAAACTTAGAGATTGTTCTTTATCTGGAGGAGATCTATTTATAGTAGAGGGAGAATCAGCAGAAGGAACATTCTTAGATTGTAGAAATCCTAGACATCATGCAATATTACCACTTAAAGGTAAGATACCATCAGCAGCTACAAAAACTGATATCCTGAAAAATAAAGAAATTAAAGAAATGATTCAATCATTTGGAACAGGATATGGTGATAATTTCGATATTAATTCATTGAAGTATAATCGTATTATCATAGCATGTGATGCAGATCCTGATGGTAAACATATTGCAGCATTGGTAATTTTAGCAATTGCAGTATTAGTTCCAGAGATCATTCAAAATGGAAATCTATTTGTTGTTGAAACACCTCTATATGCAATTAATGATGGGAAATCATTTATTCCTATTTGGAATGAAACTGAATTGGAGGATGCCAAATTAAATAAAAAGAAAATAACTCGATTCAAAGGACTTGGTGAATTAAACCCAGAACAACTTCATGTAGTTGCAATTGATGAAAATGTTCGAAATTTAATTAAAGTTGAGTACACATCAGATATGAAAAGTGTTATTAAATTATTTTCTAAATCAGAGGAAAAGCGAAAATTGTTATTAGGAGATCATTATGCAACCTGAATTGTTGAAAATTAGTATACTAACAATTCTGTATATTATTTGTTCACTGATTATAATTTTTAAATGGAAAGAGATATTAGGAACGATTGTATCTACAATATCTTTATGTGTATTGTTTATATTTATTGTTTGTTTTGTGGTAATTTTTTGGGCTTTTATTATAATTGCATTTGTTGGAATTTTCTGTGTATTTATAGTTTATGGTTGTTATATACTATATGATTTTATAATACATATTTTTAATAAAACTTGTTATAAACTAAGGAGGTTTATTCGTGGATAGTCTAATCCCACAATATTATAGAGACTATGGATTATATGTTAATAATTTTAGATCATTTCCATTGGATCTGGATGGATTAAAACCTGTTGAGAGAAGGGTATTACTAGTTGCATATAAGATAGCAAAAGCAAGATTTGTAAAATCAGCAAGAATTGATGGAACAACTATTGCAACCTATCATCCACATGGATCTTCTTATGGAACTGTAGTTCAATTGGCTAAACAAGGATTTCTTGATAAGCAGGGAAACTTTGGAAATAATTATGGAATTCAACCATCACCTCCAGCAGCTATGAGATATACAGAAGCAAAACTCAATTCATTGATCAATGATATGTGTTTTAAATATATTGATTATGTTCCTTGGGTTGATGGTGAATTGGAAGAAAAAGAACCACAATTTATTCCAACAATGTATCCTCTATGTTTATTGGGGCATGAATATACAATAGGTATAGGTTTTGGATATAGAACATATGTTCCATGCTTTGAACAGAATGATTTGTATAAAAGACTGTTATGGTTATTAGGGTTGGAGAAAAAGAAACCAACAATAAAAATTAAAACAGATTGTATCATTTTATCAAAGAAATCTGATATGGAAACATTATTAACAACAGGCAAATCTAAGATTATACTTCAGGGTAGAATATTAGTTGATGCATCCAGATGTAAAGCAATTATAAAAAGTAAACCGCCTGGTAAGAAATTTGAAAAAATCTTAGATGATTTTAAGAAAGAATTGGATAACAAAGATATTGGATTTATTGATTCTTCAAACAAAGTAAATGGAACATCAATTGTATTTACAGTTTTGAAACAGAGAAACAGAGATAAGATTTTTAAGGCATTTGTTGAAAAACTTAAACAGTCATTAACAGTCAATGTTCCATTTGAAACTATTGTTACTGATCTTTCTGAAAATGTTTCTCTTGTTTCAGTAGATGATCTATTGAAAAGATCTTTCGTGATGTTTAGTAAAGTCAATGAGAAAATGTTAAACCAAAACTTATCAGAAATTGACAAACGTATACAAGAATTAAAATATCTTGCTTTAATCAAACCAGAATTGACATCTAGATTAAATATGATAAGAGATGATTTTGATCGGGCCGTTTCTGCAATTTCTAAGAACACAAAAATAGATAAAACAATTGTAAGTGATATTTTATCTAGATACAGAATTAGAAAATTGTTTACATTTAACACTGAAACAAAAGATTTGGAAACACAGAAGGCAGAATTTGAGAATAATTTAAACAACATTCAGGAATTTGTATTGAATCAATATCAGGAGGATATCTAGATGTATAGAATAACAAAAGAATTTAAATTTCCAATGGGGCATCGTTTGAGTAAACATAAAGGACTGTGTCATAATTTACATGGTCATAATTTTAAAGTTCAAGTTACAGTTGAATCAGAGGAACTTAATTCCAATGATATGGTTATTGATTTTTCTGATTTGAAAAAAGTTGTAAATTCAATTTTAAAAGAATTTGATCACGCAATGGTTTTAAATCCACAAGATACTGATACAATCGAATATATGAAATCTAATGATAATCTTTTAATATTCATTACAGATGAATTTGACGATCAAGACCCAACAGCAGAAATTCTATCAAAGTATTTATATGAAGAGATTAATAGACATCTATATTTACATTCAGATAATTTAGTTTCTGTATATTCTGTTAAAGTATGGGAAAATGATTCTGGAATGGCTGAGTATATAAAATGATAAATGTCATACCAACATTTAAAAGAAGGTCGGGGATAACAATTCCCCGATCTTATGAATCTGAAGAGTTTTACAAAAATATCAAGAGGGATCTAACTAGAAGGTCTAAACAATATAATTCAGAAGATTTTGTTACAAACATATTTTATGTTGAAACAGAAAAAAGTCTTATGATTCCTAGATATTTTCCAATCAATAAATACGTTCCTTGTAATATAGAAGATGTATATTCAGTTGGAGAGGATATTGCGATAACTCATTCTATAAAACCAAGAGATGAAATCCAAGAACGATTTATGAACATAATGATAAATGAAGAATGTGGATTGATTCAATTAGAACCAGGAGTTGGTAAAACAGTAATTACTATATATGCAATTGCACATAGAAAGAAAAAGTCAATAATTTTAGTTCATAGAAAATCATTAGTAGAACAATGGGCAGAAAGATTTACAGATTTTACAAGTATACCACATGATGATATAGGGATATTAAGTTCTACAAATATTGAAGAATCTTTTAATAAACCTATATGCATATCAACGGCTCAATCATTTCTGTCATGTTTAAATAGAAAAGGTTTTGAATTTCTAATGGCATTAAATGATGCAAAATTTGGAAATTTTATTGGAGATGAAGTTCATACAAGTATTGGAGCACCTTCATTTTCAGAATGTTCTATACATTTGCCTACTTCTGTAAATTTTGGTTTATCTGCAACCCCTAAACGATTTGATGGTAATTCAGATATAATAGAATATCACGTTGGTAATGTATATAAAGACGAAAGCAGTGGTTCAACTATTGATGCAAGAGTGACAGCATTATTATTTAATTTTGAAATTGATACACCATATAGACAAAGATATCTTCATTGGGAGGGAAGATTTCAAAGATCAAGATATTTAAATATAATTAAGAATTCTAAAATATTCATGACAATTGCAAAGAGTATTTTAGATAAGCTTAATTCACATTCTATTATAATGTGTGAAAGGTTAAAACTAATTGATGAATTATTCAAATATTGTAAATCTAATAATAAAACTAAATTTGTTGCTGGTGTTTCAAATGATGTGTTAACAGAACAAGTTGTATTTGCAACACCTGGTAAAATGAGAGATGGTGTAGATGCTGCTTGGAAAGATACAGTTGTTTTAACATCTCCAATATCAAATATTAAACAGATGTGTGGTAGAATAGTAAGACCATTTAAGGGTAAAAAAGAATCAGTTATAATTGATATGGTTGATGTTGGATGTAATGCCATTAGTCGTACATTTCATGGAAGACTTGATTTTTATAAATCGAAAGGATGGAAAATTAATTTCGTTTATATAGACAAAGATTTAAATAAGCACGTTGTTGATGAAAAGGATGCACTAAAAATTATTAAAGGATAATTATGAAACTTGCATATTTGGTTGGAAATGTTCCATTAACAGACCCCTGTATTGAATGTTTTTTAAAGGAATCTTGCAGTGCTACATGTATGCCAAAATCATTACATGAAAGAAATCGAATTCGAAATGCAAATATTACACCAAAAATTAATATAAAACGAAAGAAGAAAAAAAGGAAATAATATGAAAACATTATTAAAGTATTTATCAATTGTAATTCTTGTATTTGGTATAATAAATTATATACTTGTTGGATTAGATATGTTTACAATACCTAGCTTGTACATCAAACCAATGTTATGGTTTGGTGGGTTGGGCATAACCCTTCACATTTTACTAAATTCTTGCAATCCAACAAGGAGGACAAATAAATGAAATTTGGAGCAATCTCAGATCTACATTTTGCATTATATGGACAAGATCAAATACATCCAGAATCGAATTATCCAGAAAGATTACATTATATAAATAAAGTTGTAAGACAAGTTGCAGATGAAATTCTCAGTTATGGTTTGGATCATATAGTTGTAGCAGGTGATACAAATCATACAAAAAGTATTATTCACTCTTTAGCAATGTCTGTTCTATTAGATTATATAAGAGATTATAGAAATATAACATTTACAATAATTGATGGAAATCATGACATGTCATCTAAATCAGGAGCAGGAGTATCGGCTCTTAAATCATTAGATCAAGAATCAAATGTTAATATGATTCACCAAACTACTGAAATAGAAAATATATTGTTTGTTCCTTGGGATAATAAAATTGTTGAGACTGTAAAGAAAGGTACATCTGAATATCTAGTCAGTCATTTTGGTTTAAATGAAGCTCAATTATCTTCAGGTATATCTGTTATATCTGAGATTGCTCTTAAAGATTTAAAACAATATAAAGCATGTTTGTTAGGTCATTATCATAAACCTCAACAAATTGGAAATGTATATTATATTGGATCTCCAATTGAGTTGGATTGGGGAGAGAAGGGAGAGGAGAAAAGATATTTAATTGTTGATACAGATTCAGGATCTATTGAATCAATTCCAACAACTGGATATATAAAACACATTGAACTTGATATTGATTCAGAAAACAAAGAAGAAATAATCAAACAGGCCAAAACGCTAAAGGAAGAAGGCCATCAAGTTAAACTAAATAGAACAGAATCAATTGAACTTTCCGAAATATCATCTGAATTTAGAATTGTTGATAAAGTTGAAAAGGATGTTACAAATAGAGGTATTGATTCATCAATGACTGATTTGGAAAAGATGGAGAAGTTTTTGGATATAAAAGATATACCTGATACAAAGAGAGAGAAATATTTGAATATGGGCAAAGAAATATTGAATTCAGTTAGGGGGATATAATGAGAGATATAGAAATTATTAGAGCAGGATTGGAAAATTTCTGTAATCATATAGAGCCAATGGAATTATCATTTTCTAGAGGTCATATTACATTAATTACAGGACCGAATGGAGCCGGAAAAACTTCTATATTTCAAAGCATACCATATACATTATATGGTTCATGTGAGAAAGGAAGAGGTGATGATGTTTTAAATGATATAACAATGAAGAATTGTCATACATTTGTAGAATTCTCAATTGATGGATTATTTTATAGAGTTGATAGATATTTAAAATATACCAAGATGGGGACTACTGTTCACATAACTAAAAATCATGAAGAAAAACCATATATGAAGGGTCATAGGGAAGTTGTGGCTGAGATTGAAAAATTGTTGATGCCACAAAAATTATTTGAAAATGTACTATTATTTTCTCAGAAAACAAAAACATTCTTTACAGATTTGGGAGATGCAGACCAAAAAGCTATATTCAGAAAGATATTAAATTTGGATGAGTGGTTACAATGCTTCGATGCTTCTGGAAAATTAATTAAAGAATGTAAAACAATTTTATCTGATCTTGAAACTCAATTGAAAATTATTACCAATTCAATGGTTGATACAACAAATCAAATTGACAAACATGTTGCAGAGCAAATTAAATTCAAAGAAGATAAAACATTTAAAATAAAGAGTATTAATTCAGATATTCAAACATTGAGTAAAGAACTAGAAGAGATGGAAACTTCATTTAAGACAATGGATGAAGAATCTAAAAAATCTCAATTAGAAGAAAAGAAAAGAGAAAAAACTAAAATTGACATTCAACTTAGTTCTATTGAAGATGAAAAGGATAAAGAGATAAACGAAACAAGGACTGAAGCAAAAATAAAAGAAAATGAGATAGAAACAAAGGCATCTAAATCTATACAAGCTATTGAAGACAAAGGTATTGAATTCAATACACAAATAAATAATTCATATAAACCATCCATTGATACAGCTAGGGATAAAATTGAAAAATGTCAAATATCAATGAAAGAAGTTGAATCTATAATTGATATGTGTCAATCATCCATATCTAATTATAAATCTTTTATGCAAACATTGATAATAGACTCTGATATGGAAGAATGCCCTACATGTCATCAAACAGTAGATGATGAAGCAAGGAATAAAGTATCTATTAAATCTCAGGAATATCAAACTATGATTGATATTGAGACTGAAAAAATAAATAGTAATATTCTAAAACAAAAGGAACTAGAAAAAGAATTAAAAGATGCTACTGATGAAAAGTTTGTTTGTGAGAGTGATTTAAATACAGACATTGAAGATATGGAAACAGCTTCGAAAACGAAGATTGAAGAAATAAATGTAAAATTGGAGGAATATAAACAACAAATTGAACAACAGATTATAACTATAATTGAATCAATAAATGAAACATATATTGAGAAAGAAAAAACATATCACCAACAGTTAATAAAATTAGATGAAGATATTTCAGAATTAACAGAAAGTGTTACAAAATCAACTCAATTATCACATAGTATTATTAAACAAAAATCAGTTTTAGATGGAAAAAATACTACATTGAAATCAATTGAAGATTCTGAATATAATACTGATATGTTAAATGATCTTGCAAAGAAACGAAATCAATTAGTAGATGAGAGAGTATCTTTAGATCAACAAATACTAGAAGCTAAAGATAGATTGGAAGCCCTTGAATTTTGGAAAGATGGATTTTCATCATCTGGAATTCAAAGTATGTTGATTGATGAGGCTATTCCAATTTTAAATGAGGAAGTAACTAAGTATATTAACTTTCTTTCTAATGGAAGATATATAGTTTCATTTGATACAATGAAACAAAATAAGAAAGGAGTATTGTCAGATAAAATATCAGTAAATGTATTTGATAATGAAACTCATGCAAATTCAAGGGTTAAGATTTCAGGTGGTCAGGAAAGACTTATTGATATTGCAACAATTCTTACTCTTGGAGATTTGCAATCAAAGATGCAGGATGTGAAATTTAATATCTTGTTGTTTGATGAAATCTTTGATTCATTAGACACACAAAATATAGAAAATGTGTGTAATCTAATGAGATTAGTATCACAAAATAAATCAGTAAATATAGTCAGTCATCGTAATATAGAAGAAATTGAGGCTGATGAAACATTGAATATACATTAATTTAATGATCTCTTTTCTACCATTTCGTTATAATATTTTTTCATAGATATTTATTAATCCTATATATATAAATTGGTAGAAAGGAGAAATTCTGATTATTTTTTATAGTTAATACAATCAAAAAGGAGATTATTATGTTAGAAGAAAAATTAATGATAGATAATCATGATACAAATTTTGTAAAAGGAATTACGGTAGATGATAATAACACATTCGTTCCAATTATACATCCTGGGTTTTCAATCAGGACAGAAGATTTATGGTCACACATTAATAACTCCAGAAATAGAGAAGAATCTAATGGTCGATTTATAATTCCAAGGAATTGTCGATACCATCAATTTCAGGAACATTATTGTTCATTGATTATAGAGGATGAGCCAAGAGTAAGAGCTATAAAAATATCATCTGGAGATATTGCTGGAGATGTAGAAAGATATAAGAGTACTCCATTCCACAAAGAAATTCCTGTTGATGAAATAGTATGGAGGGATGATGATGGTTATTGGAATATGAATATTGTTCTCCCATATGTAATATATGGAATGCAATTTTATCATGATCACGATAATAATAAATGGGAAAAATCAAGATTCAGTGTATCATGGAGATCAGAACCTATGGAAAGCATGACTGATAATGTATGCTGGCCATGCTTGTATAATATTTCAGAAGAACTTGAAGTATGTATGGGAGACTCAATAAGACCTCAAAGGGATTTGGGGCATATGATCGAAGATACGATATCTGATTTTTGGTATAGAAAATTCAATACTGATTACAGTCAACACTATAATCTATATCGTGGAATAATTCCTGAGTTATCATCTTGGGTTATGTATGCATATAATACTCAAATTGATCCAAGATTTATTCTGAATGTTGATTTACAACCAGCTATGCAAATTGAAAACATTATTGGTAAAATACATATTGATCCTTCAAACAAAGGATTGATTAACACTATTAGAGATTTTATAGCAAGTCCTCCAGAACTTAGAACATCTCTAGGAACTTTCTATCCAACTAACAAAAAAGAAATCGTTTTAAGAGATCCAAGTTCAAGGTCACGTTATGCTCCTTCAAGTGTTTTAGTAATTGGTGAAGAAATAACTATGGGGAAACATACCAGATATGTTAAAAGGTTTTTTACCAGTCGAAATTCATATAGACCTGATAAAGTTTTGATGGAAGATGAATCTGGAAAGGAGGTATCATATAGGTTAACAATAAGAATGATGGAATATCTTTATAAAAAAATGAACGAAAAAACAACTGAATATGAGATTAATGGACACACATATCATGTTGGAGATATAATTTCATATATGATTAAGGATTATAATACATTTCCAATATATCGAAAATTGGTTTCAATTACATTTGATAGAAATAAAAATGCCCTATTTAAATTGGGGAATGAATTTTATTTTATAGATCATCTTGTGATTGAACCGTTTGATGTACCTGAAGATTTTATTGGGAAAAAGCTAGTAGAAGGAACATCATATAAAATAGTATCTAACGGTCGAAAACATGCAACCATGACATATTGGTCTGGTACATATGTAAATTTTCAATTTGATGAAAATGCTTCAGAGTTTCGTTTGTTATTTGCATATGAGGGTGATATGGATGACATTAGTACTGTATCAGAAAAAGACATTAAAATTATGGAATTTATGGAAGAATCAGGAGATGTTGTTAGACCTGATATATTTTCATCATATGGTGCGATGTTTTCACAAGAATCATCTTATCCCATATATATAGAAACATCTTCACCTACTATGTATATACATAATAATGATACAGAATGCCAGAGCTTAAGAACACCATATTTTTGGATAGCCAATTGTCAAACAAAACAAGAGGTTGAATATCATTCAAGACTTCAGGGTTTAGTCCATTTTAAGAAAGGAGATATAGTTGCTTGTATGGATTGGACAATGAGTCCAGAAAATTTAACAAAATTATGGATGATAAAGGAATTTGTTGGAGAATCTGATAATAACATTGATGTTATATTAGAAAGTGGATCTGAAAGAATCAGATTACCTTATGTGGAAAATCATATGGTATATGAACATATGTTATTTCATGCTTCAATTAAATATGATGATTGGGAGGTTGGGGACATTGTTAGTCCACTTGTTCCAAGAATGAATAAATTCCCTAAAAAGAATAAATACAAAATAATGGGTTTTATTCATACTGGAGGAAAATCACCCATTGTAATGTTCAATAATTGTTGTACCCAATGGGCACATCACTTGGACATTGATTTTGTAAAATCAACAACTCGCAAAGAAATTGAGTTGTATGATGATACTAAATGGCAAGAAGGAGATATGCTATTTATACATAATGAAAACACAACAAATCGATATTGTGTAGTTAATGGTAGAATTGACAATCTTCAATACAATTTCATTGATCATTGGGCACATGCCAGAGATTATTACGGAAATGATATTTCTAGAATATCTAATTATGATTTCTATATGCGATGTGGAGTTCCTTTGCCAAGAAGAAGCGTAAAGCAAAGGAATACAGATCGTGGGAATTTCATAATTAATACTTGTATTGAACCTCAAACTAGGTATGAGACTAGGGCGATGATTAGTATGTCAAGAAGTATATTTGGTTAATATATAATCGGAGGTCAATTATAGATTTGACCTTCATGAAAGGAGATCTATATGTTTCCAGTTTATGTAATGGAAGATGGGATGGAGATGCCAGATGATGATGTAGCATATTTAATATGTAAGGATGGCATATTCTTAAAAAAGAAGGTTGGATTGATTCAATCACTTGCCAAAGTTGATAGCATTTCTGTTTTGGGAAATATCACACCGTATGCACATTTTGATGTTGCTATGGTTCCTGAAGAGATAATATTACAGGCACTTGCATTTTTCAGATCGATATATGAAAAGCATAAAGCAGAGGCTGCTGTAATACTGGAATATGATCAGGAGGCAGAAGAATATTCATTGAATGTTCCAGAACAGGAAGTAACATTCAGTCATGTTAAATACAAACCTGAAAAAACATCATCAAAGCTTCATATTGGATCTATTCACTCTCATTGTTCATTTTCTGCATTTCATAGTGGAACTGATACATCAGATGAAGCTGAGTGGGATGGCATTCATATCACACTTGGTCATGTCGATACAGATATACCATCACTATCAATTGAGACAGTTGCAAATAAACAACGATTTATGGTTTATGCATCTGATTATATTGATATGAATATATCAGAGGATGAGAAGAAGAAACCTGTTTTGGATGTTACTGGGATTGAACTTCCAGAAGTTCCTGAAGAGTGGTTAGCTAAAGTAAACAAAAAAGTATATGTCCCAAAGACATACAAATATGGAAGGTATGGAAGAAGTGGTGGTCATAGTATCACATCTTTCTATTCAGGAGGTGGATTTGATTATGATAAATATCTGAGAAAGATAGGTCATATTCCAAATTCTACTAATAATAATCAAAAGGTTGATCCAAAAGATAAAACCCCAGTTAAGGATGAAGAAGTATACTTATGGGGTGATCAATTTGAATTGGATGACCCAAGTGGTGAATGGCCTCTATTAGATCTGGATTCTGAAGATGCATATCATCCATGTGGAACATGTCCATATCTGCAATACAAGAATGATATTCTTGTGGATATGATGGAAATTGAGGATGATGAAGAATTTGATGAGGATGATATAGAGGTCCTTACAGCAGAAGAAGATGGAGAAAGAATTGAACTAATAGATGGTTCAACTCTTCCTGATTTGACTACAAAGCGAAAGGAGGGAAAAAAGAGTAAATTGGATGTTGGTCTAATTTAAAATCATTGAGAACATAAAGAAAGGAGAAAAAGGTGAATATAAAAATTATTGGACTCGGTGGAATTGGTTCTGTTTTATGTGAATCGATATCACGATATTTGAATTTTCATGAAGATTCTCATACAATTTATCTTGTTGATGGGGATTCATATGAAAACAAGAATCGTGAAAGACAGGTATTTAGTATGAGCGGTGGAAATAAAGCCGATACAAAGATTAAGGAATTGGCAGACCGATTTCCTAATATTACTTTTGAAGCAATTCCTGTATATGTATCAGAATCCAACATTGATGAGATAATCAATGAGGATGATATGATTTTCTGTTGTGTAGATAATCATCCAACAAGAAAAATCATATCTGAAAAAGTACAATCCCTTATCAATTGCACTTTAATATCAGGCGGTAATGATTTGGTTGATGGGAATGTACAATTATTTCATATGAGAGGAGGTGAAAAGGTAACACCATCTTTAACGGATTACCATCCAGAGATTATGAATCCTGTTGGTAAACATCCAGATGAGATGAGTTGTGAAGAACTGGCTGTGTCAGAGCCACAATTGTTTTTCACAAACATGACAGTAGCAGTAATCATGTGTTGGATATTTGAAAACATCATGGTTGGAGCAGCCGACATTGCTGATATGAAATCAGAAGTGTATTTTGATACACGGCAGTTGGCACTGAATGCTGTATCACGAGCACCACGAAGTTAGTATTAAAAACATCATAATGTAAGTGAATCGTAAATTATCTATTAATCAAAAAAATGAATTTTAAAGGAGAATTAAATTATGACACAGACTACAAAGTACAACACAGCAATCCTGACCGAGAAGACCGTTAAAGCACTTCGTGGAATCGCAGTAGAGATGGAAATCCCAGGTATGAGCAAGCAGAGGAAGGACATCATTGTTGCATCAATCATGAAGAAGCAGAAGAGTAATGCAGCTAAGGCTCGCAGGTTGGCTAAGAAGGCTGGTACAACAGAGTCTGCAAAGAAGACTTCAAGTGCTGCTCCAAAGAAGGCTACAAGGAAGGTAGTAACACCTGGTGCTCTGAACCATGTCAACTTCAATATGGATTCAAGGATTACCAAGCCACAGGCTATTAAGGGAGATAAGGCAACATCAACTCTTACAGTTTCCGCAGGTGCTTCATCAGGTAATTATGAGGTAGTTGGTCAGACAGTTGAGCAGGTAGCAGGTCTTCTAAGAGAAGTACTTAATGTCCCACGCCTTGCCGAAGGAGTTGTAAATGGTAAGGTAGTTGATGACTCATATGTACTTTGTGATGGAGATACATTGGATTTTGTTAAGCCAGCAGGAGAAAAGGGTTAATATAATCTAGCATTAAATAATAGTTTTACATAAAAGTACAAATGGGGAGAGGTATATTATCTCTCCCCATTTTTTTAAAGAGGACCCATATGACACAGATACAAATTGTTAATTTTTTATTGACACGAAAATGTAACATTGATTGTCATTACTGTGCAATAACAAAAAACTATAAAAATAAACCATATACATATCCAGATATGAAACATTATCATCAAAATGAAATGTCAACAGAAAAGGTACTTCATATCTTATATAAGTTAAAAATACATAACCCAAATCTTTTTGTCATATTTTATGGAGGCGAACCATTATTAAGAAAAGATCTCCATATCATTATAAATTACTGTAATAATCAACAAATCAATTATACGATCATAACTAATAACACACCACAAGTTCAAAAATCTCTTAAAACCTTAATAAACAATACTGAATGTATTCAAGGAATTACATCATCAGTTGACCCACAAGGAATAGATAAATTTAGTTCATTAAAAAGTGATCATGGTTTTAAGAAATTGATCGAACTAAAAAAGACAATTCCAGATGCAGTGGCTGAAATAACTGTATCAAATGAAAATGTGCCTTTTTTATATGATACTGTGAGAGCATTGAGTGATAATGGAATAAACTCTAGTATCACATTTATAGATATAGCAAAAAATGTATATTATGATTTTTCTAATATTTATGATTCTGATATGTTAGTGAGAAAAACACCTGAACTTGAAGAGCAGATAAACAAGATTGTTGAATCAAATCTTGATGTTCATATGAAAGACTCTTTATTACCAATTGCATTAGATACATTGCCATCTGAATTTGATTGTCACTTGGAAGATGGTATCCATAATATGACAATTGATGCAGATGGATCTGTTAGATTATGTTTGAGAATAAGAGGTGAACATACACCATATTTACAAGCAGATGAATGTTTCAATGAAGATGGTAGTATTTCAGAATCATATCAGTTTTCAATATCAACAGATAAGTATATGTATTGTGATAAATGTAATTGGACATGTGTTATGATGAGTAGACTTGTTTCTGTTATTAAAAATATGAATAGTCTGTTACATACTGATAGGAGAAAATAATGAAAAATGTATTAATATTTTTATTGCTAATAATAATGATCCAAGGGTGTGGTTTTAATATAAAGAAAACGGATGATTGGAATTCACATGTATATGATGAATGTTCATGTTTTGAATACCAAGAATTATATGACTGTCTAATCGATCATTGTATTGGAATGGATGGTGATGAACTAAAGGATTGTCTGGAAAAACACAACAATAAACAATAGGAGGGATATTATGGTAGACATTAGTAGTACAATAATCAAAACGGTCCTAGACTTTTATATGAAAGTTAGAGGAGAGGATGAAGTATGGATCAAATTCAAAAAGAAAGATGGTAGTGACAGGATTATGAATTGTACTTTGAATTTTGATAAGGTCCCGACAACTAAAAGACCAAAAGATGTTAACCTTCAAAGAATACTTGAATTAATTCAAAAACACAAACTTATGAATGTGTTTGATCTAGAAAAACAAGATTGGAGATCAATTCCATTTTCTAGAGTCGTTTATCTTGAAACTCCTAAGACTGATAGTTCTGAAAGAATTAGATATAATATACAAAAATAGGAGATATTAATATGAGCATTTTAGATGAATTACTTGAAGAGTGTAAGTCTTCTGATCTTGATGAAAAAATCAAGATTATATGTGATAAGATAATGTCTGAAGAAGTTGGAGATTTAGATGAATATCAAGGGCCACAAGGGCCAAATATATTTCTATCAATATTATCAATTGAAGACAAAAAATTTCAATGGTATTTGACTCTAGAGCGAGAATTTAAAGAAACATATACAATACGTCATTGGAAAAAGAAAAGAACCGATATTTCTAATCCAATTCCAATAAAAACCTTTGATAATAAAGAAGCTAAACCAAAACCCATAATAAAGAGATTTGTAAGTGTTTTGAAATTTGTTCGTGGTGAATAATTATATTGATTTGATTTTTTAAATTTTATATCATGGGGGTCATTAATGAATGTTTGAGAAATTGTTATCTTATCGAAGAAAATTTAAAACAATAGTTGTTCTAGGAGCAGGATCTTTGGGTGGATATGTAATAGATTCTCTTTCTGAATCAATGAAAATAAATGAATTAATAGTTTATGATCCAGATAAAGTTGAAAAAAGAAATCTAAGAAACTCAATTTATAAAGATCATCAAGTAGGACAATTAAAGGTAGATGCCCTTAAAAGTCTCATTAGGAATAAAAAAATCAAATTTACATCAATACCTCAAGAATTTATTCATGGGCAAGTTCAATTACCAAGGAATGATATGGTAATTGATTGCAGAGATGTAGTTTCAGACAGAACTTCAATTGATGTGAAAACATATTTAAGTGGAAGGCATTTGGTTATTGATTGCAAAAAGCGTTTTAGAAGAGATGTTTATTATCCAGGTCGTTATACAGAAGCACTTGAAAAAATTGATTTAATGAATTCGGGAGTTATAGTAGCTTCTTTGTTTAATGATGGATCTCTTATGAATCTTATTTCAGATCAAGTTGTTTATAAACATGATTTGGATATGACACATTATGCTATAATGCAAACAACCAATCGTTTAAAAGAACAGGGTGATTTTGCAATTGATCATGAAACTAGATTTATAGATTTAGCAGAGAATTTTCAATATATAATTACTGCAAATCAATATAAACCTATTTGTATTTATTTAGATGAAGATCATAAATCTGATATGAAAAGAACTTTATTACCAGGAGTATTGTCTGACTATCATGATTTATCTAAACATTTAAACATGATGATCAAAAATCTAGATGTATTTCATTATTATTCAATGAAAATAAGTGAGACACATGACAATATTGAAATTATGTTAATCACAGAAACTGGAGGAGCATGATGGATAAAAATACTCTTCATGAAATTGATATTGATGAAACTATTTTTCCGAATAGAATGAGATATAATGGGTTTGTATATGATATAAAATATCTTCATGACAATTTCATAATAACTAATGCAATAATAACATATTCAGATGAAACAAACACAATTACTAGAGTTACTATTGGCAAAAAATTTCATCCAAATGCAAAACCAACTGAACCAGTTACTACTAAACATACAAGATTGATAAACCCATTTACAGGAATTTGGTGTATTCCATCAGGTATAAAACAAAAGAAGTTTAAAACAATTGACGAAGTTTTTGAAATCATTCCTACAATTATGAAGCTAATAGCAACTTGGAATTATGATGATTGTTATTGGAAGACTTTTGATTCTGATATAGCAAAATTTGTAGAAATGAGACCAAAGAAAAAACCTTTTAAAACAATTCGACCACCTAGTTCATTTGATCGAATTGTGGATAAGTATTTCAATAAATCAAAGGCATGGATTGATAATTTAATAACTCGAAAAGTACGATTTTAGGAGGAATTATGAATTTGGTAATATGCAAAACTGAAATTAAATTGAACTTATTAGCAGGAGGTCAGGATGCCAAACTTTCTTGATTTTAAAGAATTCACGAAAGATCTCAAAGAAGTAACAACTTCAAAGATTATACACAAAAAGAAATTCCATCCAGAAGGATTATTTTCAGAGCAAATATTTGGACCATTGAAAAACTATACATGCCAATGTAATACATTTCATGGTGTTGCTCATGAAGGTAGTACATGTGATACTTGTAAAGTTGATATTGTTAATAGTTCTGAAAGGCGAAGAAGATTTGCAAAGATCAAATTACCTCTTCCTGTTGTGAATCCACTATTTATGGATATGCTTATAGAGTTGGGTGGATCTATGATTAAGGATAGTCTTGAACTTTTAATGAAGAAAGAAACAAGTATTTTGTACATTGATGATGACAATGAATTGGTTATCACAAGTCAAGATGGTGTTCCTACTGGAGTGAAAACATATGAGAGATATGAAGCAATTCATATTCTAGTTGAAACAATATGTAATGACCATTCAGACGGTGGGAATGCAAGTTGGGATATTATTAAGGACAATATTGATAAGTTATTTATAGATGAAATTGTTGTCCTTCCTCCTGATCTTAGACCAGCCACAAATACTGCAACTTCACAAAAGAGTGTAGACAGAATTAATCATGTGTATGGACAGATTTTGGCTAAGAAAGATACGATGAAGAATACTATCATTGAAGTTGAAAGGGATAAAACTCTATTTTACACATATTACAAACAATTGCAATATGCTGTAAGAGAATTATATACCTTTATCTTTTCTAAGTTATCAAAAAAAGAAGGATTGATAAGAGGTAACATTCTTGGAAAGAGGGTTGACTTTTCAGGAAGAGCAGTTATTGTCCCTGATCCAACTTTATCTGTTGATGAGTGTAGTCTTCCATATCTGATGGTTATTGAACTTTTTAAACTTCAAATTGCTAAAAAATTAGTAGTTCTTGGCAAGTTTAAATTGTTGAACCAGGCAATTGAATTTATAGATGAATGTTATAAATATAATAACAAATGTCTATATTCAATTGCTAAAGATATCAGTGAAGGTGAATATTGTATTTTGAATAGACAACCATCTCTTCATAGATTGGGAATGATTGCATTTAAGATCAATGTTAATCTTTATAATGTTATCAAGATTCATCCAATGGTTTGCCCACCATTTAATGCAGATTTTGATGGAGATCAGATGGCAGTTTATATTCCCCTTACAGACAAATGTAGGGATGAAATTAAAACAAAGCTTCTGATGTCTTCAAATTTTGATAATCCTGCAAATGGTGAGTTGACAACGGTTCCTACACAAGATATCATTTTAGGTATCTATGCTCTTACAACTAATTTGTTTCCTAAATTGTCAGAAGAGATTTATGATGAAAATAAGAAATCATTAATGACGAAAAGTCAGAAACTCTTCAATGATTGTTTGCCAGATGATTATCCTGTTATATTGGATTCACTTGGAGAGAAACAGTTAGTTAATATTGTAACTGATATTAGAGATAAATATTCAATTGATATTGTATCAGAAGTTCTTGACAATATTAAAAGAATAGGTTTCAAGTATTGTACTCTATTTGGAACAACTCTTTCATTGGACTCTTGTAATATAGAAGAAGTTCCAAACATTAGAGATCGTGTTTATACAGGTACAATATCAGAGCAACTTGAAAAGATTTCAAATCCAAATACTATTGAAGCATTAAAAGAAAATTTCAAATATTCATATCTTATAGATTCTGGAGCAAGAGGTTCATGGGATCAGGTAAGACAGATTATTTTGTCCAGAGGGTTTATTTCAAACTTTAAAGGTCGTATAATCGAAACTCCAATCAAAGGAAGCTTATTTGATGGATTGGAAGAAAAGGAGTTTTTCAATTCAACTAATGGATGTAGAAAAGGGCTATTGGATGTTGCTCTTAATACAGGAACATCTGGATATCTTTCTAGAAAACTGATATTTGCATGTTGCAATCTTCAATTGGGAAGAGAAATTGATTGTGGAACTAAGGATACTCTTGAAGTTCATATTAGCAATGTTAGTAAAGCAAATATGATGATTGGAAAGAAATTTGTTGCATCTGATGGATCATACCAAACAATAACTATTGATAATTGCAAATCATTTGTTGGAAAAACTTTACAAATGAGAAGTCCAATTTATTGTAAGAATCCTTTGATATGTCAGACATGTTATGGAGATTTTCATAAATGTTTAAATAGTAGTTTCATCGGTGTTATTGCAGCTCAAAGTATGGGTGAGTGTAATACACAGTTGGTTCTAAGGACATTTCATACATCTGGTGTTGCAGTTTCAACGAGTAATAATGATGATATGAAACAACAGGATATTGTTAATGATCTTTCATTGGCATCAACATTACTACATCAATTCCCAAGAGGTTTAGATCCTAAAGATTTAGTATCTTCCATATTTGAAATATACAATAGAAGTAGGAGGATAAATCATGTTCATTTTGAATGTGTTGTAGCTCAGTTGATGTGGAAGGGATATCAGAAATGGAGATTGATGGATACAAGAGAAAACATAGTTCCTGAATTTCATAGTGTTCAAACAGTTCCAAACTATGAAAGTTGGTCATTGTCTCTTGCATTTTCCAATCCTAAGAAAAGTATCCTAAGAGGTATTTTGTATTCAGGGAAGTATGTTGGAATAATGGATCAAATATTGATGGGTAAAAAAATAGGAGGGCAGCAGTGAATATAGTAAATCCATATTATATGCCAAGAGATCGTAATGTATTCAACATTAGAAAGAATGAATTTAAATCTTTAATTGACATTGCAACGGAAATATTGAAGCCAGTTGAGGATTTGGGATTTCAGATTTCTGATTTGGATATTTCTGAATCCAAAAGGCAAACTGGTGAATTAAGTAAAACTTTAAAACAATCGCTGGTTATTAAATTACAGAATGATGAAACTGAAATTGATTTGAGTTTTAAAATCCCAAAACTCATTGATGATAATTATATTATTATCAATGGAAGAAAAAAGATTCCTTTGTTTCAGCTTTTTGATATCCCTGTAATTACTAGAGGAAAAACAATCAAAATAACAACTAATGTTGCTTCATTGATTGTATCCAAATCAAAGCATCAGCCATATATTAATCTTAGCTTTTTGGGTAAGAATATTCCATTATTTCTATTACTGATTGGATATTTTGGAACTGATGAAATCAAAGATATGTTTCCACTAGAAGGTTCTATTGATGATCCTGATATGGATGATATGTATAGTTGTCTTATATATGATCTGAAGAGTTATTACGACGCAATTGGATCATCTGAACAAGAACAATTAGACATACTGAAAGAGATTGGATCTTACTATACAAATTATGATAAATTGACTAAGGGAGAAGATATTTTATATGCATTGAATTTAATCCCTAGAGTTGATCCAATTACAATGGAATTCTTTGATAAACCATCTTTATTAGAACAATTGGTTTATGTTATGGAATCATGTTCAAGTGATAAGGAGAGTTTTGATGATACAGATTACAGGAATAAACGTATTAGATGTATGGAATATGTTATAACTGCTCCATTATCTAAAATAGTTTTTGATTTCTGTACTTCCAATCGTACAGCATCAGTAAGTAAAACCAAATTCAATATCAACAAAACTCAAATTCTATCAAGTTGTAATGTATCAGATATAGTTCAATTTGATTTTTCAATCAATCCTTTGGATGAATTGACAAAATTAACAAGAACTAGTTTGGTTGGACCAGGTGGATTTAAAAAGGAAAATGTTCCAGAACATTTGAGAGACATTAGTGATTCAATGTTTGGGAGAATATGTCCAGTTGATACACCTGATCGTGAAAATTGCGGAGTCCTTCAGAATGTTTTAGTTAATGCAAAGCTGGATGAAACTTTAAGATTCAGAGATGATATCAATGATAAGCATCCAATTTCAACTTCTGTTTCAATGGTTCCATTTCTAGAGCATGACGATCAGACTAGATTACAGATGGCTTCATCTCAGATGAGACAAGCAATTATGTTGAAGAATTTTCAACAACCAATGGTTCAGTCAGGATGTGAAGGATTATATTCTGATCATACACAATTTGTTAAAACAGCTAAACAAGATGGTGAAGTTGTTTTTGTCAATGGTGATTGGATTTTTGTTAAATATGATGATGAATCAATGGATCATTTTCAGGTCGGGTTGAGACAGATTTATGTAACAAATCTTGACTTCTTCAAAATATATGTAAAGACAGGAGATAAATTCAAAGCAGGAGATATCCTTGCTGAAAGTAATTATTGTGACAATGGTAATATTACTGTTGGTCAGAATCTGTTAACCTGTGTAATGGGATATTATGGATATAACTATGAGGATGGAATTGCTATATCAGAAAGGTTAGTAACTGAGGATGTATTTACATCAGTTCATTGTATTGATCTTTCTTTTGAAATTCCAAAATCTAAAGTTCTTATGAGCTTGGTTGATGACGAATATAAACCATTACCTGAAGTTGGTGATGTCATAAAATTGGGTGAGACTTATGCAAAACTCAAGGAAATACCAGAAGGTCCACTTGACTTTTGTAATATCTTTTCAGAACCACATGAAAAGAAATCTCAACAGACTGTTTTGATTACAGAAGTTAACGTGTATGTTAACGAACATAATGAAAACATTCCTCAGTTTATTGATTGGATCAATAGTAAGGTTTCTGATCAACAAAAAGACAGTGTCGATATTCAGAAAGTTCTTTTTGAACATTTTCCAAAGAGTGTATCAAATCAATTCATAAAGGATTATGATATTGATAAAGCACATGCAATAGGAAAATATAAAATCAAAGGTACGGAAGTTGAGGGAATCCGTGTTGAAATAATTGGTACATATAACAAGAAGATTGAAGTAGGGGATAAGATCGGAAATAGACATGGAAATAAAGGTGTCATTTCTGCAATAATTCCAGAAGATCAAATGCCTCAACTTCCAGATGGAAGACATGTTGATGTTTGTATTAATCCTCTTGGTATAATTTCTCGTATGAATATAGGTCAGTTATTCGAGATTTCTATTGGGATGTCATTATATGATCTTAAAACTCAGGCTAAACAAATGTTAGATGATGGAAAGCCTGATGAAGAAATTCGAGATTATATATTGAATTATATCAAGCTAATTGATAATACTGAAATAAAATGGTATTCTCGTCAGTTTGAAGATCAATTACCTGATACTATAGATGAGAAATTCATTG
>Ga0233415_10000065_pt1 | contig 48103 bp, 68 predicted proteins | sample Na_anoxic_12_MG_FD_188631 | JGI IMG/M metagenome (GOLD analysis project Ga0233415, IMG submission 188631) | Seawater microbial communities from Saanich Inlet, British Columbia, Canada - Na_anoxic_12_MG | ecosystem: Environmental > Aquatic > Marine > Inlet | place: Canada: British Columbia...
CATTTTGGTTTTGTGGTTTGTCCTGGTTGTTTGGCACAGGGTTTTCCGGCATATTTGCCACCCAATTGAACCCAACCAGGCTTGCCATCACTAGACCTACTCTTGCCAAACCAGTCACGCAAAGAACTATCACCACTTTTCGATTCACTTACTCCTCCACCATCTCCACCATTACCATTACCGTTTCCATCCCCATTACCATTTGTAGGAACATCGATACCAGTTTCTTCTGGTTCCTTTCCTCCACCAGAAAATCTAGCGGTTACTCTTAAACCCTTCGGAATAGGTTTACAAACCTCATCCGTATAACAATAATAATATCCTTGCTTACACTTTTTCATCGATGAAAAGTAGTCTATTCTTTATTATTTAGAAAACCTTGCTTAAGCATTTTTTGAAGTTCTGATGTGGACCCAACAAACACTGCATTATTAGTAACATTATTTGTGGTTTTCTTAGTTTCGTCTTCTACATCCTTAAGTTTCTTTTGTAGATCAATTAACTTATCAGTAGTATCAGCAACACTCTTAATCAACTGCCCTGCGACCTCATATGCCCTTGGACTGCCTCCTTCCCCTGCTACCTCCATAATGCCATTGATTGCCTCCTGACCCTTCTCTATGAGGGAGTAGAGGTTCGCACGACTATAGATATAATCTTTCTCTATATCATCATCTTTCGATTTTACAATTTCAGGTTTTTTGATTGGTTTTGACTCGACAATATCACTCTCAATATTCAGAGCCTCATCTATGGAATCATAATTGTTATTCATATCTATTAAATGTCAATTTGTTGAGTTGGACTATAATTTTTAGAATCGGAAAAAGTTTCCCATGTTTCATTGAAACCAAAATCATCACCAGGTACGATGAGTGCATCATCCGCAGGAGTTAGAAGATTTAAATCTGCATCTTTGAGATGTGTTGCTTTTGTAGTTGATTCGAAACCTCTTTCAACATATAATTGTGTTGAAGAGGGAATTTCTTTAATATAAATTATTTCTTGATCAATAGAAACTCTGTCACCAACATTAAATCCTGTAGTGCTTTGTACAGGAATTAGAATATCATTTTCTGCAATTGTTTCTGTCAAATCTCCAGTATTATCATTATCATAATCTTTCTTTGCTCTAGGAGTTGTAATATATCTCATTTCTCTCTTCGCAGTCTTTCTATTAGTGTTGGTATAAAGATCAACCTGAACTTTTTTGATTAAATTATCCGTAGAATCTGCAATTGGTCCAAATATATATGTCTTTGCGGTAAATCTTAAGGTATAAATTAATGCCCTTCTTACAGAAAAATCACCTTCATAATCATCTTGAAAATCTATGCTATTTAATTCAATTGGAATATCTTTTTTCTCCCCAATAGATTCAATTAAATCAATTGTAAGGTTAAAAGATGGTTGAAAGAAGGGTAAAATTTGCTCTATAATTTGTAATGCATCATCATTTAACTTTGCATAAATGCTCAATTCAAAATCAATATCATATGGAACAGGCATGTAAACTATTTTTGTAGTTCCATCTTTTCCACATGCTTTAAATGTTTGAGTAATAGTAGTTTTCCTTGCGGAATCATATCTTAGTCCTGTCATTTCAAAAGACATTCTAGGCAAAGTAATTGCAATAGATTTTGAAAGATCTGCCTGTTGTTGAATTTTTGCTAAGAACTTTTGTGATGGACCATAACTTAATCCCACTTTAGTCTCATCGACAATATCTCCATCATTTTCTAGATGTTTAATATAAATGTTATTAAATAGTGTACCAAAACCAATAATAGTTTTGCGTATGATTTCGTGATAAAAATATGTTCCTAACATTAAAATTCTCCAAATGGATTAGTTTCTGTGAAGTCCAATATACTTTCTCCTTCTAATTCAAATTCTTCGTTAGAGTCATATGAATCCTCGTAACTATTTGAATTGTAAGATGTAACTATATAACTTGCCGACGATTCTGATCCTACGATAAGTTCTCCAGATAAAAATTTGCCATCATTTATAGCGACTCTCAGTACTCCAGGAGGATTTGCCGAATCTACTTCTGTTAATATATCAAATTCTCTTACATATGCGATTGTTCCGGAAGTAGTTCCAGTTACTTTTTCATTATACTCAAAATTTCCTCCAAATCCAGTACCAGCAGCAGAAACGGAAACTGTAGGTGTTACTGTATACCCAAAACCAGCATTAGTAATTTGAAATGATGTTATCGTACCATTACTATCAATAATTGCTTCCACCAATGCCGTTTGACCAATACCAGGTTCTGGATTTGGAACTGATACTGTTGGTTTTTGGTAATAACCGATTGGACTATTAGTAAGTAAAATTTTTCTTAACCCATCATTTACAACAACAGATGTTGCTGATGCACCTACCCCACCTCCCCCAGTAATTGTTACTGTTGGAGGATTGTTAACATCATAATTTCTTCCACCATCAGTAATTCTTATAGATTCGATGGATTGTATTCCACCCACAGAAGTTGTAATTGCGACTGCGGTTGCATTAATTCCAAAAACTCCTCCCGGAGATTCTGATATAGTCACAGTAGGTGTTGAAGTATATCCATAACCATCTTCGTTGAGAATAATTTGTCCTACTACTCCATCTGAAATAAGTGCCCCTGCTTCCACATTAGTAGCAGAAACTGGTGCTAAATTTATGGTTGTAATATATCCTTCATCTTCTACAGTTCTATCAAGTTCTTCTATTGAAGTATCAATAGATTCATTTTCGTATTCATAGAGTTCACATTGAAGTTCATAGATATAATTTTTACCTAGTTGATAAAAAGGTTTTTCATGTTCGACTCTTTTTATCTCAAACAATCTTTGACCTAAAGGAAAATAAATTAAATCACCTTCAGAAGGTCTATTTGCTAATAATGGTTCAATTCCAGTTAAAGAACCTTGTTCAATAGCATAATTGGTTCCCTGTAAAAATGTCGAAATAAAATCCTCAAATCTTTCTCTGGAAATAATTAAATTTATTTCATTTTTCAATCTCAATCCAAATTTTGTCATAATATCAGATCCAGGAGAATATCCTTCATAATTATCAAGATATGCTTCTATTAAAAAACTATCATTAAATTTTGATGTTTCTACTTCGTTGAGAATATTATCAATATTTATTACTTTTCTTGGTAAATAATATACATCAATACCATAAATTTTTAACTGTTCATTAATTAGATCTTGAACTAAGAATTGTTCTGTAGAAGAACCCTGAAGAAAAAATGGATTTAATGCCATAGTTATTAACCTATCATATCGTATGGTGGAAGTTCATATTCAGAAGACATACTCTGTTTTATTGCTTCCAATTCTCTTTCGGCATCTTCATAAAGTTGTCTTCCATTTAGTTCAATTCCTCCAGGAAGTTTGACTCCATTGAATTTAATTAAATTTTGTCCCCATTGTTTTTTTATAAGTGCTGTCAAGTATTTTTTTATAAATGAATCATTATAAACTTGAGTAAATGATTCTGGATCTAATGCCCTGTAACAATCAATTACAAAAAATGTATCTTTAGATTGTGCTCCCCAATCTATATCTAAATATAATCTATCTTGTCTTTTGTTATATCTTATCTGTTTATCTGTGGTGAGTAAAAAATCAATATCTTCGAGATATGTTTTTGTCATTGCATAAGTTAGCAAGTCAACGGAACTAAAGGAATAAAGATCATTTAAAAAAAGTTGGTACTTAATACTAAACATTCCTCCTGATATTGTACTAGTATCAAATTTAAATATTTTTTCAATTCCTATTACAGAATCTGGAACTTGAATATAATTGGAATTTTCATAAAAACTAAAAGTAGTTGATGTACCGACTATAGTTGATGTTCCTGTAGTTGTTACAATTCCAACTTCACCTGGTCCTCCTGCCTTTCCCCTATTAATATCATCTTGAGATATTTTATATTTTAAAAACATTCTCTCGACACCATCAAAGTGTCTTTCATTGAAATACTGAATGGCATCATCAACTAAATCATCAATTTGATCATCATCAACGTTAATTTCTAAAACCGGTGCTCCCAGTTTTCTAAGACAATAGTTAATTAATCCTTGTCTTGTACTTGGTTTAGCCACTAGTATGATCCTCCATCAATAGTGCTTGTCCATGCAGGAGTACCTATTCCCGCTGTTTCTAGTGTTGTTAATATATAGTTACTTGTTTCAATTGAAGTTTCTGTACTAGATGCTCCAACTAATTTCCCATCATTGTCGAAGTATGCGACACCATTGGGTCCGTTATAATCGCCAGAATCATAATATAAACCTTCGGTAACTGAAACAAATCCAACAATACTTACATTATCATTTATGTATAAATTACCTCCTACATAAAGATCTCCTCCAGTAGTGGTAATTCCCCCAGAAGAAGAAAGTGATGTAATTCCAACAATAGATATATTTCCACCAATATTTACAGATTCACTTACACCAATACCACCATTAACTACTAATGCACCAGTTGAAGTTGATGAAGAATTTGTTTCGTTGGTAAAAGTTACTATACCAGATAATACTAAAGTGGACGAATCTATAGTATCCGTCATCACAAAAGTTTGTGTAGAAAGATCCCATACAAGGATCATTCCATCACGAGTCTTTAATTGAGCATTAACATCATTTAAATCAATTAATTTTGAAGCTGCAGAAGTTTGTTGAGATAAAACTTTTACAGCATTTTGAGTACCTGTTCTCGCCTTTATAGTTCTATTATTAACAACTTTTGCTTTTATACCTGACATTATCTAGTCACTCCTCCTCTAACTATTGCGGATCCTTCAACCGCTTTTGTTATAGAAGTTTCTCCTGGAGATGTTAATTTTACATCATAAACATATCTTCCTGGTTTTATGCCTTCGGTAATTGTAGATGCCAAACTAATAGAAATTATGCCATTAGTACCATCACCGACAATATTTGTATTCACAACTGTAAATATAGAACTTGAGTATGTTTTTCTTATTTGTGAGTTTATAGTATATCCACTCAAATTTAATGGAAGATTTGTATTACTGTCTTCTAATTCAAATGTAGTTTCAAAATCAAATCCTTGCTCAATCACTATATTTGATACGAAAACTGCCATTATTTTAATATTTTTTTGTAGTTATACGTATATTTATAATTTAGATTTCAATAACTCATTTAATAGAATTTTAATTTCTTGAATGTCACGTTTCATATTATTTAATTCTTCTTTCTCGGAAGTTTTTCTTTTCATCCTATTCATATATCTATCATAAGCAATATCGTCACAATTAACAATTGCTCCAGTATCCTCATCTCTATAAAGATGAGGATGATCTTTAACTTTTATTAAATTCTTCATGCTAATGCGATTGTTCGAAGATCACTAATAATTGGTGCATTTGCCTGATCAGTTCCTGACATAATAATTTTAATTGAATATCCACTAAATTCTCCCAAATCATTAGCACTAAACTCATATTCTAAGAACTGGTTAGCAGAACTTGCAGGAACTTTAACATCAGATTTCCCGTTATTTAAAGATGGATCAACAACTCTAAATCCACCATCAGAAGTTGTAACAAGATTCTCATATCCAGGGAACAATTCAAATTCTTGTTCAATTTCAGATGAATCATCTCTGACAAGACTATAAAGAACTCTAATGTCTGAAGATGCAGGTCTATATGCCCCAAGTATAACCTTCAAAGAAGATGCTGGTTTAGAAAGACTAACAGTATCAGAAACATAGATTGCTGAGTGTGGATCATCTAAAATAGAATTTACTCTAAAATCAGTAGCAAAATCAGTAACAGGTCTATTCAAATAGTTTGATGCAAATTCAACAGTAGAATTTTCTAGATTTATAATTGGAGATAAATTTTCATCTGTACTGTTTAGTGTAATTGCTGCAGTAAATGATCTTCTTCCAGAAACATTATTGAATACTGGTTGTTGTAATTCATTTACTCTAGAGCACACTATTCTGGTAGATTTTAAATTATTGAAAGAATTTAACTCTACAGGTTCTACTTCATTTAAAAGTTGGAAAGAAGTTTCAGTGCCATCAATACTAGTTCCGGTTGTCGTTCGAATTACGGCACTTACTGAAGTCGAATCTCCAGGTGCCTGAACAAAGAATCTCGGATTTAAAGAATTAAACTGAATATTTTCAGTTGCATAGACATTATTTCCACCACCAACAAATTGTCTATTAAATGATAATTGTGGCAAAGTTGCAGTATCTGCAGATCTATTTACTCCATATGTAGCACTTCGATCTATTTCAACATAATATCCATTAGAATCAATTCCAGTATCGGAAATATCATAAATTACATTATTAATTCTTCTTAAAGATACTCCATTAAACTCATATTTCTGAACCTTAGAATTAACTTCATGAGATTCAGTTTTTCCTTCAATACCTCTAACAAGAGTTCCTAATTCATTTGAAGATACTGTTTGGTATGATATAACTTCATCTCCAATTTTTACATATCCTGGATTAGAAGCACTAACAGTCAATCCCTCAAAAGTTTCAAAGACGGAAGAATCTTGAACAAATATTGTATTCAATTCTGTTGATAATAAACCAGCAGTAAGAATTGATGGAGAAATATCAGATTCAACACCACTCAATTGCAATTTATTATTATTGGCATACATTCCATGATTGAAATGACTTACCTCTAAGTAATTTCCAGAATTTGTACCTGTGTTTGTTCTATCTGTAATTTGAGTAGTACCTAAAGATACAATGGTTGTATCAGTATCATAGTAACTTACTCCAATACCAGTTCGGAATGCATTTCCTGCACCAACTTCACCTTGAACATCAGTCAAGTAAAGTGTATCTCTTCCAGTAATTGCACTAATAGAAATTAATGCACCTCTTCCAGTTGTGCCACTATTAACCTCTACTACATCACCAACTTCATATCCGGAACCACTATCAGTTATTGTCACATTAGTGATTGCACCATTTCCATCTACACTATCAATAGTAAGTTTCAATCCACTACCTTTTCCGACCAGAGTAGTTGTTGCTAAATCCGACTGAGTTGTATAATTTTCTCCACCATTAGTAACTGTTGGAGTTCCACTAACTGGCCCTCCAGCATACTCAATATATCCATAACTATTTGGAATAGAACCAGCAATTTTTCTACCAGTATTTAAAATATCAATCAGTCCAGAATCTGTGAATGTTGTAACTCCAAGATTGACAGTTTTTGGTAGACCTGTAACTGGGTTTGTAAGTAAATTATTTACATATCCATTACTTTGATCTAAAGGTGGATTGCCAAAATATGCAATACCCGTATTTGCTGTGAACTTTGCTTTATAAAGTTTAAATTTAAGATCTAATTCTTGTGTAGGTGTCCAAATAGATCCATTTTGAGACTTAAACAAACTACCAAGTGCGAATTGCTTACTATAAATGACTGCTTCTGCATCAGGTAAAGATTGTGTATTAACAGTTCTCTCTCCCATTTTTGCAATCCAAACTTCATATTCATCTGAAGTAGGTGCAAGTAAAACTACAGCATATTCATTTCCTGGGGCAAGATATTTCGGTTCATCAAATGTAACTCTTGTCGCAGTTTCTCCAGTTGCTGATGTTGTAATTTGATCTGGATATAATGTTTTAGATTCTCCAACCAGATTTAGAGTTGGAATACCAAGTTCCACTGTTCTTATTTGAACTTCAAGAGGTTCACTACCTGCTGGTTTGTTAGCAAAATAGATATCTAATTCAGTAAGAACTACACCTTTATCATCACTACTAAATCCATTTAAATCGGGAGCATCAATATCTCTACCGACAACAAATGACTGTGCAAGAGGATCAGATCTTCTCGCTCTAACAACCTCACGTCTAGTTGTTGTTATAGTTGTAGTACGTCTTACCGTAGTGTCAATAGTTGTCGTTACTGTAGTCTGTATTTGTCTTGTTAAGAGAGTTCCAACAGCACTATAAGATCCTTGACCGGTAGAAATTAACTTACTTCCAGGTAATGGTTTGGTATTTGTAGAACTACTAGTTAATAAGTATGTCTTTTTACCAGTAAGAAGTCTTGGATTTGGTGCCGGATTTGTATGTGGATTCTTGATAAAGAATGAACCAAAAAGATCTCCATAATTATCAGATATCAATCTTAAATCTTTTACATATGCAATTGCACCACTCGTTTGCCCAACAATTTTTGCTCCTTTGGTAATGTATCCAAAAAATCTTCCCTGTGCTTCATCAGATAATGAATTCAAATCAATATTTAATGTTTTAGATGATTGACTATAAGAATTTGGCAAATTCTCCTTTCTTACATATGGATTAATGTTATAAGTTCTTGATGGTGAATTGAAGGAACCTTCTTTATGATTTGATGTTGCAAGTCTAAACCGACCTGTTTCTTGTCCACCTTTATATACTTTTACTGTTTCACCTGATGTAAATGATCCTTGTAAAGTGCCAGATGTTTCTAAAGATGTGCTATTAGCAATTTCTACGAGTTTTGGTATAAAATCTACATTACTATGATTATCTAAGAACTGATAATGTCTTGTGAGGGGTTTTAGTGATCTTCCGAAGAAAGAAACATTTCTAGATCTAATATATTGCTCATCACCACTTGAGATTAGAACATCTCTAGATCGTACATCAACTCTAGTTCTAGAACTTATTGAAGTCTGTGTTCTAGAGTTTGTACTACTTCTCCAGTCTGTTCTTTGCGTTGCTTGTCTGATTCGAAGGAGAGCAAATGCAAAGAAATCCAATCTATTTCTAAAACGAGGTATTTCAGGTGTTTCATTCTGTATTGGTATTGATACTGTGTTTCTAACAGTGTTAGTAACAACATTAGTAGTTCTTCTTGTTATATTCTGTACAGAAGGAGGAATGTATATTGTTCTAATCCAAAAATCATTTTCTGGGGATAATTTTACACTTCCAACATATTCTATTACATGGAATGGATTGACATTTTCAACACGAGTAGCAAGTGGTTGCTCTAACCAATCAATAGAATCATATTTTAGAGTAACAACATTTCCAGTTTTTTGAATATTTGGATCTAATAACTCAAAGTTGGTTGTTAAATCTAAATTTTCTTCAGAAATTTCTGATGAAGGTAAAACTCTTTGTCTTAAGGAATTTGAAAGAAGTCTTGGTCTCAATTGACCTTCACTAATATCTGCTGATGTTAAATTTTGGTCAGAAAGATTGCCATCTACAAAATTATCTACAAAGAAACCAGACTTAAATCTATTATTACCATCTTCATCTTCAATACGCAATGCTTCAGTACTCACCTCTAATAAACTTAAAGATGTGACTCTTTCTAAGTTTTCTATTCTATCTTCAAGTTGACCAATATCTCTCATGGTATATCTTCTATTATCAACCAAATTAATAGAAACATCATCAGGGTCATAAAGATATGGTGGAAGTATAATCGTTGCCAATTCCATCAAACTTTGATCATTACTTGGAGATGCTTTTGGATCTTTTGCTGAAACACCTTTACTAACAATAAGGTTTTCAAACTTATCAAGATATAATTTATCAATTCTAGGAAGATAAAAATCAAACCCAATTAAAGAACTCTCACCAGGTTTTAAGTTATAATCTGTAGTAAATGTTCTTGACCCAAAATCAAATGGTGAAGAACTTATTCCTGAATAATTAACAACTCTTGGTCTAAAATCTAATGTATCAGAAGCTCTAACATTATTAGGTCCAATTGTAGGAATATCATTTAAAAATCTATCAGAATCATAACTTAAAACAGTAAATACATCTCCAGTATCTGATGCAGGAACTATATAATGATCAAAAACAACTAGCAACCTTTTAGATGGTTCCGAATCTGTTGTTCTAATCAATCTTGAATAATCATAATATTCATTTTTCTGTCCACCATCAAGAACAAAATTATTTGTTACATTATTATATTTTCCTAATGTAATAGACTGAACAGTAGATATAATATTAGATTCTTTAAATGTTACAGTTTCTCCCGCAATAAAAGTATTCTGGTTTAGATAAACTACTCCCAGTTTATCTAAACCACCTGACGAACCACCTTCTGGATCAGTGGAAGCATTATTTGTGACTACTCTTGCAACTGTTCCACTTTCAGAACCAATGATATTTTCACCAATAATCGCATCTGTTCCAACATTAGATATTGAAGAAAATTTTATTACGTCTAATGTGGGATTTGCAGTATTTGTTGATTCGTATACTACAAGAACTTTTGAGACATCAGGAACATTTAATGAAATTTGATCATCTTGAACTCTGAGTCCATAATATGGATTATATGTTAGTCCATCATTGATTGATATGCTAGATGCAGACCCAGATTGTGCTAATTTTGATAACTCGACTACTTCTACTGCACTTCTAGTAAATTTTTTGATTTTACTTTGAATTCCATTCTTTTTGAGAGTTGTATTTACAACTATATCTGATTGATCGGAGGTTAATCCTTCAATTTCGACTCCAGTTCCCCCTCCAGTAAGAGTAAATGCATCAGAAGTTATTGTTCCAATTCCTCCCCCAGTATAATGAATAGAATATCTTTCTTGATCAAATGATTCGTAAAATGCACTTGTAATACCAGTTGGTAGTAGACCAAATACCAAATCTCCATCAACATCAGTTGATCCTTGAGTTATTTGCTTTGTTATTGCTAACTGCGAATTAGAAAGATCAACTGAAGATATGTTAGATTCAGGTAGATTTGTATAAAGAAATCCATTTTCACTATTTCTTATTTGTGCTTTTCTAAGATTTGCTGTATAATTTCCATTTCCGATGGAAGTTCCGTCATATACTCCACTAACACTATCAATACTAGCAATAGTTAGTGTTGCTAAATCTGAAGAAATTGATACAATTCTATTATATTTTAAATTAGTTCCCTCTACGACACTAATTATTTCGTTCTCTTTCACTCCAGAGAATAATTTTCCTGGACTTGTTACTTGAGTTCCAGTGACATTAACTTCTGTAATCCCATTAGAGAATTTTCTAGGACTTAGAACTGCATCTGCAGTAAAATTATATCCTGTAGATAAAAATGCAGAAAAACTTGGAAACTCTTCTGCTCCTTTTTGTCTAACAGTATCAAGTTGGTCAATTGTATTTTGAGTAAAACTTGCAATTGTTAATGCAGTTTCAATTCCATTAACAATTAGTTTTTCTCCGGTTACAAAAGTTCCTGAAGTTTGAGAAAGATTTAAATCTGCTGTAGAGGCACCAAGAACAACAAAACCACTTGCTCCACTACTTTTTCCTTTTATAAAGGAGGAAGTTGGAATTTCAGTTGCCGTTACACTTCTATTAAAAGTTACAGTTGTATAAGTTTGAATATCATAAAGATATAAATCCCATTGAGTTGCTGCACCAGAATATGCAGCATCAGTCAAGTTAAAGGTATATACTCTCGCAGCACCAATTATCGACCCCAATTGACCATATAAATCTAAAGTTTCATTTTCTTTTGGAGCACCACGGACATTATTAACTCTAAGTAAATGCCCCATCTCAAATGGAATATTTGCACTATTAATAGTTTCAGTGTCTCTTGGTTTTTCTATATCTATAGCAGTTTCTGTATCTAAAGTAACATCATAACCATCGACATATGCTCTTCCTGGACTTACCTGTAGACACATTAAGTCATCTGATGGAGTATTTCCTTGCTCTGTGGTCTCACCTTCCAAGTATAATCCATCATTGTCAATTCTATCATTTAATGAATTGAGGGCTTTAACATCAAATTCATCTACTGCATAATGACCAGATTCATCAAATGTTCTTTCTGCAATATAATCTCTTATTAAATTATAAACAGGTTTATTTTCAATTTTTTTAATTCTTCCTTCATCTACTCTTAATATCTCTACAAAATCAGTATCTGTATTATTAGATATTTCTTTTTTTGTAAGTGTTAATGCTATCTTTAATCTGTCTGCTCCTGGTGCTGCAAAATTAGTGAAACCACTTGCATTATCATACAAGGATGAATCATCTTTTGCATTTACAATAGTTTCTGATATTTTTAATCCTACTCTATAAGAAGGAGTATTTGTATAATAATCTAATATAAGTGTTTGCTTAGAAACTTCTACAAATGTTCCTCTAATAAAGTAAACACCATTATCTATAAATGCCGCTGAACCGGTAGATGTTGCATTTTGAGAAATTAATGATGCAAATACGGTTCCTGCATTAATTGTAGTGTTACCATATGTAACATTTTCACTTGCAAATAATTGCTCCCCATCTTGGAAAGTATCTACTTCTGCATCCTCTCCAGATTCTCCATATTTTACATAAATTGTAATATCAGTTACTAAATCACTATCAGATGTAAGTGCAACTTCTTGAATAGATGCTGTTACTCCCGAAAGTTGTCCTGTAATCTTCTTTCCAATAAAATTTTTAATATAAACAGAGACATCTATACCTAAATTGACCGCATTTAGTTTTACTGCAGAAAACTGATTATCAAAAGTTACAGATCCTGGAAGAACCATAGATCCTTCTTTAAAAATATTTCCACCAAAAGACTCTACTTGATTTTGTAAGATGGACTGGAGAGTTGTTAATTCTCTAGCCTGAACTGGATATCCTGGTTTAAATAAAACTTTATAAAAGTTTTTATCCCCATCAAAATCATCATAGTATGGGCTTATATTTAAGTCTGTGTTTTGTGCCATCTTTTTTTAGAATTCCAGAATAATTTTGATGTCTTCTTTTTGTCTAGAGTCTCTCTGAACTTCGGGTCGGTTGTCAATATAAATTATATCCCCCGTCTTTTTATTTATCTCTGGATTTGCAAGACCATTTGTAAAAGTAACTCCCAGATTAATCTGCTTATTATTAACAACTACAACACTACCATTTAAGTTAGTATTAATATTTGCAGAACCTCCACTAGTATTAAATTCAATATCATTACCAGAAATAAATGGTACTATATTTTTTGTACTGTTACTAAGTGTTTGATCTACCTTATTTCCAAAACATAATGATCTGTCTTGGTAATATTTCAGAACTTTAGTATCATTATCAAATGATACAACATAACCTCTTGCAATAACATTATTACCTTGATCTTGCGTTATTATTTCTCCAATATCCACATTTCTAGACTCTGATAGTCCAATACCAGAAAGAGATGAGAATGTATTTTCGGTAAAAGTTACTCCTGCTCCAGAAAATGTTTCGGGATTTTTTATAATTCCGACCTGGGCAAATTTAGTGTCTATTGGAAAATCTTTAGTCGAATCATCAAATCTCGCATACATTAAAACTTTATCTGTTCCCAACTCATCATAAATGTTATATCCATGACCTTTTGATGGGGGAATTATGGGTATTAATTTAGCCGGATTACCAGTTGCAGGTAGATCAATAATTCCATAAGTATATCCTTTTCCACCATTTGTCACCGCAACATCTGTTATAACTCCATTATTTGTTGTTATAGAAACTGTAGCACCACTTCCATCTCCTAAAATATCTGCAGTCGTGCCTGTAGTGTATCCTGTCCCACCATCCTCAATATATACTGCTTTTATTTGATTATTGTTAGTATCAGAATTTCCTCCTTCTCTAATAGTTTGAATACTAGAATCCGTTGTGGTTAACCAATCATTAGGGACTGTAATATATTCTGTAGAATCAAATTTAATTACATCTAATGGAGAAATGCTGAATAGATATTTCCATCTATATCCATCAGATCCTGCAACAGATGGTTCTACATCAGTCTGTGTTGGTTCTATTGTCGATCCTGTAACAGTGGGATTAGTACCAAAAGAACCATTATCTATGCAAATATAAACTTTAAATTCACTTGTGACAACATAATAATTTGCATCATATAATCTTACCGTTTTGGATACAGGTATTTCATTACCTTGTCGATAATCATGACGATACATGTCATAAGGAGTATTTGCAACCCATTCAACTTTTCTTATAACTCTTCTGGCATTTTCTGTAGTAATTTTCTTACCAAATAAACTAGTATCTCTATAATGAGACAAATATTGAAAATTATCTACAGGATTATTAGTTGTGCTTGTATTCCAATTGTCAGTTCTTCCAAATCCAACTGATCCTGGAGTTGGATTTGATAAACCTAAGAAAGCATAGTAAGAATTATTACTGATAGACTCTACAAAAGAACCAGCATTCAATATTCTAAATTGATCTGTTACGAATGCGGACATATTAATAGTTTTTTATATATTTATAAGACAATTTTAGTTTTCAATTATACTTCTCTTTTGGGCAATGCTCCAGTTTTTCTAATGCCAATACCTCTTCTCTGAATTGTTGGATATGTTGTCAATCCAGATACGGTATTTCCAGTAACTCCAATTGATATTGGGTTTGCAGATCTTGTTCCACCTTCTAATAATCCCCATGAGTATTTTCCAACTGGATTTAATATACTTCCAGTAGTTCCAAGACCAACTATATTAGAATTTGAATCTACATTACATGTAATAATTCCAATTGCATCATTATTAGATATGGCAGAAACGTAATAAACATTATCTAAGAAAGTAGTTCCAATTCCAACAACTGCAGAATTTGAATTGTCGATTGAGGTAACTCCACTACCAATTTGAGTATCATATATGTAAATTGGATATCCTACCGATAGTCCATTAAAATATTGATCAGTAACGTTATGCTGTACTTTAAATTCTAATGCTAAAGGAACACCAACTCCAGATGCTGTTGTAATACCAGTTACAATACCAGAGAAACCAGAGAAACCAGTAATACTAGGAGCACTAAATCCTGTGATTTTTTCAATATTAAGATTTGGAGTTTCGGCAAATATTGTGGGAGCAACTGTATATCCAAGTCCAGGATTGGTAATTGTAGTTCCAGTAACTATCCCATTCGTAATAGATGCCGTTGCTGTTGCTGTTGTTGTTCCTATCCCTACAAATTTCAGATTTATTGTCGTTTGATTTGGTAAATATCCAAAACCAGAATTAGTCGTAGTTATTCCATTTACAGATCCATTTCCATCAATCGAAGCAGTAAATAAAGCAGTGACTGGATTAGTATCTTCTATAATTACTGCATCTAATGGAGTCGAAGAATCGGTGTATCCATTATCAGTTTCATAATTAAATAATTCTACATTATCAACAAATATTTCAGTGTCCGTTGTAGACACATCTTTGATAATTCTTGCAGTTGGGAAGATTAACGGTTCTAATACATCTCTTGATTTATATACATATTGACCATTAATTTTCTTATCTGTTTTTTGCTTAGTCCAAGATAAAGGTTTGTAATTGGTTTCATCAACTCCTAATCCAGTATATCGATTAGTTTCAAATTTATCAGAGAAAGTTAAGTTATAAACTGTTCTTTCATCTTGTGTTATTGTATTTGGATAAATGTTATTACTTATAACTTGAACAATATCACCAGTTTCTATAGTTGGTATAATATTATCAACTAATATAGAATCAGTTCCATCAACACCTTTATAGAAGTAAATTTCAATTTCATCTTGAGGTAGTGGTGCTCTTGTAAATACAAATGATGTCCCACCCTCAAAGATATAATTTTCTACTGGTTTTTGCAATACTCCATTAACAAAAATTATAAGAACATTGTTAATATTTTCTTCAATTGGAGAATTTTTTTGAGGTTCAAAACTCAAAAGTTCTGAATTGTAATTAAGTGGGAATCTAGTTCTTGATCCATCTTGTAAGTTTTGAATGGAATCAATATAATCAAGTTCACCAAATTCCCAAGCAGCAAAATTATCAGAGTAAGTATCAACTACTGTAATCTCAAAATCTGATATTGGAGACGATAGAGAACCATCAGTGACTAATCCAACTGGTTTGAATACATCACCTCTTCTGAAATTATATCCTGGTCTTGAGAATTTAACTTCACTTACTTCGAATAAAGTAGATCCTATTCCCGTAGATCCACTAACTTTTAAATCTACTAATAATCCATTTCCTGTATCAGTTGTTGCTCCAATTCCTAACCTAGAAACACCAACTACTGGTAGATTCTTATATGATGGATCAGAAACGAATATTTCAGGATTACTATATCCAGTTCCTCCACCAACAACATTAAATGATAAAGTTCCTCCAACACCAATATTTGCTGTGATTGTTGCTGCAGCACCAGAATGACCACTTTCGTATACTGATATTCCAATAGAAACTAAACCATTGTATCCAGAACCATGTCCTGTCGTTCCTAGTCCAACAGATACAATAGAACCTCCAGCACCAACAACAGCAGTCACAGAAGCACCTACAAGTGGTGCAAACCCAAGTCCAGGTGTAGATCCATAAGAAACTATAATTCCACCTCTAGGAACTTCATTTAAATTAACATCGTAATCAGAAACAATATATTGAAGTGGGTCATTGAAACTTGTAATACCTGAGAATTCTACAGTTGTTATTCCTGCACTGGAGTCTTCTAAGATTTGATAATTGAATCTTGTTGGATTATTATCAGTTTTGGGTGATTGATAAATGTTATTAATGAATACTAAACCACTTGCACCTTCTGTTCCAATTCCTGTAGTATTTGCACCACCAACTTTCAGAGTAAATGTTCTTCCAATTCCAGTAAATTCATCGGACAAATCATCATAAACTTTATTATTGTCATAATTAGATTTAAAAAATACTCTACCAGTAAATGATGAAGTTTCAAAATCTAAATTATTTTTTGTTTTTGCGATTTGTGGATTACCTCTTGGTGCTTCCGTGAAATAAATTTCACTGTCTTCAATATTAAATGATCCTTTATAAATTCTTACTAAGGTGGAATCTGCATGAGTTGTTGCGGAAGAACCCACAAATCCTCTCTTAACCTCAACTAAATTTATAGTTCCATTATTTGTAATTGGTCCCACATTTGTTGTTCCAAAACCAACATTAGTGACACCCATATATTCTTCATCAACTTTCAATATATCTCTTGGATTTATTGTTGAAATTCCACTCAAAGACACAATAGTTCCGATATTGTTTAGAGAACCACCAACATTTCCACTCAAAGTATGTGTAATCTTAGTAGGTGCTATTGGGTATTGGACCAATTCATCAACAGTTAAGATGCACTTAGTGTTTCTTTCTTTCATAGTGAATCTATGAGCATTTCCTTCTCCAAGAGAAGTAAATGTTGTTCCAATTCCTGCAGCAGCTGCTGTAGTTGTTATTGCTACTTTGAAAGTATTTTCGGTTAATTTAATAGCATATACTGTTGATGGCAATTCTCCACTAGAAGTAACCACTGCACTAGTTCCAACACCAACGATTGTAGAGTTTGGAGTATAGATTAATTCTTCTCCAGTTACGAAGAAGTGATTTTGAATTGTAAATATTCCAGTAGATGCATCTAATGCAGATGAATTGGGATTAAATTTCTTCGAGAAAATTGGAATATTATTATCAGTCAATTCAAAACTACTTTTATTAATCCTATTGAGATTAATAGCATTATAGAATTTTTCATCAATACTTTCAGTTACGGAACCATATGATAAATCTAAAGGTTCATTAACAACATCTATTAGAGAATAAAATGATTTACTGAATATTTCAATATCAATTTGACCTGTTTGATTTGCATCTGGGAAGAATTTAAGTATTAAATCACTTCCAGATATTTCTCCACCAAATGTTCCAATACCAGAAGCATCATCCAATTCACTATCATCATTAGATACTGAAAGGAAAGGTAATTGTTGAGTATAAACATCAGATCCTTCATCAATTAACAAAACCTGATGGAGTGCTTTTGTAGAACCTATACTTACTTGAATTAAAGATTTTGATGCATTAAATAAAGATCTATCTAAGGTTTGAATTGTTGTAGAGGAAGCACCTACTGTAGAATAATATCCAGAATCGTAAATTATGCTTCTTTCTTGACCATCAAATTGTTCAGAAGATTTAAATCTGTATGTACCAATTCCAGTAGATGTTGTACCAAATCCAACAATATTAGTTCTTATCTTAAGTTGATCAGAAGAAGTATTTTCGTGTATTAGTGATAAAACTCCACTTCCCAAGTCAGTGCAAGTGAATATACCTATTTGATTTCCTGTCGAAGAACTCAAAACATTGCTATCAATATAGTATTCTGACATGAAAGTATTTGTTCCAGCAATAGAAACATATAATCTCACATAATTCATGTCATTGGTTTCCGTATTGATCACTTGTGCATTAACATAAAGAGATTTGAAATTATTAGCATCTAAAGAAATAATTGTTGTAGTTCCAATTCCTACACTAGTATTTTCTATATTTACAGAACCTGTCAAATTAACAAAACCTATAGACTGTGTTCCAACACCAGATAAAGTTGAATTAAATATTTGCTTAATTACTTTTAGATCATAATTTGTATTAATTGTATCATTTGGAACAAATCTTAAGAAAGTTTTTTCAGTTTCGTCTGTAAATAAGTCAAAAATACCATAATTAAATTCTTGTCCAGATATGGACTCATTTTCAACAATGACTGATTCTAATTCATTTTTTAAAATAGTAATATCTGTTAACTGAAGTTCAGTACCATCTTCACTAGACACTCTTAATAAGTAATTAAAATATGTTCTATTATCAAGTTCTTCTACTAATAAAAATTCTGTAGATTCAGATTCTGAGTTTGAGAATTGATTTTGAAGATCATCAATTGTTAATACATTAAGATTTTTTAATTCTGTATAATTTGTAAGTCTTTTAGTTTTTAATTTTAAAAATTTTGATTTTGAATCTACAACATCAACATCAATAACATTATCAAAATTATTAATAGTGTCTACTCTTTTCTCATCAATTACATCATAAACTATAGTAATTCCATCTTTAGTAGTAGATAAACCTGCACTTGTATTTGATGTTATTCCAGTGTCCGCAAAATTTTTCAATCCACTTGTATGAACTAAACTTTCTACTGGAGATTGCTGATCTCTATATGTTATTGAACTCTTTACGGAATAAGATAAATTTTGATAGTAGTTATTATCTGGAGTGACCTGAAAATCTTCACTTAATTTTCCAGTTTCAGTATCCCAACCAATATCTTTTGTGTTAGAATATCCAACATTAAATGTTCCTTCATTTAAATTTATAGACTTAATTGTTGCGACAGTGCCAGATTCATTTCCAATAACAACCTCACCTACTGATAACTCATATGATCCTAAAACTTTTAAAGAATCTCCACCACTTCCTGTAACTTCCAAATCTCTTATTATCTTATTTGAAGATAAAGTTTCTCCAATAAAAAATTTGGATGGTTCTTGAACTACCTTGAAAGTAGGATAATCATTTTTATTAATTATTACTCCACTAAAATCTTGAATTGGTTTTGCAATTCCAGTATTTGTGGTGAATTCGGATACACCAATAGAGACTGTATCATTAACTCCCGCAGTGCTATATCCCTTTACCTTAAAGAATTTGTATCCATAATCAGAAGAATTGAATCCATCTCCATCGGAACTAGATTTTATAATACCTTCAATGAATACTTCATCTCCAACAGCAAATGGTGGAGTATTAAAAGTATTTCCAATACCAGGTGTTGATATTGTGCATGTGAAAGTATCACTATTTGATGATTCTACCTTTTCAATCGCAACACCATTATTATTATTTGTTGTAAAAACTTTTACAGTTTCATCAGGTAAACCTTTTGGTTGTACTTTAATATCTAAAGAAGAAATTGCAGATCCTGTTATTTTTGCCTCAATAAATCCAGAATCTATTACACTTCCATCTTTAGAGTTTACAAGAGTGATTGATGGTGCAGATACATAACCTTCACCTCCACTAATTATTGATATCTGACTTAATGTATTTGAATCTTTTAATACAATATTTGGAGAAACCTTAACCTTAGGTCTTAAAGTTTTATCCGAAGAATAGGTAAATCTATTATTGATGACTCTACTTTCTTTTATAGAACCTACATCTATAGATTTTACGTTTACGATTAAATCTACTCCAGAAACAGAGTTTGTATATTTTAAAGAAGGTAATTTTTTATATCCAGTTCCTGAAGATATAATACTTAAAGATTTAACTGGCCCAGATGGAGAATTTGATATTGTTGAGTACTCTAATGTGTCACATTCGGTTGAACCATAAGAAAGTTTTTCTGGTTTTTTGTCAATATTTACATTAAAGGTTGTTGCCGCAACACCACTAATAGTATATGAGTTATTATAGTCACTATCAACATACTTAATACTTGAATAATTATTAACATCAGTATCGGACTTAACTAATACTCCATCTTTTTCTAAGGTATAGAACAATTCACTAATTTGTAAGTTGTAATCTAATGTAAGAGTTGCTGTAGATGTTACTCCAACAGTTCCTACTCCAGATACATTAAAAGTGACACTAGAACCAGTAGAAACAAATTCATTATTGAACTCTTTGTCCTGATACAATCTCAAACTATAATTTACGAGTGAAGAATCTGAAAGGTCAAATACTAAATTATTATTTTTGATTGGTTGTAATTGTGGGTTAATTAATGAGATTGATTGTGAAGAACTTCCTGTAGAAGCAAAACTTACAACTGTCGGAGGATTTTTCTGAGAATCTATTAAAGTTTCACATAGATTAATTCTATTTCTATTAATCCTATAAACAAAATATTCCTCAGATCCATTATCCTCATAAAGAATTTTGTCTCCGGTTACTAAACCATGATCCGAAATAGTAATTTCGTTAGATGTAGTATTAATTCCTGTAGAGTTGAATCCAATTGGATTGACTACAATATTATCAATTTCCGATTTATAAAGAACACGAACTGCTGTTGAAGTTCCAGTACCGACTGAAAGATTTGGTTGAACATCTAATGTTACTGTATCTCCATTTTGAAGTTCATGAGAAGTTGATACAGAAACAGTCACTACATTCTTATCTACATCTCCCAATATTTGAGTATAATTAGATTCGAATGAATACTTATCACTATCATCTCCATTATCATGGAAGAACAATTCTTCACCTGCAATTTCAGTCTTTAATCCAATAAGACTTGGACTTTTCTTAACTACAAAAAGGTTGCTTTGGTCTAGCAAAGGTTGTTGTGATGCAGACAATCCATCAATAGAAACATTTATATCTATTCCATTTTTAGTATAAACAACTGGTTGATTCGTTACAAAAGGATGATTTTCAATGTAAATTTCTTTTGTAGGAATACTTCTAATTACATTAGGAATATTGCCAAATGTAAATGATGTACTGTATCCAACACCACTTATAGTTCCAACACCAACAGATTCTCTAGGATTGAAGAAAACCTTATCATTTACTTTTGAATCAAATTTATCTACAGATTTGGAAATTGTAAAAGAATCTGGTAAGAAAGATACTGCTGTTCCAACAGTATGTGATACACCTGCCAATCCTCTTTCGATTCTAATAATATTTTGATTTTTAAATACTTCAAGAATTTTTAAAGTTTCTGTTTCAATACTAATACTACTACCAACTGATACTTGTTCTGGAATTGGAGAAACATAAATTTCTGTTGTAAATCCTACAGATGCAGATGTTATAGTAGAAAGACATCTTCCATTTGTATAAGAAGGAACTGTAATTTGATGTGTTCCATTAAGTGCCGATAGATTTGTAGAAAAACCAGATATAGTTACATAATCTAAATTTAAAAGGTCATGATTGGGTAATATTGATATTTTTACTCTACTCGTAGATTCCCATGTAAAAATAGAATTTAAGTATTCAGTTGAATTTGTATTTAATTCTATAATACTCTTTCCTTTAACAGAAGCAACACTAACATCTAAACCACTTCCTGAAGTATCTGTATTATCAAATACTAATTTATCTCCAACTTTGTAATTACTACCAGAATTTTCAATCTCTATAGATTTTGCAGAGTCTGATGTTACAGACACTACTTCTATTTTTTGATCTAAAATATCACTAGTTTCATTAATAAAATCATAATCAGACTTTAATTCTGATACTTTGTAAGGAAAAGTATTTCTTAATAAATTTGAATTATTGAAATCAAATGATTGATCCAAATTGGAATTAGAAATTAATTTTGATTTATACTTATTGCCTATAAAATATGGGAATTGATCTATCGTAGCATGATATGCATAAACACCATTTGGATACTCTATATTTTTTTCATATCTACCATTATATTCATCTAAATCTCCATCTCCATTAAATTGATAGTCTTCAACAAAAAATCCAGCATCAAATCCGGATGGTCTATCTTCAACATTCGATGTATTTAAGATATATCCAGATTCTAATGATTTCAATCCTGAAGATGTATCATTAGGATTGATGTATCCATATGGCCCGTAGATTGGATTGCCATCATAAGACCATCCGATTATTCTTGAGATACTGGTAGATCCTGAACCTACTTCACTTTCTTTAAAAGAATTTCTCAAATTCTCAAAATACTTTGATACTGAATATTGAAGATTATCGTTACCTTCTAATAAAACTTCTCCAGTAGTGAATCTTGTAATATTGTCATTTAAAGTCAATTTTCTTATTTGTGGATCAATGAAGGAATTTTTTCCTGATGAAACAACTTGAATCTTTGTATTTGATGCTGAATATCCAATACCAGTATTCAAAACCTTAACTTCTGATATTTGACCATTATTAATTATTGCTCGTAATTCTGCACCGGTTCCAGAACCAGAAACAATCAATTCTGGAACAGAATAATATTCACTTCCAACAAAACTTGTAAAAACACTAATTATTCTTCCATTAACAATTGATGGTGTTAATTGAGCAGATTTTCCATTTTTTATAGAGATTATTGGTTTTTTCTCTAAATTTAAAATTGAAGATCCATATCCAGTTCCAGATTCATAAACATAAGCATCAACAATACTTCCTTTTACTACTGGAGTGACTACTAAATCTCGATACTCTTGAGTAGTAGTTCCAAATCCTACAGTATTATATTTAATTGAAACAGAAATTTCCGGATATTTGAAATATTGATATCCACTTCCCGTACTATTAAATGTTTTATAATCTTGTCTTTCATAATTTGAAGTAACTGTTCCTCCAATTCCAGCATCACACAATCTAAATGAATCGTCATCAAGTTTTAATACATAATATTGATTTGTAGTTGTAATTCCAGATATTTGTCCAGATTCATAATCATATTCAATAATTTCACCATCATTAAATCCATGATTTTTGAAATTGACAGTGTTTTGTGTTGTAGATATTCCTGTAGGTTTTACAATTAACTTTCTATTAGTATATCCTTTTCCTTCATCAATTACTTTTATGTAAGAAACTTCTTTTGAAGATGAAAGAGTTGAGAATTTGTGTGTTCCAATAGAACCGGTATAGATTCCTACAACATTTGTATTTGATTGCTGATCACTTAAATTATTATATAATTTTATTGTTTTATTATTAGTGACACCGACATAATATACTGAATTAGTAGGAAGATTAATATTATTCGATACCGTTCCAATTTCTATCGGATTATTGCCTAAAGGATTATAAATTACTTCCTGACCATTGACAAAGTTATGATCTGTTAAAAATATAATTTGATCTGTTGTTTCACTAACTCCTCCACCATTAGAAAATTCGTCTGCATTAAATAAAACTTCTCTAGGTTTTTCAATTATTACAGGTTCGATTACAGCACCACTACCATTTCCTCCTGAAATATTAATAGAAGTTATCTCTCTAATATTATAATCTTGCGAATCTACATATACTTTTTCAAAACCTCCACTAATAACAGGTTGAATTTTTGCAGCAGTGCCAACACCAGTAGAAACTTCAACTAATGGGGGATTAATTACATCAAAATCTTCTCCACCAGAAAGAATATTTACATCTTCAATTGGACCATAATAAATTACATCTTTAGATTTATAGTTATTAATTTCAACACCATTGATTAACATTCCAGTAGTTCCTGGAGTTGTTAATGTTCCGGAACCATTTTCAATATTTTTTTCTAATGGAAACTTTCTTAAAAGTTTTTGTATTCCTAGATCAGTTTTTATTTGATAATCTAAAGTAAATGTATGAGTTCCTATACCAGAATTTGGTACTTGAAATGTTACATTACTATCTGAATCTAATAGGGAAGGTGTAGTATATAATTTAAATTGATTTGTAGATGTTACTTTTACATAATAATTACCAGTTTGCAATCCAACTAAAGGTTCATCTTGTGGAAGATAATATATTTTATCTCCCGTTAAGAAGGGAATAGAAGGATTGAATTCAATAAAGTTATAGATATCATTACTTTCAGAAAATTCTGGAATATTAAAAGTACTAGCAATACTTACTTTTTTAATACTAGTTTCAATATCAAGACGATAATCTACAATCTCCTCCTCATCTTCGTCTAAAATTACTTCTGATGGTAATGAATTTGATGCAACATATGCATAATCATCCTTATCAGCATATAAATTAAGTATATCTGATAATACAGAACTACTCCCAAAATTCGAACCGGAAGATTTTGTTTTATTTAATTTTCTTCTTATATCATATTCTTTATTTGGATCTAAAGTTGGTTTGTTTATTAAAGTTAAAGAATTTTCTGAAACATCAATATTTTGAATGTATGGTGTATTAGAAGAAAATACTATAGTTTCACTACCTCTTTCTAATATTTCAACTTCATCTCCAATTTTTAAGCTGGATCTATCAATATCGGACCCTAACTCATTAGTACTATTATTTACAATCTGATATCTTGTACTAGTATTGTAGATAAAAGAATTTGCAAAAATTTCTTTCCAATTTGAATTTCTATTTTTAATCTTATCTCCAAGATTTTTAACTGTAATTATATCATTTTCATCTACCTTAAAGTCTTCATTTTCTTCTACTAAATCTTGTATTACTCCAAGCAATATTAATTCAACTTTCTTAGAAGTATCTCCATCTTCATAAGAAAAGTAAGTGTCTTTAGATCTAATATTTGATGATGTAGTTATAATATCGTTGATACCAGTACATCCAAAAAATTGATTAATACTTTTTCCAGTATAAGAAATAGTATTATTTCCAGAAACTAATGTCCCTGATTGTGGAAAACTTACTGTCGAATCTACTGTTAAAATAGAAGACCCTACTGATACACTTTCAATTAACTTTGTATTTGGTGTGATTTCAAAATTTCCTACAACTGAAGATGAGTTTTCAGTATTTCCGATATAAAATTCAATTTTGTAGAATGTTTTCCCTTTTCTTGAAAATGGTTCTATAGCCGATATTGAGGCAGTTGTATTATCATCAGTAGTTTTTATGAGAGTTTGTCCGACAATCTTTGAAGGTTCTCCTGATATTACTTCTGCTATTGCAACTTCTCTTCTTACATAATTTGCAGAAGATGGTTTGATTAAATAATCTTCCAAATTTATAATTGAAGGAGTTTCTCCAAAAATAACTTTGAAAAGTATTTTTATTGCTTCGTCTGTTCCTTTAGAAGCATAAAAATCTTTTGCTCTTCTGATGAAATTTCCAACGTCAATTTCATCTACAAATTTAATATCTTCTAATCCTGGAGTAAAAGTATACTTCAGTTTTTTATAAAAATCTTTTAAAAATAAAGAACTTAAATTCTGAACAGATGTATCGTTAGAATGCCCTGCTGCTGTTGATGTGGAAAAAACAAGTTCTCCACGATTTAAATCTTGATGATAATCAGTTACTCCACTAAATCCACGAACACATCCAGTAAAACTATTCGTAGTAATTCCAGTATATGTGATGATTTCATCATCAATTTTAAGAAGTCCATACTGATTTGGAAATCCTTTTGTACTGGAGACACTAATTATAGTATCAGTAGATGTTATACTAGAACTAGTTGTTGTACTATCAACAATAACTTCCGGTTTTAAGTTATCTAATTTTAAATACTGATCTAGATTATCACTAATATCAATAGGACCACCTTGATATTCTTGAGAAATATAATATTGTTTTAAAAATTCTACCGCATTCGGACTTTCATCCAATATAAAACTTGGAAGTTGATGATCAATTAAATCTTGTACTTTGATTCTAGATTCAAAACCAGTTTGTATCATATTACTTTCTTACTAAATTTCCGTTTGAATAACTTGATGTATAGAAGTCGTTAATAAATCTGGTGCCAGATATTTCATCCCCAGAAGCAATCACATCCCTAACAATATTTATTGTACTTTTAGAAATGTTTAATGAGATATACAAGTCTCTTAATCCAACAACATCATTAGATTCTGGGAATGCTTGTATTTCAATTAATCCATTACTTAATGAAGTTGAAGTAATATTAATAGTATTTAAAATTACTTCTCCTTTCAAATAATCAACAGTTCCTGCTGATTTTACAACGACTCTAGTTTCATCAGATATTTGCTTTACAATTGATAAGGTCCCCATTTTTAAATCTGCATTAGGAATATCTGTAAAATAAACCGTATCAGATTCACCTGAAATTTTAAATCCAGTAGATTTTATATTAAATCCTCCAGATTTTACATTAAATCTATTTCCATAACATAGTTCATATTGTACAAACTTATTAAGAATAGGTGATAAATCTCTACGAATAATAATTTTTGTAATATTTGATGTAATCGCAGTATCTGTATTATCAATAACTTGTTGTACTTTACTATATCTAAGTCTTCCACCAAATTTATTTAAATCTAAAGACTCTGAATATTTTTGAAGAGAATTTGTAACAGAAGTTTTTAATGTATCTGGACTTGATACTTGTGAATAATTATAGTAAACAGAACTATTCAGTTCGACATAGAGAATTTTAAGGTCAGTTATTTTTTGATTTATACCAGATACTGTAAATTGCTTTAACTTTGATAAAATTTGTGTCTTATTAAAATCCGAAACAAATGTTCCATTCTTTGGTTTAATACTAATCTGAACCGTACCGAACTCGGGAGGATTCATTTCTTCTCCACCAACTACTGATACCGATTCAGTATCTGGATATATTCTTTTTATAATTGCTTCATAGTCTCTTGATGTAACAGCTCTGTATTGAGACGAATATAATCTTGGTGCATAATATTTAATTGAATCTATTGGTTCAATATCCCCACCATTGATTGATGATTGATTAGTTGTAATCGTAACAGTTCCTGGATCAATAACCGCACCAGTCGCAGTTTCTAGTGTTCCAGAGAATGAGAAACTAGAAGCACCATTTCCATCTCTTCCATCTGTAATAATATAGTTGGCAGTAATTATAGTTCCATCAGAACCAACAGCATCTCCCAATTTTTTACCAATAAGACCATCACCAAATCTTAATTCGTATTTTTCATCTTGAACTTCATTGATGAAGAAAATTCTAGAGTTTTTATCTACATCAAAAATATTTTCTGAAAGAAAATATTCAATACCAAGTCCATCTTGTTCTGTTTTTTTAATGTATACCTTAAGTGTCGATGTATCAACGAAAGAATTATTCAGAACAAATCTTTGATCTAAAGAACCATCATACTGAAATTGTTTGGTTAAAAATATTCCCTGATAAACATTGAGGTTATTGAAAGATGCTATACCATCCACAACGTTTGCTGTAACGTCCTCTGGAATGGCAAAGGTATATGTAGTGTCATTAGCACTCCCTACACATACTATGCCTGCCTTAAGGGTCAATGTAGGAGTATCTGTGCTAGTTGTTACATTAAAGGATATCTGTGCTGTTGATGCGACTCTAGAACGGGGTACATAACCAATGTTACCTGCCAGAGAAACTACATTCTCTCGAAGAGTTGCCGAATCCAAAAAGGATTCATTCACAACCATATTCGAATTAAATGCAGTAATGTAAGTATTATATGCTAATGTATCAATTAAAACTGAAAAATTTGATCCTTCAAAGTCAAAGTCCGTGAATGTAGAGTTAGCACGGAGATAATCTTTGATAGAAGTTTTTATCTGATCAAAATCTAGATTTGTATATTTTGTAAAAGGCATTTTATCTGGTTGCCTCTAGGAGGAATGAATATTCTTGTGTCGGAAACTCTTGACCAATAATATCAAATATAACTGTTACATTAAATGTATTTTCGTCTGCTATTGGATCTACCTGAACGATCAAATTTTCGACTCTATCTTCAAAATTATTAATTGCAATTTCAATTTGGTCCTGAATAACTGATGCAGTACCAAAATCAACGAACTCAAATAGACTTCTTCTTACATCAGATCCCAACAAAGAGTTAAAAAATCTCTCTGTTGGGATAGTTTCTACTATATTTCTTACGGAACGACGAATTGCGTTCTCATTTTTAAGAATCGGAAGATCTTTTGTCACAGGATGAGGCTCAAAAGACAAACTAATGTCCTTGAATGACCGTGATATCCTCTGAATTGCCATTGTTAAAGAGTTTTCTTAATTATATTTATACTCTATTCCTGAAGATTCTTCTGCCCTTTCTTCAAATCATCATGCATAATCTCCTGAATTACTCTTTCTTCAGGATCTTCAGTTTTTTTAGGTAATGACCAGTAATCTGTGGTCAAACTTGTTGTTCCCCACACTTCTTTCATGTAACTTACACTTCCATCAACCGGTGAATTGCTCATTTTGCTCCTGATTAGTAAAATCAGAACTTTTTGAGGGGTTACTATCCCTATTTTTATTTATTTTCACCCTCTTCGGATGAATTTTCACGTTCTTGTGCCGTCTTCCAGAAATATTCGTCCTCACGTCCCATTCCAAGTCGTTCAAATCCATTTTCAACCTGATAATATTGAGTTGAAACCTTAAAATCAGGCATTTTTGGTTCGACAGGTGTCAAACTATTGTCAAAAATACGTAATCTATTGTTTGGATACAGTGCATACTGCCCATTCTCAAGTTCAATTAGGTTATGAGACTTATGTTCGGCAGGATTTTCACTGGTAGCCCAATCAACATAGTCCGGATCATGATGATAGTTGTCTATGGTACAAATATAAGTACCTTTTACATTACCATAGTCCCGTGTATAACATTCAAAGTCCATTGAACCAATAAATTTCTTATCCACTGAGACGACCCCATAGTCCATACAATTCCAAAACTGTAGGTTTGGTAGGTTCATGTCCGGACTTGGTGTCTCAGGGTCTGCTACAAAGGCACTGATAGGCAATTTATCATACATTGCCGCATATTCTGGTAGATAGTTCTCAAAATAAAAAGCACGTCCAGGGATCGATTTAACCGATACCCAGACGCCCTTTACAAATTCACCATGTCCACTTTGATGATCCGTTAGATATTCCTTACGAACCCATACTTCTTGTGATGGAAGATTTGCAATCAAACATGCCATATGGTGACGATAAAACTACACCTATATATCAACCCCGTCCTTGTCCACGATATACTTTACGCTTCCCATTACGAGAAGTCGCGGCATATTTTGTGTGCTTCCCACATCCCTGACGAGTTTTTTTCGGTTTGGCTTCCACAAAACCATTGCCACTCAATCCAACCTTTGAACGCACTGCCATAATAACTCCTTAATACTTTGTGATTTTTGTTTCTAGATCTTGTGGTCTTGGAAAACCTTTCTGATAATACTCTACCGAAAGGTCCTCCATCTTATCAAAATACTCCTCCTCCGTCAAGTTCTTATACAGAACTTTCCCTTTATGGAGAATTGTATATTCTGTCAGTCCCATCAGATGACTCTTGTCTTCTCGTGCCCAACTCTGATACGTGGATCGCACCAAATCTCAAAACCCGCTTCGATAGCATCGAGACAGAATGATACATCCTCTCCACACATATCCTGTACCTCCCCACTCTCAAAGACCTGCATCTTAGGAGCAAACCATGGATACTTCATTCCATCATTCTCAAAGACTCCGTGCTTAATTAGCAACCATCCAAATCCGGCATAGTCTACAGTGAAAGGTTTACGTCTCTTTGAAATACTCTCCCCAGTCTCATGATTCATCACTCCACCACTCTTACGGAAGTCGTCCTCATCTAACCAATGTGCAACTGAAGTCGTCTTACCATCTTCGGTCATATACCATCCACTTGCAATATCTTGATCCATTAGAACCAATTGCCAAAACTTCTCTGTGTTAAACACAATATCACTATCAATCCATAATTGCCAATCATACTGCAACTTACCGTCCCATGGAATTTGATCCGGTCCTCTCAGTACATTCGCACCTAAACATTTGCATCTTGCAAAGTTTACCATCGATGAATAATCTTGAGAAATTTGGATACTCGCTCCTGCTTGCACTAAGTCAAAACAAAGTTGTACAAAGTTTTTGAGATATGTATAAGAAACTCCTCTACCAGGTAAACAAAAGACAATGGACTTGCCTCTTACCATTTCCTTTGCTTTCTCATAGTCCCACTCTTCAATACTCTCAGTTGCTTTGGGAGTCTTTGCTTTTACTGTAAATCCTTTAGCCATAACTTTAAATGAACTACTTCACTATCATAACACTCTATCTATACTCAGTCAATACTTCGGTACTCAGTCAAGACTTCGAATTACAATACAATCATTCTCTACCTCAATGTTTACTTCTGTTCCCTCGTACCACCCCTTCTCATCACATATCCATTCTGGTATCGTTACATAGTGTTCACCACTTACTGGGTCGATCTCTATAGTCGTAAAATTTTCCTGCGGATTTTTTTGCATATCTTTGAATCCTTGATGCCGTTTTTTATATATGAAAATTTTTTTGTGGGGGGGGGTCTTGGTAAATCCTCCGAGGTTTATATTTAGAGGTCGATAGGGGTCGTTTATAGCTTCCAGGGACCCATGGATTTTATATACGGGGGCATACAACATAAGGGGGGCAATCACCCCCCACTGCTGTATCACGAACGAATGCCCCTATCTATCAACTGCCTGCGAACTCCCCTCCTAACTTGATTCATAGCATGAGGACATGATGGTGATGAAGGGGCAGTATAAGTAAATCCTATGTAATGCCTAAAGACTAAATGTGTCCTTTGACGTTCTAAGTTATAACCCATAGAATCCATAAAGATGCGTACTTCTTTTTTGTATTTCATGATATGGAGAATTTAGTGTTGTTAAAGTTAGCATAACTGAACTGCTCACGATTAACTAACTTAAATGTACCATACTCATTAGAGTAGACATAACCCTCACCACCGATTGGAGTTTGTCCGATGTATGCCTTTGGACCATTATTCCGACAGAGATAGATAGCATCTTCTTTTATCGACTTAACTAATAACCAGAAACTGATGAGTTTCTCATTCATAAAGGTAGAAGCAATGACAGGACGATTCTCACGAATACAAGAATTAAGTTCCTGTTTAATCAGTTTGGCATCCTTATCTGTTACAAACTCAACGTTCTGTGCCATTACCTTAGCAAAAGAAATTACATCGTCTAAGTCATGGAATCTCTTCAGTCCATCATCATAACGACCGGATGCAATCGTTGCTCTGGGTTTTACAAACTTACAATAGAATGTATCTGTAATAGTGAAGTTCATCGGGTGTGCGATTGCATCCCTTAAATCACTCTCTGCTGTGTAATACGTATGAGGGGCAATGATAATCTCCTCCTCTACAATGTTATCGAACTGATAGGTGATTGTGTTCGGTGTGTATTCATCAGACCCACCGAATCCGATAAAGTCACCCTGAAAGATGCCGTCAGTTAGTGGAAGATAGTCATAGCACTTATGAAGAATATTAGCAACATTGCCCGTGTGGTTTGCATCAATATCCTGATGCGATTCGTTGATTTTGATCTTTACTTTATTAAAGACTGATTTAGTTCCTACAAAGAAATTACCGGTCGCAGGATTCTTTCCCCATACGATTGCCGGTGCCCCATCCATCTTTACTGACAGATTGCCCTCATTACGTAGACAATCAAGAGCACTTAAATCACCGGTGAGAATGGAATCTTCGGGATGTTCGATGTGCTTGTTTTGCATAATGTTGAGAAAAAAGTGAATGAATAAGGTGGAGAGTTTGTATCAGATAGGGAAGGAAATATTCTTTGCCTCAGGATTGCAACGATATTTGCCGGGGTCACTACCTTTGAAGGACGAACATGCACCGGCATGGATATAAGCAGGAACTGCTACGTTATCACTGGAAACCCACAAAGTGCGACGGGTAGTGATTGAAGAGGCAATGCGGAACATATTAGAGAATGATGAGAATGAGAACGATTGAGTAGAAACGGGCATAGATTGATGCCCACTCTTTTTTGGTTTTAATCATGCAAGACGCATACCGTCAAAGAAAGGAATTGGTGAACCTTGATAGTTAACGAACCACTGAAAGTTTTTTTGAAAAACATACTCACCGTCCATTCCGAAGGCAGAAAGTAAAGCATTCAAACGTGACTTTGTGGTCTTTGATTGATAACCACCGTCGAACAATTGCATCCAATCTTCACCGATTGTGGCAATTTTGTTGCCGTGGAGGTATACGTCAGACGTGCCCTCCCAACCGGGGATAACAGTCGTATTGGCAGATGCCCAACGTTCGTCATTCTGAACTGCTGCGATCATCTGGGTTTCGATTTTGCGCATGAGAGGCAGGTAGAAAGGTCTGAGAGGTGTGGTGAGGTGCTGTCCCCTCCACTTCTATACAATACACGATTTTCAGGTCTGTGCCGGAACCTTGTGACACTTTGTCCGACTGTCTACTCGCATCTGACCTGAGTATCATTTAGTGGGGAGATTGCCTCCCCTAAGTATCAATTAACGACTGTGAGTTCTATATTCTTTGCCATCCAAATCTGTTCGATGATATCATCAAGAGTGGCAATCTGTTCATCGAAAGTATTATCTTTCGTAATAGAACTACACCTGATAAGTTCACCTCTACGGTCTACAAGTGCCATTCTTAAGTTAGTGCCAGAAATGTTCATTGAGTGTTAGTTAGTGAGTGAATGAGTAAGTGTTACTTACATAACCTGCTCTAGAGCAACTTTACCATAAACTTCATAGAAACAATCCCATGCCCATTTATCATTTACGAAAGAATTGCAACCTTCTACCTGATCAACAATCCAATCATATGCCATATCTAAATCAGCATCCATTTCACCCACAAAATTATACAAACCTTCCATTGCTGATTTGAAATTAGGGTCTTCCATTAGTGATAATGCTGTCTTACCAGTCTCATTATCACGAATAATCATTTGACCTTCGATGTTGTATGCTTTGGAGAATTGTGACATTTGAGAGGTGAATTTCTGATGACTTAACTAGAATACACGATTTTGAGGTCTGTGCCGGAACCTTGTGACACTTTGTCCGACTGTCTACTCGCGGCTGACCTGAGTATCATTTAGTGATACCACAGTTAGTGTTAGTTAGTGAGTTGAGTAAGTGTTACTCAGGTCTAAGTTTCACAGTATAAATCTCAAAGTTTGGATGCAATTCTTTGCATCTTGCATATGCTTCGGCAGCAGTTTCTATCATGTAAGAAAGCACATCGTGCATCTGTTTTTTAGTGTCGTAACCGTAGCAATTCCAGACAGGCATGTGATTTAGTGAATGAATGAGTAAGTGTTACTTAGTAATCAGTATGGCATCAACCAAAGGGAATCTCTTTAATCTCCCATTCTTTAATATTTGATTCTACAAGATCCTGAACTGTATTTTTTCCCCAACCCAACCTCTCACATTTTTCTTCTGCCCATGCAGTCAATCGTAATAACTCGGAAACATCAGTCTTCTTAATGTACTCTTCAGCATCTTCTCTGGTATGAAATACTTTAGAGAATTTATCACCAATAACATTATCACATCCTTCGTTGAAAGGATACTCAACGTGAAATACTAGAAAAACTGAAGTCATGATAGAAAGAAAAGAATGAATGAGTAAGTATTACTTAGTGTGAGTAAGTTCCCATATGATCACCTAATTCAATAACAGTATGTCCGAGGTAATCTTCAACCCAGACAATGGAATTAAACTCTTCGAACATTGAATAGGCAACATCGATAGCATGATCCTGAGAAGCACAATTCTCAGTTTCGTTGAACTCAGGGCAGTGAACTGTGTAAACCAAAATCGAACTCATTTCTTTGACCCTTCTACAATACACGATTTTGAGGTCTGTGCCGGAACCTTGTGACACTTTGTCCGACTGTCTACTCGCATCTGACCTGAGTATCATTTAGTGGGGAAATTACGGCAGACAGCATCACATAGCATCTCCTGCAACATATCACTAGACTCCTCACATATGTGTCCTGAATCACTACAATCAGAAACAATAGAGATAATATCTTCCATCAATTTTTCCCGTGCTGATAACATCTCAAGTGTGTCGTTGTTAATCATTTTTGGGGTGAATTTCTGATGACTTAACTAGAATACACGATTTTGAGGTCTGTGCCGGAACCTTGTGACACTTTGTCCGACTGTCTACTCGCGGCTGACCGGTTTGTGTTACTTAGTGTGAGGTGAGTTAATAACTGTAACCCAGTTAGTTGGGGGTGATAGTTTGTTCGATACTTTCACCCACCGACCTTTAAAACGAACGAGAGTAAATTTCATCAGTAATCTATCTTACCGTTGAGATATCCTTCCACATCAAACTTCTTATCATCTTCATACTCTTCTTTGTATTCAATCACATCATAAATCTCACCGGGCATGTCATTAATCTCAGAGAAAATGTCAGTGTCGAAAGTGTCGTAATCCATTTTAAAAAGTGTTAGTGAGTGTGAGTTGATTAAGTGTTACTGTATAACTTTCTCAACGATTTTCACATTTTCAATTTCGTATTCAGACGTAATTTTTTCTTCCTTATAACGTTCAGCATCAGAATAATCAGAAAAAACTTTACATCCCTCAGCATCTTCAAAATCATATCTGTCACCAATGATCACGGTGTATACGACGTAAACTTTCATTTTTGTTCCTGATTAGAATGAGTGAGTTGAGTAAGTGTTACTTATGAATTCATATCAGTCCAAGTTTCTTCACCATAGCAATCGATAATCTCTTCTTTTAAATCTTCCATATCATAATCTTTGATATTCTGCTCAATACTTTCAACAGCAAGAGTAATCAAAGTGTTCATATCCATTCCCTCCACAATCATCTCCGCATAAGCATTTTTGAGTGTATCGAGTTTGTTAGTAGTGATCATTTGAAAAAAAAGTGTTAGTTAGTGAGTGTGAGTTGAGTAAGTGTTACTTAATCTATAAGTTCTTTCATCATGTTATTAACCTCGATTCCGTCTATCTTTACATCATCCCACTTACATCCGTCCGGTGTTTCTTTACTACCAGCATCGTGGATGATACTTACCATGTGTCCGTAAGTTCCACCATCCCTTGCAATGTCACATGCTAGTTCATACAAACCACAATCATTTCCGATCCAGAGAGCAACATTCCAGGTTTCCCAATTTGCCCAACCGTTGTAACCTTCCATTTGGTGAATTCCTGATGACTTAACTACAATACACGATTTTGAGGTCTGTGCCGAAACCTTGTGATAGTTCCTTGACTGTCACACAGTACGAATCGTGATGCCCATCATTAACTCGTGAGCAACATCGATAGAATCATCTTCCTTTACAATTGGAAGATTAGTATCAACAAACTCCGAAGCAAGATCCATCATTAACTCGTGCATTCTCTCATCTGCTGCAGCAAACTCAGCAAACTCTTCTACGAAACCTGATGCTAACCTACGAATTGCTTCGTCATGGACATTGAGCATACTCATTTGGTGAATTTCTGATGACTTAACTAGAATACACGATTTTGGACCCTGTGCCGTGACCTTGTGACACTTTACCGATTGGGAGGCAGCTGACCTGGGCATCATTTAGTGATACCACAGTTAGTGTTACTTAGTAGGGAAATTTTTACAGACAGCATCACATAGTCGCGTTGTCAATTCATCACTCAATCGATCACTTATAATGCCACTAAGTTCACCATCAACAATTGCGATGATATCTTCCATTAACTGTTCTCTGCTCATTAACATCTCAAGTGTGTCGTTGTTAATCATTTTTGAGGTGAATTCCTGATGACTTAACTACAATACACGATTTTGAGGTCAGTGACCATCTAGTGTGCCAGTTCCTCTACTGTCACATCCATTAGAATTCTAATGGGTCTTATAAGGTTCTTCGGTGCCAGTAGAGGAACTGGCACACTAATACACGTCTACAGTCTCTCTGATGCTAATATCAACATTCTCGTCACCTTCTAGTCCTAAGATATCATTCCAATTGATATCTTCTAGATTTAAATCATCATAACACTCGATGTCTAATGTAACACTTATGATGCGTTTGTGTGCGTACATGTGTATCTCGTGTGATGTGTGTTATAATGTGTTATGTGTACACATATCTCGTAGTGTATATGTGTATCTCGTATGTTATGCGTAATGTTTATACGCAAGCTCTACGTAATCACATGTATCTCGTGCGTACTCATCATCTATCTCGTATGTATCCTGGGTGTTATGTGTATCTCGTAGTGTATATGTGTTATGTGTATCTCGTACATAATGCTCATACATCTCGTCCTTATAGTACGTATAAGACTCGTTGTTATAATGATACTGTAACTCGTGGTCTTCGTAATACATGGGGTCTCGTAGAGATTTGTATGTTACTTGTATATTATACAGACATCTCGCACGTATGTCAAGTGTGATCTCGTGCGGCATTCATAAGCATTATTTATCAATCTCGACGAGAAAAATGTGTGGGTCTCAGAGTTTTTATGCGGGGTGGTTGACAAAATGCTCCGAGTGTGATAGCCTGTCGGTAAAGGTCACAAGACCTGAGAGGTTTATCAGAAGGTTTATAAGGGGTTTATAAGAGTATTAGAGAAGGTTTATAAGAGTATTAAAGTATAATAACTAAGGGGTTTTCCACACATAAAAGGCACTTATCCACAGAAATAACCCACTTATCCACAGACTTGTTAGAAAACAGTTTTATATTTATAATACCATTTAAAACCTATTTTTTAACCTATAATGTAACAATCGATACACTTTACCCATTACTTACTCTTTACCTCTCCAAATAGTTTGTTCATATAATTAAGCACTTGTTCATCTACATTCTCAGTGATAGTTGCTTCTACTACATCATCAATAGAATCACCTGTCCATACACTCTTAGTCGCATCAGCAGTAATCAGAAATGCCTTAAGTTTAATCTTAGTCTTATCTTCTTTCTTCTTTCTTTTGATGGCAATTAATCCATTAATATGATTAGTAATCTTTGTATTTTTAATCTCTCCATTAATCTTATACTTTACCTTTGACATACAGGTTAATTCTTTTATGTCATCACTATTCCAGATAAGACAATGATCAAATATATCATCAGGAAGATTTTCATTTACAGACATAGGCATGGCACTGGATCTGGAATCATACAAGAGATCGGATCCACGAATTCCAAAAAGAGCACGAATGATATCTTCATCATCAGATGTTTTTGCAAGATGTCTCATTAACCAACTATCATATGAGTATACTTGATATGTCCTACAATTTTTATAATACTTCTTTTTCCATTCTTTACGGGCAACCCTATTATACTCTTGCATAACTGATTCATCTGAATAGCAATCAATGATATGTAAAATTAATTCTTTTTCTGTTTTGAAGTTGGAGAATAGTTTTTTGAACATGATGTTTTGTGAATTCAGTGAGTATGAATGGTTAGAGTTTTGCCATCTGATGACAAACCTATGGAACAATGAGTGAGTTCCGGTCTGATCTCTCTAGTACTAGCAGTACCACCATTGCAATAATAGGGCGAATGATCAACAACTAACACTTCAACACTTGATAGTATTGTTGCATAGATTTCATTTGAATCAATTGTGTACTTCATTTTATGAATTGGCAAGCATATGATATTGCAGAATGGTAAGAAATGTTATAAGAGGAAGAAACATAATAATTCCTTGTAAGACCTGATTTTTAATCATTTCCATTACAAAAAAAATCCATCCAACAACAAGACCGGTAAAAAACAGGACAACTGCCACCTGACCAATTGCCTGTAGAAGAATTCCAAAATCCATAATTGAGGTTGTGTTGTTGTTGTTGTTGTTGTAATGAGTATAAGTCATCTAGGTGCCCTGTGGGGGTTAGGTGGACATTTTATAAAGTGTTTTTTCTCAAGAATAGTTCTCTATTCAGTTGTTTGAACTCCTCACTTCTTTTTATGTAATCATCTTCAAAGAAGACAATCTCAACCTCTTTTGATACTCCACTTCTAACAAGAGTGACTTTAATCGATGGAACAGTTGTATATTTGTAACTTTTCTCACTTTTCTCAACTGCTATGACATCATCAAGGCAGAATGTAACATCATTTGAATAATCAGTGAAGAATGTTTTCATGAGTTCCTTTGGTTGTAATGAGTATAAGGCATCTAGGTGCCCTGTGGGGGTTAGGTGTGACAGTTCTTATTCTGTCTCATAAACACTCTTTCGACTCTTCACATAACTAAGATCCTTCCATTGATGCGGATAACACAATAACAAAGTATGAATGAACTTATGTTTCTCCTCACGGGTATACTCACAATTGGGTTTAGGTTTCACTCCTGTCTCAATCGTAATATACAAACTATCAACAAAATAGACCCATCCTTCATGTATCACACCATGATGATTCCATCTTACATAATCATTAACCTTTGGTTGATAACTCATGAGTACAATACTGCCTCTAATGGATTATAATTCTTTTGCATTGAACTATAAGGTGTCGTATTCTTAATTGATACTTCCTTACCTACCTTCTTTGAATTGATTGGAGCATAATACTTTCCCTTCTTTGTCGAATAAAACCCCCATATTGATTTGGGAGGTGTATCTCTATAAGAGAACTCTGCATGATTGATTATCCATACTGCATCATACCTTGCATTAAATGATTCAAATGAATAAGAATAACCTTCGGGTGGTAGATGTGGGAAGTCAATCATGATACTCTTACAACCTTTAATCGTTTTGGACTTGTACCTTCATTTAATTGTGCTTCATAATACTTCTTACATTCTTCCTTTGTTAATGGTCCCGTGATATCAGTCCATCCTGATGTTTCTTCTTCTTGGAGTTTATATAATTCTTCCATAGAGATTAAGTGCAGAATACCTCTATTATACCACTTTCATAATCATCCGCCAACTCTAACTTAGTCGCAGTTACAATCTTCTCCATAATTAAATGACCATAGTTTTTATTATAGTATTGTAATGATTCCTCAGATAACAATTCAAGGGCTTCTACATCATTCTCTGCAATTAATGCAACTAACCCTCCATATTCTGATGCCGGAAATGGCACCCAGTAATCAACAAGATACATATACTTTTTCACAAGAACTCCGCAGTAAAGTAATCAACAGTCAGTTCCATCTTGGCAGCAGTGTTTTCAATAAATTCATCCAATACCTCAGGGGCATCCTCCTTGACTACTGTATACCATGAATACCATAACTCTGGATTGGTCTGTGGTGTGACTTTAGAAAGATTGGTCAACATAAGATTCGTAATTGAGTTCGACGTTTGTTGTGTCTAATGTGGCATAATAATCATACAACCGATCATACAATGTGTCAATACTACCTGATGATCGATTGATCTGTATCTCATCTATACTCTCCACTAATTCAAGTGCCTTGAGTATAATATCTAATTCATGTACATTCAGTTCAATGTTAACCTCAGTCTTTTTCATTCTTTTAAAAAAATAATCTTACTAAGTTGATAATTGTTATAATTGTCAATGCACTAGTTTGAATCCATATCGTTCTGTTTTGTATTGCTATTGTGTTTTCTTGTATTTGGATTCGTTCATCTTTTAGTTCCGACATCACTTTACGAAACTCTGCATTTTTGTTTGCTTTGTCAATTTCATTCATTAACTTACAATACTCCAATTGCTTGTGTTTTGAAATAAAGACCCGCTAATTGCATCATATCAATTAACTTTGATTGTATCTCCTCTAATTGTTCTGCATCTACATCATCATCCCAAAAATCTATAATCTCAAACTCATCAAAGTTTAAGTTGAGATGATTAAATGGAACACGGAATAATTCACCCTCACTACAAACCGTATACATGCAATTGTGCTCCTCAACTGTTAGAAATACACCAGAAAAAGTTAAATCAGTCATCAGAAATCAAGAGAAAGTTGTTCAAATTCAAGATGGTCACAGCACGTATCATCATCGTGCAAATCAATCATGTCCGTGTCTGTGTGCTTAAAGAGTTTATCAAACAGATCATTCACGAACTCTTGATTCGATTGTTGTTGATTCATAGTTCTGAAACAGTTTGGAATCACGATGGGACAAAAATACCAAATAAACACTGAGGGCAAATGTAATACAAATGCCACTCAATACATACTGAATTACTTTCATCAACCTACTGCCATAGGAGCATACTCTGCTCTGGATTCGGGTTGAGCAAGTCGTGCTTTGAGTGCGGGTGACATCTTCATGGGATCGGTTGCGTATGTGCTTATTATAGGACAGAGTGGGGTCAGCAGTGCCCCCTGCTGTGCCAGTTCCTCAGTTGTCATGCCACTCTTGACATACCAGCAAACATACCAGCAATGAAAGCATCCTTAAGTGCGTCTCTGATTGACTCCACATAAACCTCATGAAAGTCCAGACTATCAGAGTTTCTGACTTCTAATGTTTCGACACTTGGAAAGTGTTTCTGAGCAATACTAATCAAAAGATCATCAACAACTTTTTTGATTTCAGTGTCAGTGGTCATGGTGGTTTATCTTGTATGTGAATAGTATAGGGCAGAGTGGGGGCAGAGTCAGGGGCAGAGTGGACGGTCTAGTAAGTGGTTTGAGTTTGTACTATAACATCTTTAACCGTAGTAGCAGTACCGTAGTAGCGGTGCAGGTTTACATAAGTACCAACCAAAGTAAAAACCGTCGCAACAACTTGAATGAAAAGCAATGTTTTTGTTGGGAAATTAGTCATGTGGTTGTTTGTTTACTCCGTTATTATAGGACAGAGTGAGGGCAGAGTGAGGGCAGAGTGGACACTGCCCCAAGTGGTTCATCCAACTGCCATAGGAGCATACTCTGAACGTGGCATTTGATCCAGATTAAAGTCAGTTACCACCGCACCATTCGCAATACGTTCTGACCATTCATGACGTGCTGTGAGTGCCGTCACCGTTGAATAAGACTTGAGACCATTCTTATTAAATGTAACACGTTTCTGAAAACGTTTGACAACGACTTTCATACCTTTAACATCATCTGCCTCGGCAATGAATGCCTCAGGAAAGAAATCGACTGTGGTGACGAGTGTGGTGAGTTGCATGTGAGTGGTGTTCCCTTGATTACCTCTATATTATAAGGCATACAGAGCACTCTCCAAGGGGTTCTGTGCCAGTTTCTCAACTGTCATACGTCCTCTTGCTATTTCTGTATAGTGTTCACTAAGATCCATACCAACAAAGTTTCTATATTGTCTTATGGCAGCGACTCCAGTGGTGCCACTACCACAAAATGGGTCAAGGACAATAGAATTGGCAGGAGAATAGATCTTAATAAGATATTCCATTAATGATACTGGTTTGACTGTAGGATGATCATTATTTTCTCCCTTTTCTTTCTTTGTTGCTCTTGGTGCATAAAAATATTTTTGCTCAGAAGGTTGTACTTCACCAATAATATTCATTGGATATCTTCCGGCAACATTAGCACCAGTAGTTTCTTTTGGTATTGGTTCATTTGTAGATAGATCGATCCAATACTCTTCTTTGGTTTTAATATCACATGCTTTGTTCTGAATACCACCAAATACTCTACGTTTCTCACCACCCTTAATCCAACCTGTCGGTGGTTTGCCATCCCACGGAACACGGGTATTCTCAATATCAATCAGACCACATCCCCATTTTTCATGATTCTCTTTGAGAGAACCTTCATAAGGTTTCTGTCCTACTACAATCGGTTCGTGTGCTGGTTTCAATCTATTATATTTTGCCATCTTGGTTGTGGTCATCCACATAATCTGGTCCTTAATAACAAAACCAGCATCCTCTACATTACATGCCAGACGATGATACAATTCTGGAGAACAAAATGCAAGACAAAAAGCACCTGGTCGCAAAGTCCTATAGACCTCACGCCAGATGTCTACATCGGGAACAGAATGATCCCAGTGATCCATACCCATACCATATGGGGGATCAGTGATACATGAATGGAAATAGTTCTCCCCATAAGTGGAGAGAACTTCTTTACAATTACCTTTATATATTGAAAACTTCATCAATTACTTGATAATCATTTACCTCTACTATTTTAACATACTTGTCAACCGTTCCAATAGAACTACCTTTTTTATAGAGTCTTTCTTTTTTTCCAGTTTGTTCAAGATATGCTTGATTTAACCAATAAAGGAAACCATCAGTCAATACAGGAATAGTATCATAGTTTGCCGCAAATGATGCATCTTTATGCTTTACCCAATTAAGTAATTCAGTAACACCATCTTCTCTATTCTCAGCATCAGGTAAATTAAATTTGTTAGTATATACTCTCTGGACAATGGATCTAGCAATGTCATTATCATGCTTTTTCAAAAATAGAAGTGAAGCAGTTTTTAATGGATGTGGAAACTTATCAATTTTTTTAGTTTCCCATGCAAATGAATCTAAGAATAATATTTCTTTCTTAAATTCACCATAAATGACAATTAAACCATTACCATCATATCCACCAGTTTTAGGGAATTGCTTCTCATTATAATAATGTGCTGCCCATGTTAAACCAGTAACTTGATAAAGGTTGGTATTTTTAAGAGACATGTTAAGATACCTACATGCACCATAAGCAAGGTCAGAGGATTTTTCAGCACTTGCACTATTATCAAATGTATAATATAAGTCTCTTACTCCTTCAATACTATCAACTTTATAATGTTGAGAAATTAAATTTTCAGGTACAAAATCAGATAAACCCTGCTTCCAGAATTCTCTTCTTGTGTGAGCATCTATTAAAAATACTTGCCCTTTATACCATTGCTTACCGGTAACAGGATCCCATGCATCGCAGGTTAATTCTGCAGTAGCGATCATAGTATGTTGAGGAAGAAGTTTACTGAGTTTATCAAAAACTTTCTTTTCACCTGCTCTTTTCTTGTGATTACGTTGTACTGGTGATTGTTCCAGTAGTAAAAAACCATCGTAATCGTATGGTCTTATGCCAAGTACATTGGCAAAGTTCTTTTTATTAGACATAATGTGGCTCAAATGTATATAAGAGAAATAAAAACTACTCGATGGATACTTCCGTTCCATAACTTTTCATTTTCAATGTTTATTATAAAAGAAGAGGGAAGATAAGTCAATCCCTCTTCATAATTTGTTACCAGGTGTGATTCAGGACATTAGATTCGCACTGTTGACGTTCAAAGTGCTTGAAGTAGTCTTTCTTACCAGCACCGTTCTGAACATACATATTGCGGATGTAAAAATCAAAACCACGGGAATCTTCATGCCATTCTTCATCCATTTGATGAAGTTTCAGAACTGCATTCAATTCTTCAGTTAGATTATTGAATTGTTGACGTTTCTTGGTAGAAACAACATCATCGGCAAAAAAGATTGTTGTTTGATTGTAACGATTACTGCTGAAGATGTAAACAACACCTTCTTTCGGCAATCCACCATTGTAAGTAGGATAAGTTTGCTTACTTGACTTACATTCAATGTCAACGGTTTTACCATCTTCAAGGAACACTCGGAAGTCTGGTGAGTTGTGGGTTCCGTTAGGTTGAGCAATATATCGGAATCCGTGCTTAATCAACAGATCCTCTACCTGCTGTTCATGAAATGGATTGTCTTGAGAATTGGACTTGTAAGGGAGGAGCAGAACCTCTTGCCAGAATTTTTTCATGTTGAACTCGGACTTGATTGCCCGTTGTTTGTTTACCTTGTTATTATAACCCCATATTGCCTGGAGGTCAAGGGGTTTTGGAAGAATTGAACCGGTTTGCCGACTGGCACACTCTATTCCTCATTTATCCACAAATCATATAACCTTTCTTCTTCCTCACGGGATTCAATTTCATGTGGTTGATCCTCATAATCGTAATTACTCACTGGTTCGAGTGAATAACACAATTTTCCATATCGGGATCGCAGGTCACCACGTATCCACTGTGCCATATGAGTCAGTTCATGAAAAAGAGTTTTTATATAAGTTTCCTTATCCATATGTGCCTGAAGTTCAATCAGGAAGTGTCGTGGTCGATAATATCCATCAATCACATCACAATAACCAACAACACCATCACGTTTCAGTCCTTTATGAATAATGTCCACATCAATTTTATGTCGTGGAAAATATTCATTCAAAAACCAAGAGGTAACATCCTCACAGATGATCTTAGAATAACCGTATCCAAAATGGTAGATGCTAGACATGTTCCCCAATGTAAAAACCAGATAAATGATGAGATGAATAAAAGTTTTTCTTTAGATGTCATGCCGGTGTTACACTCCATTCATCCGTTGGAACCATTGTGTCAATGACATGCTTGACATTTTCAATTCCATAAACTACAACCTCCTGAGTTGAAGTGTAACCATTTTTCTTCTCACGTTTCCATGAGACAATCCATCGATCACATGATACTTTCATTGTTCAAATACTTTGGGTTTTGGTTGATTGAGACCAATTTTCTATCTTAGATTTTCTTTCTTTATAAACCTGACGATCATAATATAATTTCAATTGTCTTATATTCATTGGCGACAGTCCTTCAAAATACCAAAGACTTTGGTCATATTTAATATACATATGACCTCTAGACTCAAGAAAGATTTTTATACGACGTATTTTTTGTTCCCAATGAATCGTTTTTTGTTGATTGCGATGAGGTTGTTTTGCCCCTTTTACAATGTTAGTTTTGTAATCTTTGGGATCAATTAAATAATTTTCCACAATTCAGATTGTTGAAGTAATCGACGATTCAACCATGATTCTCCATAAAATCGTCAAGAGTATAAATTTCGTCAGTTGATGTTTCTTCAATCAATTGTTCGATTGTAAGTTCTTCCATCTCCTTACGATATTCTTCTGGTGTTGGATCTTCTGGGTCATAATCATCATGGCAGAGATAGTCCCACTCATGCACCAAAGCATCGATCAATTGTTCTTTAGTGTAATCCATAATCAAGCACCCTGATAGTATGCGTTGCGGTAGAGATATCCACCTGCCCAATCACAGTTCTCCAGAACAAACTCACGTTCTTGGATGATTAACAGATTGAAACGAACACCTTTTGCTGGTGCTTTGATTGATGCTGCCTTGTATACTTCACCTGTTTTCTTATCAATGAAGGCATGAACTGATTCAGTTTGACCATCTACACACTGCATCACTTTGTGATACTTACGACCAGAGATTAGTGCATAAGAATAGTTGCGACCATTTGGATGTGAACGTTGATGACTTTGCTGAAGAGCATCACAAAGCATCAGACCATACTTAGTGACATTGAGTTGGATGGTGTTCTGAGCATCTTTCTGAGCAACGTAGTCGGTGAAGGTGGCAGTCATGGGTGGTCTCCCTTGTATGAATGTATTATAGAGCATCCTGAGAGGGTTTCAGGATGCATTGGGACACTTAGGCAAGTGGTCTATATTCCAAATTTTATAGTAATATTCTTTTTTACGACATTCGATCATAGAGTTAATAGTCAACCCAGAAAAAGAATGAAGATTTTTTTTCTGAAGTTTTAGTTCATTCATTTTCCACCAATTATCAAATCTCCGAACTTTTTCTCTTATATCTGTGTTATGGTATTTTGTTGCAAAATTACAATCATTCCTATAATAACTCATTTGACTGGACCAGCAGGGATTTCCACAGGTTCTGGTGCTACCATATCATCGAAATAGTTCATATCATAAGCAAACCAGTTACCATTACGGAAGATATAGGAGTATTCTTCACCATCAGAGAAGAACTCTTCCATGTCTTTATCAAGACGTGGTGCATTATCTTCAAGAGATTCACCACGCATAGTGTAATACAAAGCACCAGACTCAGGCAGAGTTTCATTACCCCAACCGGCATTAGTCCAGGTGCAGGACATATTACCACCGTCAATCAGTTCCTTCACTTTCTCAACGGTATCATAGTTGTCACGCAGAACTTTACCATTGAACGCAGGATAACCATCATAATGGCAGTAGACAGAAACGATGCTCTCATCTTGAAGTTGGATGCCGATACGTGATCTGGTGCCCATGGTGTGTGTGTCTCGATTACCTTGTTATTATAAGGCATAAAAAAGACCCTGTAAGGGTCAGTGTGACACCTCTTAAACTGTCTCAATCAGTCTTCATAAACTTTACATTCGGGTTCTGATGGGTTAGCATCACAATACAGTTCTAATGGTGTCGGATCATGATGATCACCTGCTTCAATCTCTTCCTTATGATGTTCAGCATAATCTTCTAGTTCATGTAGCTCACCTTCAATATGTCTCCTTTGTTGTGGAGAGATTGTTGGGTTTTCAAGGATTTCTTTGTCCTTTGCGATGTGAGTTTCGATATTTTCCATTGTGTTATTGTTCTTATACTTTTATTTATTTTGACTTTTTGCCTTTTCTACCAAATAATCAGCAAGAGCTTCCATTCTTTCAGGATGAATTGAACGAATACCTGCCTCTTTTAGGGCAATTTTCATACTTTTTTCTTCATTTTCAGTCAATTTCTTGCCATTTTTTGGTAAAGTCATAGATTTCTTATCCTGTGTTGATATTCTAACATTAGAATCCAATAATATCTAGGAATTTAAGATTTTATCCATATTTATTCATCGGTATTGAACCAAGAATCAAATATACCACTATCTCCAGGTTTACGATTTTCAAGTTTATCAAGAATTTCATCAGTATGGATGACTGATTCTATTTTACCAATCATATCTGCAATAGTGCTACAAACCATTGGCCTTTCTTGTCTTGCGGCAAAAGCAAGTGCATTGCGAAGTGATAGTTCTGCTTCTTTAAGTGATTCTTCGACTGATTGTGAAAGTGCCATAATTATTTTTTCGGTGTTAGAGGTTCAATTTTTTCCATTTCATTCCATATTTCCTCAAAATCTTTAAAATTCCATTCATCATAAGAGTTCCAAAAATCTTCCCAGTCTTTTTGGGAATTGGTGACATCTTCATTCATGAGAGTTAAGTTCATCTTTAATTGCCTGTTCCATGAAAGATTGGATTTCCTTACTGGTCATTGTATTTAACCAACTCCAGTTAGGATCTTCTTTATCCCATTCAAGATCAAATGAACCATCTTCATTCTGATGAACTTTAAGAGAATCAGTCATCTTTCTGTTTCCTACGAACTTTTTTCATTTCTTTCATCTCAGATTTAATCATTTGATATGCATCTTCTGATGAAAGTTTATTTGCCATTTCCATAGCAGTAATGATTTCTACTCTCGTTCCAAAATGTTGTAGTGCCTTTTCAAAATCATCTAATTCTTCGTACATAATTACAAATCCTTGTAGGATCCTCCACCAGAAACAACTATGGTATGATCATCTAAAGTCCCATCCTGCTCACATTTGAGATGAAATCTTGTCATGATGATTACATTATCTCTAACAGCACCAGTGAGCATTTTGCGTCCTTGTTTAGTCATCGAAGAAAACAAACCATAACGAGTTTCCCAAACATAGAAACACTCGTCAATAAGTTCGGCACCTTCTGGTATAATGACTTCTGGTTTTGTATCAGTTTGAATCATTGTTTTCTTCCGGTGGTTTTTTATTGAATCCAAAAGGTCCTACTTTAGTTTCAGACCTTTTCTTCATAACAACACCAGCAAGAGACTCCATAATTTTAAGGATGTCTTCTGCCTTAGCACCTTCACCAAGTTCTTTGGCAACATAAAAATACTTATCAAAGAACTCTTGACTGTGCTCTTTATAGTCTTCGACTGTGATTGGTTG
>Ga0233415_10000066_pt1 | contig 47709 bp, 54 predicted proteins | sample Na_anoxic_12_MG_FD_188631 | JGI IMG/M metagenome (GOLD analysis project Ga0233415, IMG submission 188631) | Seawater microbial communities from Saanich Inlet, British Columbia, Canada - Na_anoxic_12_MG | ecosystem: Environmental > Aquatic > Marine > Inlet | place: Canada: British Columbia...
GCTAAAGTGCTTTCGGGTCCAATGTTAGCCGGAGCGGTGGCGCTCGCAGTCGCCGGGGCGGTCGGTCTTGCGATGGAAGGTGCAGAAGAAAAGGCACGCGAGGTTCGAGAGGCACAGCGAAAGGAGTCCGCGCAAGACTTAAAAGACTTCCTCGCGTCGGAAGGTATAAGAGGGGACGCCATCGAGAAGCGTCTCAAAGGCGAGGCGCGACTCGTTGCAGCGGAGCAGCTAAGGGTCAAAGCCGCACGCGAAGCCAACAAAGGAAACCAGGAGTTAGCGGACGGGCTCATTGACCTTACTCAAAAGATTGATGATAACAAGACCGGCGCGCTCGCACTCAATGACCTACTTTTGGCAAGCCCAGAAGCGGCGAAAGCCTTGATCAAAACTTTAAACACACAGTCGCTATCATACGCCGACCTGGTGAAAAGTCAGGACGACGCAGTGTCTTCGGCGAAGGGGCTAGAGGAGCAAAACGCTGCCCTTACTTTAGGGCAAAGCAAACTAGAGGAGGCCAGAAGGGTCGCGAATGCAGAGTTAGAGGAAAATCAAAGCATCCTCGCAGAGTTTCAAAACAGCGCCGAAGCCGCACAAGAAAAAGCCGAAAAGCTGCAAAAGCACTTCGACGCGTTCTCGGCTAGCCCTCAGGCGATACAAGGCGCACCGGAGGCATACGATTTATTAAAGCAGCGACTCGAAGAGGCAAACGAGCAAGTCGAAGAAAACAACGCGGGCATGACCATCTTCAGTGAAAAAGTGCGGGACAACATTCAAACCATTGATGAGTCCGGCGATGCCATTGAGCAGAGCAAAGAATCGTACAGGGTCAACGCGGAGCAAATCGCAGTCGCGACGAAGCACTACGAAGAAAACAAAGCGGCTATCGACAAGACGGTCACAGCATTAGACCGCGAAATAGCTAAACTCAAAGACACCGCGAAAGCTCGCAAAGAAGAGGCGGCAGGCAATCGCGAGTTTATCGCAGCGATTGAGAGGGCGCTCGGTATTGAAATCAAGCAAGCGCAAGCGCGAAGCAAAGCGAAGGAAGCCCAGAAGAAAGCAGCCGAGGACTTTTATAAGCGGTCGACTAAGGCGCTACAGCAGGCAGAACGCACGGCGGAAAAGCTCAACATTGGCAGACTAAAGCGAGAAGAGAAATCAATCGAAGCCTTGAGCGAAATAGCTATTCAAGAGGTCGAAAACCTTCGCACGATTAGCCTCGCAAGGCTTGAAGCTCGCGACGACCTCAACGAACTGGTTAAGCTTGAAGAGCGGCGCATCATAAACTCCGAGACAGATCTCAAAGTTAGCTCGATGAAGATTGCGAAAGAAATCGACTTAGCCGCAGCGCGACGACGAACAGCCGAAGCGGTAGAGTCCGGCAACATTGCACAGATAAACGCGCAGAAGGTAAGCAGGAAAGCAAAAGACGCGCAGGTAACGCAAGAGCGAGCAAAGACACAGGCAACCATAGACGGCATCGACGCCAGAGAAAGAGCGGCGACCGCAGCCGTAGCGAGAGAGTCAGCGCAGGCGCAGCAAGTCGCCGGCATTGAGGCACCCGCAGAAGATGCCGCAGCCAGAGAAGCAGGCAAGACACGAGCACAAGAAAAGCGCCGATTCGACCTTGAGATGATGCGCGAGGGTAGCGCGGAGCGTTTCGCCTTAGAGTCAGAGCTAAGAATCGAGGAGCAGACCGCACGCATCGAGCAAATGAAACTCGGCGCAGCGGAGGAGGACCGGCTCAAGCAGCAGGTTGCAGATCGCGAGGTCGAGATCGCCGAACAAAGAGCCGCCGAGATTGCCAACATTAACAGCCGGCAGCAGGCAGCAGCAGCCGACGCGATATCCAACACATTCGGCGAGCTTGCACACCTTTCAGAAGCCGCCGGCGCTTCCGATTCTTTTGTAGGTAAAATCGAAGCCGCTCAGATTTTAGCGAAAGGCGTTTATCACGCATTCCAGGGCGCAAGCGACCAAGCAGACGCACTAACCGCATTTTCTACCCCAGGCGCGCAGGCGGTCGGCATTGCAAAACAAGCCGCAGCGATTGCACACTTCGCACAGGCGGCAGCCGCGCCGATGATGGCGGCTAAGGCTTTCGGCGGCGGTGGTGGCGGTGGTGGTGGCGGCGGCAGCATGTCAGGTGGACCGGTATCAGGACCACGACGCACAAGCGAAGGTCCGACCAGAGAGCAACAAGAGCAACGCGCATCGATACAATTCGGCGACATTGTACTTTCCGACGTGCCGGCTTTATTGTCTCGACAGGGTACACGAGCACTAGGTCAACAAATAGCGGGCGACGTAGCACGCGAAATCAACCGCAGCAGGGCGCTTCCTGGCGGGTTTAGGGTTTAACTAATGGCAAACATCATACAGCGACCGAAAGTAGCCATAGCGGGCGAGTTTGACGGCTCTCCGTACGTTGGGGCGGTTTACACTCGTGCCGGTAACGCGGTAACGGTTGCAGCTAACACAAGCAGCGCACCACACTCGGACATTATTGCATTTTTGAATGGCTACGGCTCACGCAGTGGGCGCGATCTTAATTCATTACTCGACACAAGCAAGGGCAGCGCGTCAACGCTTCAGGGCGGCATTGATTCAGACGGCTTTTTTTATATTGAGTCCGACTTGAATTTTCAGCTAGCCGCAAGCGGCACGAACTACGAAGCAAGCCGGGCGATGTTTGGCTTTGATGGTACCGAGACCGTCGTTTATAGTTCGTCTACATCGCTATGGCGGTTAACGGCTTCGACACGATGGCAGCGCGGCGTCTTTCAACTCGATTATGATTCGGTCGGCGGGCTCAAGATAAACTATTCGACCGGCGTGTCTGGCATAATTGTAGACGGCGCAATCACCGACCCCGGCCCGAGTTTTACGGTAACAGGCACAACCATTTCAGGGACTTTCTCGGGCAGCGACTACCTCTACGCATCATCAAACAATACGACGTATTTCTTCGCAACTCCGAGCGCGGGCGCATACTCCGAAGCGGAGCCGGGCGACGTGCTAAGTCTTGCCGGCGGCAATCAAGAGCTAACGGTACTTTCTCAAGCCCACACCTACAGCGCAACGAATGTTGATGTTTTACCGAGCAACGGCAGATATCAAAACCTCGTTACGTGGCTCCGTGTCCGTGGCTCGGCTGGTGATGCTGATGATGTGTATTCCGGCAAGTGTTTAGAGGATGCAGAATACACCGCCGGAAATACTTTCATGACTTGCGTATTAGAGGCAGACGGGCGAGTTTCGTTTAACTACCCGAGCGGCGTGCCTAACTACTCAACATTGACAAGCATGCAGACCATCGGCGAGGCGCTATTTTTGCGCCTTGGATTTGACGGCACCGAGACAGCAGCAACGACCACCACCGATCATCGACAGTTGCGGGGGGCAAATCGTGCGCCGTGCGTACTAGCAACCAATCGCGGATACGTAGAGTTACGGCGCGAGGTTTTAGGGCGTGACGATTACACAATCATGGCAGACGGCTCAGTCGTTAGCGGTGGGCTCACTCCGATTAAAGGGTGGCGGCTGATTGTTCGCGTTTATGGTCCGGCACACGGTTACACGATAGACCTAGAACGACACCTTCGCGAGTGGTGGAAGTATGCGCGGCGCGGGCTTACTATTTACCCGACTTTCGGCGACCAGGCGAGTACGGCAAAGGGCGGTAACGATACGCGGCGACATGTTGACCTGATAGGGCTTTATGGCACGACCTCGCGGCATAACCTATTCCAGACCGTAGAAGCGGACGAGAGCGCGACGCATTTCGGTAAGCGTGTTGGCGGTCGGCTGCTAGTTAAGAGGCACCCACAAGACGCGCAAGCACGACGAGAAGATTACAGTTTTGAGCTAGATATCCACCAGGATATTATGTTGCGACTACTAGACGATACATCGAGGTAATATGAGCCAGTTCGAGAGAGAATGGAACGCAAACAGAGCCGACGCGGGCGCATATGGTGACGACGTGCTCGGCGAGTTGCTTCGGTGTGGCGCGCGAGCTATACAAGCCGCCGCAGGTTTGAAAGTTGACGGCTTGGCCGGACCCGCCACCATCGAAATCATCGAGGGCATTTTAAACAAGACGACAGCGGCACCAGGTAAGCACGACGCAAAGAAGCCGCAGTTCGCGCATCCTATACCAAGACGAGCGGCGGTCGAGTCCTTTTATGGCTCGTTTGATTATAAGGAACATCCCGACACACCGGGCGCGATTATTATCGAGCGCGAGTGGGTACGTCAAAATATCGTAGGGTTAACGCTTCACACCGGGAAAAAGGTTTGGGTTCATCGGCTAGTCGCTCACGAGCTTGGCGAGCTATTCGAGAAGGCTTGCAAGATTACAGGCTACACGCCGAAGAGCGTCGCGTCGTGGGTGCCTCGTCATATGCGTTGGGATAGCAAGCGCAACCTATCTCGGCACTCGTGGGGCATTGCTTTCGATATCGACCCAAGGCTCAACGGCGTAGGTATGAAGGACACACCGCTACACCGGTATCCAGAGTGGGCGCAGGTGTTTCGCGATGCGGGTTGGACTTGCGGCATGGATTGGAAAAACTATCCCGACCCAATGCACTTCGAGCGGGTGGCGCGTTAGCCGTCGCGGTTAGAGTCTTCGATCATTTCGATGGCGCGGGTATTGACTGCCACCATATCGCGCAGGGCTTCGGCACCCTTGCGAAGATTTGATTTTTCTTCGGTGTCGGCGTCGATGTAATCCAGAATGATCTGATTCGACCTCATGATCATCGCGCGAAGCTCCGCGATTTCGTCGAGCTTGTCGCCGGGGATACCGAAAAGGATGTCATCCATATTCATAACTACCTCCTAGAATGGTATCGGGTCAGACCCGCCGCCGTTGTTGCCCCAGGTGCCTTGATTGCCGCCACCGTTGCCATTCCATCCGCCGCCGCTTTGCCGTGGCGCTCGGTCGGGGCTTTGGGCTCGTGGCTGCTGGTTATAGCCTCCGCCGTTCTGACGCTGCCCGCCACCATCGCCACCGAGGAACGTGACCTCTTTCGCAACTACCTCGAAGGCTTTGCGGTCGTTGCCCTCTTTGTCTGTATACTCGCGGGTCTTGATTTTGCCCTCGATGTAAACCTTTCGACCTTTGCTCAGGTACTGCCCGCAAAGCTCCGCAGTTTTACCCCAGGCGGTGACGGTGTGCCATTCCGTAGTTTCGACACGCTGCCCGCTCTTGTCGGTGTAGCTTTCCGACGTGGCGATGCGCATATTCGCGACGGGTTGCCCGCCGTTCGTTTGTCTAATCTCCGGGTCAGCACCCAGGTTGCCCACTAAGATAACTTTATTGACGCTTGACATTACTTTCTCCGTTTTAATTTTAAGAGATTAACGCGAATCTCTCCAAGTCCACAATCACCGCACGCTCGGTGCCCTGATAGCGTGACATCCATGTAATCCGCTCCCGCTCGCTCCATGATACCTATCTTGTGTTTAGCCTCTAAGTGACGACGCCCGCAAGAGTCGCCAGAGATTAAGCACCGCTCGCCCGGCTTGGCTCTTTCGCAATAAAAGAACCGCCGCGCTTGAGCATCATTTTGTGGACGCTTACGTTTAAACAGTCCGACACGCTTTATCAGGTCATCGACAGTATTAGCCATTTCGGAAGCCTTTTACAAGTGGAAACAATTTTATTGTAATAAAACTCTCCGCGGTGTAAGTGTAGGACAATGAAGAACAACGAACCACAAAAAAGCCTTTTCTGTTTTCTACTCAATGAGGACGGCGGCGAGCTTATCGCTAAACTATCACCGGCACCCGTTGCCTCTGTACTACTTGCGCTTACAGGTGTGTGCAATGGTGACATGGTAGTTAAATGTAGTCAAACCACACTGGCGAAAAACTTAGGCATGCACCGCGGGACGTTGCATCGAGCGGTTAAGGCGTTGGAGTCTGCCGGGCTAATTGTAAAGCTCGGGCGGTCAGAGTATCGGGTTTTGAGTGTTAGCGAAATGCGTCAAACGTTGCACCATGCAACATTCAGGGCTCAAACGTTGCACCATGCAACATTCGAAGGGGTAAACGTTGCACCATGCAACATTCAGCCGCAAACGTTGCACCATGCAACATTCGGAAAGCCGGAAAGCGGTGATGACACTTCTTATAATATACTACCTCTACGAGGTAGTAGTAGTGCGCGCATAGGCGCACGTATAGCAACACCACCCACCGAGCAAGAGAAAATCGTGCGACTCGAAAACATTATCGTCGAAAAGTTGGGGCGGCAGGCTTGGGACCGCTCCACAAATTGGGCGGAGCTATACAGTAGAGCAAACCGAGACATCGAGTTAATCGAAGACGCGGTTATCGCCTACCAGGAGAAAGTTATCGAGGCGGGGCAGAATCACAGTTTTACGAGGCTTCTAAACTTCGTTAAGCGAGAGCGCATAAGCAGAGAGAAGCAAGAGCAGAAGGCAAGCCCGACGCGCCCGGCATATCGCCCGGCGGAATTACACGGGCACGCAGCCAAGGCAACACAAGACGAGCTTGAAAGGTTAAGCAGGTTTTTAGATGGATCATAAACTAACGGAGAGCACAGAGAGCGAGCGGTCTTTATTGGGCGCGGCGCTTTTAAGGGATAGCGTTATCGATGACGCTGGCGAGTATTTATTGCCCGCCGATTTTAAAAATCAAAGATACGGCGACTTGTGGGCGCTGATGCTTGCGGTACGCGCAGACGGTAAAAAGGCGAAGCCGGCTTTATTAAAAGCAGAGGGAGCGAACGCCGACACCGTGGCAGAAGTTCAAAACGCGGTAGCGTCTGCACTCGGCTTCGAGGCATACGCCAAGCGCATACGCATATCAGCAGAGCGCCGGCAAATCGTTTCGGCGTGTATGTCAATCGCATCGATGGCAGAAGACACGCCAGAGCATGACGGTTTCCAAACTGACGCGTTTGATTTGCTGATTACCTCGTTCAAGGCGGACCAAGATAAAGTCGAAACCGTAACACTTCGCGAGGGTGCCGAGACCGCACTGCGTAACGCAGTCGAAGCGATGCAGAATGGCGGGCAGGTGTCCGGGCTTGCGTCAGGGTTTGCCGAGCTAGACAAGAAGACCACCGGCTTGCATCCGGGCGACCTTGTGATTTTGGCGGGTCGTCCAGGCATGGGTAAAACGACTTTCGCTCTAAACCTCGCGTACAATGTAAGCGCATCGGGGACGGTTGCTTTCTTCTCGCTTGAGATGCCAGCCGAGCAGTTAGCCGGCAAGATACTTAGCACCGAGGGCAACATCGGAAGCCAAGACCTACAGCGCGGGCAGATAGGCGGCAAGGTTGACAAGCTCGCGCAGGTTGTAACGACGTTTACGAAGCGAGACTTTTTCATCTACGATAAACCAGGCGTCGGTATCGGCTACATTCGAAGCAAGTTGCACCAAGTGAAAGCCAAGACGGGCAAAGGTCCAGCGGTCATCGTTATCGACTACTTGCAGTTGATGCGGGGCGACAAAACAGGCAACCGAGAACAAGAGGTTAGCGGGTTATCTCGTGGGCTCAAGATTCTAGCTCGTGACTTTGAGTGCCCGGTTATCGTACTGGCGCAACTGAACCGAGCAGCCGAGAGCAGAGCAGACCATCGCCCGCTACTGTCAGACCTTCGAGAGTCAGGCGCAATCGAGCAAGATGCCGACATGGTTTGGTTTATGTATCGGGAGGCATATTACAACGACCAAGCAGACGCAGAAGCCGCCGAACTAATCATATCAAAGCAAAGGCGCGGACCATTGGGGACCGTCGATTTGCGATTCTTGGGCAGGTTCTCAAAATTCATGGAAGTAACACCAGGCACAGAGGAGCGATACACATGGAACGCATAACCACACAGCAGATCAAGCAGGCGGTCAAGGATTTGACCAAGCAGTTAAAGAGACCGCCAACATTTAACGAGATACAGGAGTTCTTCGAGTTACGCTCCAAAGCGCACGCTAGGTATTACGTGATGAAGGGTGTCGAAAGCGGGGCGCTAAGTATTGACGACCGGCGCTCGCCGCACTGGATAGAGGTGACGAAATGAGCGGCGCGAGGTCTAGGCGTAAGGGCGCACAAAACGAGCGCAGGCTCGCGAAGATGTTCGCCGAGGTTATGCCAGGCGAGGACGTGCGGCGCGGGTTACAGTATCAAAACCGGTTTGGGCGCGACAAGGTACCCGACGTTGAGTGCCCGGTGTTTTGGGTAGAGGCTAAGGTCGGAAAGAAGCCAAACCCACGGGCGGCGATGGTGCAGGCTCGCGCTGATACGTGCAAGGGCAAGATCCCGATTGCGGTAATACGTGACGACGGCGCACCAGATGACGAGTTCGTGTGCATAGGGCTCGCGGACTTCCTCGACTTCGTTGGCGAGTGGTGGGAACGAGGAGAGCGGTGAACATATACGAAGATCCGCAGCAGTGGAATACGCTGCCGGTTTGGTTCTGGTTTATTGTGTGCGCGTTGAGCATTGGTGCTTGCGCGTGGATTGAGTACAGAGTTAGGAAATAGAGAAAAAGGAGACAAGAGATGAGTTTACAGGGCAAGATAAAAACGATGTGGGCAGACGAGGAAATCGATTACATCGTGGGGCTTTATGAAGAGCACGCAGACTCCCGGCGCAGTAAGGCGGGGTATCTAGGGCAGACATTTTGGGAGGACTTGACGGAGGACCATTTCGCAGCTTGGCAGAAGCGCCGTTCATTTAAGTCAGTACGGCAGAAGGTTCTCTCGACACTAGATGCCAGAAGGCAAGAAGACGGCAAGCCAGCAAGAAGGCGAGCGGCGTCTAACAATACAAGGCTCGACGACTCCGAGGTGCTGCCGACGTTCGACCTGATGATGCTCGCGCATTTCATATACGGCTTCAGCTTTGAGGGCAGAGCAGAGGGGAGAGTCTGTTTTCCAGGCGGTCACGAGGAAATAAGGCAGAGAATGGCACAGTGCGGGCTAACAATGTCGTGCGACGACATCGAGAAGAACCTAACGTCGGGATGGCTAAGGAGCGTGCGAGTCAAAAATCACACGCTCGGCGGGCTTTGGACCGTGAACACCCTTGGGTCTCGCATAACTATCCAGACGGTAGGGTATCGAGGTTTTCACTCTTTCTTGACGATGTGCAAAACCAATCGAGTCATCGAGCGGGCAGAAAGGCAGAGGCTAAAGCTACACAAGAAGCCGAGCGCGCCAAAGCTAAACGCGGGCTCCGTGAGTCGTGGAATGCTACTTTAGTGCGGATTTCAACCGAGTACCTTTTAAGCCAGGCGGACCCCGTGACAATTCAGTCCGGGGTGCTCGCTTTGGGGGTTGTGGGGGTCTTGGTTGTGGGGGTTTGGATTTTGATTTCGGGGGGTGACCGATGATTCTGTTTCTGTGCGCTGTTTCGCTTTGTACGCATATCGCCCAAAGTATACCGGGGCGGTTGTCCTCCCATTTCCGTTAAGCATGATTTACGGACAGAAAGGTTTACACTTGGAGTCAGATGTAGACTTTTTGGCTCATTGGGACACGGGCTGTTAAACTTTCTCACCGATGTTCAAGTCTTGCTCCCCTAAGCGAAATGATTTATTTTCCACCGTGTGCTTTTTTACGCTTGTAAAAGACGCAAGACGTATATATAACTAAGAACAGGTAGAGAGAACAACGCAAACGGAGAAACAAGATGAAGAAAACGCAAATACAAGAGGCAAAGTTTTGGTTCGAGAATGGCGATTTTGCAGGCGTCGCGGTTTTGGGTGAGGGCGAAAATGTTGACGTCTGGTTTTGCTATAGTCGAAGCGATATCTTTCTAGGTACGGCGAATTATCTGACAGGGTGCCGAAACTTAATCATCGGGTACTAACCATTAACCCGCCGCCCTACGGGGCGGCATTTCAACGGAGAGTTTAAGGAATGAATCCACAAGAAAAGATCAAGAGCGATTACGAGGCATATGGATGCACGGGCGAGTATGACAGAGACCGCGCCGGCGGATGGCGGTCGGTCGCGCCGCATTACGAAAGAATATCTTCGAATGGTCTTGCGCTGCTCGACCGGTCTTATCGAAATCAAGTTATGTCGGGAGTATTACCGGTTGACGAGGAAATGTCGAGCCTGGACTCGTTCGGCATGAAGCCTGTCGAGTCTGGTTGGGTAATGCTCGAAGTCGTAGACGACGAGATAGGGTTGTCACGGCTGAATAGTGCTCTAGCCGAGCATCGGCCAATGAGGTCCGAGCGAGAAGCGTACTCGGCTCATTTTTTGACGGTTACTAGGTGTTGGCAGGCTCAGGGCGCACCGTTGGTCAATCTTGGTCCGGTGATGACTGGAGAGCTAAGGGCGCTCGCCAAGTCGTATGAGTATCGAGATGATTTCATTCCGAGCTTGATGGAAAAGCTGCCATTTAAGTTTTTCTATCTAAAGTGCCACATGGAGAAGACTGGCGATCATCTTGGTGATCACATTGAGGGCGCGTACATATGCAATTCGAAGCACAACGGCAGAGATTCTCTTTGCGTATTGATTGACGACGGATTCACCCTTGACCCGTGGCACTGCGTATCAAACAACGACGGATATTCGTTCATGGTCGGGCATAATAACGTCGCGTTTACCGAGCTTTCTAATCTTGTGCCATATGGCAACAGGCGAGCAAAAGCAGGATGGATGCTTACGGTGCTGGATGGGCTTTTGCGCTATCTTGACTCTGTTAACCGAGAAGTTGAAGACCCTACGCCAGTGATAAGAGCGGCACTCAATAGCGGCAAAAAGTCGAAGATTCGCAAAGCGCTTAATCAGATGGTGGGCAAGCGTAAAATCTGGATCGAGCCGACGTTAGAGCGCAAGGCAGTAGAGCAAGGCATCACAGGCGCAAAGCTATCGAGCGGGCACATTAGGCGCGGGCACTTACATACGTATTACACTGGAGCAAAGCTAGACGCTGACGGGCTCAGGATTCCCAAGGAGAAGCGTAAGAAGGTTGTGAAGTTCGTTGCGCCGACGTGGGTAGGGCCGCGCATGATGACCTCCGAGCCGAAGGAATACGGAATAAGGGCGAACCAATGAAGTACGTACAAACAAAAACAATCGGCGGGACGGCGGTGTCATCCATTCTCGGGCTCAACCCGTGGTCGGGACCGTGGGATGCTTGGGACCGTATTGTAAACGGCACCACCATCGAGCCAAACGAGGCGATGGAGCGCGGCACACGGCTAGAGGGACCGATTGCAGAGATAGCGCAAGGCGTGCTCGGCATTGACCTTATAGAGCCAGCAGAGACGACCACAATCATTGACGGTGTGTTTAGTGCATCGGCGGACCGCTTCGGGTACGTAGACGGCAAGCGGCAAGCCATAATCGAAATCAAGACGGCGAGCAGCTACGCAACGATTGACCCAGTTCCAAATCATTATTGGCTACAGGTGCAGCATTACTTATGGGCATTCAATCTTGACCGTGGCGTACTGGTAGCGCTTCAAGCCTTCCCAGAGGTGTTTAGAATGCTCGACACGGCGGACGATGTAGACTTCGCGCTAACACGCAAGGCGGCGAATCTGGTTATCCACGAGATAGAGCGCGACCCGCGATATGGCGAGCACACGATTCCAAAGCTCCGCGACTGGTTCCAGCGTCACATCGTAGGCGGCGAGGTTCCGGACGTAGACGGCTCGAAGGCTTGCCGCGTGGGTTTGTTTGGCTTGCACGAAGAACGGACAGCAGAGAGCGAAGCAGAGCCCGAACTCGACGCATTGCTTACGCTTCGGCAGGCGGTAAAGAATACGGAAGCAAAGCAGAAAGAGCAGCGCGACATAATCGAGAACCAAATACGCGCGAAGATGGCGCACCGGCGCAAGGTGTCAGGCTCTGACTATTCGTGTACGCTATCTCGAAACAACCGGCTAACGTTTAAAGAGGCTACAAATTAACATGGAAGGGACAGCAAAGATGAAAGCTAGAGAGATTTTGGATTGCCCGTACCCAGATGCGGAGTATGTGCACATAGTTACGGTCATCGACAATATAGGGCACCGAGACGATGAGCCCGAAGTGTACACGTTGACCGATGAATATATTTTATTGGACCGCCACCAGGCTATAAGATGGGCGACTGAGTTGTTTTTGAGTAGGCTGCTTGAGTGGGACTCTTTTAACTGTGAAATCGGTGACCGTGATCTTGATGATGAGTTTTTGGAAATCTTAAACAGCACACCAAAGAGCGAGCTAATGGAGAAGGTCTTTTCGCTTATTTGGGACAATAGTAGAGAGATCTTTAAAGTAAGCAATGCCGAGGTTTCTTATGAAATTAGAATTGAAAAAAGACCGGTCGTTACGGACGAGTTCACGCACGCCGAAGCATATGCGGCAAGGTTTAAGAAGCAAATTGAACACGGTCGCGCCTACGATGAGCGTATGAGCGCAATCTATAGGAAGGAATCCGAGGAGTTGCTTAAGATGAGCAAAGCTTGAAGTGTAAAGCAATGGAGCGGATACGCAGGCAAATCGAAAACGCGGATACGCTTGAGTGCATCGAGTACGCCGGAACGGGCGCGGCGAAAGGCGGATATGGGCGAATCACAATCCGCAGCCGTGGCAAGGCTTACAGCTTTGCGGCTCACCGTCTGGCGTACGAGCTAGCTCATGGCGAGCTACCCGAGGGGCATATAGTGCGGCACGCTTGCCATAATCCGAAATGTATCAACCCGGCACATCTTACCAGCGGAACACACAAGCAAAACGCGGGCGACAGAATGAGGGCGGGGCGATGCGCGCCACAGAGGGGCGAGAATAACGGCAACGCCAAAACATCCACACAGGACCGCGAGCAGATACGGCTACGCAGGCAACGCGGCGAAACGTTGAAAAGCATTGCAGCGGACTACGGGCTACACTTTTCGACGATTTCGGCGATAGCTCGCAGCAGTAACTAAGCCTCGCACAATCGCGCACATTCTGACACAATGTCGCCAAACGTGGGGGCATGTATGAAATATCCGATATTCTACGAATACAGCAAAGTTCCGGCATTCCTCTCGAAGTTTGCGCCAATTAAAATCTATGCGATTAGCTTCGGGTGGTGGGTCTGGTGCCGCGGACCAGTCAACACAAGAGTCAAGACTCACGAGCGCATACATTACCTCCAACAGCGAGAACTCGGCTTCGTTCCTATGTGGGCACTCTACCTTCTTTCGTGGCTCGTGCTCTTCGTCTACTACTGTGGCGACGGGGCGAGGGCGTACCGTTGCATTGCGTTTGAACGAGAAGCGTACGACAACGACATCGACCCGCACTACCTCGATGACCGCAAACCCTTCGCGTGGATTCGCTATATTCTCGACCCCAGCCGCGAGCCTTAACCGCACATAAAAAGCAGGCATTAAAAAAAGTGAACCTTTTACTTGATTAATACGAAAAGGGTCTATATAACTAAGAACAAGTAAGGGAAACAAACAAACAACGGAGAAAACAAAATGAGCAACTTAATCGACATCACAGAAATGACTGACAGTGACATTGATAACCTTTTAAACCCTATTGATGATGATCGCGGCTCTTACTTGAAAGACCTTGACCAGCAGATTGAGGGACTCAAAGAGGCGTTAGAGCCTCGTAAAGACAGCAAGCCGTGGGGCTACAATGGCGTTCACGATATCGAAAGAAAGTACATGCGCGAGGAGCTTGAGGTCTTATTGAGAGAGCGAGCAAGCGCAGCAAAGAGCGCACGATAGCCAAAACTCGCCGCTCTACGGAGCGGCATTTCAACGGAGGATACAGAATGACGAAGCACGATCAACATGTAACGGGGCACACTTTGACCACATGCCCAGACCACGGCACGCGATACTACGCCCACGAAGGCGGGTGCGAAGATTGCGAGTTTGAACATGAAGCGCTGATTGATGACATAAACAAGCGGCTCGAAAGCCTAAGCCTCGCGCAGCTTGACAAACTGCTCGAATGTTTGGTGGGTTTGAACTAATCGCGTCAATTCGATAAAATGATGACACCGGGGCACTTAGCTCCGGATGGAGGCAATATGAGAAAATTAAACTTTGTGCGGTTTACGAGCGCAGAGCTTCGCCGGCGCTGGTTTGAGGTTCAAGACTTCAGCATCGAAGACGGCGGCGCGGTGTCGAAGTGTCGAAACCGAGTGTGGCGGTTTGATGGCTTGTGCGCGGTCAGGTGCTCATGATGACCAGACCAACAAAGGCAACCCCGCGCAAGTGGGGCAGCACGCCACCGGGCACAATCAAGGGACCGATGTCTCTACCGGTGAGCTATAACGTCAACGCGTACCAGGGCAACATTGAACTATCGAAGGCGAATAAAGGCGTTTTAAGGGCACGAGCGCACAATCCGTCAGCCTAACGCAGGTCGCCCGGCTTAAACGCCACACGCGGCGAGGTTTCGGCTTCTAGTGTGTGTTTAAACGCTCCGCGTGCAGTCCGCACAACCTCGGAGCCTTCCCAGCGGGTATTGATTGCCCAGTATCGCAGCGCGTCGCACGCGTGGTCGTTAACTCCGTCTTTCTTCGGCACATCCTTCGAGCCGCCTTGCCAACTGTAGCCCGTGATAGATTTCGCAAAGCTACGTCCGCCGGCTTGCGTGCCGTAGTTCCAGAGGTCATGAGAGCACAAGAGCCGACGCTCGCCCGAGTTGTTTTGTATTAGCCGCCAGAGTAGTCGAATGCCTGCGTTAACGTCTACCCGTCCCGGCTCGTCAGTAAACCGCACTTTAAGCCCTAGCCCGCCGATATCTGGCGCGGTTAGCACGTCGCTCATGGCACTAGTCATATTCGCATCGTCGCGCATGTTACGCCCGGCACGGTCGCCGTATGCGGCTTGCACCGGTATCGTTCCGAGCGGTTGGTCGTGCTTTCGGTAGCTTGGATGGATGCCGGGGATGTTGAATGTCGGATATCCTTTGCGGAGTAGAGCACACAAGTCGAAGACGCTGGCGCGGTCGGGGTTCGCCTCGCTCCATATCACGTCGGCACCATGCTCGCCTATGCGCGGGTCATGGCTTATGACTAAGGCAGACGGTGAGCGCACACCGAAGTCCATCGTTACCATGGTACGCATCCACGGCTCGGGCTTCCAATCGGGCGGGGTTATGTTGCCTGACGGGTAGGGGTCCGGGCTCCACATATCAAAGACTGCACCGACCGGGGCTTGCGGTATGCAATACAGGTTCTCCAGAACCTCGCGATGTGAGAGCGTGGCTTCCCAAGCGTCATAGTTAGGGAGGTTCTTGCGGTTTGCTTTACTTGGGCACGAGAACCCATGACCGCCACGGTCGTCGGCGAACTTGGTCCACCAGGGCGAGTAAGTAGGTTTGCCGAGCAGAGCAATCCGCCCAGGATTACCGGAGCGGACACGTCCAGCCATTGCGGTACCGACTTCGCTGTTTACGAGTTGCGCCTCGTCAAGAATGGCGAAACCAAGATCCGGTCCCTCTAGCGAGTTAGCCGCCAACGCTTTACCGGCGGGACGCTTCCACGACAACGCCCAAACGATGGTCTGCTTTCCGTGTCGCTCCGGGCTTATCCAGTGTGGCGACGGTTGACCCTTGTATGCGTTTCGATACTGCCACCCGAGCGGCTCTAGCAACTCGGCAAGCTCACGAGCTACAGTTCGAGCGCCTCTACCCATTGAGTCCGTGACGTAACAACCATTAATCCCGGGGTCGTCGTGGTGGCTCGCATGGCATAGCATGGCGACGAGTCGAGTTTTACCGACACCCCAGCCGCCGACCATCGAAACGATAGGGTATTTTTTAGACCACCAGAGCGCGAGAAACTTCGTCTGTGCCGCGTTTGGATTCCATTGCTCTAGTATATCCATCTATTCGATTTCTTCCCGTACTGATGCCATTAAGTCGACGTTGACGGCTTCGGCTAGCTCTTCGCGTATCTTGTCGGCTAAGAACTCCGCGACCTTTGGCGCTTCGTCGGTCGTATTGCGTGCGTCGATGTTAATCATGGGCGTTCCGCCGTTTAGATTGTTATCAGCCAGACGCCACCAATCGGTTAGAGCTTTAACCCTTACGGCGTGCGGTACGTCTTCACTCGTTGCCATTTTGAGCATCGAAGTCAATGCCATGATTCGCGGCTTGGCGTGCGCCTTGCGAATATCGAGATCACGAATGAACCGAGCGACCTGCTCGTCATTGGCTCCGCTATAGTCTTGAGCCCAGGCGAGACCACCGACGCCGACAGCTTGAAGAAACTTGCCGCGGGCTTCGGTTGAGTCTAGGCCGCCGCTTGATTTTGATTCGAGGACTTTTGTTTGTTGCACGTCTACCGGCTTTTGATACTCGACAACCGCGACAGGTTTAGCTGCCGCGCCGGTGGTGCGGTTTGCATGGAATAGCGCAAACTCGGTTGTTCGCCGCCACCGTGAGAGCGTGCCGCGATTGATGCCTAGCTCTTTCTCAAGTTGCGGAATACTCCAGCCGTCCGACAATAGCTCGAAGGCTCGCTTTTTCTCTTCGGGGGTTGCAGACCGTTTGCGTGTTTTCATGTTTCGCCCTCTGTTTTTAGGGGTTGCATCGGGGTTGCATTATGCTCATAATCGCCGCAACCGTGCAACCGTCACGAAGGGACATCATGAAAAAGGTCAAACTCTCCGAACTAACGCCAGACAACATCAACGCAAACAAGGGTACGCAACGCGGCTCGGGCATGCTTGAGAAGTCGCTTCGAGAATACGGCGCAGGGCGCTCAGTGCTCGTCGATAAGGCGGGGCGAATCATCGCGGGCAACAAGACAATCGAAGCCGCCGGCGCTATTGGTCTGGATGATGCGATAGTGGTCGAGACAGACGGCACGCAGGTAATCGTTGTTAAGCGTACCGACTTAGATCTCGATAGCCCGCAGGGGCGCGGCTTGGCGATTGCGGATAATCGCGTCGCCGAAGTTGGGCTTGAATGGGATATGGAGGCACTAGAGAAAATCGGCGAAGAGTTAGACCTTGGAGAGTTTTGGTTCGATGATGAGTTGCCCGAAATAGATTTCGGCAGCATTGACGGCGACGAAGAGCCCGCAGGTGATGCCGACGCAGTGCCAGAGGTCGAGGACGTACCGACAAGCAAGCGCGGCGACTTGTGGACACTTGGCGAGCATCGGGTATTGTGCGGCGACTCGACGAACGCCGACGACGTGGCGCGGCTTATGAATGGACAGCGAGCAGACACATGTTTGACTGATCCGCCGTACGGACTAGGCGATACAGTTAGCGTAAAAAATAACTATGATGAACATGATGATTCTGTTGAGAATCTGAAGAAGATTATTTCTGAATTCATTCCATTGGCGCAAGATGTGGCCACCATAATAGTGATCACGCCTGGCAACGGAAACGCGCGAAAATACCCACAGCCGACTTGGACGATGGCATGGTTTACGCCGGCAGGGGCGGGGCGAGGTCCGTGGGGCTTTTGTTGTTGGCAACCGATACTTTGTTACGGTAAGGATCCAAAACTAGCAAACGGTATGGGATGTCATCCAGACGCAATTGTTCACACTGAGTCTTCAGAGAAAAATGGGCACCCTTGCCCTAAGCCTATAAATTTCTGGATTTGGCTAATGAATAGAGTTGTGGTGCCTAATGGCTTAGTCTTTGAGCCATTTACGGGGTCAGGTACAGGCATCATCGCAGCCGAAGAAACCAAGCGCAAATGCTATGGCATGGAAATCTCGCCGCAATACGTGGACGTAATCGTTAAACGCTGGCAGGATTACACGGGCAAAGAAGCCACACACGAAGACGGGCGCACGTTTGCCCAGGTAGCCGAAGAAAGGGCAGACAGTGAAAAAGAAAGCACCAAAGAATAAGCCAATCGACACATGGCGCGACGTAAAAATGCGACTGCCCGCGAATTTTATCAAGGGACTTTCGGCGGTACGCGACAAAGATGGCAATACGTACTCGTTACCCGTGGCGCGTGGTAATGCTATTATGAACCGGCTCGCGTATGCCCTAGAGGTAGCCGAGAGCCTAGCCCAAAAGATGCAGATGAGAGAAAAGCAGCTAGCGAAAGCGATGCAGCTATTACAAGAGTTCGAGAACAGGTTAAAAGAGAACGGAGTTGAATATGGCGACCTACTCAAAGAAGAAGAAGTATGCGACGAAGGCGGAGTTGACGACGCAAATGGTAATGGTGACAGTGAGCCAGGCGACACTAGCGAAGCTTGACGCAATCGAATCCAACGCATCCGGCAAGCTTGCCGACGTGCGAGGGGCGAAGGTCGAGCAACTGTTCTCGCTTGCGGGTGCAGATGAAGACGCAAAGAAAGAAGTGCAGCGCCTACAGATACAGCTAGCGTCGACATCTAAGCGGATGACAGAACTAGCAGAGCAAGCCGACATCCTAGCGGCAAAATCGAGCGGCACCGAGGACGCAATCGAGGGACTACAAAGCAAGCTCGCCACCGCTAAAGATTTGGCAGAGTCTCGAAATAAAATCATCCGAGCACTTATGACCATTGTCAACGAAGTGGGCTTTTGATATTGTTTGAGAGTATCGAAGCGCGATTTGGCACTTTCATATTGCCGGTGATTTTTCTTAAGTCGCGGTACAAAGGTCGGGAGTCGGTCTGCAAACTTGTCTCCTTGGTTTTCGCCTTGTCTCAGTGGGCGCATGAAGGGCTTAGGCTTATGCTTGAGCCCTTCTAGTTTTTCTGGTGCCGATGTCGGTTGCCAACGAGACTAAGTTTAAGTAATATCCTCGAACCGGAAATTCGTTCCGGTAGATTTGGAGTCCGAAACCCGCAGGTCTAACCGCTTGCGGGTTTTGTTTTTATACCACCATTGACGACATCGTGTGCGGCATGTAGTACAATAGGCGCGGGCGTGCGCGATTTTCTTACATTGTGCGCAAATTGCTAACCGGATAAAATAGGGGCAATATGTCAACACTCTACACCATATCAAAAGACCGAGCCGCCGAGTTTCTGGAGTTGCCCGAAGAACTGCCCAGCGTGCCCGCAGGCTATAGCGGCACACGTATCACAGGCGGCAAGCTTGGACACGAGTACGAGCATAACATCGAGTTTAGAGCACCACGACGCAGAGCCTTGATGATTGGGCGTATGTTGCGCACGTCTGCGATTTTAAGCCTAGCCGAAGAGTATCTTTGCGGGCTTGTTACCAAGTGCAAGCTATCAGTAAAGCGCAACGAGAACACGAACCCAGAAGCCGCCGAAGCAATGGAGCGATGGCTCGGTCTCGGTAAGTACGAAGACGCCGGCGGGCGCATGGGCGACATGACGACCGACGATTTACTTCGGCACCTGATGAGCGCCCGAACCTTCGGGCACGTCGCAATGTCTGAGGCTTACGAGTACGATGAGGACGACGGGCTCTACTACATTAGCCTACACCGACGCCGGCAAGAGTCATATGATGCCTACGTTACAGAAGAGAATACCGAGCAGCTACTCGGCGTTGTGCAGCGTTACGGATACGTCGCCGGGCAAGTGGCTTCGAGAGTGCTGCCGATGCGCGAAACACTGTGGCTAGTCAACCGCCCCGACCTTGGGTGGTTCTCGGGGCGCTCGGTCTTTCGCGCCTGTTATGGGCACTGGAGAAGCGCCGAGCTTCGTTACCGGCTCGAAGACTTAGCCGCTAACAAGTACGCAGACCCACCGCAACAGGGTAAGCTACTGCTCGACAGGTTTTCACAGTTCGCAAACGGTGCCGATGGCGCACCACCGAACCGGCTCGACTTCGTAAACGAAATCGGCGACATGGCGAGCAAGTTAAGCAATCTTCACAGCGAAGAGAGCGGACACCTACTCCATCCAGACTGGTGGGAGTTTACACCACGAGCCACACAACACACTTACAACCCCGCGCCGCTACTAGAATCAGCAGACCACCACCAGCGAGCAATGGCGGAACGTCTTTACATCGCATGGGTCACACAAGGGCGGTCGGGCACATCGGGCAGCCGCTCAATGGTAGACGTGCAGAGCCGAGTAATCGAAGACGCAACCATCGACGCGCTGCAATGGATTTGTAACGCTCTAAACCGTCAGACCGTTGCGCGTTTTATGAAGGCGAACTTCTCACAGCTAGACCGCAGCGAGTGGCCGCGTGTTAGCTTCGAGCGTGGTGCCGTCGTCACTCCGTGGTGGCAGACAAACGCGGCAGCCTTCGCGCAGTTTGTGAGCCAGGGTATCGTAACCGTGTCGCCTGAAGATGAGCGGGCAGTACGTGCGGCTTCCGACTTACCGGAGCCACCAGAAGACACGCCGACACAAGATGACAGAATCGCAGTGCAGGCAGGCGGGCGACTAAGGACCGCGCAAGGGCAAAGAGAAGCAGCGCAACCGGGCAAGAGCGCCGCAACCGCGAACCCATTCGTTAAGCGTTTGGTTGACGAGGACGACGACCAAGAGCCGGAGCAAGAGCCAGAGGCGGAGGAGCAAGACTGATGCCCTACAAGTCAGAGCACACAGCCCGGCAGACCGACCCCGAGCGATTTAAAGATCTTCGACGAGTACACGAAGAAGTTGCGCCCGATGGCATCGATTTCATCTACGGCATTAAAGAAGACGACACGAGCGAGATCCAAAGCGTTCGCGCCGATGCCTCTTTATGGTCTGTCGAAGACTTCGTTTCATGGCTTGAAGAGCATGACCTCGCAGCCTACAACGTCGAGCCAGCAGCCAAGCAGCAAGCCGAGCCCGAAGAGATGGCGAAGAGCGACGCAAGCACACCGGCAAAACCTGAAGAACGAATCAAGGGCAGCGACAAGAACAAGCCAGAAAGCGCAGCAGACAAGCGCGGCGGCATCGAGCTAGACGAGCCGACCGAGACCGGGCTAAAGAACAAGGTACAGACGCACAACGAAGACGTAAAAGGCGATCTGACAAAGCGCACCGACATCGGCGTGCTTAAAGCGGTCTATCGTCGAGGCGCGGGCGCATTTAGTGCAAGTCATCGACCCGGCATGACGCGGGGACAGTGGGCAATGGGAAGAGTAAACGCTTTTCTTTATCTACTCAAAGAAGGCAAGCCAAAGAATCCGAAGTATACAACCGACAACGACCTTTTACCCGCAGGGCATCCACGAGCGAAGCGCAAGGATGACGAGGCAAGCCGAGAACTGGGGCGCATGGTGCGTTTACCGATATACGTGCGCGACGCATTGCGTAAGGGTCTAAAGTTGCACGAGGCGGGGCGCAGCGGGCAAGGGTTGCGCGAAACGACGGTACGGATGGCGACCATCGGTGCGCAGTCTGGCGAATGGTCTGAAGAAAAGATAATCAAGGCGGCGGCATGGTTCGAGCGTCACGAAAGCGACCGCAAGCTTAAAGGCGGGCGGCGCTGGAATATGAAGGGCGCAGAAACACCGGGCTTCGTCGCTTGGTTACTTTGGGGCAGCGATGCCAACGACCGCGGGCGCGCATGGCTTCGCAACAAATCAGAAGAACTGAAAGAAGGTGGTCAAATGAGCCAGCCAGAGCAAGAGCAAGCCGTCGAGCTTGGATGGAACGAAGGCGAGAAAGACATGGCATTCGAGCCGAAACCAGGCGACCCGCTCGCAGAGTATCGCGACCCGAATGGCGTTCTGACTCCGATGATTACCAAAGACGATATCGACCCAGAGCGTGAGAAAGATTTACACGTTATGCGGCTCGGCCCGTTGTACGACCTTGACTCGGGCGAGATGGTTTTAAATCTCACCGAAGAAGGCGCACGAGAAATCTCACGCACTACACAGCGCATGATTGAAGCCGGGCATTTTGTGCCGGTTAGTTTCGAGCATGGCATCGAGGGCGGGCAGCGCGGACAGGACGGAAGCGACCGCCGACCCTATGGGCAAATTGAGGCGGTCTACTATGACGAGCAGCGCCGCGGCATCTATGCTCGCAAGGCATGGACCAAGCTCGGTATGAGCTTGCTCGTTGCAGCTATGACCGAGGACGGAAAGACCGCGATGCGTATCAGCCCACGGGTAAAGATGCGACCAGCATATCACCCGGCAACCGGCGAGAGATTGGGCGAATCTTATATGGATGTAGTCTCTCTGACTACACTACCGCGACAGGACTCAATGGAAGCCGTCGCGCTATCTCGTGCAACGGTGACAACCGAGCGAGAAGAGATTAAAATAGAGACACAAGAAGTTTTAACCACGGCGGGCGATTCCGCCATAATTGAGGAGTCAAAAGACATGACAGAAGCAATCGAAAAGACGGTTGATGTTTTGTTAGCTCGTGACTCCGAGGAAGCCCGCAGCATTTATAAAGCGGCGGGACTTGATGAGGGCGCGCCGGTTGTAGAACTAGCTCGCCGATTTGAGACCGTAAATGCGGAACTTTCTCGGACGACCGAAGAGCTTAAAAAGTATCAAGCCGAAGAGCTTGCGCGATTCACTGCCGAGAAAGAGGCAGAGGTCGACGCATTCCTATCCGAGCATGATGTTTTAGAAGCAGAGCGAGAGTTCTTCCGCGTATCGCTTTTGAGCGACAACGAGAAGACCGCAGAGCTAGCACGGCAGACAATCATCGCACGAGGCGCACCCGACAAACTGGCACCAGTTGAAGAGGCGCTGACAGAGGCAAAGAAGCGCGGCGCAGTGCCTGCCGATTTCATCGTTGAAGGTGAACTCGCAGAACTTAGCCGGACCGCTCCAGAGGTTGCCGCCGGCATCATTAACGCCATTCCAGGCGAGAACGTTGTCCGTGTTGGTGAGCCCGCCGGGTCTGACGTTGCAGGCGTTGAGACTGAGAGCACAATTGACAAAGAAGAAGCAGGCGTTGAGCTTTCGCGCATCGCTCGCAAGTTAGTAACCGAGGGCAAGGCATCGAGCCTGCTTGAGGGTCACAAGATGGCAAAAATTGAGCGTCCCGACTTGGTGAACGCAACAAAGGAGAAATAAGGATGTCTTTACATGTAAAGATTGACGACCCCAAGTGCACAGGTACAGCCGAGGAAGCTATCGGCGCAGGTCTTGGTGTTCGTTTAGGTGATGACAAGCAGAAGGTCGCACAGTGTGACAGTTCAGCCGGCGACGTATTCTACGGAATTGCAGCAGAAGCCGCAGCCGCAGACGGTGACGGAATCCGTTTTTTTGGTCCTGGTGAGTACTGCCGCGCTATCTGTGGCGAAGCTCTCAACATTGCCAACGGCGAAGAAGAGACAAAGCTCACAGTGAACAGCCTCGGCAAGTTTGTTAAAGCCGCAGCGACTAACCCAGTACATGCAATTTGGTGTCCTAAGCCAGGACACGCCGCTCCAGCGTCTGGCGACTTCATTGTCGTACAGGTTGCATCATGGGCCGAGCGATTGCTTGACGCATAATCGAAACACTTGAATTAAGGATTTATAAAAATGGCACTTAACTATCAAAGCCTGAACCCGAAATCGATTCTTCGCGATGCGTTGATCGATCCTAGTCCCGACTTAAAGGGCATGAACCTCGCTTATCCTCGCATCTTCGGTATTCCCGGACTCGCAGAGGGTGGAATCGCTCGCGGTCGTACCGTTGACTTAACTGGTAACCCCGGTTTTCTTCACGGTAAATTGCTCGTAAGAAATAAGCGCGACCTCTTGGGCGCTGCTGCCGAGGGTAGCGTAGCAAAGCCAATCAACAGCCCACGCGATATGGTCGAGAACTTCGCTTATAACGAAATCGACTTTAGCCTCAAGCAGTTCGACGGCAAGACTTCGATTCCTTTACCATTCCTTGAAAATGGCTTTCTGTCTTCCGAAGACGAAGAGATGATGCTCGTACAGCGTGCAATGATGTCAGTACACATGAAGCTTGAGCGATACTGCTCCGCTTTCTTTACTGCTATCGCTGCCGATGCTAGCCCAGACCGAGCACCCGCCGGTTGGACTGAAGTAGATTGGCAAGCTGGCGCAGTTGGCGGTACAGACCTCGATTCGTCTTCGGACTTCATGGAAGTCATGAGCAGCGTTATCGACTCCGCTCGACTTCGGTCAACTGCACCTATCAATTCCATGTATCTTGGTCGTGGTGTGGCGAATCGTCTTCAACGTGAAGCAAGCATCCTCGGTCGCTCTATCGTGGGCGATGCAACTAAGGGTGTCGCAATGGTTAACGGCGCTTCAGCCGCTCCGATTTCCCACGTAACTTCCGTTTTGAAGGAATATCTGGAATTGGACGAAGTGGTCATTTCTGACGCAATTCAGGACACAGCGAACCACGGGCAAGCAAGCGCAACGTCGTATGTATTCCCTTCGGATCGATTGTGGATTGGTTCAGCGGGCGAGATGTCGTTGAGCATCCGCAGCGGTCAGGCTCCACGAGTCTTGAACGGCGCAGGCGCTTTCGCCAAGCTTATCGGAAAGATGGACGTACAGATGGGTCCAGAGCCCGGCGTTATGCCTCAAAACTTTGAAGCTATCGCCGAGTATTTCTGCGAAAGTGTTGCACTCGATACCGATAAAGGTACTATCGTCCACAACATGGGGTAACCTAGGAGCGCAGAATGTCGGATAACATGAAACCATATCGTCTAAACGGCTTGCCGTTTGTTCACGACAGCCGGGCGAAATATATTACCGATGGCGGTGTGGCTTGGTTATCCGATGAGAGGGCTAGAAAGATTTTGCACAGTCTGAAAAGGCAGGGCAGGATAAACGTTTTAGTTCTCGAAGAACCGGCAAAGGCGGCAAAGCCAAAAGCAGAGCCGCCCGCGCCAATTGAAGCCGAACAAAGTGAGCAAAGCCCCGAGGATGTTTTACTCTCCGTTGATGTCCACGGGGTGGCGCTCGCGCTTCATTTTACTAAACGAAAACTGTTAGCCTCGATTCTTGCAGGCGAAGACATTGAGAGCACGCCAGAGGCTGACGAGATTATTAAAGAAGCGGACGAGGAGCGGCTCGTCGCACTTATCGAAGAAATCAAAGAGGCGTAATCATGGCATCGCCAGACCTTCGGCGATTGCTTAACGCCAGTCACAAACTACAAGACAGAACGGTCGCAGACTTTGAAGACCTATCCTTCGCACTTGCCGAGAATGTAGGGCGCAGGCTTGCGGCATCTTTAGGCGTCGACCCCGATTTAATTTACCCGCCAGACGGTTCCGACGGTCGCTTAGTTGGTCGCACTAACTTCGAGCGGCTCATCCAGTCAGTTACAGACGCGGACGCAGTAAAGGCGGTCGTATCTGCCGCCGACCTCGAAGACATCGAAGACTTTATCGCTCAGAGTGGCAGTCTAGCCGCCAGAGAGAAGATATCCGAAGCCGTGACCAGATTGGCAGGCATGGCGGAACAGTCGCTTGTATCGCAAGGAATAGCCGCACAGGGCGCACTTGACACGGTAGGCGCGGAGGCGCTTATCGGTAGCTACATCACCAACACGCTCGACGAGTCGCTTCGTACTACAATCGACAGAGCGGCGGCGGTGCGTATTCGTCAAGGCATCTTAACCAATCTCGGCGAGATACCGACGGCAGAAGTCGCGCAGCGCATAGCAGACGAGCAAGAGCAAAGCATCGGGCGAGCTACAACCGAGGCGCGTACACAGCTAGCTGAGGCGGATAGGTTTGTAAATGAAACCACACGGCGCAGCATTGACCCAGAGGGTGAGCAGTTTTTGATGGCTTACATCGGCCCGGATGACCGCATCACACGCCCGTTTTGTGACGCACTCGTTAACAAGGCTTTCAAACTCACCGACTTTAATAAGCTGCGGAATGGGCAAACCGCTACACACCCGCGAATCTCGGGTGGCGGTTACAATTGCCGGCACGACGTTCGCGCAGTAATCGACGACGATGAAATTTTGTCTGACCTTGGATTACAGCGTGGTACACTATCCGACATCAACCAAGCAAACGAGCAAGCGGCAAAAGGCAAGCGCAAGAAAAAGAGGAGGCGAAGACGATGATCTTTCAAGTTCAAATAGGGCAAGCAAAAACTTTCGAGTGGTGCCCGGCTTACTTGCCAGACCCGACCGGCGCGCCCTCGGTCACGTTTTACGCAAACGGCACAAGCGCAACAAAGACACTCGAAGCGTCGGCGTCGCAATCTGTTAGCGGCGTGCCTGATGCGTATCGGTTAAGCCTTGGCGCGTTAAGCTCGGCGGCGTTCGCTGGATTGGTTGGCAGCACTGGCGCAGGTGGGTGGTATCTACACCTCGCAGGCTTTGGTCAGTTTGCCGTAAATGTAAGCCATTTCGACGACGCTCAAAACGAGCTTATTCTCGCGGAGGCTCTACCGGTTGGCGTGCCTTCTGATGCCACCGGCACCATTTACCATAACAAATGGAGGTGCACACTTTCGGCTGACGAGTTAAGCGCAGCCGTTGACCGTGCCGGATATTACCAAATCAATTACCAGGTGGACGACGACCCAGGCGCAACGAATGTCAAGGTTCGGTTGATGTCTGAGCGTGGACGTCTTCGTGTGGTTCGGGCGGCTTTCCTTACCGGGTTAACCGCTTCGGACCTCACGACCTTGGTTCCACAGTTGGAAGCAACGCGACCGGCTAGCCGCGAAGGTTGGCAGCCATACATAAATGATTACGACATCATCGGCGACGTTGAAGCAAAGTTACCGGCGAACCGATACGCAGACCAGACGCTCGGGGAGCAGTTTAGAAGGGCACACGCGCTGCTAGTGGCGTCTTCGCTCGCCGAGATAGGCTATGCTCCCAACGTGGACCCGGAGCGCATGAGGGCGGCAGCAGACGCCGAGTTATCGCGACAGATTCAGCGTCTACACTGGATAGACTCGGATGATGATGGCTTGATTGATTCAGACGAAACGGGGACAAACCCCGAAAGCCTTGTATCTATTACAAGATCGAGCAATACTGAAACCGCCGATGACTACACAAACGGGCGACGATATAGACCTCGCCTTGATGATTCAGACGACCGCTAGGGGCAGCCATGCACATCATTCGAGACATTCAGATCGTAGCCATGGCGCACGCTTCGGTTAGTTTTGGCGTAAGTGGTTGGACTACTTTGGACCTCGGGACGGTGGGACCAAACCTAACAGAGAAGCAGCCAGGCGAAGATATCGGCTCAATCTTAATCGAAAACAAATCTTCGAGCGCATCGTCGGTACACTTTGTTTTTAAGAATGACCCCGGCGCGGACGTTTCGTATTCTCACGGCTTCGAGATTGGCGCGGGAGGTGTCTTGCAAGAAGGCACGGTTAAGAACTTGCGATATGTAAGTTTTAGAGGCGCTACCGGCTCGGGTACAGTAAAGGTAATTCTAAGGAGCTACAGGACAGCAGACCAAGCGCCTTGGGATAGCTAACAACGGAGGGACAGCAAATGGTTCGGGGCTTTTATCAGCCACCGGCGCAGGTTACAGCGGGAAGCGTGCAGGGTAGCGACCCGAGCGGCGATACCGGTCTAACGGTTGCGGACGGTCAAGCAGGAATAAGAACAGACGGAGCAACGCAGCTAACCGCCACAGGTGACGGCGTTGTTATGCGCGTTCCGTTCGTGGCTATCGATTCAGCCGATTCGCCTTTTACGGTGCAAACATCTGATTATCTTATACTTGTCGATTCTGCCGCTGGTGCTGTTGATATTTCTTTACCTTCGGCAGTGACGACAGCCAATCGGCGGTTTATAATTAAGGACAAGGGGAGCGCGTCGAGTAACGCGGTCACGGTGTCGGCTTCGAGTGGAAACATCGACGGATTCGGCTCGGTGTCAATTGGCAATAGCTTCGCGACCCTTCCAGTTTTTTCTGATGGCTCTAATTATTGGGTGATATCTTAGCCGAGGCGGTTTCTCGCTCGCCTCGACTGTTTTTTTAAACTGCGAGACGGGAGATAAAGCAAAATGGCTCAAGGCATTTTCTTACATGAGTATAACACCGGCGGAAAGCTCTACGACGGTGATGTTACGGTCGCTAATAACAAGATTGCGAATAAGCAGTACGTTATTGATAATGCGGCGCTGCAATCCAACAATCTTAGCGACCTCGACGACGCCGGAACCGCACGAACGAATCTCGGCGTGGCTATCGGAAGTAACGTTCAGGCCTATAGCGCTCGTCTCGGTGAATTGTCTGCACTATCTCAGGCTGATGGTTCTTTCGTTGTTTCAGATGGAACTAGCTTTATTTTTGAGGGCGCGGCAACTGCTCGCGCTTCAATGGGTGTGGACGCCGCCGGCACAGACAATTCAACCGACGTAACTCTGGCATCCGTCTCCGGTAATTACCTTAGTATTTCAGGGCAAGAGGTTACCGCAAGCACTGTGCCCGTTTCACTCGGTGGTACAGGCGCAACGAGCGCAAGTGCAGCGCGGACCGCTTTATCGGTGGACGTCGCCGGAACAGACAACTCAACCGACGTTACTCTCGCCGGTAAAGACTTTGCCAGCATTTCAGGGCAAGCTATCACGTTTGCACAAATCGACCTCACTGATGACGTGACGGGCACGCTTCCAATCGCAAACGGCGGTATCGGTGCAACGAGTGCTCCGATGGTTGGCGTGATTACGGCAGCTAATGCGGGCGCGGTCCGTACTTTGCTCGACCTTGTGCCGGGGACTGATATTCAAGCTTACGATGCAGAATTGGCGGCTTTGGCCGGCCTCACATCCGCAGCAAACAAGGTTCCAATGTTCAGCGGCTCGGGCGCTGCCACGGTGATCGACTTTTTAGACGAGGACGGACTCTCAAGCAATAGCGCAACCGCCGTACCTTCACAACAGAGCGTCAAGGCTTTCGTTGAGGCTCAGGTTCAAGGCTTGGATATTAAAGAATCCGCGCGACTCGCATCAACCGCAAATGTCGCGGGCTCTTATAGCTCTGGCGTTTTGACGGTTACGAGCGCTGGCGTGCTTACGATTGACGGCGGAAACGTTGCAATCAATAACCGAGTGCTTTTAAAGGACCAGACGACTGGCACACAGAACGGTATTTACAAATGTACCACGGCAGGCGAGGCGGCTTCGGGGACTTCTCCTAATACATCAAGCCCTTCAACGCTCGACGATGCCCAGTATGGATCATCAAGCACACTGTCAAGCATCCAGATGACATCGGCAACCCTAAGCTCGTCTTCTACGTTTATCGAGTACGCAAGTTATACAGGATCCTCATTCACGCCACCGGCTAACGGCGTCATGATATTGTCAGACGGGTCCGATACAATTGCGTTCAACCTTAGCGGGTATCCAAGCTCGTTGAACTCGTCAGGATCTTGGCCAATTGAATCGTCTCCAAATAACTACAACGCAACATACAGTTCCGTGACTTCACTGTCGGTTGACTCAAGCACCACCGTGGCGTTCAGGTCTAGAACCGTTGCGCCATTGTTTAGCCTTGGCAACGGGACCGCGATGACATCAAGCTCATCTAGCTTTGCTTTAAGTTCTGGTTGGGGCGGATCTACCATCTCAGCAGGGCATTATATTGAGTATCAAAATTATGCGTCGAACAAATGGTATTGGCGGATCGAGGCTGATATCGAGAACGGCGACACCTCAATCAGTGTAGCATTCGACAGTGATGACAGCTATAGCTCAAGCCCAACCGGTGCTTACTTCAGCGGTTCAAGCACTTTGGCTTTGTTTGCCGGACAGTCCGGCGGTAGTGCAGTCGCGGCGGTTCTTACTCGTGCGGATGACTTTAATAGTGACGCAGACATCACGGCCGGCGCTTTTTGCTTTGTCGAAGAAGGTACCGCATCGGCTGACGCTGGTTTCGTCCTTTCTACTAACGAGCCGATTACACTCGACACCACCGCACTCGCTTTTTCTCAGTTCTCGGGCGCTGGTTCAATTACAGCGGGCACAGGATTAACCAAGAGCGGCAACACAATCGCCGCCACCGGCGGTCTTGCTGATATCGCTGGACTGGCTAAGACTGACGGCGGGATCATCGTTGGTGATGGCTCGAACTTCGTACTCGAAAGCGGAGCCACGGCGCGAACGTCTTTAGGCGCCCAAACCCTACACGCAAACCTCACAGACCTTAGCGGGCTAGCGGTTACCGATGGCGGGATCATTGTTGGTGATGGCTCAAACTTCGTACTCGAAAGCGGTGCGACTGCTCGCACTTCTCTCGGCGTTTCGATTGGATCAGACGTCCAGGCTTATGATGCTCAACTCGACACGTTGTCGGGATTTACTGCGGCACAGGTTACGCGAGGCATTGCAGACGACAATCTGCTGACAGTTGATGACGCCGATGCCGCCGACAACGATTACGCCAAGTTCACCGCAAACGGTATTGAGGGGCGTAGTTTTAGTGAGGTTAAAACCGATCTTGGACTTGTTATCGGGACAGATGTCCAGGCTTATGACGCTCAACTCGATACCCTTTCCGGGTTTAGCGCAGCGCAGGTTACACGCGGTATTGCTGACGACAATTTGATCACTGCGGATTGTGCTTCTCACGCAATCGCAAACGGTGATTTTGCGAAATTTACCGCGAACGGCGTTGAAGGTCGTGAACCTTCACAAGTTAGATCCGACCTATCTCTTGTCCCTGGGACGGATGTACAGGCATACGACGCAGAATTGGCAGCAATCGCGGGGCTCACAAGCGCAGCCGACAAGGGCGTTATGTTTAGCGGCAGCGAATCCGCAACCACGTTTGATCTGACGGCCGCCGGGCGTGCATTGCTTGACGATGCAGACGCGGCTGCCATGCGGACAACGCTTGGTCTTGTAATCGGTACAGATGTCGCGGCGGCAGACTCTTCGGAGCTTTCCGTTAACACAGCCGAGCCGGGCAGCATCGCAATCGCTAACGTCAACGGCATTTTCGTTTACGACATTTCGTCTTCATCGACGGCGGCTACTGTTACACTTCCGTCTACGGCTACCGCCGGATGTCTTGGCAAGTCTGTAATCTTTAAGATTAAGAGTACAGTCGGCAGCGGTTCGAGCTTTACGATTACCCCGGCAGCCCAGCAGACAATCGACGGAGAGGCTTCGATTGTTCTGAATCAAGAGCGGCAGTCGGTTAGACTGGTAGTCTCCGAAGAGTACTCTTCAGGTACAAGCGTTCAATGTTGGGTCGTAGTCTAAGCGACCGAAAGTGCCCCCGTTTCGGCGGGGGCTTTCCTTCTTACCTCAACACATCCACACCACGACAGAGCGCGACGACATCGCCGCACTCGGTCACATTTCCTATGCCCTTCAACGCTTCGACTTGCTCCGGGCTCCATTCGTCTCGGGTGCTACCGCCGGCGCTTTGGTACGCCTCAAGGAACGCAGCTTTAACGCGCTCAGTCACTTGGTCGGCAGTAAAGTCGGCAGCCTCTACACCTTGGGCAACCGTGGCAAGGTAACCAGACACAGGCGGCATCGATTGCCAGCCCATTACTAAAGCCAGCTTCGGCAGCGCGTCAACCGCCGGGTATTCTTGCGGGTACGGGTCGCGCTTTTGATTGTTGCGCGGGTGTGATTGTCGCGTATTCTGACCAGCGCTTCGGCCGTCGTCATCTTCAGGCGCTATACCCAACAAGGCTTGGAAGCTATACCGGCGAGCGTAGGTGTACGCGCTCCCGAATGATTGCGCGTCTGACATTTTTTTCTCAGACCTGAAGAAAATCGGGCATTCGGTGGCAATACTTTCGCCGCTTGCGTGCAGTAACACAGTCTGACAAAACCATCCGCCATCGCGAGACTCAACCCCTTGTGTGATTGCTAGCCCGTTAGCGTTAAGCGCGTCGCGTGCGCTATTCATTACCGCGTCGAGCGCGGCGTACTTGTAGCCATACCCTTCGGATTTCTTGAGCACTGGCGCGAGTTGCGCTTGTGCGTTAGCTAGCGCGGCGGCGATGTTTTTCGTCTCTGTCGATGTCTTCATTTTCTCTCCGTTGTTTTTTTGCGTCGTCATGGGTGACGCTTGTCCCTTTTATGGTATAATCAGGGCAGGGCTTACGCCCTACCCGAGCCGGTTCGGTTGAGGGTGGTAGGCGTTCGCTGTCCTCGTCTATCACCCTCTTTTTTGTTATACCTTATTTTTTACAGTCGTAAAAGTTTAAAAGGTGACATAATTGCGAAATGGCTGATTTAAACAAAATTAGAGGCAGGGACCGCCGCCCGTGTTATGTGCTGAGAGTCGCGGGTCTCTCGGTGCTATATGGTACACACCAGCCGCCAAGCGTCACGAGTAGCGGTGTAACCTTAACCCGCCGGGCGGCGGTCGTGCCGGGCTCTATTTCTTTCGGCAGGCGTTACGAAGAAAACACGCGGCTCGTCGAGGTCGATAATCTCAAGATCGAGTTGGCTTGCGATGACCAGTACACAGCAGACACAGCCGACCCTGGCAAGGTTTTCGGGCGCATCGGCTTCCAAGGTGCCGACACGTTTACCAGAGTATCGAGCGATCTTGACGTAACAGACACAGCCATAACAGTACTCGATAATTCTGGCTTTACGGCGGACGACATTATTCACGTCGGGCTTGAGTCGATGAAGGTCACCAGTACAAGCGGCGGCGATACGGTAAATGTAACCCGCGGCGTGCTTGGAACGTTCCCACGCTTGCATCGAGTTGATGCTTTAAATGGTTCTTATCCATACGTTACCGAGCCGCTCGCATACTTTCGCGGACGTCGCGTTGTGCTTTACGAAGGTTATGTAAACGACGACGGCAGCGTTAGCGCCGATTTAAGCGATTACGTTGAAGTGTTCAGGGGCTTCATGGCAACAGAGCCAGAGGTCGGCGCAAGCGGGCGTTCTCACGTTGTGACGCTAGAAATAGCACCATTGACCGCGCTACTCGATAAGCCTTTGACTTCGGTAAGCAAATCAACCAAGCTCCACCCGGTTTTACATGCCTTCGACGGTGAGCGATGTAACGAGATAATCTTTGCTTCCATGACAACCCGCGGCAGTCTTTACACGTCTCTCGGTGGCACGACAACGGCGTCGAGCCATTTATTCCAGAGAATGGATGATCCGTTTTGTGGGCAGATATTAAACGTCTCTGACAACTCAATCTCAGACTATCATCCGCGCAACTTTAGTTTTAAGGTTTCCGCGGTATCACTCGACCCCGTTTCTGATTCAAATCGCCGTCGTGCTTACATTGGTCCGCAGCCTGGAGCCATTGACACAACCAATGCAAGAATCGAAGACATTTATCCAGGCGACATGGTGCGAAATGTGGGGCGCGGTCATACGTTATTTCCGAACGTAATGGTTCCGGTTTTGAGCGAGGGCAGGACGGAAGCAAAGACGGTCAAGCTTACCACGACAGGCACAGCGACAGCGCCGGACGTGGTGAACTGGCGCGAGACGCTTCGCTCGAAGGTTGCGGCAAAGCTAAACAGCGGGACAATCTCGGGCATTGATGGTTTTCTTTTTAATGTATCAGTCGAGCCAGCGGCGGGCGTTACTACAGTGCAGCCAAACTTCGTAATCGGTTCGGGTGGTGGTTCGGAGCCATACGCTTTCGCTATGCTGAAAAACCACCCGCGATCTTACTTTGATATCATAGGCTCGACCGACGGAATCGAGGAGTCGGAAGGGTTGCAGGAGGTCACGTCGCGCCAATCAAACACCACGGGATACACCGGCTACACTGGAATCAAGACAGAGATCGATATCCATACACCGCCCGAGCGGATGTTGCCTCGCGAGGCTTACAATCTCGACGACGCGAACGATGGCGAGCCTATTCGGTGTCAGGTGTCGACAGATTTCTCGGAGGCGGGCGGGCGCGTTTTAGCCACAGAGGTCGCGAGCGCGTTTGTTTTTGTTGGTAGGTTCCAGGTAGGTGACTTTCGAAGGCATGCCGACGGCGAGCGGTTCGTGGTTTTAGAGTCCGCGCTCGGCGTTGCGTCTGGCACAAGTCAAGACGTCGGCATTTTTTCCGCAGATGGTGATATTTTGGCAGTGCTGAATCTGTCAGACGAGACGACCGTCACGGTGGACGGCTTTACGGGCACTCGATATTCGGTGGCGAATTACATCAAGTATGCCGACGTATATACTATTGCAGACTATGCGGGCGCAGAGCGTCACGAGCTAAGACCGACCATTGTACCCAGTGATGCGAGTATCGGCGAGCTTATCCTAAAGATGCTTTGCAGTATGAACGGGGTCGGCACCACGTCAAGCGCGTTTGACGAGTTCATAGTCGGCGCGGGTATGTCAGACGGTACAGGCTCGCACGGCGACGACTTCGGCGCGGACGTAAATATCGACAGCTTTCTCGCAATGCCAGACCCGGCAGGCTCGGAGGTTCACGCGCCAATATACCAGGACGGCGACACGCTGCTCGAATCCATTGAGGGGCTACTTGCCGCAACTGGTTACACCGTGGACATCCGCAGCGACGACCAAGGGCGATGCCAGCTTACAGCCGTCGAGGTTTCTTTACCTAATCGCTCGATCGTGGCTGCAACACTGACAGCGGCAGATATAGCAGACCAGCCTGTTCCGCAGTCAGTCGCAGAGATAAGCATTAAAAACCTATTTAAATTTGAGAGCAATTTCGACGCAGAGGGCGACCCAGGTGTTGAGCTAGCCGTTAAAGATCAGGTAAGCATCGACCTGTTTAATCAGACCGAAGAAATAGACATACCGCTCAAGGGCATAAACCTCGACATCGAAACGCCGGGCGATGCGGTGGCGGCTTTGCGTGCAATGTTTAGCCGGCTACGTGTCGAAAACTCATACCCTCGGCGCGTGTTTAGGTTTGACGCTCCGGTCGGAATATTGCAGCGGCTAACGCTCGGCGACACGGTGGCGGTCACTCATAGTCTGCTAAGGGCACAAAAAGGGCTCGGCGTGACAGATGAACCGGCGCGAGTCCGCTCTATTGAATACGACGGATATCAGCCTACAGGTACCATTGAGCTTGTAAGTTATGGCACCATTGGCGAAAGCTGGAGCGTGACAGCCGGCGTGACTTCAACGCTTAATAGCTATAATCTAGTAATAAGCGAAGAGGCGCACAGCCCAGCAAGGCACCCGGCAACCGGCGAGGACATCGAAGAGTTGAGCGGGTTCAGTGTCGGTCAAAGCGTGGACATTTACGACATATACGACATGGACTCACCAATCACGGCAACGGTGACAGGTGTGGCGCTAGATGTTAACGTGATCACCATTGATACGGCGGTAACATTTACAAGCGACTCGCTCGGGCTTGGTATCCGTGGGTTCGTTACAGCGCGGACAGAAGCAAGCGCGGCGGACAGCCATTCTGTTTATGGGTTCATAGGTTCAACGGTTACGACATGAGCATACCAATAAAAACAAGACGCCCGGCGGACTTTAATCTTTCGGAGCGAGAATGGTTGCGACGCATTAGAGGCACAACGCTTGCCAACTTAGGCGACGCGGCGAACCAGCTAGCGTATCGCCGCAGCTTTGCCACAGTGTCGAAGGCGTTCTTCTATGGGCAGGACCGAACGGATAAGGCGCACGGCGGCGGGTTTACTTATTTCGACTGGGACTACATCGAAAATAAAGGCGACGAATCCTACTTTGTTGACATTGTGCAGACACATCCGGCAGCAACCGAGGTCGGCTTGATTCTGACTTATCTTGCGCCGCCCTACATGCAAACAAGCGGAACGCCATACACGCCATTCTTAAAGGTACGTCTTGAGAACTCAAGCGGCACCATTCTCGACCCATCCGGCGGAAGCGGTTACGCGATAGAGCTAACGCATGCAAACGGCGGGATACCCGGCGGGTCCGTGATTGTTTCAGAACGTCAATATTACGATGCGGAGGATGGTTCGCAAGCGCAATCGGGAACGCATCCGTTATACTCGGCGCGTGTGGTCCGCACTGCTTGCTACTTAGACCAGGGCACGAGCCCAGACACGACCCCGAGGCGATTAAAGTACGGCACCGCGGCGGGCACATCGCAACATTTAATAGTGAGAATCGACACACGGAACGCGGTATTATTGAGCGCCACGGTTTTCGAGATTCCGAAAATTGTGACCTGATGATTTCGAGGGTAGTCAAGTTTGAGCGCGAGTCGTATGCCGGCAAACTGTTAACCGGCGAGACATTCGAGCGGCTAAAACGACTCGAAGATTTGGCGGCTGCTGAATATGGCGACTATGCCGGCATTGTGATTGAGATCGCGATCAAGCGGTTCCGATGGCGCATCATACCAGACTCGACGGGGTTTATGCTTGACGAGGTTGAGCGCGGTGTCTTGGAGTCTTTCAACTCATCGCAAAGCGGCTTTAATTTTGGGTCCAAGCTTGGCGAGTAGCTCGATGTACTCGTCGGCGGTTCGGTGCTTAACTTCCGACTCTAGTATCTCGCCAAGCTCTTGAGCAGTATACGCCCGCGGTGGTCTACCCTTGCCAGGGTTCTGCTCTTTGCCTTCTAATACTCGTGTCATCGTTGCCCGTGTGGTGTTGTAATGCCGAGCAGCCTCGTAAAGCGTCGCGGGTCCAATTGCCTTAATAATTACATCGAGCACGGCTTTACGCTCCGCGCCAACTTTGTCTAGCCTTCCCTTGTTCATAGCGACCCCGCAAACGTGACAGTCACACCCTCGATGCCGTCTTGCGCGTTTAGGTAACCCTCGGCGCATAAGCACAGGAAACGCGACCGGCTCGCCATGGCTTCGGCGGTCTCACATGCCGCAAGCATCCACGGGTTGTCGCCGCTGGCGAGTAGTTCATATGTAATGTTTAGCCAAGCATCAATCGCGGCGTCTTGAATCTCTCCAGTTGGCGCGGTTATCTCGCAGCCGTCTATGAATTGCGCGACAATTGTCGCGTTTAGCGTTAAGCTCATTTGATGTATACCCTTTCGACGCCGGTCGGCGTTACGTGGTCGAGGTTAAACGCGTCAACATTACCGCGCAATCTACACGACGCCACGGACACACCGACAAGTTCATCCATAAAAATAAAAACTTTGGAAGGCGCCGCTCCGTAGCCATCTAAGAAGTCGCGCCCTTGTTGAGTGATAGACCATAAACCATTTTCGTCTGTACTCACAAGCCCAAAGAGTGGAAGTTTCGCATAGTCGCCGCCGCGGGCATCTAGCTCGCGACTCGGCACCGGGTCACACTCGCCGCGCGTGTATAGCTGGCGCAGCACTTTAACCATTCCGGCGTTAAGCTTGCGCGAGTACAGTTTGATAAGCCGTCCACACGTAGGGCAAAGACGCCCGTCTACGGCGCGTTTACACAAATCGAAAGCCTCGGTATTACTCACGCCACTACGAGCCACCAGAGCGGACGCAAGGCGCTTCACAAACTCGTCCGATAGTATCGAGACGGGTGTATCAAACAAATCAATTTGCCGAGTCATCGCTTCGCCTCCGGTCTATCGATAAACAACTTACATCCGCCACACATGAGCGCCGACCATCCGGCGAACCAGACCGTCCGCGCATAGCCGCACGACGGACATTCAATCTGGCACAGGTAGCGCCGGGTTTCCCTGTCTAATGATTTACCTTTTAAAATGAACCGCATATTTCCCTCCGTTTTTCTATCCGCGGTGGTTTTTGTTACCCCGCGATTGCGGTGTATTCGTTTCGTCCGTGCTTGATTTTAAATAGCTCAGTTGATGCTCTGCCGCTCATATCTACAACGACACCAAAAACCAAAACCGCCGAATATTGGCATTTAGCGCACTCTTTGTGCGCTGCCGTCGTCGTCGTATATCCTAGCGCGTCAATTTCAACGCGGCTCATCTTGGGGGCTTTCGCTTGTCCAATGCCTACGCCGTGAGACTCGCTTGGGCTATGGCATACATCGCACGCCGGGTTGAGGCAGTCTGCCGCCGCCATTGCTTTAAGTGCCTGCTTGGTTATTGTGTGCTTCATAACTTTCTCCGTTTGTTTTGTGAGCGCCGTTGCTCATGTATATTTTATACACGGAAAACGTATAAAATGGCAAGCATGTTATGAGAAAAAAGTACGAATGTGTAAAAACGCCCTATTTATGCGGGTTAGAAAGGTAGTCCGGTGCGTTGCATTGTGGTTTCCTTCGAGCCGTCGCCGGTTATCTTGTGCCCGTGTAGGATGGCGGAGCCGTCATCAATCGGCACGACTTGAATACTGATGTCGCCGTCTGATTCGTAGACAATGCCGAAACCCTGCTGCCAGTCTAAGAAGTCGCCACCGGCATGAGGGACACCGCCGTCGGTACGGCATAGGCAACCGGGCGACATTGCGGTAATGACCTCCGAGCCTTTCGGGGTTTGGATTTTCTTTTGTGCTAGCTCTAGCCGGTGGACGTGCCCGAAGATTACCGACGAGATAGCGTTCCGAAGGTAGGCGCTACACGTTTCGCCGGCGGGTCGTGCTTTGGTGCCGTGCTGGATTCGGATCTTGTCGTATAGCCAGTAAGCCGCACCGTAAGGTCCGTAGTACTCGATATCGAGAGAGTCAAGCGCGAGCAACGTTTCGATTGTAATCAGAGCGTCGCCGTTTAGCGTGTCAGCGGTACGCAGCCCGACGCCCTCGCATAGCTTGGCGGTCAATGCGTCTTGGACTCGTTTCTCGTGGTTGCCTTCCATGAACACGATCTTAGACTCAGGGCAAGAAAGGCGCAGAGGCACCAGGAGCGCCGCGTATAGCTCGCGCATCGTTGCGTTAGTGGTATAACGTAGGTCGGGCGTAACTTGCCAGCGTGTAGACCATGCCGCACCGTCGACCATATCGCCGAGTAAAATAATCTCGTCGGGTTGTAGCAGGTCGGCGGCTTGTAAAACGACATCGCAGGCGGCGCGGTCGTGTAGTGGCTCCCAGCGGTATCCGCCCGGCTGTGTGACATCTTCGATTCGTCGAAACCCGTGTTGACTGTCGGGGATGATTAGGGCGCAGCGTTTCGCCGGCTTCGTGGTGGTTCGCTTGCGCTTGTATTCGCGCATCGGTTGCAGCGGCTCGACAAAGAAGGCGGGTGCCCGCTCGAAGTACGCTTTGACCTGGTGCAGTTGCACGATGTCGGAATCTTTGCCGAGACCTTGCCAACTGTTTAATGTGTGCTTAATACATACCCAGGACGGACCAAGGTTCGCCGCCTGGATCAAATCTTTGAGGTTCTTGATGCCCTTTCCCGTGACAATGATTTGATCGCCGTCGCGCCGCACATCTACCTTCTCGCGCGGCTTCGGCTTCGGTTGTGGTGGCGATATTAATTCGTTTGATTTGCTCAGGTGATAGTGGACGGTAGATGGTGCAAGACCTAGCCGCTCGCCTACCCTTCGGATTGATTTTAGTTCTTGATACAGTGCTTTTACGTCTTCGGTCTTTATACTCACAGAGCCCCCGCAAGCGTTACCGCAAGCAGACTCCCGATCAAGAAAGAAGATGCCGCCACGGTGGGCAGCATCCACGCCGGGAGCGGCTCGGGCAACGTGTCGATTATTTCTTGCGCTGTCCTTAACTTAATATCTAAAGCCTGGATTTCTGCCGCCTTCGTCTTGCTGCAAAGATTTAAGTCGGCTCTAAGCTTTGGAATTTCCACGCGCCTACATTGTAAAGCGTTTTGCGTTGCTTCGATACTCCAGAGAAGACCGTCGCATTTTGCCGTTGCACCTTTGGGCAGTGGAACGATAGCCGCGCAGGTTTGGAAGAGTATAATTGCGCTAATCACTGCCGAACTCGTGGTTAGCCATATCCGCCAGGGCGTCAAGGCTTGCGCCGTGTATTTCGAGCGCCTCTTGCACCGCTTCGGCGTGCGCGTCGGCGTGCTCCGTTTCGGCGGTCTTTATTTTATCGGCTTTGATTTTATCGGCTACAGTTCCGACTGATTTGAGTATCTTAGGCGGAAGGCTTTTGCGCCGCTTAAAAAGAAGCGCAATGGCGGCAACGAGCAAGCCGGCGATCAATCCGGGTAGGTGCTCAATCACTTGGTCGATCTCGCAAAGAACTTTTAACCTTGGCGACAATCACCGAAGACAATGCAGCGCCGCAGACGCCCGCAATCGTTGATTCAGCAGTCTCGCCCAGATAGAACCCCCAGCAGCCGCCACAGGCTAGAGCCGCCAGTCTTATCGCGGATTTCTTCCAGTTGGTGGTCACCATCTTGATCAACGGCTTGAGGGCTTCCATTACTCCATAAGTCGCAACAGATGACAGCCCGCAGACCTTCAAAATCTCGGGTAAATTCTCGATATTCATTTTTTCTCACTATCAGAGGCAGCGGGAGCGGTTGCGGGTCGTTCATTTATTGTAATCCCTAAGTGCCTGGCTACGTCTTGCGTATGCCTGTTAATTTCTTGCATCTGCTTAACCATTGGCGAGGGCGTCGGCTTTTTTCTTGGGCTTGGGGCCATCATAAAGAAAACCGATGTTATCGCCGCGGTGAGTGTTGCAAGTTGCGCGTCCATTTCAGTTATTCCTTGTGGTAAATCTTCACACGCTCGGCAATCTTTGCCCAGGTGGTTTCGTTTGTATGTAATAGCTCGGAAAGTTTCTCATGGTCCGCTTTGAGTTGCGCGAGGTCTCGCTCGGCAGACTCTAGGCGAAACGTACCAGCAACCACGGCGAAGCCCAGAGCGAAGATGGCCATCGGGATGGCTCGTTCTCTGCTTCCGAGAATTGCATTTACTAGTTCCATTCTTTTACTCGCTCCAAAAACTAATCGACCGAATCAAAAGATTCGCGTCATGGTCGCCAAAGAAAAAGGCATCACGTCGAGACATTGCAGGAGTCGAGCAGGCTAGAAAGATGAGCCGCTCGTGCATTCCTTGACCCCGTGGCGGTGGTGCCGGTATGTCGATATGGCCATTATACCACGCAGTCGTCGAAGCTGGAACGCTTTGCGTCTCTCGTGATTGAATCCTGAACCCGTTTGGTTCCGTGTGGTTATGCTGGAAAAGTGACTCGGTGTCGCCGTATGCGACCGCGAACTCTTGAGCGCTTCCGCCGCTATTGTATGCAAGAGCCCACCAGTATATCCGAGTCGCTTGGTCCGTATGATTTAGCCGCACGATTTGACAATACGGGAACGGTTGAAGGTACGCGCTATCTGACTCCGGCGCACCAGACACGCCAGACATCGAGGCGAGAAGACGCTTGCGCTTTAGTAGCGTGTTGGCGGTTGTCATAAGCGTATACCCTAGCGCCGCGCTAATTGGTCGCCCGGTTGCGGTTGCATTGCTTCCGACGGGTATGATTGCGCCCTCGTCGCTCTTGGTTGTCGCAACGCTTGTCAGTGGCACCCATGACCCAGCTAGGCTTGAGCAGTAAGAAAACGAACTCGACGCCGAAGTCAAGAGCCCGCAGCGGATGCGAATATGGTCGTCGGTGAGCGTTAACCCCGTGATCGTCACGGTACCCATTTCGTCGCTACCGCTGTTTGAGAGCGTCGAATAGCTAGACGCGAGCAGACTGCCGGCTTCGTTGTAGACGTTAACAAGTAGACGCCCGTAGGATGACCCGAGTTGTGAATGCCGTCCTCGAAAAACTACTTTCAGAGAAGTGTGCGCGACGGATGGAACGGGCACACGGTGTCGAGTCATCTGCCCATTAGAGCCCGCGCCCTCGTGCTGGAATAAGTCCTCGCGATACCCTTGGTTAAATATGTTGAGCGAGCCGCTTGCGTGCGTACCGTTAAGGGTTTCACAGAGAGAATCGAAAAAGGTTTCGTCGGCATCGTTGCCGGCGTGTACGCTTGTCGGATTCGGCGGGTTTGTCAATGTGAGTGAATAAGCCATGCAAGTATTTTAGCAGATAGACGAAATTGATGATATGTGAGAAAATGACCCTATGCCGTACAAGTCAAAGAAAATCAACGCGCCAAAAATAAAGAAGTGGCGCAAGCTTCAGATGAGCGCACTCGGCGATCAAGCCGCACTTGCAATCGTGCAGCGAGTAAGCGCGAAGGGTCACGGGCTTGACGATAAACGACTTCCGAAGCATTCGGAAATCAGCCGAGGTAAAGAAAGCCTTGGAGCGTACTCAGAAGGACACGGCAAGCTACGAAGAGACGGCGGCAAATATAACGGCATTCGCATCGGTGGCGGGCTTCCGATTAACCGGGTCACGCTATCAGTTACCGGGCAGATGATGCGACAGTTTCGCAGGTACTCAACGGCAACAAGATTTAAAGCTCGAATTGGTGCGACTGGCGCGTCTAAGAAATACGCAAGATTCACGCACGCTCAACGCCCTTGGATTGGGCTAAGTAAGAGCAACCGCGCCACAGTGCGCCGGATGTTTAAAGTGTTATGGAGTCGGCTATGAGTTCAGTAATCCAAAACACGATTAACCACATCAAAAAAACCGTCGGCGCGATGCCTTCGAGCATCTTGACCAGCTTTCCCGAAATCCGGTCGGCGAACTTTGTGGACGTTGACAAGCTAGGCGGGGCGCGGCTAGAGCTTGAAGAGATGGTCGGACGTTCTCGGGTCTTTGAAATTACTATGGATGGGCTAGAGGCGAACGCGCTCCAGCTTGGGCAAGGTGTGTCAGAGGCTTTTGACATTACTTTAAATCTTCGGGTTCGTTATGATGCCGCAGGTTTAGCCGTTAGAGGCAGCGCACAAGCCGAAGCGGTTAAAGAACTTGCAATCATTAGCAAGGCAATCCAAGCGAGCAACTGGCCAAGCGTTACAGGGCTCGTGACCTTATCGACTGGAACGGGTAGAATAAGCACAGTAACATTAGCCGACGAGAGCGGCGCAACATTTAAAACTATTATTTCCGAGATTGCGGTAGCCGTCTCGATTGACATGTAAGGAGAATCACATGGCGGGTAAATCTACCGCGATCTACAGCGTAAAGGTTGCCCCGGCAACCGCAGAGGGTGGAAACCCTGATTTGAACTATCTTCCGAGCATCTCGGGCGAGACTTTTGTCGGTATGGCTACGACTACCGCGACGGTTGATTCGTTTGCAGGTACGGAAGCCTTTCACGAAGAGGAGCAGGGGCGAAGAACACCAGGCGAGAACGAGCTTTTGCCCGTTGGTGTTGTAGCTGGATCAAGCTCGTTTGGCGCTGATGCTGGCGACTTCATCCGCGCAATGTATGACAACGAAATCAGCCTTTCCGCACGATTTCGAAACTCAAACGGAACCGACCCAGGCGCAACGGCTTTCGGTCATATCCTGAACTCCTCCATGGGACTCTACTCTCCATCAGCAGCGAGCTACACCACCACCGGCGTCGGCGCTGATGGCGGCGAGTTTGTAGTTTCAGACGCTAACGCAACAGACATCAAAATCGGCGCACCGGTTCGGGTTTACTCAGAGCAGGCAACCGTGGCGACCTTCTTTCACGAGTACGCAATCGTGACCGGTAAGACTGACAACGGCGACGGGAATCACACCGTAACGGTACACCCTAAATTCGCTCACACCCCAGGCACGGCGGACACGATTCAAATGTGCTACGCATTTTACCCGGTAGTTGGAGACGGAGACACGACTCTCTCAAACGATTTACACGTTGTTTTTGATATGGGCGGCACTGGTAGTGCGGCGACAGTTCGGCGCATTGCAAGCGGTTGCAGAATGTCAGCGTTTGAGATTAGCAACGACAACGGAGCAGCATCGCTTTCGATGACGGTTAAGCCCATGGTCATGGTCAACGATGACGGCAACGCGTCAACCGTGGACACAGCAGAGCCAGCCGGGAAGCTATTGCAGCACCGACACGGCGCACGAGTAGACCTAGCCGCAGACCATAGCGCAGTAGCATCGGGCACGGCAGCAAGTACAGCGCGCGCATACTTGCCTACATTCGACCACAGTGTGAGCGTATCATTCGACACGGCACCAGGCACACCGGAGACTCGCGGTGTTATTCGTGGCGGCTCACATGAGATTCATAACGCTACGTGCTCGGTTTCTGTTACCACCGAGAACAGTGACGACCTGCAACGACTTATGACGAAAGGCGAGCGTCGCACGCTCATCCTTGGTTATGGTCCGGGCGGAACTGGTACAACTGGCAACGGCGGCGCGTTCATTATTAAGAACGCGGGGCGTGCAGACGGCGACGCCAATCCATCGGGCGGCGACGGTAATCGCATCCAGCAGGTAACCGCACTGCGAGCGGTTTCAAACTTCAATACCTACGCCGGCAGCGTGACGGGCGACGAGCTTAACCTCGCAACCGCTCCGTTTTTGCTAGTCCTCCCAAGGGCTTAATGCTAGCCTCCGGGCTATGCTAAAGAAACTCACCCTAACGAATGAGCCGGTTCGCCTTGTACTGATGGCGGACCCGGCGACATTTACCGCGCAGTTCAACGCGGCGCGCACTCTTATCGACGCAGAGCTTGACGAGCCAAACGACGGCGATTTTATGGGCGAGATTTTAACGCTCGTGAAGTCGGCAGTCGGAAACGACCAGGCACTCGACGCGCTGAAATCTGTCGAGGGTGCATTAACTAGCCTAGTCAATCAGAAGGTTAGACCGGCGCAGATGGGCAAGGCGCTTGAGCGGCTTAAGGAAACGATGAAGCGGCACGAGACACGCGAGGCGCTTGCTTTTGTGCGTGCTCAACTATCGACGCAGAAGTATCGAGAAACGAGCGACGTCGGCGAACTACTAGAAGGCAGCCCAGCAGACGCGGCACACGTAACGGTCCGAGCATTGACACCAGACGGGCGACGCAAAGCAGAGCGGGCAGCAGGTCAAAAGCCTAGACTCGGCGCACTCGTTGCGGGTCGTGCTTATGACGTAGCTAGAAAGGCAACCCGCGAAGGCGATGATAGCGGCAAAGCATATGCCGAGTATGTTGCGTTTTTACCAATCGAAGAACAAGAGGCGCTCGACGCTTTCGACGAATACAATACGCGAATAGACCGAGAGATTTGCCGGGCGGGAATGCTTGCCGTCGATGACTTCGACCTCGCTCCGGCTGATGGCGTTTACCCTGTCGAGGACTTTCTCAGCCAGTGCGTAGAAGGTGGCGACGTAATCACAGAAACGGCGCGGCATATTAGGAATATCAGCACCTTGGGAAAATCGGCGAACTCCTCGCCGTCCTTGGAGTCTGGCACAGACGAACAAGAGGACGCGGCACAACCTTAGCCGACGGCTGGCAGTGCTCGCAGTGTGTGCACGGCGGGCGGTCGATGCCTATACCCGGCGAGCTAGAGCGGCGCGGCGGCTGCTCGGGGCAATTTAAGCCCGACGTGCAATACGCAATCATTCGTAAATCTTGGTGCCCGTGGAACGCTAGCTTCATCGAAGACCCGCCGCGCGTTTCGCTTTCGGATATACTCGGGCAGGCGATGCCGTCCGACGTATTGCAAAGGTTCCACAGTGCACCCGACGAGATAGGCGAAATCGATTGGGTAGACGTTGACCGGTGCCCGATTCGCTTCGTTGATACACGTTCGCCAGAGTATGACGCAGGGTGGCTCGTTGAAGTTTTCGACGCCGTGAGCGTGCTTAATATGGGCGCACCGTCGCAATGGATTCCCGCGAACCCTTCCGGCGCTTTCCGAGATGCCTTAATAGTGTTAAAATCAGAACAAGACGCCGCCGCCGCACTGCGAGCCAAAAACGAAGAAGACTGGTGATTTAGATGGCACTGAATAAGATTTCAGAAGAAGTAATTGAGATTCGGGTCGATGGTGCCAAAGAAGCAGAGCAAGAAATCGACGGACTTAGCAAGGGGCTAAGGGATGTCGAGCAAAGTAGCAAGAAAGCCGACAAGTCAACCGCACAGGCTTCGCAGGGGTTCTCGAAGCTACAGGCAAGCATTACCACGGCAGGCGCAGCCGTCGCAGGCTTTCAGGCGGCGATGGCGGCAGCAGGCGCGGCGATGTCAGCAATCAAGGCGCCGGTTAACTTAGCGATTGAGTTTGAGACGCAGTTTAATCAAATCAAGACGCTCAACAGCGACATTGGCGACGACTTGCGAGACAAGCTGCTCGACTTAGCGAAGCGCGTGCCGCAGACCGCCGGCGATATCACTTCGGCGGCTTACCAAGCAATCAGCGCAGGGATAGACCCCGGTCAGGTTACCGAGTTTCTCGAAGCGGCGAGCAAGTCAGCCGTCGCCGCAGGTGGCTCGCTTACTGAGTCGGTCGAGCTATTGACGGCAGGCGTTAACGCATTCGGCAAGCAGGGCGAAACGGCTTCGAGTGTTGCGGATAAGCTATTCGCAACCGTCAAGCGAGGCGTGACAACCATTCCAGAATTGAACGCGGTCTTCGGTCGTGCAGCGGCTACCGCTTCGAGTTACGGCATAGGGCTCGACGAGGTGCTTGGCGCGATTGCCACACTGACAAAACAGGGTTTGCCGACTGCCGAGGCAGTGACACGGGTCAACGCTACGATTAAAGAGTTAAGCCGCGAAGGTGGCACGGCTGCGAAGGCACTTAAAAAACAAGGCGTGCAAGTCGGCGTTCTAGCTCTACAGCAAAAGGGGCTCGTCGGTGTACTTGAAGACGTAAACAGAGCGACAGGCGGACAGGCGGACCAACTCGCAAAGCTATCAGGCAGGGCAGAAGCGGTCGGCGGAATGCTCGGGTTGACCGGGCGCAACATGGAAGACTTCCGAAGCACCGTGCAAGGCGTCAACACTGACGTCGGCGCAAGCGGTGAGGCTTTTGACGTAGTTAGTCAAGGCACACAGGGCACGATTGACAGCTTCAACAGCTTAAAAGAAGGCGTGATGCGAGAGCTAGGCGAGCAGACGTTGCCCGCGCTGAACGAGCTTTTAAAATCTCTTTCCGTTGCGATGAATGGCTCCAGCAATGCGGCTAAGGCTTTCGGCAAAGGGTTAGCAAGTATCATCAAAATTGGAACGCTAGTCGTCAAGAATATCGACATGATTGCGGCGTCGATGTCGGTGGCGTTCACTGCAAAATACTTGCCGGTCTTCATTGCGCAGTTAGGCAAGATGCGTGCGGGTTTCGTGGCATTTAATGCGATAGTCGCAGCGTCTGGCTCTACAACCGGGGCGGCTTATGGCCGCTTGCTCGTCGGCGGAATCGCTAAAGTGCTTTCGGGTCCAATGTTAGCCGGAGCGGTGGCGCTCGCAGTCGCCGGGGCGGTCGGTCTTGCGATGGAAGGTGCAGAAGAAAAGGCACGCGAGGTTCGAGAGGCACAGCGAAAGGAGTTCGCGCAAGACTTGAAAGACTTCCTCGCGTCGGAAGGTATAAGAGGGGACGCCATCGAGAAGCGTTTGAAGGGACAAGCGCGGCTTGCAGCATCCGACCAGCTAAGAATAAAGGCAGCGCGTGAGGCTGATGCGGGCAATAGAGATCTAGCCGCGGGTATTGTCGCGTTGACTCAGAAGATTGATGACAACAAGACCGGCTCCATTGATCTTGAAGCTCTATATCTTGAAAACAGTGAAGCCGCTCAAGTGCTAATCAAGACACTCGACACAAAGTCGACCTCTTACGGTGAAATTATAGCACAGCAGAACGAAGCGATCATTTCAGCAAAAAACCTAGAACAACAAAACACGGCGCTTAGAGTCGGCTCCGCTCAACTGACAGCAGAGGAAAAAAAGGCTCAAGCAAATTTCCAGCAAAGTCAGTCCAAGGTGGCAGACTACGAAAACCAGCTAGACGCAGCGACAAAAAGCGTCATAAGAGCGAAGGCGGCATTAGCGCAACTAAACGCAAACCAGCAAGTGAATCTCCAGCTTTACGGCAAAACCCCATTTATTAAAGCGGAAGCAGACCTAAAAAAGTACAGCAACGCGGCAGAAGAGGCAAACAAGGGCATCGCGATATTTAGCGTTGAAGTCGTAAACAATGAGCGAGCACTAAATGAGGCATCCGCAGCAGTTGCGAACAATCAAGTGCAAATTGAAAACAATGAAAAGCAAATAGCGGCAGCCACAAAGCACTACAAAGAAAACCAGGCGGCTATTGACAAGACGGTGACAGCGTTAG
>Ga0233415_10000067_pt1 | contig 47037 bp, 52 predicted proteins | sample Na_anoxic_12_MG_FD_188631 | JGI IMG/M metagenome (GOLD analysis project Ga0233415, IMG submission 188631) | Seawater microbial communities from Saanich Inlet, British Columbia, Canada - Na_anoxic_12_MG | ecosystem: Environmental > Aquatic > Marine > Inlet | place: Canada: British Columbia...
GTATTCTTTAACTCAAAAAGTGGCTAAATCAGCGCAAACAGGAGCTGGAACTAATATTATTTCTGGCTTTGCTTTAGGATTATCCAGTACTGTTGTCCCTATCCTAGCTGTTTCAGCAACAATTTTTTTGACCTATCAATGGAGTCAATTATTTGGCATTGCCATAGCAGCTATAGGGATGCTTTCTATTTTGGGGATAACTTTAGCAATTAATTCTTTTGGGCCAATAATGGACAATGCGGCTGGCATTGCTAAAATGGCTGGGATGGATGAAAAGACTATAAAACGAGCTGAAGATTTAGATGCAGTAGGCAATACTAAAGCAGCTGCTGGCAAGAGCTTTGCTATCAGCGCAGCTGGGTTAACAGCTTTAGTTTTGATGATTAGTTATGGGCAATCAATTAATTTACCATTTATTGATTTGTTGAATTATAAGGTGATCATCGGCCTTTTCCTGGGCGGTTTAATGCCTTTTGTTTTTTCTTCTTTTGCTTTGCAGGCAGTTAGTAAAACAGCTATGACTGTAGTAAAAGAAGCGCGCAGGCAGTTTAAAACAATAAAAGGAATTATGCAGGGCGAAGCAGAGCCGGATTATGAAAGCTGTGTTGATATAAGCGCTAAGGCGGCTCTTAAAGAAATGATTTTGCCTAGTATTTTATGTATTTTAGCTCCGATCTTGGTTGGTTTTCTTTTGGGTCCAGCTGCTTTAGCTGGTTTGCTTGCTGGTTCAATTGTTTCAGGTTTTCTTTTAGCTGTGACAATGGCTAATTCAGGCGGAGCTTGGGATAATGCCAAGAAATTTATTGAAGCGGGTAATTTAGAAGGCAGAGGTTCAGACACACACAAAGCAGCCGTGGTCGGCGATACAGTAGGAGATCCTTTTAAAGATACAGCTGGTCCTTCATTGAACATTTTGATTAAATTAATGGCAATTGTTGCCTTAATCATCGCGCCGTTGTTATAGGTTGTTTAACAATTAAAAAAAGGGGGAAGATATGAGCAAAAGCAGAACAGATTTGGTTAAAGCAGCTCTAAAAGAAATATTTGACAATCATGCTTGGTTTAAAGGCAGAATCTGGGGATTGACCGGGGAAAAGAATAATCCTTGTAAAAAAGAAAATCCGTTTGGCGGATCACACACTACCATAGGAATCGGCGCGGAATTAGTTACTGTAGTGGCAGATCATGAAGGAAAAGTAAAATTATATGAATATGTTCTTGTAAATAGAACTAAACTTGGAAATAAAATTGCAAGGATTCTTCGTGAAAAAGGAATGCATGATTTCAAAAAAGGCCAACGAGTTGTATCTTTGGTAGAAAAATCCAGGAGCAGATAAAGTATGGGGGAAATAAGAAAAACGGGTATTTGGGAAAAACGCCCGTTTTTTTGTTTTAGCTCTTGACAAGCTTTTGTTATGGGTATATACTCATAATAACGAATGATTGTTCTGTATTCCAAAGGTCGCAGTCATTTGATATAATATATAATAAATAAAGGAGAATTAATTATGCCTAGATTAGATAAAACAGGTCCTCAAGGCCAAGGTGCAAAAACTGGTCGGGGATTAGGTTCTTGTCCTCCAGACACAAAAGCTGACAGAAATTTTATGCGCGGTTTTGGTTATGGCATGGGTAGGGGTTTTAGAAGATGTTGTGGCAGAGGGTTTGGATTTTCTTTTAATCAACCAACTGTGAAAGAAGAAAAAGAAATACTTACTGAGGAAGCAGAGATGTTAAAAGAAGAAATTAAAGACATCCAAAAGCGTCTTGAGGACTTGAAAAAGAAAAAATAGTCATTCTAAGGAGGCCGTCTTAAACGGTCTCCTTATGATATAAAAATTAATATGACAAGACCTATTAAAAGAAGGTTTATTAGATTTAATCCTGATATAACATATTTCAAGCCAATAGCAGTGCCTCTTCGCGAATTAGAAGAAGTTATTTTGGATGCTGATGAAATAGAAGCGATTCGACTTTGCGATTTTAAAAATTTAGACCAAGTTGAAGCAGCTGAAAAAATGAAGATTTCTCAAAGCACTTTGCAGAGAATTTTAGTTTCAGCCAAACAGAAAATAGCAGAGGCCTTAATAAACGGCAAAGCTATTAGGATAAATAAGATAAACAAAGACGAATAAATGAGTTTAAAAAAAATAGACGAACAACTTAAAAACATCAGAGACAAAGTTGTTGAATGTAAAAAGTGCTCTCTGTTTAAAACTAGAACGCTTCCAGTCGTTGGACAAGGCAGTCATCAAGCAAAAGTTGTTTTAGTTGGTGAAGCTCCTGGGTCTAATGAAGACAAAACAGGAATTCCTTTTTGCGGCGCTGCAGGCGCAATTTTAGATGAACTTTTGGATTCGATTAGTTATAAGAGGGAAGACGTATATATATGCAACATTCTCAAATGCCGGCCACCAAGCAATCGTAATCCAAAATCAGACGAGATTAAAGCCTGCACTCCTTATTTAGAAGAACAATTCCAAGCTATTAAGCCTAAGGTAATCGGTTCTTTGGGTAATTATGCCACAACCTATATTCTAGAAAAATATGGAGAAAAAGAAGTTCAAAGCATTGGCCAAATTCATGGACGGGTTTTTAAAATTAAAACAGATTTTGGCTTGATTAAAATTATTCCTCTTTATCATCCAGCAACAGTTGTTTATAATCGCAATATGATAGAAATCTTAAAATCAGATTTTAAGATTCTTAAAAAATACAATGAAAAGTAAAAATATAAAAGTAGCAGTTGGCCTGTCTGGCGGAGTGGATTCAGCTATTTCCTTGTTGTTGCTTAAAGAACAAGGATATGAGCCAATCGGGGTTTCTTTAAAATGTTTTGGCCAAGAGAATTTTACTTTAGTTCGAAAACTTTGTCGTCAGACAAAAATACCTTACTATATTATTGATTGCCGCGATAATTTTAAAAAAAAAGTGATAGGTTATTTTTTATCAGTTTTAAAAGACAAAAAAACACCCAATCCATGCATAGTTTGTAATCATTTAGTAAAATTTAAAGAATTGCTTCAATTTGCGGCAAAAAACAATATCCAATATGTAGGTACTGGCCATTATGCTAGAATTAGAGAAAACAAAGGAAAATATTATCTTTTAAGAGGCAAAGACAAGAAAAAGGATCAGAGTTATTTTCTTTGTCTCTTGAATCAAGCGCAATTAAAAAGAATAATTTTCCCATTAGGCGATTATACAAAAAAAGAAATTTATCAATTTGCAAAAAAAAGGAATCTTAATTCTTTTATCAAAAGAAAGCAAAGCCAAGATATCTGTTTTGCGGCTAAAGAAACCATACCATCTTTTGTAAAAAAGAGACTTGGCGTCCAATCAGGCGAAATTGTTGATCAAAAAGGAAGTATTTTAGGAAAACATCAAGGATTGCATTTTTATACAATTGGCCAGCGCAAGGGGATTAGTTTATCCAATGGGCCCTGGTGGGTAAGCAAGATTGATAAAAAGAAAAATCAGCTTATTATTACTAACAAAGAAAACGATCCAGTTCTTTTTAGCAAAACAGTTGTTATTTCTAATCCCCATTTTATTTCCAATCAAATATTACAAAAAACAATCAAAGTTAAAGCAAAAATACGCTTTAACCAATCATTAGCCTCAGCCAAATTATATGTTAAAAACCAAGAATCTGAAATTAAATTGATTTTTGACAAGCCGCAAAAAGCAGTTTGTCCAGGTCAATATGCGGTTTTTTACAAAGGGGATGTTTGTTTAGGCGGTGGAGTAATAGAATAAATAAGACATAAGAGGTTATAAGGAATAGGCCGCGCCTTGAGAGCGCTCAAAGAGCGGAAGGATGTACTCGTCAAGGCGTGGCCTGTGAATGACTACTTTCGAGATCAAACCTGTCAAAATCAAGATCATGCCTGTCCATCTTTCTAAAGCACGATTTGTTATTATGAAAAAACACATTAGTTTAATCTTAATATTATTTATTTTTCTGGGATTAGTTAATTTTGCTTTGGCTTCTGCCTCATCGGCAGACAAACAGGAAAAAAAAGTTGATATATATTTTTTCTATGGAAGCACTTGTCCTGTTTGTAAAAAAGTCCAAGCGCTTTTAGAGAGTTCAATAAAAGAATATTCTTTTATTGAAATCAAATCATATGAAGTTTTTGGCAATAAGGAAAATGCTAAATTCTTTCTGCAGCTTCTTGAATCCTGCGGAGAAGAAAAAATAGTAAGGGTGCCGGTTGTGTTTATTGGCAACGAGATAATCAGAGGATATTCAAGCGATGAAATAACTGGACAAATTATTGAAAAAGCTATTAAAAATTGTTCAGAAAAAGAGTGTCCTAATCCTTTGGATAAGATAAATCAAGATACATTTTGTGCTTGCAAGGAAGAGACAAAAGATGAACAAATTATTGATTATCCCTTTATAGGCAAAATTAATCTTTCTAAATTGTCTTTGCCTGTTTTAACTATTATTTTAGCTGCTTTAGATGGTTTTAATCCCTGCGCTATGTGGGTTTTACTTTTTTTAATTGCTTTACTAATCAATGTCCAGTCCAGAAAGAAAATATGGTTAGTAGGCGGAACATTTATTGTTGTTTCAGGAATTGTTTATTATCTGCTTTTAGCTGCTTGGCTCAATTTATTTTTAGCTATCAGCTATGTTACTTTAACTAGAATTATAATTGGATTATTCGCTTTATTTATTGGTATTTGGCAAATTAGAAAATTCATTATTTTTAAACCTGGTGTTTGCGAAGTAGCTCCAATAGGCAGCAAATGGAATGAAAGATTGTCTGCTAAGGCTAAGCAGGTTGTTCAATCAAAGACATTGCCAGCTACTATGCTTGGAATTATTATTTTAGCTTTTGGCGTTAATTTTATTGAATTTTTCTGTTCAGCTGGCTTGCCTGCAATTTATACTAAGATACTATCTTTAAGTCAGTTAAGCTCTTTTGGTTATTATTTATATCTCTTGCTTTATACTCTTATTTTCATGCTTGATGATTTTATTATCTTTACAATAGCAATTATTACTTTAAATAAGATCGGATTTACAGAAAAATATACAAAATGGAGTACCTTAATTGGAGGATTATTGATTTTAATTTTAGGAATACTCTTGATTTTTAAGCCAGACTTATTAATGTTTGGATAGATGGATTTAATTTATCGTGATTGTGGATAAGGACTTGACACAGTTTTTTAAAAGAGTATGATTATAACATAAACGCCCTGCCCAGCCATTTCGGTCCGGTAGGGTTTTTAAAAACATGAATATTCTTTTTATAGATTGGGAAAATTTTAAAAATAAATTGAGACAGGTATTAGAAAAAGAAAAGGCGATAAATAGCGTAAATTGGTATGAATATAATTTTGAATATCTTTTTAATCAAGTACTAAAAGGGATAAAAGTTGACCGTAGAATTTTTTATGCTGCTAGGTTGAAATTTTGTTCTCAAACACTTCAAAAATCAAAAGAGTTAATAGAAAATCAAAGATTATTAAAAAATAATTTAGAAAAACAAGGATTCGAATTTATTTATGCTGGAAGAGTAAGAGAAAACATAGAACAAGATAGAAAAGGGAAAAAGATTTTAACCTTCAAAGAAAAGGGAGTGGATGTTCAAATAGCAATTGATATGGTAAAAACTGCTTTTAGGGACGAATTAAAAACAGCTATTTTAGCTAGTTCTGATTCGGATTTACAGCCAGCAATTAAAGAATTGAAAGAAATTAGGAGATTGAAACAAAATAATATAGAAATTATTTATTTAGGTTTTGAAATTGACCACAACAAAGGATTGAGTTATTCTGCTGATAGAACTATTTTGATTAGGAATTCTGAAGTTTTAGAATTTTCCCCTCAGAAATTGAATTTTTAAACCAGATTTGTTAATGTTTGGGTAGGTTGGTTTAATTTGTTGTTTAAAAATTTTATATAATCATTAATCTTTTTAAATGGAGGAAGTTATGGAAGATATAATCGATTTGAGACAGAGAAATAGAAATAAGTTAATAATGATTATTTTTATCGGTTTAATTGTTGCCATAGTCATTTTTCTGATTTTTGAACTCTATGCTGCTAATTTACTTGTTGTCATGGGGATAGTTCTGGGTATCGGACTTATTTTTTCATGTATTGTTGGATCAACGATCCTTTTTATCACAATTTTAATTTTGAGCATGGGTACCTTTTTTTATCGAGCATACAGATTAGTGACAAAGAAAGAAAAGATTAATTTTCTAAAAACATTAAAAGAATCTTTTTCTGAAGTAATTGATGGTTTTTGCTAGAAGATATTCTTTTAGATTTATCAGAGCCCGTTTAGATTCAATTGAATGGGCTTTTTTATTTTCCCAAAATAAGATATAATAAAAACATGAAAAATATTAAAGAAATAACTAAAGAGGAATTAGATGCCATTAAAGTAGTTACTTTTGATATTGACGGAGTAATTGCGCCAACTGGCACTGAAATAAGAGAAGAAGATGGAGGAACAAAGCTGTATATGGAATCAAAGCCATTGTCAGAGCAATTTATAGAGAATTTGAAGAAACTAGAGAAATATGTCCGATTGAATTTTTCTTCAGGCCGGAATATTCTATATCTCAAAAGTTTGGTTAATGAAATTTTTGACGAAAAAACTATTCTTCAAGCAGAAAATGGAAGCATGACTTGGTTGAATAATAAAATAACTCATCCAATTTATTCAGATGAGTATTTTAGTCAATTAAGAGATTTAAAGGAAAAGATTAGAGAAATGAAAAAGAATGATAAAAGAATCAGAGGATTTGAACCAAAATTATTTATTTTAACTGTTCATTGCGAACAAATGGAAGAAATCCCCAATTTAGTTAAAGAAATAGCAGGGGATAATCTATATTGCCTTTGGACTAATGAGGGTTATGATATTGGCAGTAAAGAAATGTCAAAAGGCAAAGCAATTCTAAGTTTAGCTGAAGAATTAAATATTCAGCCAAAACAGATTATGACTACTGGCAATAATTATAATGATGTAGAAATGTTAAAAGTAGGCAAAGGCGTTTCAGTAACGCCAGATAGAGTTGAAGCAGAATATTTTATTGAGCATGAGCCAGAAGAACTAGGCGGGGAATTGCTGGTGGAGTTTTTACTTGAGTATTTTGGAAAATAAAAAAGGCCACGCCTTGACGAGTACATCCTTCCGCTCTCCGAGCGTAAGAATGTAGCTCTCAAGGCACGGCCTATTCCTTATCACTACTTTCGAGATCAAACCTGTCAAAACTCGTCAAGGCACGGCCTCTAATTAAATCAAGCCCATTTTTTGTTTGATTTGCTGAAGATTTTTCTTGGCAATAGATTGAGCTTTTTTAGATAATATCAACAAAATACTAATAATGTTTTATAATGTTTATATATGTTTTAGGAATATCCGGGGATTGTTATGGAAAAATACGTTCTTCGCAGTATTGTGGAGGATGTATTTTATTATAACAATCCTTAGTTAGAAATAGTAAATCTTTTGTTACTATATCATCCTGAGCCGGTAAGCGACAGCGTGCAGCCTAATCTTTAGCGGTGGCGCGAAGATCTAAAAGACAGAGATTCTTCGCTTGCTAAGGCGAGCTCAGAATGACAAAAGGGGATTGGCTCAGGATGACAAGGGAGTTTAATCAGAATGACAGGAAAAACTTAATATGAGTTCATTTTATTATCCGTAAGTTATCCACAATACAATTTGACGGAAATCTTTTATAATATAGATAGATACAAACAAGGAATAGCAGAAATTTATTCTTAATTTCTTTAATACCAGAAGGGCGAATTCTTTAATTTTTTAAAAGAGAAAAAGTTTTTATGTCCAAAAAATATCATTTTAACACACACAAACAAAGAAAAACAGCAATTAATTCTGTAATTGCTTTAGTCTTGGTGTTGTTCATATCTGTTAGTTTTTTCATGTGCTTTGTATTTGATGTTTACGCGCAAGAAGAAATAACTAAGTTAGGAAAATCAATAGCTAATTTTGGCCAATCAGTAAGTAATATTCAAAACACAGCAACTAAATTTATATCTAATCAAGTCCAGAATACAAAAGAAATATCAAGCAATGTGTCAAATACAATTAAGAGCGCTATTAACAAAACTTTTGCATTCTGCAAAGATAAAACAGGCAAGGTAAAAAATAAAATTACAAACAGAGCTATTCAGACAAAAAATTACTTATTAACCAGCATTGCTAATTTACTTATTTCCTCAGAACAAACAAGCCAGCAACAGCCAAAAGAACAATTAGTGATTGTTGAAGAATCAGTAAGGAACACTGAGGACATATAACAAGTAATTCAAGTCAAAGAAATAGTAAAACAAACAGAAAACATTATACATACAACACTTTTAACAGAAATAATAGAATCAGCTGATTTAACTCAATTAAACAAACAAATAGATTCCTTATCAGATGACATTGACAGCTTAGCAAGCCAAATCAGCTCTAAAATTGACTATACAACTCCTTCATACGCTCCAGCATATGTTCCTTCTTCAGGAATACAGATATCCGGACATTCTTTGCTTTCATCTCTCAATGTAGCTGGCTCTGGAAGCGTAGGAGGTTCTTTATCAGTAAAACAGAACTTTTCAGTAGGAAATACTAAAGATAATATCACACCAACATTTACTGTTTACTCTGCTTCTACATTTAACAATTCAGCAAGCTTTAATTCAGGAATCAGCGCTTCTTCCTTGTCTGTGAGCGGAGACAGTGCAATCACAGGCGCGCTAACAGCTGCCACAAGCACTATTTCCCAATTAACAATAACAGATGATTTGTCAGTAGGAGGCAATGCCACTACAACAGGTTCTTATTACATAGGCGGCACTGCCTCAACAACTGAATTATTTGTTCAAGGAGATATTCATGCTGGAGGGGATTTAACCATAGATGGCAGCCAAACCATTATTGGCAACTTAAACATCACTGGCTATGCGAGTACAACAGCTGGATTGTTTACACAGGCATCAGGACATTTTGGACAGAATCTTACAATAGATGGAAGCGCCACTACAACAGGTTCAATGTACATAGGAGCAGATCTAAATGTAGTAGGCGATATGGGCATTCTTGACGCAGATGTTCCTGATACAATCACAGCTTCTAATTATCTGCTTTTAACAGGAGGAACATTAACAGGCGGATTAACAATGCTCACCACAACATCAACTAATTCAACATCAACCAATCTATACATATCAAATGATTTAACAATAGCAGGAGATTCTTCTTTACAAAAAGCAACTTCAACATTCTTATACGCTTCAGGAGACATAACTTCAGATGGCTCCTTTGTAGGAAATCTTACAGGCAATGCTGATACAGCCACCAACTTAGCTGATTACTCATCAGCTTACACATGGACAGGAATTAACACATTCTCAAGCGATGTCAGAATAACAGGATCATTGCATGCAACAACAACTGATTTTGATCTTCTATTAGTATCGGGCAGCGCCACTACTACTGGTTCATTATACACAGGACAGCTAAGCATTGGCTCTTCTGGCTCTGAATACTGGTTCCCATCAGCAAGAAGTAATTCTGCTGATTATGTCCTTAAAACAGACATTAACGGCATTATGACATGGCAAACAGATTCAGCAGGCGAAGCAGCATGGGAATACGATTCATTAGCAGGCGCTATGATAACAACTTCAACCAAAGGTTTTTACATGACATCTTCTTCAACAATTCATTCAAACTTCAGAGTAGATGGCAATGCAACAACAACTGGCTCATTTGCCATAGGAACAGACAAATACTCTGTATTTGACATAGATTCAAATGGAGATTTAAATGTTGATTTAAACACATTAAACGCTACAACAACATTCCTAGACAATGTACAGATTGATGGCAATCTCGGAGGAGGAAGCCCATTAGATATTGTTAGCGGAGCAAACATTATGGGAGGAAATGTGGGAATAGGAACAACTACGCCAAAATACAATTTATCCATAGAAAGTAATAATGCAACAGATAATTTATTTCAAATAGCCACTACTACGAATCAAACCATAATTGTTGTGGATAATGCGGGCTATATGGGCATAAATACATCTACTCCATCATATAATTTAGATGTTTATGGAAACATCAGAGCAGACCAACAAATTATTTCATCGCAAACCGATGGCACGACTCCCATGTTAATAAGTTCACAAACTAAAGTAGCCAACTTAAACGCTGACTTATTAGACGGATTTGATTCTTCCGCTTTTGGAGACGCTACCGCGGCAAACCAGACAACCATATTGGCAAGGATTGGCACAAACAGCGATTCCGCGTCAATGTCAGACACTCTTTTTGCGGGCCAGCAATACATCGCGGATAATATGGGCACAGCGTCTAATGTTTGGACCAATACAACAAGAAAGTTGACTAAACCTAACATTGAATGTCCTTCAGATATGGTTTATGTGGAATCAAATGAAGGAGGTTTTTGTATTGATAAATATGAAGCTAGTCCTGATTCTAATTGCACTCACAGTTACAGCGGCACTGGCAATCCGGCAGACCAAGCTGAAACACTGGTTAATCTTGATGATTCTGATTGCGCGCCGCAGTCGGTTTCAGGCGGAGCTCCTTGGATAAGCATTTCACAAGGGCAGGCGGCTTTGGCATGCGCTAAAGCGGGCAAACGCCTTCCAACAAACAAGGAATGGTTTTACGCGGCACTAGGCACTCCTGATTATGACGCGACTGACCCGGCTGACAATTCGGAAGAATGCCATATTTGGAATAGCGGGTCCCCTGGAAATCCTACGGGCTCTACATACATAGACCATGATGATGATGCTAATAACGCTGAAGCTATCCAAAGCGGGAGCGCGTCAAGCTGTGTGTCGTCAGCAGGAGCTTATGATATGGTTGGCAATGTTTGGGAATGGGTGAGCGATTCAACCACGGACGCGGCTGGTCTTGTTACCGGAGAAGTATCGTCAGCTGATTATATTGATGGCGTGGACGGAGATGGCTTGGTTAGAGAAGTTAATGATACTACGCCCAATGCTAATTATAATGAAGATATGTTTTGGTATGCTGCGGGAAATCGCGGCTTCGTCCGCGGCGGCGCTTGGGGCGGTGGGGCGGGTGCGGGCGTGTTTACGCTCCACTTGAGCTATGCGCCGTCTGGCGTGGCCGCGAGCGTTGGGTTTCGCTGCGCCAGGTAGTTTTATAACTTATCTCTTTTTTCTTTACCCCGTTAAATAATTTTAAATTTTTTATTTAATTAACTATGTATTATGTTTATATTTTACAAAATGAATAAATTTGAATAAATTTGAATTAGGGATCTAAGGATGCTTTTTGGGAAACTTTTATGAACAATAAAGCAAAAGCAAAAGTATATATTGACGGAGCGAATGTTTTTTATATACAAAAGGACATTAATTTTTCAATTGATTGGAAAAAAGCGAAAAAATATTTGCGGGGTGACTACGATATTTCGGAAGTTCGTTATTATACAGGTGTTAAAAAAGATGACGAAAAAATGGCAAGTTATTTAAGATATTTGGATGCTATTGGTTTTACGGTTATCACTAAACCAATGAAAATTATTAAGATTGACAATGACCATCCAATGGCGAAGCTGCATAATTATTCAGAAATTTATAAGTGTAATTTTGATGTTGAAATGACAGCCGATATTCTTTTAGATAGAGCAAACATTGATGAAGTAATTTTGTTTTCCGGCGATAGCGATTTCAATTATTTAATTAAAAAATTATATACTTTAGGGAAAAAAGTTAAAATTTTTTCTTCTAGAAAAATGTTAGCTTGGGAGCTAAAATTTTCAGGCGCGAAATATAGTTTTTTGGAAGATATTAAAAATGATATTAAACGGAAATAAAAAACCGCTCTGGCCGAAACCAGAGCGTAGTGTAAAACTACTCATATTCTATTAGATTTAAAAATCTTGTCAAGAGTTTGATGTGTGGATAATTTAAACTATGCAAGAAACAAAACATTTAGAAGTAAGAAAAAAATATCAGGATTTTCTTTTATGGCTCTTTCAAAAAATAAATACTTTTCCAAAAAAACAGAAATTCATTTTAGGAGAAGAAATAGGAAAATTGAGTTTGGAAATTCTTAAAGATTTAATTATTGTGCAATACAGTCCGACTTTTCAAAGAAAAGAAAAAATTAACGGAATGAATCTTAAGTTAGAAACTTTTCGTTCTTTAATGAGATTAGCTTGGCAAATGAAATTTTTATCGCATAAGAGTTTTTTATACCAAGAATCTAAAATAAACGAAGTTGGCAGAATGGCTTATGGTTTGGTTTTTCCTTCCAAGAAAGAATAAATTCCGCGATTTCTTTTTGATTTTTAGCTCCCAATGGTTTGCCAAAAATTGCTTTTCTAAGGTTATAAGTATCAGCATGTTCAGCATGAGCAAGCCAAGAAGTAATTGATTCCTGAATTTTTTGTTGAGAAATTTTGTGAGCTAAATATAGTTTCTGAAATCTTCTTAATCTTTTCCGAAAAGTTTTGACATTGTAAGAACGGAGCCGAATATGGTCTTTAAAAATTAAATATCCTAAAAAATCAATTCCTAAATAAGATGGGAGAATCCGTATTTTTTTTGGATGCAAGGTAAAGTATAATCTATCATAAAGAAAAAATCTTATTTTCTCAGTAAGCTGATGCAGTGTTTCTTTGTTCTTTGCCAAGATTATAAAATCGTCAACATAACGAACATAATATTTGACTTTGAGCCGGTGTTTAATGTATTGGTCAAGTTCATTCAGGTAAATATTAACAAAAAGCTGGCTAGTGAGGTTGCCAATTGGGATTCCTCTGGGCAATTTAGTCCGAAAATGTGAATCAGGCGGGAAAAGCTCATTGTATTTATTATCGCTTTCATAGGAGCTGATAACTTCTTTTAATAGTCGCATTGCGTTTTCATCCTTAATTTTTTTATTTAAGATTTTTAATAGGATTTCATGGTTAATAGAAGGGAAGCATTTTGAAACATCGCATTTGAGAGCATATATTGAAAGCGATTTACTTTTTTTAATATTCTTTCTAAGCAGTTCTTGAAGTCGTTTAATCGCTTTGTGCGAACCCTTTGTTATTCTGCAGGCAAAAGAATCATAAATAAATTTTTTGTCAAAAATTGGTTCCATAATCTGACAAATCGCATGATGAATAACCCTGTCTTGGAATGGAGCGGCGCTAATTTCCCGTTCTTTTGGGTCAAATAAACGAAAGTGGCGATATTCGCCATGTTTGTAAGTTTTATTCAAGAAATTTTTTTGGAGCTCTAAAATATTTTCAGCCAGGTTTTTTTCAAAGTTTAATATGGTGCTCCTGAACCGTTTTTTAATAGAAGCGTCATGAAAAGCAATAAAAAGGTTTTTTTCAATAATAATTTTAGAAAAAAGATTTTTATAAGTTTTTGCCATAATTTAATTTTAAAACAAAATAGTGATTTAAGTAAGGGAGGTGAACGGAGCACAGGCGGCTTCATCCGCGGCGGCAATTGGAACAATGAGGCGAATGCGGGCGTGTTTACGCTCAACTTGAACAATGCGCCGTCTAACGTGAACACGAACATTGGGTTTCGCTGCGCCAGGAGTTTTTCCAAGCATTTTATTTAAATAATTGGTAATTAGCCAGAGTTAATTTTGTCAAGACAAAACTAAGCGCACTATTAAAACTACAAAGTTTGCCTTGCCTGTCGCGTAATTTTAAGAAAAGCGACAAACATAAAAAAGTCCAAGCTGTATGAGTAGTTTTTTAGCGAAAGTTCAGCTTGGATAATTAAAATAAAACATTATAAAAAAACGCTTATGAACAAAATAAATAAAAACAAAATAATCATCTTATCTTTAATATTATTAGGCGGGCTTTTATTTCAGCCGGTTTTGGCTGAAGAGGCAACAAGCACGCCATCTGAACCCGAAATAATTTTTGGATGTATGGATGAAACAGCAAATAATTACAACTCTAAAGCAACCAAAGACGATAATTCTTGCGTATATCCAGAGCCTGAACCAATTCAAGGATGTATGGATGAAACAGCAAATAATTACAACTCTGAAGCGATTGAAGATGACGGTTCTTGCCTATATCCTAAACCTGAAGCAATTCAAGGATGTACTGATTCATCAGCAGATAACTATAATTCAGAAGCAACAGAAAGTGATAATTCTTGCGTATATCCTGAACCCCAGCCTGCGCCAGAGGCTTCGGCGGGCGAAGCAGAACCTGAACTAGAATTAGAATCAAATGATCTTGGTCAAGATCTGATAAATGAATTAAAACAATTAATTAATTCTGGCTTTCAAATTCAGCAGAATCAAATTAATCAGCTTCAAGGACAGAATCAATCTAATGATTCAAATGAATCAGATTCAGCCGAACCAGCTTTTGATTCTGCTATCGCGCCAAGTCAAGTAAGTATCAGCGTATTAATGCCTGATGGAACACCTCCGTCCTTTCCAGTGTTTGTTACATTTGTAGGAGTAGGCAAGAAAAATTTTGGAGGTAAAATAGACGCTAATGGACAGGTTGTTGTTACTATGCCCCAAGGCAGGTATTATACAGAATTAATGGTTGTTAATACTGAATATATCCAAGGAGAAGACGGACCATCCTTTTTTCTTGAAGCAGACGAAAAAAGAGATTTAGGCGTAATTAGATTAATTCCTAAATCAGAACAGGATAAAGTAGGCCAGTCATTAGATGATAAAACATTAGAAAGCAATCTTGATAATGAATTGGGGACAGAGAACAAGGGATTAGCTAATATTCTTTCTATGATAGTTAAACTTCTGATACAGATTCTGGAAGAACTGCGCGCATTGGCCGCTTATATTATGAGTGGGAATAATCAATGAGTAGAAACAGAAATAAACAAACCAAGAAAGGATTCTTTTATTTTTTAAAAAGAATTCTAATAAAGATTCTGATTTGGTTTTCGCGCACGAAAAAAAGAAGAATTTTTCTTTATATCCTGGTTTTTTTTATATTAGTTATTATTTTAGTAAGTTTTTTCTTTGATTTTAATAAAAAAAATGTTTCGTTGTCCCAAATTTTGTTTAAAAACTGGTTAGCTCCGTTAACAAATTCTGTTAAGTTTAATGAAGAAGAGTTTAAAATGCCTTCTTTTTTTAATCCACGCGGCCTTAATCTTATTTTTTTTGCTGATAAATATCCATCTTGGGAGGAATTTGAACAGGATATTAATTCTTTAATGTCTGTATTAAAAAAAATAGAACCCTGGCAAACATATAATCAATATAATATTTTTAAAATTAATCCTAAAAAGAACGATATTTGCTATATAAAAATAAAAGATGAAAGAAAGCCGGTTTTGCGCTGTAAAGAAGATATTAATAATTATTTGAATAATCTATCCCTGGAAAGATTTAAATTAGTGGTTCTTTCGCGGCGGGAATTTCAGTCATGGGCTAATCTTGTGAGAATGGATAACGGGGGAATTTTTTTCAGCATGCCTATTTTGCTGGAAAACAATCTTGAAAAAGCGGTTCACGGGCTTCTTTTTGCTCATTTGTTTGGACATTCATTTGGATTAAAGGACGAAGAGATTTATGTTTTAGCTCGGGCAGGAGGAGCGCCGCATACGCCTGATGGTCCTAATTGCGCTCCTGACAAAGAAACAGCGAAAAAAATGTGGGGAGATTTAGCAGGACAATTTCCAGAAACAGTTGGATATTTTAAAGGATGTTGCGGTAACAGGGATTATATTAAACCGACAAAGGCCTCTATTATGAATCTTAATAATACTGCGGAAATATCTTATGAATACGGTCCAGTATCAGAGATGTATCTTCAAAAAATTCTTAATTATTGCTATATGCCGATTAATAAGAGCGCGCCAATTATTGATGATGATTTTTTTGAGCTTTATCCGGAGTTTAAAGAGTGTTTAGAGTTGTAAATTAGGCGGAGAATTGCTGGTGGAGTTTTTACTTGAGTATTTTGGAAAATAAAAGAGGCCGTGCCTTAAGGGAACGAACAGGCATGGCCTTGATTTTGACAGGTTTGATCTCGAAAGTAGTGATCTTGCGAAGCAAGGTCACGCTTAAGAGGTCGAATCTGGAAAAATCATAGGCCACGCCTTGACGAGTACATCCTTCCGCTCTCCGAGCGTAAGAATGTAGCTCTCAAGGCACGGCCTATTCCTTATCACTACTTTCGAGATCAAACCTGTCGAAACTCTCAAGGCATGGCCTCTAATTAAATCAAGCCCATTTTTTGTTTGATTTGCTGAAGATTTTTCTTGGCAATAGATTCGGCTTTTTTAACTCCGTTCTCAAGAATTTTTCTAATTTGTTCTGGTTTTTTGTCCAGAGCTTTTTTCTTTTCTTGAAAAGGCTTTAATTCTTTAATAACTATTTTAGCTAAATCATCTTTAAATTGGGCATATCCTTTATTCTTGTATTTTCTTTCAATTTGATCAAAAGATAAATCAGAAAAAGATGCATAAATAGTCATTAAATTAACAATAGCTGGTTTGCTAGGACTGTATTTTATTCCATTTCCAGAATCAGTAACAGCTTTTTTGATTTTCTCTTTAATTAAAATGGGCGAGTCGGTTAATTCTAAACATCCCTGTGGAATGCTTTTAGACATTTTCTTGCTCGGATCAGCTAAAGACATGATTCGAGCAGTTGTTTTGTGGATTAAGCATTGGGGTTCAACTAAAATTTTGCCATAACAGGCATTGAATTTTCTTGCAATCATTCTAGTTAATTCTACGTGTTGTTTTTGATCTTCTCCAACTGGCACGAGATCTGTTTTGTATAATAAAATATCAGCAGCCATTAAAACTGGATAGCCCAAAAGCCCCATGTTAATAGATTTTTTAAGTTGTTTGGATTTTTCCTTAAACTGAGTCATTCTTTCTAATTCAGCTACTGGAGTGACAGTATTTAATAGCCATGTTAATTCAGTATGCTTTGGCACATGAGATTGGACAAAAATTATAGCTTTCTTTGGGTCTAGCCCGGCAGCTAAATAAGTAGTTGCTACATCAAAAATTTTTGTCTGCATATTATTATTTGCATCAGAATTGGTCAAGGCATGCAAATCAACAATACACCAAACGCAATCATAGTCATTTTGAAGTTTAATCCAATTTTTAATTGCGCCTAAATAGTTCCCTATATGCACTGAGCCGGTTGGCTGAATTCCGCTAAAAATTCTTTTTTTCATTTTATTTATCTTTTTTATTTAATTTTGCAAAGGTTTTAATGATTGGCTTTAAATCGCCATCAATGATTTTATCTAAATTATGCCAGGATTTTTTAATACGATGGTCAGTAATCCTATTCTGCGGGAAATTATAGGTGCGAATTTTTTCAGAACGGTCAGCTGTGCCTATTTGTCCGCGTCTTTCGTCTCCTCGTTCAGATAATTCTTCAGCTCTTTTTCTAGCTAGAAGGCGAGAGCGTAAGACTTGCATGGCTTTTTCTTTGTTGTGCTGTTGAGACCTTCCATCTTGACAGCTAACAACTAATCCAGTAGGCAAATGAGTAACTCTAACAGCTGATTCAATCTTATTAACATTTTGACCGCCTGGTCCAGAAGCGCGTAAAACATCAGTTCTAATATCGTTTGGATTAATATGAATTTCTGTTTCGCTGGCTTCTAATAGGACAGCTACTGAAACAGTAGAAGTATGAATTCTACCTGATTTTTCTGTGGTTGGAATACGTTGGACTCGATGAACTCCAGCTTCATATTCTAATTTTTCATAAACTTCCTCGCCTTTTATTTCAAAAACAATTTCCTTGTAGCCATTTAATCCAGTAGCATGGCTATTGATTAAATTTTTTGACCAGCCTTGTTTTTCAGCAAAACGCGAATACATCCGGAAAAGGTCAGCTGCAAAAAGAGCTGCTTCGTCTCCGCCAGCGCCAGCTCTGATTTCTATAATAACTCCTTTATTCATTTTTCTTTTTTTTGGCTTTTAATCCTGACTTAGAATCTCTTTTGGCCATTCTTTCTTTGAATTTTTCTACCTGGCCTGTTTCAATGATTCTTTCTTTGCCAGTATAAAAAGGATGACAAGCAGAACAAATTTCTGTTTCTAATTCAGGTTTGGTTGAACCAGTCTCAAAAACAGCGCCACATGTGCATTTAGCTTTGGCATCAGGATAATATTTAGGATGTGTATCTTTTTTCATTGTTTTTATCATAACAAATTAAATAAAAAATGGCAAGATATTGCTAAATTTTTTATTTTTGTTATACTAATGGCAACATGATAAATAAAAAAGCAAAAACCACGACTAAGAAGACAACTAAGAAAAAAAATAAAGATAATAAAGACATAGAGAAAATACTTCCCAGTACAGGAGAAATGTTAAAACTAGGGGTCCATTTTGGGCATAAATCATCCAGATGGAACGCAAAAATGAAGCCATACATTTTTACTGTTAGAAATAATGTGCATATTATTGATTTGGAAAAATCGCGAGAGGAATTTAAAAAGGCCTTGGAATTTATTCAAAAGATTAAAGAGAAAAAAAGAATTATTCTTTTTGTCGGAACTAAAGTAGCGGCTAGTGAAATTACCCGCAAATCAGCTGAAGAATGCAAAATGCCTTATGTGGATAAAAGATGGATTGGCGGAACCCTGACTAATTTTAAAATTATTTCTAATCGCTTGGAACATTTTCAAGATTTAGAGAAAAAAAAGGAAACTAATGAGTTAAAGAAATATACAAAAAAAGAACAGCATGAATTTGATGTTGAATTGCAAAAATTAGAGAAACAATTCGGTGGTATTAAAAAAATGACAAAACTCCCAGATGCTTTGCTTGTAATTGATTCTCACAACGAAAAGCTTGCAATAAAAGAAGCCAGAATGAAAAATATTCCAATTGTTGGCTTATGTGACACAAACGCTGATCCAACAATTATTGATTATCCAATTCCAGCTAATGATGATGCTATATCGTCTTTGAAATTGATTTTAGGAACAATAGTCAAAGCATTAAAATAGTTTTTAAATTTATGATAACAGCAGAACAAATTAAACAATTTCGCGAGAAAACAGGTTTTTCAATAATGGAATGCAAAGCAGCATTAGGAGAAGCTGATGGGGATGAAAAAGAAGCCATGAAAATTTTAGAAAAAAAAGGAGCTGAAAAAGCATTTAAAAAATCAGGAAGAGAAGCTAAACAAGGATTAATTGAAGCGTATATACATAACAATGGCAAAGTAGGAGTTATTTTAGAACTAAACTGCGAAACTGATTTCGTAGCCAGAAATGAAGAATTTAAGAAATTAGCTCATGATTTAGCAATGCATATTGCTGCAACAAATCCTAAAGATTCAGAAGAATTTTTGTCTCAGCCTTTTATTAAAGATGAACAAAAAACTATTCAGGATTTAATAAGTGAATTTATTGGTAAAATAGGGGAGAATGTTAAAATAGGCAAATTCGTTAGAATAGAAATTTAAAAAACATGTTAAATTTTATTCTCTATTTTTTAATTGCTTCTTCTTTAATTGGGCTAGGAATTATTATTTTTCGTAAGATTCCGATTTTGGCTAATTTATCAGAAGAGGAAATGATTATTTTAGCTAGAAAAAAAGGGATTATCCAAAAAATGCGAGAAATTAATTACAAGCAGTACTGGTTTAATTTAATGGTTTATCTGGAAAAGTTTTTACGGCGTATTAAAATAGTATTTTTAAAAATAGAAAACTTATTAGGTAAATGGATTAATTGGTTAAGAAACAGATCGCAGATAATGTCGCAGAAATCAAGAGAATGGATTAAGCAAAGAGACATAAAAAAACAAAAAATGGAAGAAAGCTTATCAAACAAAACAAAGGATGAAATTTCTATTAAAGTGAATAAAGAGGAGGTTGAAAATAAAATAGAGCAGGAAGAAGATGATCTTTCAATTAGCGAATTGAAAAAACCGATCAAAGAAGAGCAAAAATGGATTAATTTAATTATTGAGGATCCTAAAAATATCACAGCTTATAAATTCTTAGGACTGCTTTATTGGAAACAGCATAATTATCTTGATGCTAAAAATTCATTGGAAATGGCAGTTAAACTTGGTTCAAAAGATAAAAAAGTAAAAGAGATTTTAAAGGAATTAGAAGGAGTAGATATAAAGCAATCCTAAGCCGAGGTAGCTCAATGGCAGAGCAACGGTTTTGTAAACCGTAGGTTGGGGGTTCGACTCCTCTCCTCGGCTCCAGGGTAGGTGGCAGAGCGGTCAAATGCACGAGACTGTAAATCTCGCGTCTTCGGACTACGGGGGTTCGAATCCCTCCCTACCCACAAGCGCTGAGGTAGCTCAGACGGTTAGAGCAACACATTGGTAATGTGTAGGTCGTGGGTTCGAATCCCACCCTCAGCTCAAAAATATGTCACAAGATTTTTTAATAAAACTTCAATGTAGCGAGTGCAAAAGAATTAATTATTGGTCTCGCAAAAACAAAAAAACGATTCAGAAAAAATTAGAACTGAAGAAGTTTTGTAAATGGTGTCGAAAACACACGCTCCATAAAGAGATGAAGAAATAAAGAAGCGCTATGGTAAAATCTAGAGATAATATGAGAATTAGAAAAGCAACTAAAAAAGATAAAAAAAGTATTTCCGAATTATATTACGAACTTCATCCAGTAGAAGAGAAGAGGAATAAAGAAAAAGGTTTATTGGTACCAATTGAAAAGTCAAAGCTGCAAAGTATTTTATTGGTTGCCGAAATAGATAGACAGATAATCGGTTTTATATGGGGACATTTTATTGCCTATGGATTTTTTAAGTATGGCACTATTGATGAATTTTTTGTCAAGAAAGAGTTTCGGGAAAAAGGGATTGGCACATCTTTACTTAAGAAAGTGATAAAGAAGCTTAAGAAACTCAATGTCAAAACGGTGCTTGTTGGAACAGAAAAGGAAAACAAAGAGGCGATTGTATTATACAAAGAGATGGGTTTCAAGATAGGAAAAGAGAGTCAATGGTTCTACTGGAATCCAAAGCAATAGAGGCAAGAGATATAAAAAATGTTGCGGCAGAAAACGTCTGGATTGAAGAAGTTTTGCAAATGGTGCAAAAAACATACATTACATAAAGAAATGAAAAAATAAGGGCGCGTAGCTCAGCTGGTTAGAGCGTCGGTCTCCAAAACCGAAGGCCGCGGGTTCGAGTCCTGCCGCGCCTGCTAGAAATTGTACAAACAAAAACAGCCCTGATAAATATCAGGACTGTTTTTATTGATTGTGGCTTAATATCTACTGTTCCCACCGTTGAAATCTCTTTGTGGACGTTCCCGCATAGGACGAGCTTCGTTTACAGTAAGGCTGCGTCCGTCGAGTTCTTTGCCATTCCACATTTCAATGGCTTTTTTGGCTTCATCGTCAGAAGACATTTCAACAAAACCAAATCCTTTTGAACGGCCAGACATTTTATCAGTAATAATTGTTGCTGAATCAACTGCTCCGGCCTTAGAAAATGCTTCTTTCAAAGAATCCTCGGTAGTATCATAAGATAAACCACCAACATATAATTTTTTATTCATATATCCTTATATGCTTATTAATCGTAAGCCGACTTTTTTTGGAGTTTTTACTTTCCGGCTTAGGCTTAATAGCATAAGGGAAGAGAAAACTTGTATTGAGATAAACTCAAAAACTTACGTATACTTGGATTATAGATTATTATGGATAGGAAGTCAAGAGGCAATTGGTTTTCTGTGGATTATTTATCTTGATTTAATCGTTCTATTCTGATAAAATTTGAGTGAAAACTTCGTAAATAAAAAAGCGTTGGGATTTTTTCTAGTAAATCTATTCCGGCGTTCATTTTTTAAGATGAATAAAAAAGATAATAAGAATCTTCCTTTCCATGTAGCCATTGTACCAGATGGTAATCGCCGCTGGGCCAAGAAGAAAGGACTAGCCTCTTGGCGTGGCCATTTAGCAGGCGCCAAAAAAACAGAAGAACAAGTTCAAACAGCTTTTGATTTGGGCATTAAATGCCTCTCTTGGTGGGGCGGTTCTTGGAATAATTTGACCAAACGTTCCAAAGCAGAAATTAACAATCTTTTTAAGATATATGAGAAATATTTTTACAGATTGATTAAAACTAAAGAGATTTATAAACATCAGGTAAAAGTAAATGTAATTGGCCGCTGGGAAAAACTTTTGCCTAAGAAATGCATTGAGACAATTAAAGAATTAATTAAAGTAACTGAAAATCATAAAGAACGAATGCTTAATTTTTTTATTGCTTATGACGGCTGTGATGAAATGATTGATACAATCAATAATATTTTAAAGCAAAACAGAAAGGATAAAAATTTGAAAGTGACTCCTGAATTATTAAAAAAATATCTTTGGACGCATAGTTTGCCGCCAGTAGATTTATTAATTAGAACAGGTAGTTCAAATGATCCTCACAACAGCGCTGGATTTATGATGTGGCTAACAGCTAATAGCCAGCTATATTTTCCTAAAGGATATTATCCTGATTTTGGCCGGAAAGAATTTATAGAAGCAATAAAAAAATATCAACAAAGGGAAAGGAGATTGGGAAAATAGTATAAAATTCTATGAAAATAAAAATTTTAAAGATCATTTTTTTGTTATTAATTATTTTTGCCTGCTTACTGTTTTTTATTTTAGCCCGATACCAAATTAATACTCCTTTATCTGTTGACGAAACAGAAAAAACTTTTGCTATAGAAAAAGGAGAAGGATTAAAGGAAATAAGCCAAAATTTAGAAAAATCAGGTTTAATCAAACAGGCTTTTTGGTTTAAGTTTTATGTTTTGACCAAAGGATGGGCTGCCAGATTGCAAGCAGGCGAATATTATTTAACTCCTTCATTGAATATTCCCCAGATATCAGAGAAAATAATCAAAGGGGAAGTTATTTCTCCAGAAGTTACTGTGACTATTCCAGAAGGATTTACCCTAAAACAGATTGATGCTCGTTTAGCGAAACTTGGCTTAATCCAATCAGGAGAGTTTATTAGTTTAAATATTAGTCAAATTCCAAGTTTCAAATTTCAAACTGCAAGTCTTGAGGGTTTTTTATTCCCCGATACATATAGATTCAGTATGGGTGCGACAAAACAGGAAATTGCTGAAAAAATGTTTGATAATTTTAATAAAAAACTAACTGAAGATTTGAAAAATGAGATTATTAAACAAGGCAAAACTATTGAACAGATTATTATTATGGCTAGCTTGATAGAAAAAGAGGTGCGGACTGATGAGGATAGGCAAATTGTTTCAGGTATTTTCTGGAAGCGATTAAATAATAAATATCCTTTGCAATCCTGCGCCACTATTGCATATATTTTAAGCGTAGATAAATGGCGCTATTCTGTTGAAGATACTAAAGTTGATTCTCCATATAATACTTATCAGAACATAGGGTTGCCAATAGGGCCAATTAATAATCCTGGCATTTCAGCGATTAAAGCTGCTGCCTATCCGCAATTCACTGATTACAATTTCTTTTTATCAAAACCAAGCGGAGAGACAGTCTTTAGCAAAACATTAGAAGAGCATAATGAAAATAAAGCTAAATACTTGCAATAGATATTAAGGTCTTGACAATATTTTTTTAAAATATTAAGCTTAATAAAGCCATAGATAATAGGTGCTAAAAGGTAAATCCTATTGAGGTAAAATTTTTGTCTATGGCTGGTCCATAGATTTTTTATTTTAGTTTCAAAGCTCAGAAGACGAATTTTTTTGAATCGCTTATCCCTGCCCTCGCTTTGCTCGGGCGCGCGCCCACACCTACGATTCAAAAAAATTGTCTTTCTTCGCAACACCATTATTAAAAGCATAAATTAAATATGATTAATAAAGAACAAAAGAAAGAAATAGTTAAAAATTTAGTTGATAAGTTTTCTCGTCAAAAGACAATTGTCTTTTTTGATTATACGGGCCTGAAAGTTAATCAGTTTCAAAAACTAAGAGCTCAATTAAATGAACAGGACATAGATTGCCAGGTAAGCAAAAAAAGCTTAATTGACTTAGCTTTAGAAAAATCCGGTTTTAAGGATATGGCAATTAAAAATTTACCTGGGCAGATTGCTTTAGTTATAGGATATAATGATGAAATTTTGCCAGCCAAGATTTTATATGATTTTTCAAAAGAGAATGAAGATTTAAAAATTATGACTGGTTTAGTACAGAAAGAATATTTGGAAAAAGAATCTATAATCAATTTAGCTAAGCTACCATCAAAGCAGGAATTATTAGCTAATTTGGTTGGTAATATTTCAGCGCCGATATCAGGATTAGTAAATATTTTTAAGGGAAATTTAGAAAAATTAGTTTTTATATTAAAAAACATAAAACTAGAAGCATAGGGCTTGAAAAAAATATTCTAAAGATATAGAATAAAATAAATTTGAAGTTCTAAGTTTCGAGTTTCAAAAAATATATGACAGAAGAAAAATTAACCAAAAGCGACTCCGAGCCTAGCAAGAAAGTTCCAGCTAAATTTAAGGACTTAGTAAAACAAATTGAAGATTTGACTGTTTTGGAATTAGCTGAATTAGTAAAAGTTCTGGAAGACAAATTTGGCGTTAGTCCTGTATCTATCGCAGCCGCTCCAGCAGCTGGCAATGCAGTATCAGACGATTCAAAAGGAGCAGTTGAAGAAAAAAGCGCTTTTGATATAGAATTGAAATCAGCTGGTGAACAGAAAATATCAGTAATCAAGATTGTAAAAGAAATAACAGGGCAAGGCCTTAAAGAAGCCAAGGATTTAGTTGATGGAGCGCCAAAAATAATTAAACAAGGCGTTAAGAAAGAAGAAGCTGAGGAACTTAAGAAAAAACTGGAAGAAGCTGGAGCAACAGTTGAGCTTAAATAAACTAATCATTATTATGCCAAAGGAAATATTAGAACAACTTTTTGACTCTCCGGTGAAAGTTAGATTGCTCAAGCTATTTTTACGTAATTCAGATAAGTCATTTAGGTTGAAAGATATATCTATTCGGACTAAAAGCGATATCCGTTCCTGTCGCCAGCAAGTTAAAAGATTAGAAAATATTAATTTAATTAACAGCAAGTCAAAAGGCAATATTAAGGTTTATTTTGTTAATTCTGATTTTGATTTTTACAATGAGCTAAGAACCCTGGTTCTTAAATCCAGCCCGACTTCTAAAGATAAACTGTTAAAACGTTTAAAATTGTTAGGAAGAGTTAAATTAGCTGTTTTATCAGGCGTTTTTATCAATTCTAATAATTCAAGAGTAGATCTTTTAGTTGTTGGAGATGGAATTAAGAATAAAAAATTATCTAGTTTTTTAAGGGACTTAGAAGCAGAAGTTGGCAAAGAGATTGATTATGTTGTTTTTTCAACAAAAGATTTTACTTACCGTTATGATATGTTTGACAGATTTTTGCGGGACATTTTAGAAAAGCCCCATGAGAAAATAATAAATAAATTAAAGCTATAAAATATTAAATGATAGATTTTGGATGTTAGATGTGGGGATGATTAGCTCAGAGGAAGAGCGCGTCGTTCACATCGACGAAGTCGCTGGTTCGAATCCAGCATCATCCACATAATTTATGATAATTACTCCTCATATGTTAGTTGGTGCAGTTATTGGCGTTCAATCTCCTAATGTTTGGACTGCTTTTTGTTTTGGACTTATTAGTCATTATCTACTTGATTTTTTGCCACATTGGGATTATTTAAACAGTCTTAAAGTAAATAATAAATTAAAAATGTTCGCAAAGATAAGCTTGGATTTTATAATAGGAATTATTATAGTTTTTATTTTGACATGGGATTATCCTCAAAAATTAATAATTATGTCTGCTTTAGTAGGCTCTTTATTGCCTGATCTTTTAGAATTCTTTTATGCTAATTTTAAAATGAAATGGTTTAAGCCCTTTCATGATTTTCATTATAAGGTTCATTATTATAAAGGCCTTTGTTTTAGCAAAGGCATACCAATTACCTTATTTGTTTCTTTTGGAGCTATTTTTCTGCTTGTTTTCTCTAAATGGGGATAATTTGTGGATGAAATAAGAACATAATAATAACAAATGGCTTTAAAAAGCCATTTTTTATTTTAAAAAGCTAAGTAATTTTGTGTTTGACAGTGTTGTCTAGGTAACATATAATGGGGATTGAGTAGGCACATGTGGATAAAAGTGGGGATAAGTGAGTAAAATTGTGGATAACTATGTTTATAGGAGAATACAAATATACAATTGATGTAAAAAAAAGATTAGCTATTCCAGCTAAATTAAGAAAAGAATTAGGCAAAGGCGCTGTTTTAACAAGGGGCCTAGATAATTGCTTGGCTCTTTATTCGCTTAGAGAATGGGAAGGAATGGCTAAAAAACTTAGCCAGCTGCCAACTGGACAGATTGATGCAAGGGGATTTAACAGAATTATTTTAGCTGGGGCAGTGGATGTAATTTTTGACAGATTGGGCAGAATTCTTGTACCTGATTATTTAAAAGAATATGCCGGGTTAAAAAAGAGTGTTGTTATTGCAGGCGTTTATAATAGATTGGAAATATGGGACGAAGCAAAATGGAAAATATATAAACAAAAAGTAGAAAAAGAAGTAGGCAATATAGCCCAAAGATTAGGAGAGTTAGGAGTTTAAAATGGATCATGTCCCTGTTCTCTTAAAAGAAGTTTTAGAATATTTAAATCCTAAATCTGGACAGAATTTCATTGATTGCACATTTGGTTTTGGCGGGCATGGTTTAGCTCTTTTAGAAAAAATTAAACCAACAGGCAAAATTTTAGGAATTGAATCAGATCAAGAAGTTTTGAATAAATTGAAACAGGATAAAGAACGTTTTCTTGTATGCCATGGTAATTTTACTGATTTAGAAAAAATTGTTAAAGAAAATAATTTTTATCACATTAACGGAATTTTATTCGATTTAGGAATATCCAGCTGGCAAATAGAAAAAAGCAAAAGAGGGTTTTCCTTTCAGAGAGATGAACCGCTGGATATGCGGCTTGATGTAAGAAATAATGATTTATCAGCTGAAGAAATTATTAATCTTTGGAAAGAAAATGAATTAAAAAAAATATTTCAAGAATATGGAGAAGAAAAATTTTCAGGCAGGATTGCCAGAGTAATTTGTCTAATCAGGCAAAACAAAAGAATTAAAACAACTAATCAATTAGTAGAAATTATTAGACAAGCAATTCCTGGAAAATATCAATACAAAAGAATACATTTTGCCACCCGCGTATTTCAGGCCCTACGTATAGCAGTTAATGACGAATTGAATAACCTTGAACAAGCCCTTGCCCAAGCTTTAAAAATATTAGAAATAAATGGCAGATTAGCAGTTATTTCTTTTCATTCTTTAGAAGACAGAATTGTTAAAAACTTTTTTCGAGAACAAGCCAAAGAGAATAATTTAAAAATTTTAACTAAAAAACCAATTAGTCCGACCGATCAAGAGATAAGTGAAAATCCCAGGAGCCGCAGCGCTAAGCTACGCGTTGCCATTAAAATATGACTGCTTATATCAAATCTAAAGAATTTTATAAAACTAACCATAATCGTGGATTGGCTATTTTAATTATTTCAATAATCCTTTCCATTTTTTGTTCATTTTTTCTTTATGCTTTTCAAAGCAGTAAAATAATTTCTTGCAGTTATGAAATTCGAGATAAAAAAGAAAAACTTGACAGTCTTAAGATAGAAAATCAAAATTTGGCAGTGGAAATTACTCAATGGCGTTCTCTGGCTAATTTAGAGGAAATGGTTAAATCATTAGATATGGTTGAAGCAGAACAAGCAGTATATTTTAGAATGGAAAAAGCAGTAGCTAAGAAGTAATTTTTATGGGACGTTTTAGCCAGTGGCGTATATATGTATTAATATTTTTTGTTTTTTTATTAGGAAGCGTGGTTTTAACTCGTTTATTTCTTCTTCAAATTTTGAGATACGATGATTATAGCGCTTTAGCGCAGGATCAGCATCAGTTTTTGCAAACGCTTTTTCCTCAAAGAGGAGAAGTCTTTATGCAGGACCTATCCAGCAATCAACGAAGCCAAGAAAAATATTATGTTCCTTTGGCTGTTAATAAAGAATTCAAACGAATTTATCTTATCCCTAGAGAGATTTCCAGCGAAGAAAAGGACATCCTGGCTGATGAATTGTCCTGCATTCTTGATTTAGAAAAAGAAAACATTTTAAATAGGATTAATAAATTAGACGATCCTTATGAACCTTTAAAACATAAAGTAAGCCAGGAAATTGCTCAAGAAGTAGAGAATTTAAATACTAAAGGAGTAAAATCTTCTTCTGAAACATGGAGAAATTATCCAAATAATTCATTGGCTTGCCATATAACTGGTTTTGTTGGCATGGTTAGCGAAAAAAAAATAGGCCAGTATGGCATAGAGGGATATTATGAAAATGAATTAAAAGGAGAACAGGGAATTTTTAAAGGGCAAAGAGATACTATTGGTTACAGCATACCTTCGCTAAAGCAGAGATTAGAGCCAGCTCAAGACGGAGCCAGTATTACTCTAACCATTGACCAGAATATTCAATTCAAAGCCGAAAGAGAATTAAAACAAATAATTGAAAAATGGGATGCAGAAAGCGGAACAATTATTATTATGGAACCGCAAACAGGCGCTATTCGAGCTATGGCTAATTGGCCTGTTTTTGACCCGAATGAATATGGAAAAGTGGAAAATATAGATATTTTTCTAAATTCTTCAATCCAAAAAGTTTATGAGCCAGGTTCTGTTTTTAAGCCCATTACTATGGCAGCTGGATTGGACAGCGGATATATTTCTCCAGGAACAGTTTATCAAGACAAAGGCCAAGTAAGGATAAAAGGAAGCGTTATTAGCAATGTTGATGGGAAAGCATATAATGAACAAACAATGACTCAAGTTTTGGAAAAGTCTCTCAATACCGGAGCTGTTTTTATTCAGCAAAAAATTGGCGTGGATGTTTTCCAGGACTATGTGCAGAGATTTGATTTTGATCGTCCAACAGGCATTGATCTAATTGGCGAAATTGGCGGGAATATTTCCAATCTGTATACTGGGCGTGAAATCAATTTAGCTAATATTTCTTTTGGCCAAGGAATTACTGTTACTCCTTTGGGATTGATTACAGCTTTAGGTGCAATTGCTAACAAAGGCAAATTAATGCGTCCTTTTATTGTTGAAAAAGTAATTAATCAAGATGGCCAGGAAACAATTGCTGAATCTCAAACTGTTAGACAAGTTATCTCTCCTTCATCAGCTGAGGCTTTAACAAAAATGCTTGTTAGTGTAGTTGATAATGGTTTTGGCAAACCAGCCAGAATTGATGGATATAGCATAGCTGGGAAAACAGGCACAGCTCAAGTTCCTGATTTTGAAATAGGTGGATATTCTGACGAAACAATCCATACTTTTGTGGGCTTTGCTCCAGCCTTTGATCCTAAATTTATTGTTCTAATCAAATTAGACAAACCGCAAGGAATTCGTTTTGCTTCTGATTCGGTTAGTCCAGTTTTTAAAAGAATAGCCGAATATCTATTTAATTATTTAGAAATACCACCGCAGTAATATAAATTAAAATGAGAAATATTCTACAATACATTCTTAAGATTTTAGCTAAAATTATTCTTTGGAGATATAATCCAGAAGTTGTTGCAGTAACTGGTAGTGTTGGCAAAACATGCACTAAAGAAGCAATTTATCATGTTCTTAAAAAGCAATTTCGAGTACGCAGAAATATAAAGAACTATAATAATGAAATAGGGGTTCCTTTAACTATTTTAGGACAGGATATTGCACCAGAAACAAAGATAATCTTCTTATTCTCCTGGTTAATAATTTTTATTAAAGCGTTTTTAACTATTATTTGGCAGAAAGATTATCCGGAAATTTTGATTTTAGAAATGGGAATTAGTCACCCTGGGGACATGAAATATTTAATAAGTTTTGTCCCAGTAAAAATAGGAGTGATTATAGCAATTGGCGAATTTCCAACACATTTGGAATTTTTCCCAGAAAAAGATAAATTAATCAAAGAAAAAGCTCTTTTAGTAAAATCTTTATCTAACCACGGAACAGCTATTTTAAATTATGATGATTTATCAGTGAGAATGATTGGCCATGATTTAAAAGAAAAAACAGAAATAATTCAATATGGCTTTAGCAATATAGCGGATTTGAAAATAACAAATTATAATTTATCAATTAATAATTTAAGCGAAAACGATTATGGAATTAGTTTTAAATTGGAATATAACGGAAATGTAGTTCCAGTTAGATTAAATAAAGTTTTGGGCAAACAACATACTCTTGCTGCTGGAGCAGCGGCTAGCGTTGGTTTATCCTTTGGATTGAATTTAGTTGAAATTTCTAATTCATTAATAGATTATTGCTCTTTACCAGGCAGAACCAGAATGCTTAGAGGTATTAAAGATACTTGGATTATTGATGATACATATAATGCTTCGCCTTTAGCAACAATAAATAGTTTAGAAATTTTAGATAAATTAATAAACAACGAATCTGATAAAAGAAAAATAGCTGTCTTGGGCGATATGTTAGAATTAGGCATAAATACAGAAATTGGACATAAACAAATCGGTCAAAAAGCTGCTGAAATAGTTGATTTGCTTTTTACAGTAGGTGAAAGAGCTAATTTTATTGCCGATGAAGCATTAAAACAAGGATTAGATAAAGAAAAGATTTTTAAATTTTCTCAATCAGGACAAGCAGGCTTAGCTGTTCAAGAAAAACTAAATCAAGGAGATATTATTTTAATTAAAGGTTCGCGCGGAATGCATATGGAAAAAATAGTTAAAGAAATTATGGCTGAGCCAGAAAAAGCAGAAAAGTTATTAGTAGCTCAATAATGGACAAATATGGCTATTTGTGGTAGATTAAAGGCAAAGGCCCTATCGTCTAGCGGTTAGGACGCCAGGTTCTCATCCTGGTAACAGGAGTTCGACTCTCCTTAGGGCTGCGCGAAAGGAGGTGATAAAGATGGCCGAAGAAAAATTAATTGGTAAGATAACTCATTACTTCACGAATATAGGAGTAGGGGTTATTGAGGTTACAGAAGGGGAATTAAAGGTTGGCGACAAAATTCACATAAAAGGTGCAACAAGCGATTTTGAACAAACAGTTGATTCAATGCAAATAGAGCATGAAAACGTTGAAGTTGCCAAAAAAGGCGATGCCATTGGTTTAAAAGTAGAACAGCAAGTAAGAGAAGGCGATGAAATTTATAAAGCAGCAGAATAATTAAAAGTGAAAAATGAAAATAAAAAATACGAGAATTAGGGCCCTGGTACTTTTTTCAGGCGGCTTGGATTCTATTTTAGTAGTTAAAATTTTACAGAAGCAGAATATAGATGTAGCTGGCATAAGTTTTGTCAGTTATTTTTTTAAAGAAAATTTTGCTAAAAAAGCAGCTAAAAATTTAAATATTAAATTTAAAATAGTTGATTTTTCTGATGAACATCTAACCATGGTTAAAAATCCTCATTATGGCTATGGCAAAGCGATTAATCCCTGTATTGATTGCCATATTTTAATGCTTAAAAAAGCTAAAGGAATAATGAAAAAAGGGAAATTTGATTTTGTGGCTACAGGAGAAGTTTTAGGCCAGCGTCCAATGTCGCAAAACAAACAAACATTGGAATTGATTAAGAAAGAATCAAGTCTTAAAGATTATTTACTGCGTCCATTGTCAGCTAAATTGCTTGAGCCAACTATCATGGAAAAACAAGGATTGATTGATAAAAATAAATTATTGGATATTTCTGGCCGAAGTAGAAAGAAACAAATAGCTTTGTCTAAAAAATGGGGGATTAAAAAATATCCTAGTCCAGCAGGCGGATGCTGTTTAACTGACTTGCAATTTGCAAAGCGGTTTAGAGAAATGTTAAAATATTGGCCTAACTGTGAAGGTAATGATGTTAAATTATTAAAATTAGGCCGTCATTTCTGGAAAAAGGAAAACCTAATTATCGTTGGCCGCAATGAGCAGAATAATAAAGAAATTAAAAAAGCATCTATTAAAGGCGATATTCTAATAGAGCCAAAAGCATTTCCCGGGCCGACTATTATAATTAGAAGCAAAACAAAAATTCTTAAAGAAAGCTTAATAAAAGCTAAAGAATTAATGATTAGATACTCACAATTAAAGGACAGTCATTAAAATGATGTCCCTTGAAAAGGGCGTCATTTTAAGGACTGTCCTTGTCAAAATTTAAGAATCGTCCTTTCGGACACGCCCTCGCCAAAGGCGAGGGACGTGATCCTCAATGACAATCCTCAAATTTTTTGAAAGGTCGCATATTTTTTAAGGCACGGTCTTTATATCAACAACCTTTAAGACATTATGCCGTATTTTTCTTACACGCAGATTCAAATCGGGCCATTTACTCTTTATCCCTGGGGATTCTTTTTGGGCTTGGCTTTTTTAATTGGTTCTTGGTTAGTTTTTAGAGAAGCAGCTAAAAAAAGAATTAATCAAAGGAAAGTTTTTTGGCTGATTATTTTTATTTTTTTAGGAGCTATTTTAGGTTCGCGTTTGGCCTATATTCTCCAATTTCCTAAATATTATTTTTCTCATTTAGAAGAAATCTTTCATATTTGGGCGGGCGGATTAATGTTATACGGCGGATTATTTGCAAGTTTAATTGCTGGATGGATTTATATTAAAAAAAATAAACTGAATTTTTGGTTAATAGCTGATGTTTTAACTCCGTCTATTGCCTTGGGAATTTTTATTGGCAGAATTGGCTGTTCCTTGATTAATGACCATCAAGGAGCTGTAACTAATTTGCCTTGGGGAATTTTATGGCCAGATGGTATTATTCGCCATCCAGTAGCTGAATACTTAGCCATAAATGCTTTAATTATGTTTTTGGTTTTATGGTTCTTGCGGACTAAACTTAAAAAACCAGGCAGTTTATTTATTATTTTTTTATTCTGGCATTGCCTAGCCCGTTTTTTTCTGGACTTTACCCGCGCGTCCGGCACTTTACTGTCCGACCCGCATTATTGGAGTTTGACAATTAGCCAGTGGGTCAGTTTATTTATTTTAACGGGGGTAGGCGTTTTCTTAATAGCCAAGAATAAAACAAAAAAACTTGATTTATCCTCAAAAAGCCGTTAAGTTTTTATTAAAACAAGAAAATAAATTCCTTAACAATATTATATAGGGGGAGAAAATGGAAATTAAATCAAGAATTGTTATTTTAGGTTTTTCTTTATTTGTAATTCTGTTTGGCAGTTGGCTATTCTATGGGGCTTATGTTGGGAAGTTGATTATCCCAGATTTCTGTTGTTTGAAGATTGCCTGGTTTTTTACGAGTTCTGTGCTTGTATTTATGGGCATAGCCATACTTTTTCTAATTGTTGCAGAATGGCGATATTCGTATTTAGTCCAAAAAAGTGAATCGCCTTGAGAAAGGAAGAAACAATAGGGATCTTAGGTGGGACTAACAAAGTCCTGCCTTTCCATTTGATTAGGGACAGTCCCCAAAGCTTTGGGGACTGTCCCTATTGACAAACTATTTCAATAAGTTTATCTTAAGTTAAAGGAAAGATTAACTTAAAAATATGGACAATATTATTACTCTTAAAAACTTAAGAGAGCAAATGAAAAAATACGCCAAAAAAGTTCAAAATGGCGATTCTTTTATTGTCTTTAAAAAATCTAAACCATTATTCAAAATTACTCCAATCAATGATGGCCCCTGGGAGGAAGTAATAGATTTTACCAAAATCAAAAAACAAGGGATTGATATTAAAGAATTATTACAGCGTTTGTAATTATGTTAGTATGGATAAAATAGAAAAAGCATTAAGCAAATTAAACCCTAAAGAAAAGCAAAAAGTAAAAGAAATTTTACTTCAAATAGATAAAGGCAATTTTCAAAGTTTAGACACAAAAAAATTAAAGGGAAAAGATAATATTTTTCGTGTTCGCAAAGGCGATATCCGCATTATTTTTTGTAAAATAAAAGATGCTATTAGAATTTTAACCATAGAACGGAGAGGAAGCAAAACTTATAAATAAAAAGGTCTATTATCAAACAGGCCTTTTTATTGTATTATAATAATATGCAAAAAGAATGGCATAGTTTTTCAATTAAAAAGACATTTCAGGAATTAAAGTCAGGCACAAAAGGGCTAAGCAAAGAACAAGCAGAAAAAAGATTAAAAAAATATGGCCTAAATAAACTTTCAGAAGATAAACCTTTTTCAAAAATAAGGGTATTTTTAGAGCAGATTAGAAGTCCTTTAATTTATATTTTATTTCTTGCCGGAATTATTACTTTAATCTTATCTGAATATACTGATACAATTGTTATTTTCGGAGCAGTTCTTTTAAATACAATTGTTGGCTACTTACAAGAAAGCAAAGCTAATCAGGCCTTAACAAAATTAAAAAAAATACTGCGAATGAAGGCAATTGTTTTGCGAAATATACAAGAAGAAGAAATAACTCAAGAAAATCTTGTTCCAGGCGATATTATTTTTTTAAGAGCTGGCAATAAGGTGCCTGCTGACGCGCGAGTGATTGAGAATCATAACTTAAGAATCAATGAATCAGCTTTAACAGGTGAATGGCTGCCAGCTGAAAAAAACACTAAAACTTTGTCCAAAGATATCTCTTTGGCTGATAGGGACAACATGGCATACATGGGAACGATTGTTGAGAGCGGCTGGGGCAAGGCGATTATTGTTAATACTGGAATGTCTGCTGAGATTGGACATGTGGCCCAGATGATTAAACAAACCAAAGAAAAGAAAACCCCTTATCAAAAAAAATTATCCCGTTTTAGCAGGATTATTGGCTTGGTTATCGTGGCTGTATGTTTGGCTATTTTCATTGAAGGAATGCTTGCTGGAGGCAGTTTTATTGAAATGTTTACTACTTCTATTGCTATTGCTGTGGCAGCAATTCCAGAAGGCCTGCCAGTGGCAATGACTGTTATTTTGGCCTTAGGCATGCAGAGAATTTTAAAAAGAAAAGGATTGGTTCGCAGATTGGCTTCAGCTGAAACATTAGGCAGCACCTCAATAATTTTAACTGATAAAACAGGAACTTTAACTGAAGCAAAGATGGAGGTTGCTGGCATTTTTGCTGGAGCAGATTTAAATTCCTCATCTAACATATCAGCTTTGAAAATTGCAATGCTTTGCAATGAATCGTTTATTGAGAATTTAAATGAACCAATGAAAAAATGGATTATTCGCGGTCGTCCAACTGAGAAAGCTTTGTTATTGGCTGGCATTCAATCTGGACTTAATAAAAAAGAATTAGAAAAAGAACAGCCGATAATTGACCAATTTCTTTTTGACCCTACCTATAAATATTCTGCTAGTTTGCATAAATTTAATTCAGAAAATAATATTTTATATACTATTGGTTCTCCAGAAAAACTTTTAACTATGTCTAGTTATTTAGACAATAAAAGAACAAAGGAAAAGTTATTAATAACTGATTTTAAGAGAATAAAAGAAAAAATTGATAAATTAACCAAACAAGGATTAAGAGTATTGGCAGTCGCTTATAAGGAAATTCCAGTTAATAGAACAGGGGATTATGAAGAGTTAACAGATTTAGTTGAAGAAATGGTTTTTGTCGGGCTTTTTGCTTTGCATGATCCAATTAGAAAAGAAACAAAAAACGTAATAGATCTTTGCAGACAGGCAGGCATGAAGCCCATTATTGTTACTGGAGACCACAAATTAACTGCATGGACAGTAGCTAATAAGCTTGGTTTTAAAGTTAAAGAAAAAGATATCTTAGAAGGCAGGGATCTATCTAAAATGTCTGATAAAGAATTTGAAAAAATATTTGAGAAAGTTCAGGTTTATGCTCGGGTTGAGCCAGCTCAGAAATTAAGAATTGTTCAGGCGTGGCAAGATAAAGGAGAAATAGTGGCTATGACTGGAGATGGAATTAATGATGCGCCGGCCCTGAAGCAGGCAGATATAGGAGTTGCCTTGGGTTCAGGAACTGATATTGCCAAAGAGGTTTCTGATTTGGTTCTTTTAACTGATAATTTTAATATTATTGTAGCAGCTATTGAAGAAGGACGGGCTATTATTGATAATATTAGAAAAATAATAACTTATTTGCTTTCAGACAGTTTTACAGAAGTTATTTTAATTGGCGTGAGTTTGCTTTTTGGCTGGCCATTGCCAATTTTAGCCGCGCAGATTTTATGGGTTAATTTAATTGAAGATGGTCCATTAGGCATTTGTTTGGCTTTTGAAAAAAAAGAAAAGGGGATTATGAATCAAAAACCCAAAGATTATGGTCTTTTTCTTTTAAACAAAGAGATGAAAGCACTGATTTTTATTATCGGTCTGATTACTGATATTCTTTTATTAGCCCTTTTATTTTTTCTTTTAAAATACTCTGGATATGAAATGCCTCATATTAGATCAATAATTTTTGCTGGTTTGACCATTGATTCTCTTTTTTATATTTTCTCCTGTAAAAGTTTGCGCAGAAATTTATGGCATATTAATTTTTTCTCTAATAAGTTTTTAATTTTTGCATGGCTGTTTGGAGTAATAATGCTATTACTTGCTCTTTATGCGCCTTTCTTGCAGACGCTTTTAAAAACTGTTCCTATAAATCCTTTTGATTGGGGATTGATTTTAGGATTAGGATTTTTAAATATAGTTTTAATAGAATTCACTAAACATCACTTTATCGTTAAAAAGGGAATAAGATGACCTTACATATTCTAATTTTTATTACTTCATTTTTCTTACTGGTTTTATCAAGTAAGTGGTTAATTAATGCTTTAATAAAATTAGCTAAATTTTTGGGCTGGAAAGAGTTTGTGGTTGCTTTTTTCACAATGGCTATGGCTGGAGCAATCCCTAATCTTTCAGTTGGCTTAAGCTCTATTTTCCATAAAGTTCCCCAACTTTCTTTTGCTGAAATTGTTGGCGGCAATATTACTGATTTGACCGTGGCAGTAGCTTTAGCAGCTCTTATTTCAAAAAGGGGACTTACTCTGGCTAGTCAAACTGTTCAGGGCAGCGCTATTTTTACATTAATAGTAGCTATTTTGCCTTTGCTTTTGATAGCTGATGGCGAGCTTTCTAAAATAGACGGTCTTTTGTTAATTTTGGCTTTTTTTGTCTATATATTCTGGCTATTTAATAAAGAAGACCGATTCAGTAAGATTTACAATAGAATAAAAAAACCGTTAGGTTTAAAAACAGCTTTTCAGAATATAGGAATTTTTATAGGAGCAATTATTTTACTTCTTTTAGCTGCTGAAGGGATTGTAATGTCAGCTACTTTTTTTTCAACAAGCTTGAATCTTCCGATTGTTTTAATAGGCGTTTTAATTGTTGGTTTAGGCAATGCTTTGCCTGAAATTTTCTTTAGCATTCAGGCAGCAAAAAGAGGCAAAGATTGGCTGGTTGTTGGCAATATTATGGGTTCAGTAATTATTCCAGCTACTCTAGTTCTAGGCATAGTTGCTTTTTTTTCACCTATTAAAATAATTGATTTTTCGCCATTTGCTATTGGCCGATTTTTCTTAATTTTTTCAGCTATGTTTTTTTTGATTTTTATACGTACTAATAAAAAAATTACCAAAAAAGAAGCTGTCTTATTATTGCTGATTTATTTATTTTTTATTTTAGCTGAAATTATGTTAAAATAACTATTATGGAGTATTTTACTATTGCGCTTTTAATTTTAGTTGTTATGGGCTTAGGCCTGATATTTTTTCTGTTATTTAAAAAAAAATCAGATAAGCCGGAAAAAGAATCTTTGCTTATGCTTCAGCAGCAATTAAGCCAACTTAGCCAGGTTTTGGATAATAAGCTAAGCGAGTCAACTAAATCACTTCAAAATCAATTTAACGAGAGCAACAAGATTATTAGAGATGTAACTGAAAAACTTACTAAATTAGATAGTACTAATAAACGAGTGGTTGGTTTTGCTGAACAGCTGCAATCTCTAGAGAATATTTTGACCAATCCTAAGCGTCGAGGTGTTTTAGGAGAATATTATTTAGAAGAATTATTAAAGAATATCTTTAATCCAAGCCAATATAAAATGCAGTATGCTTTTAAAGATGGCCAGATTGTTGATGCAGTAATATTTTTAAAAGATAAAATAATTCCTATTGATTCCAAATTTTCTTTAGAAAATTATAATAGAATTATAGGGGAAAATGACCCAGGCAGAAGAGAACAATTAGAAAAAGCATTTAAACAGGATCTAAAGACAAGAATCGATGAAACAGCTAAATATATTAGACCAAGAGAAAAAACTTATGAATTTGCTTTTATGTTTATTCCTGCTGAAGCCATTTATTATGATTTATTAGTTAATAAAATTGGAGCTATTAAGGCCAACACTAGAAGCTTATTGGATTACGCAGTCAGAGAAAAGCATGTTCATGTAGTTTCGCCTACTTCTTTTTTCGCTTATTTGCAGACAATTTTAGAAGGATTGAGGGGTATGCAGATTGAAGAGTCAACAAAAGAAATCATTAAAATGGTAGGCAAATTAGACAGTCATATTAAAAGTTATAGTTCATACCATAAAAAAATAGGCAACAGCATCAATACTACAGTTAATATGTATAACAGTTCTTCTAGGGAATTGAAAAAAGTGGACAAGGATGTGTCAAGGATTACTAGAGGAAAGCCTAAGATAGAAATTAAAGAAATAGAGAAACCCTCTGCGGAGCGGGGGTAGCTTAGTCGGTAGAGCGTCTTGCTTCCAGTAAGAAGGTCGCAGGTTCGAACCCTGCCCTCCGCTCCAAACCAAAAATGGCGGATGATTAAAATTCATCTGCCTTACTTATTGATTTTTATTCTTAAATAGTTTAGTATAAAATATATAACCTATAAGGACAGTCCTTAATTTACAAAGCATGTTTGCAGTTATTGAAACCGGCAGTAAACAATATTTAGTTTCGCTGGGCGATAAAATTAAAATAGAAAAATTGGGAAAAAAAGAAGGCGAAGAAATAATCTTCGACCAAGTTCTTTTATTAAGCAAAGGCAATTCAGTTAAAATAGGAACTCCTTTAGTTAAAAATGTTAAAATTAAAGCAAAAATTTTAAAACAAGGCAAAGCCAAAAAGATAATTGTTTTTAAGTATAAACCAAAAAAGCGTTATGAAAAAAAAATGGGCCATAAACAGCCCTATACAGAAGTGGAGATTTTGAAAATTTTATCTTCGCCCAAGAAGAGCGTTGCTTAAAGTATTTTCATCAATATATTCTAAATTAGAACCAGTTGATAAGCCTCGACCCAAACGGCTTATTTTTATTTCAAAAGGTTTTAATAGCCGTTCAATATACAAAGCCGTTGTGTCTCCTTCAGTGGTCGGGCTTAAGGCAAAAATAATTTCCTTGATTGGCGATTGATTTTTTTTAATCCGGGCAATTAATTCTTTAATCCGTAAATTCTCTGGCCCGATATTGTCAACCGGAGAAATTAACCCGCCTAGAACATGATAAAACCCATTATACTGCCTGGTTTTTTCTAAAGGAATAATATTTAAGATATTTTCCACTAAGCAAATTAATCCTTTGTCCCTTTTTGTTTCCTGACAAATAGAGCAAAGCTGATTATCTCTGCTGGCTATGTTAAAACATTGAGAGCAGAGATGTATTTCTGTTTTAAGATTCTTAATCAACGATGATAATTCGTCTAAATTTTTTTGTTCTTGATTTATTAAATAAAAAACCAACCGAGTAGCGGCTCGGGGTCCAATATCAGGCAATTGGCTTAATTGATTAATTAAGTTTTGAATTGATCGTGGTAACATTTATTCGCCTAAATGTTTTTCTAAGTTCTTAAAACTAACTTGGCTTTCATTAAAAAATAATTCTATTCTGCCTGTTGGTCCATTACGGTGTTTGGCAATATGGACTTCAGCAATATTCTTTCGTTCAGTATTAGGATTGTCTTTGTCTTCTCTATATATAAAAAGCACAACATCGCTATCCTGTTCAATAGCTCCTGAATCACGAAGGTCAGAGAGTTTAGGGATAGAGGGTGAACGGCTCTCAACAGCTCGTGAAAGCTGTGAAAGAGCTAGAATTGGAAGATTAAGCTCTCTGCCTAATGTTTTTAAGCTGCGCGATATTTCTGTCATTTGTTGAACTGGCGGATCGCTTGGATTGCGCGGCTGGATCATTTGGATATAGTCAATAATAATTAATCCCAAGTCATGTTCGCTTTGCAAACGGCGAGCCATTGTTCTTATCTGCATAATTGTTGGCGAAGGAGCGTCATCAATAAAAATAGGGGTGGCTGATAATTCATCTAATGCCTGTTGAATCCGTTGAAAATCATTATCAGGCCCTTCGCCAGATAAACGACCAGTGCGCATACGCCAAGAATCTACTTCAGCTTGAGCGCAGATTAATCGGTCAACTAATTGCTCTTTTGACATTTCCAAACTAAAGATAGCTACTGGCGTTTTTTCTTTTGTAGAAATATGGCGGGCAAAGTCCAAAGCTAATGAAGTTTTACCCAGAGATGGCCTGGACGCTAAAATAATTAAATCTGATTTTTGTAAACCAGATAAATGATTATCTAAATCAGCAAAACCAGTTGGTATTCCTCGAGTAACATCTTCTCCGCGATGCAATTTGTCAATTCTCTCAAAAGCATCTTCTAAGGTATCTTTAATAGGAATAAATTTTTGGCTAATTGATTTTTGAGAAATGCTAAAAATCTTTTGTTCAGCAGCGTCAACCAAGCTTTCAGTGTCCTCGTCTTCCTTATAACTTATTTGTTCAATTTGATGAGAAGCATTAATTAAATCACGAAGAATTTTTTTATTCTTAATAATCTTAGCATAATGGGCAATATGAGCTGCCGTAGGAACAGAATTAACCAAGCTGCTTAAATATGTGGCTCCGCCTATATCTTTTAATTGTTTTTTTTCTTTTAAGCGATTAGTTAAACTTAATAAGTCAATTGGTTCATTTTTTTCATAAAGATCTAAGACGGCCTGATAAATATTATTATGACTTTCTCTGTAAAAATCATCTGATTTAAGTATATCAGCCACTTTTAAAATCCCTTCTTTATCCAGCATTAAAGAGCCAAGGACTGATTGTTCAGCTTCAATATTTTGCGGAGGCAAGCGACCTTGAGTTAATTTATTTATAGCCATTTTTTCTTTTTGAAATAAATAACCATTATACTAGTAATAAAAATCATGAAAATAAGAATAATAAACCAAGCAGAAGGATTGTTTTCAACTAAAGAAATCTGGCTGAATATATTCATACCGAAAAAACCAACAATAACGCTCAAGGGGAAAGTAATAAAGGAAACAACGGTCAGAAATTTCATAATATCGTTTAGTTTATAGGAAAGCAGGGAATTATTGGTTTGTTCAATGGAATTGATCAGTTCTCGATGATTTTCTAAAACATTCCAAACTCTGATAGAAGAACCAATAACTTCTTGGCTTAATGACTGTAATTCCTGACCAAACAATCGTTGGGATTTTTTACCTAAAATTTCCAAAATTGAACGTTGAGGTTTAAGGGCTCGGCGGAAATCAATTAAATCTTTTTTAGCCATAGCGATTTCTGAAAGCATTTCTTTGCCCTTGCCTTCAAAAACCTGACTCTCAATCTTTTCAGTTTTTTCACTAATATGATCAAGCATTGGCAAACAAGAATCAATTAGCCAGTCAAGCAGGCCCAAAAGCAAATGCCCATTGCTTTTGAAATGCTGAGTTTGATGGTAGTCCTGAAGTTTGCAATCATCAAAAAATGTTTTTAAATTAGGAATTTCTTCAGTATAGCTTGTAATAAGCGTATTTGGGGCAAGAATAAAGTCCAGTTCTACTAATTTTGTTTGATTAGTTCCAGAATTAAAAACAGGAAAATGGAGAACAATAAAAAGCTGGTCAGGATATTCTTCTATCTTAGGCCTGTGAATAGGCGGTAGAAATTGCTGGACAACAAAAGGATGAAGATTAAACTTTTCCTTAAATTCGTCAAGATTTTTTTGGTTTGGTTTTTCTACATCAATCCAAGTAACATTGTTAGCTGTTATTGTTTCCATATTATTTTTCTCCTTGTTTTTATTCTATCACACTGTTCTTGTATTTGACAACTTTCTAAAAGGTGATAAACTATGAATAAGTCGTTAATAATATAAAATGGTTAAAGATGAAAATCTTACATATATTTCCGAAGAATTTAAAGAGTCCGGGGAAATAAAACCTCTTAAAAGCAAAGAACTCAAGCTTAAACTAAAAGAGTGTCAAAAAGAAAAGGAGGAGTATTTAACCCAGGCACAGATAGCCCGGGCTGATTTGATTAATTTCCGAAGGCGTCAGGAGAAAATACTTGAGGAGTTAAAAAAATACGGACAAGAAGATCTAATCAAAGAATTATTGCCAGTTTTGGATAGTTTGGAAATTGGAGCAAAAAAGAATCATGATTTAAATCAAATTAAAGAGCAATTAAAAGATATTTTAAAAAAATACGGCTTAAAAGTAATTAAAACAAAAGGAGAAAAGTTCAATCCAGAATTTCATGAAGCAATTGAGCAAATAGAATCAAAAGAACAAGAAGGAAGCATTGTTAAAGAAATCCAAAAAGGATATATAATAGAAAATAAAATTTTAAGAGCAAGTAAAGTCAAAATAGCTAAGTAAAATTTTTAAATTTTATAATTTTTAATGTTTAAAAATTAAAAATTAAAAATTAAAAATTAAAATTTATGCCTATAAAATGGAGACAATTTAAAGAATTAGAAAGAGGACCTAATTTTCCTAATTCACCAGATATGTTTAGACAAGGAGAAGAATGGATTCCTTTTGTGCCTACTTTTCAGCCAGAAGAGCCAATAGTAGATATTTACCAGGATAAAAATAATCTTTATGTAGATGTTTCTTTAAGCGGGATTAAGCCGGATAATGTAGAAATTTCTATTGAAGATAATGTTCTGACTATTCAGGGCAAAGGCGAAGAGAAAAAAGAAATTAAAGAAAAAGATTATTTGCGCAGGGAAATAAGAAAAGGGTCTTTTAGAAGAGTAATTAAATTGCCAATAGATGTTAAAGACAGCAAAGCAAGCGCTGAAAGTAAAGACGGAATGCTTAAAATAACTATTCCAAAAGTATCAAAGAAAATTTCTAAAACAAAAAAGGTTCCAATTAAAATTAAATAAGCCAAGGACAGTCCTTGAAATGACGTCCTTTTGCAAAAGGACATAATTTCAAGGACTGTCCTTAATTAAAAATTTATGACTAAAATAATAGGTATTGATTTAGGAACATCTAATTCAGCTGCTTCTATTGTTGAAGCAGGCAAGCCAACAATAATTCCTTCTGCTGAAGGAACAGTAGTTGGCGGAGGCAAGGCTTTTCCGTCTTATGTAGCTTTTGACAAAGACAATAATCTTTTAGTTGGCGAGCCAGCACGACGCCAGGCAATAACTAATCCAGAAAATACAGTTACTACATTTAAGAGAAAAATGGGGACAAAAGAAAAATATACTCTAAATGGCAAAGATTATACGCCTCAACAGCTTTCTTCTTTTATCCTGCAAAAAATTAAAAAAGACGCTGAATCATTTTTAGGCGAGCCAATTCAAAAAGCAGTTATTACTGTTCCAGCATATTTCAATGATTCTCAAAGACAAGCTACTAAAGACGCTGGTGCAATTGCCGGCTTAGAAGTGGAAAGGATTATTAATGAACCAACAGCCGCTTCTTTGGCTTATGGTATTGATAAAACAGACAAAGAAGAGAAAATCTTTGTTTTTGACTTTGGCGGTGGAACTTTAGATGTAACTATTATGGATTTTGGAGAAGGGGTTTTTGAGGTAAAGTCAACTTCTGGTGATACTGAATTAGGAGGCACTGATATGGATGAAATTTTGTCTGATTATATTATTGAAGAATTCAAAAAAGAGAACAGCATTGACTTAAAGCAGGACAGCACTGCTTTGCAAAGAGCAAAAGAAGCAGCTGAAAAAGCTAAAATTGAGCTTTCCTCAACTTTGGAAACAGATATTAATCTGCCTTTTCTCAGCGCTGACGCGTCAGGGCCAAAACATTTAACAATGAAAATTACCAGAGCCAAATTGGAAGAATTGATTAAGCCAATTGTTGAAAAGTGCCGTGGGCCAATAGAACAGTCATTAAAAGATGCTAAATTAACCCCTGATAATATTACTAAAATCATTTTAGTTGGCGGACCGACCAGAATGCCTATTGTCCAAAAGTTTGTTGAAGATTATGTAGGGAAAAAAATTGAAAGGGGAGTTGACCCCATGGAATGCGTAGCCAAAGGGGCAGCCATTCAAGGAGGAATTTTAACAGGCGAGACAAAAGAAGTTCTCTTGCTTGACGTTACTCCATTAACCTTAGGTATAGAAACATTGGGCAATGTAATGACTCCGTTAATTGAAAGAAATACAACTGTGCCAACTTCAAAATCACAGATTTTTTCAACAGCTGCTGATAACCAGCCAGCAGTGGATATTCATATTTTGCAGGGCGAAAGACCAATGGCTAACGATAATAGAACTTTAGGCAGATTTATGTTAGACGGGATTCCTCCAGCTTCCAGAGGAGTCCCTCAAATTGAAGTTACTTTTGATATTGACGCTAACGGCATTTTAAATGTAAAAGCCAAAGATAAAGCGACTAATAAGGAACAGCATATTACAATTACTGATTCTTCAGCTCTTTCCAAAGAAGAAATTGAGAAAATGAAACAGGAAGCTGAAGAACATGCTACTGAAGACCGTCAGAAAAAAGAACTGATTGAAATTCGCAATCAAGCTGATACTCTAATTTTCTCTACAGAAAAGGCCTTAAAAGATGCTGGAGACAAAGTAAAGCCGGGTGATAAAAAACAGGTTGAAGAAAAATTAGAGGAACTAAAGAAGATTAAAGACAGCAGTGAAATAGAACCTTTGAAAAAAGCAATCGATGAATTGTCACAGGAGATTCAGAAAATAGGCGCTCAATTATATCAAAAAGTTGAGGAAGAAAAAGCAGAACAGTCAGAGCCGGAAATAAAAGGTAAAGAATCTGCCCCTGATAAAGATTCAACAGACAAGACAGTTGAAGGGGAGTATGAGGAAGTGAAAGAAGAGAAGAAGGAAAAGAAGAAATAGTTATTGAAAGGACAGTCCTTAAAATTACATCCTTATGCATAAGGATGTAATTTTAAGGACTATCCTTTATTAATTGCCAAAAACCCTTGACAAAAGATATATAATTGTGTTAAAGTGCAATTGCCTGAGATAAGGCATTTTATTATGACTTTAAAACAAACAATTAAAATAATTTATCAAAGAAAATGGCTCGTATTTTGGATAACCGTTTTAGGAGCTGTTTTAGCTTTTGATTTAGCGGTTTTCCAGACGCCTGAATATAAAGCTGTGTCAAAAGTATTAGTTGTCCAAAAACAGACAGCTGGACAAGATATTTACAGTGTTTCCAAATCAGCCCAGTATCTTTGCCGGGTTTTAAAAGAAGGAATTTATTCTGACAGCTTTTTTGAAAAAGTTATTAGTTTATCCGGACAAGTAAATCAAAGCGATTTTTCTCTTGGATTAAAAGAAAGACGCAAACAATGGGAAAAAGCTGTTAAAGTCAAAATTATCCGTGATTTAGGAGTAATAGAAGTTGGTGTTTTTTATCCAGAGAAAGAAAAAGCTGAACAGATTAATTTGGCTATAGATAATGTTTTAGAAAAAAATCATCAGTTTTATCATGGCAGTGGACAGAATGTAGAATTAAGAATTTTAGACAAGCCATTAGTTAGTGAAAAGCCAGTTACTCTTAATTTATGGGCAGTAACAATTTTAGGCGCTTTAGTTGGATTTTTCCTTAGTTCTGTATTTGTTTTAAGAAAAAGATTAAAATATGACAATATACATTATAATGAAGATGAACAAGGTTTGTTATTAGCTGACGAAACCTCCTCTTTGGATAGAAACGATTCTTCTATCTAAAAAGGAGGTTTTATTTCTTTAAAAACTAAATATAGCCAAATTGGCTAAAACCTTAAATTAAGGAGGTATTAAGAATGAAAGCATTAAAGTTTTTAGTTGTATTGGCAATGGTAATGGCAGCTGGCTGTGCTAGTTCACAAGGGCATTTACCAAAACATGCCTTAACAGATCCGGCTGATATGGTTTCAATTCCACATCCAGTGGAAATAGAAAAAACTGGAATTAAATTCATAACAACATTTCAATGTGTTATGGACCTTGGACTTTGGGTGGAAGTAGTGAATGCCGGAGGTGTCTGGCCATTTTTGGCAATGACGCCAGATGGAAAAATTCTTAATGGCTATAATTACATGTCAGGGATTAATTATTGGGGCGATTTTATGCTTCAATTTATATCTCATTATAGTCGAGAAGAACTAAATGGGTCTAAAATTCTTTATTTTAATAGAGATGCTGGATTTGCTTATCATTTAAATGGAAAGCAAGTCCCCTATAATCCAAAAAAGTTTGAGAATGATAATGAATATCGCAAGAAATTCTTTAATGAATTTGGTACAACTTTATCAGAATTAAATTCTTTTTGGATTGAGTATTTTGAAAATAAAGGGTTAGATCCTCCATCTGATTTATCAAGTGTCTTGGAAATAAGGATTGGTTCTCCAGAGTGGGAAGGATTTAAGAAGAAGACAGCCAAAGTAATGAAATATAATTACAAAATGGCTGATGGCCAAATTAGGGCAGGATTTTTGCCTTTAGAGCAATTTAGATTAATGGCAACTGAAATTCCTGGATTTAATGGGTCTCAAAGATTTATTAAACGGGCCAAAGTTCCACTATTTGCTCTGCCTTTTACAGGCGCTGGAATGTTGATTATGGCTGGAGCTAATATTGTTGGCGACGCTGTAGCAGCAGGTGTCAATGATGATTGGACCAGTTCTTATGCTAGAGCAAAGACGATTAGGTATAAAATGGCTCCTTTATTTCGGCAAATTTGCAGAATTTATAAAGAGCTGTTGGAAAAAAGAGACAGAAAGATAAAAGATCTAGAGTTTGAATTGATGTTCAACTAT
>Ga0233415_10000069_pt1 | contig 46327 bp, 67 predicted proteins | sample Na_anoxic_12_MG_FD_188631 | JGI IMG/M metagenome (GOLD analysis project Ga0233415, IMG submission 188631) | Seawater microbial communities from Saanich Inlet, British Columbia, Canada - Na_anoxic_12_MG | ecosystem: Environmental > Aquatic > Marine > Inlet | place: Canada: British Columbia...
AGGTCGATCGACATGGGATGGCTCCGTGTGTGGGTCTTGCACCAGCGAGGCCCCGTCCTCCGGGGAGGTACGGGGCTGGGGGGGGTCGAGCCGGGGAGGATCAGGCGGCGAAGGCGCCAGCCGCCTCCGCGTTCCGGCAGTAGGTGAAGAACGCCTCAACCTGCGCGGCGGCGAAGTCCTCGGCCGACTCGCCCGACATCGGCCGCACCCCAGCGTTCTTGCGCTGGAAGGCGTCCCACAGCGCGCCCATGGTGGCGGCGGCGTTCACGTCACCCGTGAGGGCGGCGGTCTTGACTGCGAGGGCGTGAGCGGCGGGCGATGCGGTCATGGTGTCTCTCCGAGTTGCGCGGGGTGTTTCCCTCCCCACACAAATCATTTAGCGCGCCACACGAAACGTGCAACCCTTTGTGTGTAGAAAAGTTAGGTTATTTTCCACCGACCCCGAAAAGAGCCGGCCGCCCCGCATTCAGGTTGGCGAGAACCCGCAGCGCCAGCGCCTCGCGGGCGAGGCCCCATGCGTCACCCTCTCGCGGGTCGTTGAGCAGGAGATCGCCAGCTATGCGCCATGCTTCGCTCTCGTTGTCAGGCATCGACGCGCCGCACGCTGTCATTGAGCAGCGCCGCGACCTCGGCGAGCGTGTGCTCATGGATGGTCCCGCACTCCATCGACGTGCAGACCCACCCGTCGCCGAGGTAGCACCACCAGTTGAGCCGATGCCCGTTGAACCCGTCGGCCTCTTGGTGGAGCGACTCGACGGCGGGGTGGGCAAGGATCGACGCGCGCGAGGCGCGGACGTTGGGCGGGGTCATGGTGTTGTGTCTCCGTTGTGTGTGACCAAGTCCACCAGCCATCGCGCGAATGCTGGCGGGGTGATGTGCCGCTCCCGCTTGGGGACCTCGGGCCAGTCGTTTCCGTTCCGCAACAGCCGGACCATCACGTGCGTCGGCTCGCGAGGGGGCGGCATCGGGGGCACCTGACCGCCCACGATGTAGAGCCAGGTGGGCTTTCGTGCCTTGTGGCCCCAATCGGATTGGTTGACGAGGATCGTCCGCCCCCCATGCTCGTCGAGGCCGTCGCCGGGCTCCGGCAGGGCGCAATGCTTCCACAGGCCAGAGTGTGACGGGTGTTCGAGGACCCCGCCGAACGCGCGGACCTGCTCGACAGCTCGGGGGCCGCAGGACTTCGCGCCCTCGCCCCCTTTGTAGTTCCACCAGAAACGGCCCCACGGGCCACACGGCGGGTGCGCGATGACCGGGTGCGGGCCGGCGTAGCTGGCGGCGTCCCTCGTGGGTGCAAAGAGGTCGTGCTGCCTCCCATCACGGCGCGCAAACCCCCAGCATTCAACGCCCGCCATGCCGGCATAGGGGCCGCGGGCAGTGTCGACGTAGAGTGCTGCGGCGGTAGTCGGCATGGAGCGGCCCACCTACGCGAGAGTGTTGGCGTGTCGCACAGCCTCGCACCACGCATCCTCGATGCTCTGCCCGCTGTCGTAGGCAAGCGCGGCGAACTCCTCGCGGCCCTGCGCTCCGCAGACCGGCGCCCACGCCGCATCGTTGATGCTGTCGAGGAGGTCCATGGCGTCGGTGAGGTATTCGTTGCGGGTCATGTCGTCCTCCGTCGCGGCCGTCTCTCGCCGCACACAATACATAGTGAGGCCACACGGAACGCGCAACCCCTTTCGTGCGCGAAATCGAAAACAGTTCGGAGACGGTCAGCCGCGCAAACGCCGCACCGTGACGAACACGCCCGCGGGCTCGCTGGTCTTCTCGCGCCGCTCGCCCACGATGGCGCCGTAGACCTTCCGCGCGTCGATCTCGCAGACCTGCGCGTCATCGCCCCAGACGCCGGCCTTATCCATGCCGTCGAGGATGGCTTTCACGACGTTGTCCAGGTCGGGCCGCTTGTCGTGGAGGATGCGCCCGGCGGGGTCCGCCTTGCGGAACAGACGACCAGGGCGCTTGAACACCGCGACCAGCTCGACACGGAGCGGTCCCGACCACGGGAACGGGTGCCCGGCGTCCTCCATGTTCCACGAGGCGTCATCCCGGGCGATGGTAGCGTGCTGGCAGACGACGGCCTCATAGGCGCGCGTCTTCGGAGGCGTGTAGGCCCGAGCGAACCCGCCGACAGCCGACACTCGGGGGCGGCCCTTCGCCGTGGGATCGCCGGGGACCCGGAACACCAGCAGGGCGGGCCGTGGGGGTAGCGTCCCATCGTCCGCGGCCTCGCTCACGGCGTCGAGGGCGTCCCCGAACCGACTCATCCGAACACCCCCACCACGCCCAGCGCGACGCAGAGCAGGCCGATGACCCCCCACGCGATGCGGAGGCGGGTCGTCAGGGTGGCGATCTCGGCCTTCGCCCGCCTCAGCCGCACTTCCTGCCCCCGGGCGTGGTCGTGCTGGACCGCGAGGGCGTCGTGCGTCGCCTGAGCCCGCGCCGCCCCGGCCCGCACGGGCGCCACGGCCCTGCACGTCCGACAGAATCGAGCATCACCGGAGACGCGGGGGCACCCCGCCGTCTCACAGGTTCGCCGCTTCGTCTGCTTGGTGGTCGCGGTCGGCGCGCACCCGCAGGCGCCCCCGTTCGTCGGTTCACACATGGTCGGTCTCCCGGGCGATCAACTCGCGCCCCTCGTCGGTCGGCCGGCGCAGCGACGGCGGGGCGATGATGCCCCGGTCGGCGAGCCGGCAATACGCGCGCTCGAATGCCCCCGACTCGCGGCGGCGTCCGGTCACGGCGTGGCACAGTGCCCCGCGGCGCATGGGGGCGGCGGCGAGCGTCTGGATGATGCGCTCCGCGATGCTCCCGTCTGCCTCGGGGGATTCCTCGCCCTCGACTTCGTCGGGGTCCGCGTCGCCATCGAACACGGCGACGAGTCCCGCGTCCCACACGTGACGCAGCACGGCGGGCGGCCCCTTCGTCGTCCATGCGTCGGCCGCCCACGACTCCAGGCGGACGGCCGCGGCGCTCTCGATGAGCCCGCGACGCTGGAGCGCCGACAGGGCGAGTCGGACCCGCCCCCGGGCGTCGGCCCGGTGAGCTGCCCGCACGGTCTGACGGTGGCGGTAGATGCGCCCGTTCGGGATCGGTGTGGTGAACCGCGGCGGGGGCTCCACCGCGTCGGCGATCTCGCCCGCGGTCCCGTCCTCATTGAGCACGAGCCACGCGAGCACGCGCCATCGCAGCGTTCCGGGCTTCGGGAGTCCTGCGGGCATCGCCCCTCCAGGTCGAAGGGCGCCCCGTTGTTCGCTGCCACACGAGAGACTGCGGGCAACGGCAACGGGACGCCGGATCAGTCGACGAGCGCCCCGACGGGAACGTCGAGGATGCGCGAGAGCGGCCCGAGCCACTTCCCGAACGGGATGCGCCCCTCCGTCTCCCAGCCCTGGACGGTGCGGAGCGAGCAGCCGAGCGCCTCGGCCAGCTTCTGCTGCGTCATGCCGGCACGCTTGCGCGCTACCTTGATCTTCTCGCCGGGCGTGGTCTTCGTGGACATGGTGTCCTCCTTTCCTGCACAGTAATGGCGGGGCAGTGTGCGCGCAAACAGTTTAACGAACCCTGTTGCGCGTTAGGCGGTGGCGCACTATTGTATGGGGGTCAACACGGAGAGACCCGATGCCCACCCCCCGCACCATCGTCGAGCGGTTCGCCGACGTGCCTACATGGCTCGCCACCCGCACGGGGCACCAGAGCGCCCCCGGCTACGCCGTCGGAGCCTCCGACGTGCCGGCCATCCTCGGGCGCTCGACGTTCCGCGGACCCTGGGACGTGTGGACCGACCACCACGGGCCGCGCCACGACGACCCCGCCGACGAGGACGACGTGCGCAGCCGTGGGCACGCGCTGGAGCCGTTCATCATGGACGCATACCGCGAGCGCACCGGGCGCGAGATCGACGACGGGCTGCTCGTGCTGCACCGCGAGGACGTGCCGTGGTTCAGGGTGTCCACGGACGCACTCATCCCCGGCGACCGGGTCGTCGAGGGTAAGACCTTCTCCCACATGAAGCGCGGCGAATGGGCGCGCGAGGACTACGTCGAGCCCGTCCCGGTCAAGCTCGCCGTGCGCAAGGGGTTGATCCCCGACTCCTACTCGTGGCAGGTCGTGGCGCAGGCAGCCGTTGCCCAGGTCTCGATCGTCGACCTCGTCGGCGTGCTCACCAGCCTCAAGCGGTGCCGCGCCGTGCTCGCCTCGGGCGAGGTCGTCGCCGAGCCCGCGTGGATCGTCGAGGCCCCGCCGGTCGTGGTGTCCGTCGAGGTCGCCCCGGTGCAAGCGGCGTGGCTGGTCGACACCATCGGCGAGTGGCGGGAGCGACATCTTGTCCAGGGCGTCGAGCCCGACCCGGACGGCAGCAAGGCGCAGATCCGCGCCTATCGCCAGCGCATGGGGCCGGGCGCCGTGCCCGCGTGGCCCGCGATTCGGGAGGCGTCGGCCGAGCTGGCGCGGCTGCGGGCCGAGGCGAAAGCGATCAAGGCGCGCGAGGCCGATGCCAAGGGCCGGATCCTCGCCCTGCTCGGCGAGGACTCGCAAGCCGTCGAGCCTGACGACCCCCGGAAGTGGGTGTGTCGAGCACGCAAGACCAAGCGCGGGCTCAGCATCGACGCCCGGTGATTCGAGTTTTCTACACGAAAGGGGTTGCGCGTCGGATGCTGCTACCCTATATGTTGTGTGTGGCCGGGGAGACTGGCCGCGACACACGGAGAGACACCATGCTGACCCGCTTCGACTTTGACAAGACCACCCGCGACGCCTTCAACGCCGCGGTCTCCCTCGACATCATCGACGCGGTCGAGTTGGGATGCCTCATGGCTGAGCACGGCGCCGATGCGGGCGCCATCATCAGCGAGATCACGCACACTGCGTTCCTGAACTTCCACAGCGACGTGGGGCGCGCCCGGCACGCCGATTGGTGCGAGATCGTCAACGCACGCGCTGCCGAGATGCGCGCCGCCTGACCCACCCCGGCCCACCCAGCCCCGTAGCGCCTCGGCGCACGGGGCCTTGCTGGTGCGACACCTCGCACCCACCCAACCGGGAGACACGATGTCCCACGACCTCACCCGCAGCGCGCCCACGGACCTGTTCCTCGACGGCCCCCTCTTTGAGCAGGCGTGGCGCGCCGCCAAGCTGTTCGCCGACTCCCGCCTCGTGCCCGAGCACTTGCGCGGCAACCCCGGCGACTGCATGATCGCGCTCGGCCTCGCCCGGGAGCTGGGGGATTCGCCGCTCCACGTCATGCAGGCGATCTACTTCGTCTCCGGCAAAGCCGGTTTCTCGGCGTCCTACATGATCGCCCGCGCGAATCAGTCGGGCGTCTTCACCGGCCGGATCTCGTGGCGCACGCGCGGCGAGGGCGACGGCCTGGAGGTGCGCGCGTTCGCTTGCCTCGCCGACACGGGCGAGGAAGTGAGCGCGACGACCTCTATGGACATGGCGCACGCCGAGAAGTGGACGAAGAACCCGAAGTACCGCTCCATGCCCGAGCACATGCTCCGCTACCGCGCGGCCACGATGCTCGTGCGTCTGTACTGCCCCGAGGTCATGCACGGGTACAGCACCGCCGCCGAGTTGCGGGACATCGACGCCGCCGCGACCGTGGCGCCCTCGCGCGTGCTCGACCTCCCCGACGTGCCGACGAAGGGGCCGGCGCTGCTGCCTGACCCGGTCGACGTGGCGCCCGTCCACCGCTCCGAGCCCGCGCCCGAGGTCGTCGAGGCCCCCGCGCCGGCTCCCGCGCCCGCGCCCGCCCCCGGCGAGGACCCCGCCGCCGTCAAGGCGGAGTGCGCCGACCTGGAGGCGACGATTGGTCCCGCCAACGTCGAGCAGGTCCGCATGGGTGGCGTCGGCCCGCGCCCCGACGAGGACGTGCGCAAGTGGCGGGGCCGCATCGACTCCGCGACGGCGTACCGCGACGCGCTCCGGCTCGCCGCCCAGCCGCCCGTGGACGACTCGGACAACGGCATGGACTGGTAGTTCGCCGTCCCTGGATCCTGCCCCGGCTCGCCTCGTGCGGGTCGGGGCGGTCTATTTTCGCTTTCGTACACGAAAGGGGTTGCGCGCATTGTGTGGGCCGTTAGTTGTTGTGTGTGGGCAGCGAACGCCCCGACACGAACCAGAGAGACACCATGACCACGCCGAACCCCGCCACCGTCGCCGCCGCCATCACCAAGCAGGTCGCCGGCTACCTCGCCGCCCGTGCCAAGTCCGAGGTGCTGGCGGAGAAGGTCGCCGCCATCGGCGCGGCGCTGCTCGCCGAGTTTGTGCTCACCGACGAGGACGGCGACCGCATCACTGACCCGGCCGACGCCTGGACTTGCCGCGACGAGGACGCTGCCGGCTACTACGCCGAGCTGGAGGCGCGCACCAACGCCGCGATCCCGCACGACCACGGCGCCGGGTTCTGCCCCGCGCTGGTCGCCGCGTCGGCGATGCGGGACGCAGAGGATGCGCTCCTCACCGCGATGGGCCCGCTCCTCGGCTTCGGCGGGATCACCATCCACCGGCTGGACCTGCGCCGCAAGATGATCGACAACGGCGTCGGCCTCGTGCTGGCCGTCGAGCGCGACGCCCGCGCCGCCTGAGCGCACCGCGCCCCTCCCGCCCCGTAGCCGCTCGCCGGCACGGGGCTTCAGAGGTGCCGGCCCCGCCGGAACCCCTCACACGGAGAGACACGATGATCCGCACGATCACCATGCGCGGCCTCGGGCCGAGCGACGACAGCACCACCGCCATCGCCGGCCGCCCTGCCGATTGGGTCGACGTTCACGGCCCGAGCAAGGCGGGCAAGTCGTCGCTGATGCTCGCTACCACGTTCGCGCTGTGGGGCGAGGAGCCCGACGGTACCCGCCTCGGCCTGGACGCGATCCGCGACGGTGCCGACCGCGCTGAGGTCGAGGTCGAACTGTTGAACGGGCTTCGCGTCGGCCGGTCGATCACGCCGTCCCGCAGCGTCCGCCGCCGCGTGGAGCGCGCCGGGTCGCCCGAGGTGTTCCCGAAGTCCGACCGGGACATGCTCGCCCAGCTCGGGCCGCTCGGCGTCGACCACGACCTCGCCCGCCTCGTGATGATGCCGCTTTCGTGGGTGCCGCTGGCGCTCGGCGAGGGTGGGGGCCGCCCGCTGCGGGATGCGCTCGCCCGCATCCTCCCGGCCGCCCCGATCTCCGAGGTCGTCGCCGACCTGATGACGGAGAAGGGGCAGACCCTCCGCGAGTCGGACCCGGTCGACGAACCGGGGGCGATCACGCTCCGCGCCGACGCCAACCGCGCCTCCGCCCGCCGCCGGGGCGAGGTCGAGGCGCTGGAGTCCGCCGTTGTGCGCGCCGAGGAACGGGCGCAGACGGCCCGCGGCCCTGGTGCTGCCCAGGTCGCCGCCGCCCGCGCCACGCTGGACACCGCCCGCGCGTGGACCCGATACGAGACCCTCGGCGCCGAGGCCGGGGCCTACGAGCAGGAGGTCGCCGCGCGGGACGCCTGGCGACGCCGGAAGGCGGCCCGGGGCGACCGGCCTGACGACAACGACGCCGAGATCGGCCGGACCAGCGACTGGCGCCAGCTCTGCCGCGCCACCGTCGCCGACCGCGGCCGGGAGGTCGCCGCCGCCCGCCGCGCGCTCGACCGTGCCGCCGTCACCCTCGCTGCCGCCGAGGCCGCCCCCCTCGACGTGGAGGCCCCTGCGGTCGTGGCCGCTCGGGAGGCGCACGCCGCCGCCGGGGACGCGACGGAGGCCACCGCCGAGGTGCTCGCCAAGGTCCGCGCCGCCGAGCCCCTGGGATTCCCCGCTGTGGTCGCCTCGCGCGCCGACCTCAACGGCGCCGCGCTCGCCCTCGACCGCGCCACCATCGCCGCCGCTGAGCCTTCGCCGACCGGGCCGTGTTCCCACTGCGGGAGCGACGAGTGGCCGAACGCGGAGACCCGCGCCGCCCACCTCGCGGACGACCTCGACGCCGCGACCCGCGACCACGCCGAGGCCGAGGCGAACCACGCCGCCGCCATCGCCGGGGCTCGTGCTCTGCACGCCGAGGACGTGGCCGGGCTGGAGCAGGGCCACGCCAGCGCCATCGCCGAGCAGGACGCCGCCGCCCTCGTGGTGTCGGACGCCCTCGCCGACGCCACCACCGCCGCCGAGGCCGCCCACACCGCCGCCGTCGAGGCCGCCGGGGTCGCCGTCGAGCAGGCCCGCGCCGGGATCCAGCGCGCCGAGGAGGACGAGGTCGCCGCCGCTGGCGTCCTGGAGCGCGCCGAGGCCGACCGCGACGCCGCTGTGAAGGCCGGGAGCGCCGCGCGGGAGTGGGATGCCGCCGCCCGCGCCCTCGGCCGGGAGCCCGCCGTGCGCCCCGCGCCGCAGGGTGCCGCCGACGCGCCCACCACGCCGAAGCCCCCGCCGGTCGAGACCGCCGCCGCCCGTGCCGTGCTCGCCGAGGCCGAGCAGGCAAAGGGGGCCGCCAGCGCCCGCGTGGACAACGTGGGCGAACTGCGTACCGACCTGGACAGCGCCCGGGAGCGGCAGGAGGCCGCCGTGGTCGAGGCCGCCCGCGCCGGGGTGCTGCTCGACTGCGTCCGCGCCGCGCCCTCCGAGGCCGTCCGTGCGTCGATCGAGGGGCTGGACGCCGGCCGGGTCACGCTCCACCTGGAGGGTTCCGGGGTCAAGGTTCAGATCGACGGCCGCCGCTGGCAGCGGGCGAGCGACGGGGAGCGCATCATCGCCGACCTGGAGTTTCGCGCCGCGCTGCGCCGCGCCCTCGTGCTCGGCGGGAAGGCGGCTACGTGGCTCCCGCTGTTCGTCGACCGTGCCCAGGACGTGCGCGGCATCCCGTGGCCCGACGTGCCGGGGCCGGTCATCCGGCTGTGGACGAGCGACGGCGACATGCGGGCCGAGGTGGTCGGCAGTTAATCTAACTTTCATGCACGAAAGGGGTTGCGCGTATCGGGTGGCCTCAATATGTAGTGTGTGTGGCCGGGGAGACTGGCCGCGACACACGGAGAGACACAATGACCATCGGCGCCAACATCACGATCCGCCCCTCCCTCGACATGGACGGCAACGAGGCCGACATCCTCGGCAACGTCTCCGGCCGCATCATCGGGATCTACGGCGACGATGTGGAAGTCGAGTTGCTCGGGAGCCTGAACCTCGACGGCTACCTCACCACCGAGGTCTGCGTGAACTTCCGCCGCATCCGGCTCGCCTGAGCGCACCCCGGCCCACCCAGCCCCGTAGCGCCTCGGCGCACGGGGCCTCGATGGTAGAACCCGGAGAGACCCGATGAACGCCCCCATATGCTTTGCCGTCAAGACCCCGCGCCGCACCGACCTTGCGGCCCTGGAGATCGTGACCAGCTTCTACCAGGACGCCGATGGGGTCACGACGGCAGACGTTGCCGACGAACTGCATGTGACGCAGCCCACGGCGGCCCGCCGGGTGTCGCGGTTGCGCTCGGCTGGGCTCGTGCTGCCGCCCGGCCCGCGCCCGCTCGTGGCCCGACACGAGGTGAAGCGCATGCGGGCGACCGATGCGGCTGTGTGGGGCGTGATCTGCGACCCGCGAGGCATCGACGAGCGGCTGACCCGCCGGAGCATCCTGGAGCGGCTGGGTACGACGATCCACCACACGGAGGCCGCGATCCTGCGACTCCGCGCGGCCGGGCTGATCTCGCTCGACGGGTGGCTATTCCCGAGCGCGGCCGGGCTGTGGCTCATCGCGAACCCGACCGGAGAGACCCGCCCCGGCGTGCTCTCGCTCCGGGCGCGCCGAAACCCGCTGTGGTGGCGCCCTGCTGACAGCCTCTCGATGTTGATCGGCCTCGCCGTCGCGCGGGAGGTCGACGGATCCGGCTGTGTGGTCGTGCCCGAGCTGGCCGAGCGGCTCAGGGTGTCCGAGGTCGAGATCACCGACGTGGTCGCGGACATGGTGCGGGAGCGGTTCATGGAGGCCCGGGTCCCGTGAGGGTGGGCGGGATTCTTTTCGCTTTTCTGTGTGCAATGGGTTGCGCGTTCCTGGGTACACATTAGTAGTTGTGTGTGGGGAGCGAAAACAACCCCGCAACGGAGAGACACCATGACCTGCATCCTCACTGCCCTCGCCCCCTTCGCCACCAACTTCGGCGCCCGCGCCATCCCGGCCGAGGTGGCGCTCAACCCGAACCCGACCGTGCAGGTCATCCTCGCCGCCATGCGGTTCGCCCTGAACCGCGGAGACTACGACCTCTGCGAGCCCGAGGAGGTCGACCACCTCATCGACTGCCTGCGGGCCGGCGTGTGGACCGAGGAGGCCACGGACTACGCGATCAACATCCTCGCCGACGCGGAGGACGAGGTTGGTGTTGACGCCACGGTGGCCATTGGGTCGATCGGCGCCGTCCGGTTCTGATCCACCCCGGCACCCCGCCCGCCCCGCTCCGGTCCACCCGGGCGGGGCTTTGGGGGTGCAACCACGGAGGGCGCATGACCCGCGCGGTAGGCAACTGGCTCGACCGGGAACGGCCGGTACCACACGGAGAGGACGACATGACGGACGAGACGAAGGGCGGGCCGCCGCGGATTCTGGTGATCGACGACACCCCGGCCGTCTGCCGGTCCCTGCGGCTGACGCTGCGGACGCTGGGCGAGGTCGAGACGATCGACGCCGATCCCTACGGCGCCTGCCTCGACGGCATCGAGTCCATGACGAAGGGCCCGCCCGCCGTGGTCGTGGTCGATGGACTGGAGGGCTACGGCCGCCACGTCGTCGAGGCGTGCCAGGCCGAGGGCGTGCCCGTCGTCGCCTACACCGGGTCGCCGGAGGTGTTTCGCGGCCTGGCCGTGCCCGTGGTCGTCAAGCCTGACACCGGGGGGCTGCTGCGGGCGCTGCGGGGCGTGCTGGAGGTGGGCCATGGGTGAGCCCCTGCGCCTCCCCATGACGCTCCCGCCGGCTCCCGCCGAACACCCGGATGTCGCGTACACCGACCCCGCGGTCGCCCTCGCCCACGTCGAGTACCTCGGGCGCCGCTACTGCCTCGGGGCGGACCCGCTCACGATGTGGGAACCCTTCGCAGGAGGCGGCGCGTACATGGACGCATGGCAGCGGTGCCGGCATTGGGACACCGTCGTCGCTGGCGAGCTGGACCCGGGGGCGCCGACGGTGCGCTCGGGCCGGGTGCCGCGCCGGGACGCCTTCGACGGGCCGCCGGGGGGTGTGGCTGACTGGATCGTGACGAATCCACCCTTCTCCACCTTCGACCGCGCGCTCCCGATGCTGCTGGAGCACGCCCGCGTCGGTGTCTCGCTGCTGCTCGTCGGTCAGTCGCTCGCCCCGATGGCGCGGGACTGGCTGTGGACGGACTCCCCGCCGGATGAACTGTGCTGGTTGACGCCGCGCATGGGCTTCGAGCGGACGGGCAAGCCGAAGGGAACCGACATGCGCGAGTATGCCGTCGTCACCTTCCTTCGACGCGCTGGGAAGTGGCGCGGCCGGATGCGCCTCGCCCGCCTCAACTGGCGGACGGGTCAGGCGTGGGGGCGCTAATCTCACTTTCTTGCACGTATTGGGTTGCGCGCTGTTCACTCCTGCCATAGTAGTTGTGTGTGGGGGCGATGAACGCCCCCGGGACCCGGAGAGACACCATGACCCGCCCGACCATCTTCTCGTGGAGCACCTCAAAGACCCCCGCCGGCTTCGCCTTCAAGGTCACCCGCAACACACCGACCAAGACCCCGTGCGCGAACGGTCACTACTGCGTGACCGAGACCATCAAGACGGGTGCCGGCTACGCGACCCGCGCCCGCGCCAAGTCGGCCGCCCTCAAGTGGCGCCGCTACCTTGCTGCTGCCTGACCCGCCCGGCGCCCTCCCGCCCCCTACCGCTCCGGCGGAGGGGGCTTAGCTGGTGAACCCGACCGGAGAGACCCGATGAACCCCACTCCCTACCAGCGCGGCGCGCTCAACACGCTGGACGCGATCCGTGCCATGCGCGCGCCCCTCCCCGACGCCGTTTCGGGATTCGTCTGCGATCTGACGGTGCCGCCCGGCTCCGATCGTGGCCGCGTCCGCGTGACCATGGTGGTCACCCCTCGCCGCCGGGCCGTCGCCGGCCTCCGCGCCATGCTCGACACGATGGACGAGGCGCCGACGCTGTTGGTGGGGATCAGCCCCTCCGGGGCTACCCTGCGGTGGGACGCGCCCGATGGGTTCTATGCCATGACGGTGAGCGCCGACGAGCTGCGCGCCGCCGGGCTGCTGGATGTGGCGGCATGAGCCCCGCCGACAAGGCGCGGCCGACGCGCGAGGACATCGAGGCGGCGCGCGCGATGCTGAACACGGCGGTGATGTCCGGGCGGCGCGAGGCCGTGGCCGACATCCTCGCCTCTGCGGATTTGGTGGCGCGGTACAGCCGCGTGCTGGACTACGCCCTCGACTGCCTCACCGCCGAGCAGGAGGCCGAGACCGTCCCCGACGAGGGGGCGCCGCAGGTCGAGCCGCCGGAGGATGCGCAGCCCGCCGAGCCCGCGCCCGAGTGTGACGCCCGCCTCGTGGCGCACCTGCGGGCGGAGGGGCGGACGTAGGCCCCGTAGGGGATCTTTGGCTTTGTGCTGTGTGGCTTTGGCCCACCCGCAGCGCGTGACTACCGGGCCGGAGTGCACATGCAGAACAAGAACCTTATCCTCGCCTTGGCCCTCGCGGTCATGGCGCTCTTCACCCCCCAGCGTGCGGAGGCGGCCATGGACCCGCTGACCGCAACGCCCGTACCGGCGGAGGTGCTCAACAACCTCCAGAAGATGGCGGCCTCGGGCATCCGCACGCCGGCCGACGCCATCCGCGTCGTCAAGACGGTGGCGGCCATCGACGCCTCCATCGCGGCGTACCGCGCCCTCCAGGCGGGCACGGTCGTGGGTAGCGCCGCGTGGAACGGCTACGCCGTGATCATTCGGAACCTCGGCCTCACGGCTGAGGCCCTCGACCGCGGCCGGGAGATGGCCATCGCGGCCGGCTACGGGTGGGCGAATCTCGTCGGCTCGCGCATCATCAGCGTGGCTGCGATCCTCGTCCCGACCGACGCCATGCTCCAGCAGCTCATGTACGGCGAGGGCTACACGCCCATGTACGACAGCGCCATGTACGACCCGATGGGTGCGGGCGGCGACCTGGGCGGCGGCACCTCGACGTGGTTCGAGCGCGTCTTCGACGGCACAGGCGGCGGCTGGGGCGAGGGCTCCAACTCCGGCGGGCGCACCAAGTGGGCGACGTGGGGCAACGACCCCGCGTCCGACAACCCTGGCCCGGTGCCTGCCAACTACGGGGCCGCCGCGGAGGCGGCCCTGTCCAGTGGCATCACCCACGAGAGCGAGGGCCCCCTGGGCCCCATCATGCTCTCCGCGGGCTACACGCCCGAGGCGATGATGCTCGGCAAGGTCGTGGACTACGCCGCGACCGCGTTGGCCCACCCCCTCGCGTACATCACGACGGTGAATGGGATCCGCATCGTGACCGTCCACGACGGCTACGGCTACGCCACCTCCTTCACGAAGGACGGCTCCATGGTGCACTGGGCCATGGCCGACCACCTGGACTTCCCGTTCTGAGAACGTGAGCGTGCTACGGTGGACACGCTGTAGCAAGCCCCGGGTCCGTACTCGAAGTAGGTCGGCCCACCCGAAGCCCTCGCCCTCCCCGGCGGGGGCTTCTTCGTCCGCGATACACTGCCGCCATGAACGGGGGTTCAGATGGGCGACGACCTCGACGACGAGCGGGATGCGGCGACGTGGGAAGCGGCGGCGGTCATGCTGCACAACCAGACACAGCGGCTACTCTCGAGCCTTCGGGCGGCGCGGCGCGACAAGAGGATCCCTCAGGAGGTCGTCGGTCTTGGGAAGGTGCTCACCATCGGCGCCCGTGCCGACATGCTGCGGGCCGTCGAGGCGAGCCGATGGCAGCGGGACGCGGAACGGTGGAGGGCCGATGCGCGAAGACTCCGGCGGGCCGTTTGGGCGCTCGCCGGAGTCTCGGTGTTGTCGCTGGTCGTCGCCGTTTGGGCGCTCGTCTACTGCGCTACGTCCACGGCACCATGAGCGGGTCGGGCACGAGGCGGACGTTGTCGCGGATTCGGTCCTGCCAGGCTGCCGACAGAGCGCCGTACCACGCCCCCCACTCGGGCGGGGCGAATGCGTCGAGGGCCTTGGCGAACACGTCGGACTCGTGGGTCCCGGGCGCGTCCTCGATGGCGTAGGACATGCGCGCGGCCTGGATGAGCAGCGAAGCCACGCCGTCGATGATCTCGACCTCGTCGTCGTTGGTGTCGCTCGGGCCGTCGTGGGTCGGCGTGGTCCCGCCCTGCCCGATGAACATGCGCCAGTGGCGCGCGCCGTTGGGGCCGTCGCACGGGTGGATACCGGAGTTGGGGTCGTATGCGCCCATGGTCGTCTACCTCGGTGGTGCCGGCGGGAGTTCCCGCGCCGGGGGGTAACTCGCGTCGTTGGTGAGCCGGTCGAGCGAGTCGCGCACGTCGACCGTGTGCTGGGCGCCCTGGACCCTGCCGAGGTACTGGAGCGAGAGTTGATGGAGCCGGTCGGTCATCAGCACCAGATCCATCGCGAGGACGGACAGCGGGACCTCGGGGGGGCGCGTCATGGGCCTCGCCTCATCAACCGGAACATGATCTGCTGCGCCTGGTCGCGGACCTCTTTTACGCCCAGTTCGATCCGCATGGTGCAACTCTCCAGCGCGTCGAGGCGCTGGCGGTCGAGGTCACGCTCCGCCCGCAACTCTTGGAGTTGGGCGACCACGTCGGGATGGATCGGCGCGCGCGCCGGGGCGGTAGCCTCGTCGTCAGCCGGGCGGGTTGGCGCGGGCTCCTTGCCTCCGATGACGATGCGAGGCAGCGACAGCCCCAACCGATTCCCGAGGGCGACAAGGCTGAGCAGCAGCAACCCGAGGCCCGTGACGCCACCACCACCGACGAGCGCGCTGATCCCGTCCACCGCGTGCGGGGGCACATGTTCGAGCCCCTGAGCGTGCGCCACAGCCCCGCAGAGGGCCAGCACGATGGCGAGCACGGCGACGGCGCCGAGGACGAGCCACGCGGCGTGGCGCTTGACCATGGCTCGGGGGTCGATCGTCATGCGCCAGGGTATCGCACAGCGCGCCAGCCCGCTCGGAGGGTGCTGGGCAGACCCCGCAGGTAGCGCCGGAGGCTGGGGCGGCTCACTCGGTGGGCTCGACCGCCACGGGTTCGGCCGGCTCGGGGGCCTGCGCGCAGAGGGCCGGGTCCTCGACCAACGCCGCCAGGACCTTGGACACGTCCTGCTGGGCTTCCTCGGCGTTCACGCTGGCGCTGCCCTCCTTGCCCTGCGACCCGGAGACGGCGATGGCGTAGGTGGCGAGCGCGCCGGTGAGGGGCGCGCACTTCTCGTCGACCACCGCCTCGGAGAGCACGCGGGAGGCCGGCATGGTGGCGAGCGCGAGTTGGGCGTCCGCCTTCGTCTGCTCGACCTTCTGCGCGGCCTCCAGCGTCTCGGCCGCTGCCTTGCCGCCGGCCTCGATGGGGGCAGCGGTCGCGGCGACCACCCCCGCGCTGGTCGCGTCGTCGTCGTCGCGGTGCATGAGGAACCGCTCCGCCAGCACGGCGGCGAGGATCCCGCCCGCGGCGGACAGGGCGATGGTGGTGCCGATGGGCATAGTGCGCTCCGAGGTCATGCCGGCAGCCCCGGCGCGATGGATTCGGGGGACGTGGGCGGCTTCCAGCCCTCGCCGACGTGGCGCGCGCCGACCGCAGCCGCGGCCCCGGCGCCCCCGATGGTGCCTCCGACCGACGAGCAGCCCGCCACGAGGCCGAGGAAGTCGAGGTCGTCGGGCGTGAGGAGCCACACGACCTCGGGGTGGTAGATGGCCAGCACGAGTTCGACGCCCTTGGCTGCGAACCAGGCGAACAGCGCACCGCCCGCGATGCCGAGCCCGGCCCCGCCGACACCGGCGCCGACGAGCGCGGTCCGGCTGCTGGCGAGGCGGCCGATCATTCGTCGTCCGCCCAGGCCACCAGACCCGCCACCGTCGCGCGCGCGATGGCTTCGAGCCCGCCCGTCGTCCACAGCCCGCGGTGCGCCACCGTGTCCAGGAACCCGGGCTCCAGGGTCAGGCCGCAATGCTGCCCAGGGCCTGACCACGCGCCGCGCAGGCAGTAGTGGAGCCGCCGCTGGAAGGGCTGCCCGTCCGAGCTGCCCGCCGTCCGCTTGACACGCCCGAGCAGCGGGATGCCTGCCTCCCAGGCTGCCGCCACCGTCGAGGCCGCGACGCGACCGAGCGCGCTCCGCGCATCCCAGGCGACGAGCCCGTAGGAGCCGCCGCCGGCGTTGCAGTGGCAGGCGAGGACCACCGATACTCCGCCCTCGTGCTGCTCGTGCCAGACGCGCGCGCGCTCATTGATGGCGGCGTGCCCGCGGTCGTAGGACATGGCGTCGATCTCGTCGCCCCAGCCCACGAACCAGCCCTCCACCGGAAGCCCCTGCGCCGCGTGGGCGTTGGTCATGCCCGCGATGAGCGAACCGTAGGCGGCGGCCAGTTTGGCCTCCTGCTCCCATGCCTCGCGCATCCCGTCGCCGTCGATGTCGGCCCATGCGCCCGGGTCGTAGTCGCCGCGCGACCGCTGGCCGTGCTGGGCGTAGGCGATGACGAGGAGGGGGCGCATCATCCCTCCCGGGCGAGGGCGAGGGCGAGGAGCACGTCGTCGAGCCCGAGGGCCTGCATGTGCCGAGCCAGGACCGGCCGGGCCTCGCCGTCTGCGATGCGCTGCCGAATGTCGGCGAGGACCTGGGCGTAGAGGTCCGCCTCAATGAGCAGCGTCAGCAGCTCGTGGGGGCGGGAGCCCTTGCCGTCGCCGGGGTTGTGATCCTGCACGTCACCGGTTTCTGCGCTCGGCTTGCTCATGGTGCCATCTCCAGAAGGTAGGAGGAAACCCGGATGTCGCAGGTGTCGAAGACGTTGAGGTACAGGTACTTCCTGTTCTGGCCGCTGGAGGCAGATCCCGACTCCAGCCACATATCCCCGCCTGCCCCGAGCCGGCTCCCGTCCGTGGGTAGTGCCGCCGTGCCCTGGTCCCAGGTGGGAGCCCAGGAGCCCGCCATGACGTGCATGGCCATCCTCGTCGGGGTCGTGGTGATGTCGGTGACCGTGGCGTCCTGCAAGGTCGTAAAGGACGGGGCGCCCGTCTTGTTCTCGCGCATCAGGATCTTGGTCGCGCTCGTGTTCCCTGCGATCATCTGGGCCTGGTCACCGCCGTTGATGGTGGTGCCGACCGCCGCGTGCATCGCGAACGGGCCGTAGGACGTGCGGACGCCGTTCTCGAAGCTCGTGTACCCGACCCACGGACGCTGGGACAGGTCCACGCCCTGGTCGATGTAGATGAGGGGGCGGCCAGAGGTGATCTCGACCTTCACCACGCCGTTCACGATCTCCAGTCGCGTGGGCCCGCCGCTGCCGAGGTAGTCCACGGTCCAGGTGAGCCCTGCGATGGTGTGCGGCCCCTCACCACCCGAACCGGACGTGCCCCCGGTCGTGAGGAAGTTGTAGGCGGACACCCCGCTGATATCGATCATGGAGACGAGGGACCCGCCCGCCGCTGCCGCCGCCGCCCGCGCGTAGTCGTGCAGAGCCGTGGCGACCACGACCCCGCCGATCGTGGCGTCGAGGGCGAGCACGCCCGCGTCTCCGTCCGCGCCGCCGCTCGGCGTGTACGCGCCGAGGCCCGAGCCAGACCACGACGTAGAGCCCGCAGCGTTGACCGTGCGGGCCGTGTAGCCGTCGATGCTCGCCGCGTCCGCGCCAGTGAATGACCCGAAGGTCTTGGCAGCGAGGCCGACACCAGACGCGGTGCTTTCCGTCGTCGCCGCGGGGGGGCTCACATCGTAGGCGGTGGCGCTGCCTGCCGCAGTCTCGGGATAGGTCGATGCGCTGGCGTAGGTCTTGGACATCAGAGGACCGAGCGGACGACCACATCCACATCGTCGACCGTGACCGTGCCCGCGTCCGTGTAGAAGTGGATGTAGACCTTGTCATCCGTGAGGCCCGACAGGTCGTATGGGCGATCCGTCGCCGTCGAGCCGAGGCCCACCGTGGCCGTCGTGATGCCGGCCGCGATCGTCGCCGTGGTGTCGGGCACGATGGGCACGTCGCCCGCCGTGTCCGCGCTCACCCGCAGCGTGAGGGTGGTGGCGCTGCTGATGCTCGACAGGTGGGCGTCCAGTCCGACCACGTGGGCGTGCTTGCGGCCCTGGAGCAGCAGGTCCACCGCGAGCACCTTGGCGGCGGCGTAGGACGTGCCCACGCTCGTGACGGCGGCGGCCGTGCTGGTCGCCGTGGTGGTGCAGAAATCAAGGCGGGTCATGGTTCAGCTCCACTCGTCGTTTCGGTCGGCTGGCAGCACGATCGCGCGGAGCTGGGTTGTGCCCTGGCTCCAGTTCGGCGCCACCGCCGTGATCATCGCGGGAATCCCTGCGCCGTAGCCTACCACGGTGCGGGCAAGCCTGCCCCGCAGGTCAGAGGACCGGATGTCGACCACGTCGCCGGGGCATCGCCGGGCCATGCCCATCCCCCGGCACGTGACCTGCACCGTCTCGCCCACCGATTTCACCCATGGAGCGAGGCGGCCGACGACATCGGAGCGGGTCGCGGTTTCGTTGTCCCACAGCACCGTTGACAGGTCGTATTCGACCACGCTCCCGCGGTTGGGCAGCGTGCCGGCCGTCGCCGCGGCGCTGGACTGCGTCGAGCCGGAGGCCGACAGCACGCGCGCGCGGAGGTACTCGGTGGGCTGGTCGCCCGCGAACCACTCGACCGTGGAGCGCCCCGGGATGATGTCGGCGTCCGTGATGACGATGCCCGTGTGCCGGTCGATGCTGCCGCGCGACGTGATGTCCTGCGCCGCCCGCAGCGTGATCGAACCCTCGCGGGTGCAGAGCCACGCCCCGATCCGAGACATCCACGACACGAGCCACGCGCCGGGGTTCTCGGGCGGGCTCAGCACGCCGAGCCGGAGCGAGAACAGCCCCGACGACGGGCTGAACAGCTCGCGGCCGTGCCCCTCGATCCCTGGGAAGTCGATCACGTCGACCGGCAGGCCGTAGCCCCAGCGGTCGGGCAGGGTGTCGTTCCCGCCGTTCGCGCCCTGCCCCGTGCTCGTCAGGATACGCAGGAGCAGCGACCACGGGTTGCCCTCGTCGTACCAGATCGGCGTGACGCTGGACCCGTTGGGGGCGCTGGCCGCCGTCGTGCCGAACGAACCCGCGGCGTCGAGGCCGTCGACCGTGGATGCGGTGATCCCCGTGCCTCGGATGTAGAACGGGGTCCCCGCCGTCGGCTCGACGTACAGCATCAGGTAGCCGCCCGTCCGCCCGGCCACGTCGCTCACGCTGGCGAGGTTGATGGCGGCATCGCCCGCGGTGTAGGCGCCGCCGCTGACCGTCGTGGCGGTGATCGTCGGGTGGATGCTCGACCGGACCGAGATCGTGTCAGGGCGGGACCCCAGCGACGCCCCAGGCCCCCACATCGTGACGGTGATCTCACCCGTCGCCGACTCCGTGACGCCCGCCACGCGCCCGAGGGCGACCGGCGAATAGGCCGCGACTGCCATCCCGTCGAGGCCGACCCGCAGCCGGTACCAGGAGCCCCGGCGGAACGCCTGCGCCAGCGTCGCCCGGTCGCGGTCGGCGATGCGGAACGACCACGATCCTTCATTCGCCCGCCACGAGACCGGCGACACGCTGGACGGCCCGACGTTGACGGAGCGCGGGACCATCGTGGGGCGCACGCCTGGGATCCGCGCGGTGCCGTAGACGGCCCCGGCGACGTACAGCCCTGACGGCCCGCCCGTGCTCGACCCCAGCGCGATCACTGGCTCGATCAACCACTCCAGCGCCCCGCCCGGCCCTGAGACCGCCGCGGCAAGGTCGGCGTTCCACGTGGACCGCGTGCGGCTCATCGGAGCCACCGGGGATCGGTGCGGTACGGCGAGAATCCGGACGTGCTCACACCGTGGATCTCACCCTCGCCCGTGGCGAACCGGTTGCCCCGGCCGACGCTGTCGATGACCGATGAGCGGCCGTAGTTGTACCGGTTGTAGCTGGCCCGCGAGAGCGCCGAGTCCAGGCTATCCACGTCGGGCGAGCGCGTGAGGTCCGTGGTGCTCCCGAGGGCCGGGGCTTCGTACAGCGCCCACAGATCGGCCGGGTACTCGACCAGCGGGAGGGTCAGCGTGTAGTTGAGCCGCCGGTCATGGGTCAGCAGGTCGGTGGACGCCGCCAACTCCGCCGGGAGCCGCAGCACAGGGTAGGCGTCCCGCTCACGCACGAGAACCGGGCCGGTCGGGTACTCATTCCGCAACTCGGAGACGGTCAGCACGTCGCCCGACTCCGACGAATACGTGACCGTCTCGGCGCGTAGCACCCGCTCGGGGCTCTCCACCCGCAGTTCATCGCCGCTGGTGTGCGAGGGGCTCGCCCCCGCCGGGTCCATCAGGTTCGGCGACACCATGGTTAGCGTCGTGTCGCCCGCCGCCGGGGGCCGGGCGAACCGGGCGATCGCGTTGTCGATGTCCAGGACGAACTGACAGACGCCGCCGGCCCGGAGGTGGATGACCAACGCCTCCAGGTCGCGCCGCAGGCTCGCCGAGGTGAACCGCTCTTTAGCGACGAGGACGGTCCGTGTGCGCTGGTACGTGTGTCGGTAGGGCGAGGCCCCGCCCGTCCGCACGTCGACCGCCTCGACCTGATCGTGCGGCTGGAGATCGGCCACGAACCCCAGCGACACCTTGCGGAGCCGGGTCGTGCCCGCCGGGTAGTACAGCAAAAACGGGTCCTGCGCCATGCTGCCCCCTATCCGATGACCGTGGAGGTTCGCAGGCCGCCAGCGCCGAAGAGGCGCTCAAGCTCGCGGCCCATGAACTCGGCGAACGCCGCATCAGCCACGGGCGCCGTGACGTTGACCATGATGGTCGGCCCGCCGCCGATGCCGGCCGCGCCCGCCGCCGCCCGGGTGGTCCCCGGGGTGGGGCCGGAGCCGGGCGCGCGGACGACCTGCTCGTTGCGGTGCATCAGGTACAGCCCCGTCTCGGGGATGAGCCCGCCCACGTCGCGGGACCCGTTGAACGTCTGCGTATTGGCCTGCCCGAACGTGACCGCCTCTTTCAGCGTGTCCGCCACCTTGCCGAGCGCCGTCCGCTCTCCGTTCTTCTTGGTGAGCGGGTTGAGGGCGCCCCGAAAAAACGCCTTGATGCCCTCCCACACGTCGCGGAACCACATCACGAGGCCCCGCATGAACGCGATAGGCAGCTCGATGAGCAGCGCAAACAGGATGTTCGGCAACCCCTTGAGGATGGCGACCGCCACGTCGAGCAGCGCCCCGGGCAACCGCTCGGCGATGCCGACGATCAGCTCGTCGAGCTGGCCAATCCCGGCCGCGATCTGGTCGAGGTAGCCCACCGCCTGCTCCGCGACCGCGTCGCCCCCGCCCTCCGCGGCGCCAAGGGCCGCCAGCCCCGACACCGCCGCCGAGATGCCCCCGGACATGGCCGCGCCCAGCGCCGCCCCTCCAGCGCCGCCCAGCGCGCCCCCGATGCCCTCAGACGCCGCACCCACGCCCCGGGAGACGACCGCCGTAGCGTTGCCCTGGAGCAGCCCGGCGAACTGCGACCCCGTCGCCGAGAACCGCCGCGAGAAGTCATCGACAATGCCCCTCAGCCCCGTTTCGATGTCCCGCAGCCAGTCGCTACCCGACCCCGCGAGTTCGTCGAGCGCCGCCGCGAGTTCGTCCACCGCGTCCGTGGCCTTGACCACCTCGGCGGTGGCTTCCTTCGTCTGCTCGGTGATCTTCGGGATGGGCGCGCCGCCCCCGCCGCCGGCCGCCGCCGCGTTGATCTGGCCGAGCGACTTGGCGAACTCCGACGTCCGATCCGAGGCCGTACCGAGCGCGTCGGCCAACCGGGTCGGGGTCAACACGAGATCGGAGATGCTGTCAGCGACCGAGTCGATCGCGTCGCCCACGCCGAACTTGAGCGCACGCCCGGCCGCCATGAAATCGCCCTCAGCGGCGAGCACCATGGCGCTCCCGAGCGTCAGCCACGCCGTACCGAGCGCCCGGATGGGGATCAGCGCGGCCCACACGCCGTCGGCGAAGAACTTGAACAGTTCGACCGCATAGATCACGCCCATGGCCGCGCCCTTGATCGCGCCGGTCATGCCCTCGACGCCGCCGCCCATGTCGACGAGCCGGTCGGCCGACCCCGCGAGCACGAGATTGAGCGCCGCCGTGGCCCGCTGCCACTCGGCCGCCGCCGATGCCGCCCGCGGTCCCGACTGCGTCCCGAAGGTGTCGGCCATGCCCGTGAAGGCGTCGAGGCTGTCCGCGTTGCCGAGCGCCTGGAGCAGTTGCCCGCCCTGCCGCCCGAGCACCCTGGTGGCCTCTGCGGCCCGCTGCGTGGGGTCCTCGATCGACTGGAGCGCCGCGACTGTGTCCCGCAGGATGGCGTCAGACGCCCGCAGGCCGCCGCCCGTCTTCTCGGTGGCAACCCCGAGGTCGGTGAACGCCTCGGCCGCTTCCTTGGACCCGGCCACGACCGTCGCGAGCCGGTTGGTGTAGCCCTTGAGGAAGGCTTCGGACGCCTCCGCGGTCTGCCCGCTGCCCTCGAACGCCAGCGCGAGCCCCTGGATCGTGGACGCTGCCACGCCCGTCCGGGCCGATGCGTCGGCGATGGCGTTGCGGGAGTCCACCACCGACTTGATCAGCGCCGCCCCGGCCCCGACCGCAGCCGCAGCCGCAGCCGCGTACCCGAGCAGGGCCATGCGCTGCGTCTGCTTCGCCGCCGCAGACGACGCCGCGGCCGTGGTCTCGCGCGCCTCCGCCGCCGTGAGGGTGTCCGTGGACGCCGCCGCCTTACGGAGCGTCGGCGTCGCCTGATCGCTCACCTTGAGCGCGTATTCAATCACGGACTTGGCCATGGGCTACAACCCTCCGACGATGGACACAGGCAGCGGCACGGGGATCATACCCTTGCCGGCCCGCTGCTGGATCCGGCGGGTGGCCGCCTCCTGCCACGCCCGTCCCGCATCGGCGCACACCGCGTCGACCATCAGCGCCTCCCACGGGTCGCTGATGTCCATCAGCGTGCTCGGGCGCTGCCCGTAGCGGCGGGCGGTCACGTCGAGCACGAGCGGCGCCTGTCCGTCATTCGCTGCCGCGAAACGTGCCCGCGCTCTCCGCGGCCTCCTGCATGCGCGCGCCAGCCGCCGCGGCCACCGCGTTGAGCGGGACGGCCCCGTCCGGGGTGCGCCCCATCTGGAGCATGGCCACCGGGAGGCGCACGGGGTTGGCGCGGTCGTTCGCCTCGGCCGCGAGGCGAATCGGGGTCCACTCCGTGTCGCCCTGATCCCGCACGGCTCGCACGCCCACGATGCACAGGCGCTCCGAATACTCACCCAGGTCGGCGAGCTTCTGGAGGTCGAGCCGCACGGGCTCAGGAGGCGCCCCGCCCTCGTCGGCGTCGGTCGCCCCGGCAGACCCCGCAACGGCGGCCTGCACCGCACTGAGGCCGATGCCCGCCCGTGCCCCGGCGCTCGCCGTGATCGGGTGGACCTGCCACTCCAGCACGCGCCCGTCGGGCATGTTCTGGACGATGACGGCTTCGGTGTAGCCTTTCAGACTGGCGAGATCGAGGGGCATGGGGTCTCCGGGGCGTGTCCGGTTGGGGGTAGGGGCGCGGCTCGCGTCAGTTCGCGATACCGCTCGCGGTGGCGTTCGTCACCGTGATCTGGAGCGACGGGTCGGTGCCGTCGGCGTGGCCTCGGAGCGTCACCGCCTCGGTCACGACGCCGAAGTCGGAGATCGGCCCGCCGTTGTGGGTGATCATCTTGGCATTCCGCAGGAGGAACGCGATGGCGTTGGGCGACGTGCCGCCCGTGATCGTGAGGGTCCCGTCCTGCTCGGTGAGCGCCTGATGGACGTTGTACCCGGTGTCGGAGCGGTAGTGGAGGCCGAGGTCCAGCGTGGCGATGCGGCCGGAGCCGATGACCATCTCCTGGGTGAACAGGGACCCGAGTTCGCGCACCTCGGCGAGCCCGTTGTCCAGGGTCAGCGTCCAGTCCGTGACGCCCGACACCGCGCCGCCCCACGAGAGGGCGAAGGTGTTGTTGTGGCGCACGACCTCGTGATCGGTGAACGTCGGCGTGGAGGCCGCCCCGCGGGCCGCCCCCGTCCGCCCGATGATGTCCAGCTCGACCGTGCACTCACTCTGCGCGGACTGCGTGATGACGATCCGGCGGACCTTGCACGAGTCGAACAGCTCCGAGACCGCCGCCGTGCCGCGGTACACCTCGACGCTCAGCAGTTCAAGCGAGGTGTCCATCGTGGCCGTGTGCGTGTAGGGGCTGCCGGTGCCCGCGTCGGTCACGGCGCCGAGCGCCGCCCGGAGCAGGAGGCCCACACCGTCGTACCGCATGCGGAACACGATCGAGCCCTCGACCACCTCGCTCACCTGGAAGTTGTGCCGCACGTCGGCGGCGTCGCCGTGGTGCAGCACGGACGACAGGTCATCATTCTGCACGCGGGTGAGGTCCGCCGAGATCAGGCGAGCGAAAACGGTGCGGGTGTCGGCGGTGGCGAATGCGGACTGTGCGCCGAATCCGACCCATGCGCCGCGGCCTGCGTTGGGGGGTGCCATGGTGCTCTCCTGCTCAGGTTTCGTCGGGGTCGATGACGGACAGGATCAGCCGAGGGTTCAGCGTCCGCCCGTTGGTCGTCGTGATGACCGGTGACACAGTGTACTCCGTGTCCACCGTGCCGGCCTGCACCTGGAGGCGCACGAGGCCGCGCCGGTCGAAGCGCACCGCGGTCTCATCGTACAGCGCCGACTGATCCGCCCCGGCCAGCTCGACCGTGTACGTGATCGATTCGATCTCCTCGCAGTCCTTCGTCCCGTTGAATGCCACGGGGCGAGGGGCGAGCCGAGCGCCCACGTCGAGCCAGATCATCAGGGTTTCGTCCGTGGACTTGCCGACGACCTGGGTGGGCCGGGTCGCGCCGACGAGGCCCGTTGACGCCTGAGCGACCGGGCCGTCGATGCCGCATGACCACACCGTGCCCGTGCGGGGCGCGGACGCCGTGAAGCTGCCTTCGTTCGTGGTGTCGCCGCCGCCTGCGTAGATCCAGATCAGCGCAATGCAGTCCTCTGCGGGCGGCGTCCATGCGTCCACCTGGATCGTGGCCGTGCCGCCCGTCGCCGAGTGCGACCACGCGGACGCCTGCCACGTGAGGTTGGTGAGCCCGTCGGCGTCCGTGACCCGGATGTCGCTCTTGTCGCTCGCGACCTCCGCCCAGAACTCAATCAGGTCGGCCGGGATGTCGAAGGTGAGATCGATCGCCGTGGTTCCGGCGGTCAGCTTGTCGACCGCGACCGGGAATCGCACCGTGCGCCCGCTGTACCAGCTCATCAGGGAACCCCGTCGATGTCCTGGGTGATCTCCACGCGGACGAGGCAGACGCCGTAGCGCGTCCCCATCTGCGTGCTCTCGCCGTCGAGCGCCAGCACCTCGACGAACCGCACATCGCGCACCGTACCAGCCAACCCCCGGTCAGACCGGATCGCGAGGTGGAAGTCGTGCGCCAGCCGTTCGGCCGCCCGCATACGCTCGGTCGGGGTGTTGTCCGCGCCGGCCACGAACCCGATCACGTCGATCTCTTGGACCGCGACGTAATCCCCGATGGTGGTGTCCGTGTCGAACCGGATCCGGTCGCACCACAGCCACACCGCGGGCGAGGCCCGGACGGTGTCGGGAGGGGCGCCGATGGTCACCGCCGCGCTGAGGTCGTACGTGAACGACCCGGCACCGTTCGCCGCCGCCAGCAGGGTAGCCAGCGCCTCGCGTGAGGCTTCGTAGGGACTCGCCGGCATCAGGAGCCCCCGCCGCGCTCAGCAGCGCGCACGGCCGCCGTGACGGCCTTGCCCATGCGCTCGGGCAACCGTTCTCCGACCTTGTCGATCGCCGGCCGCAGGTAGGGGCGCGCTGGGATGCGAACCCGGGCGCTCACCCGGCCCGCCTCGCCGCCCAACTCGTGGATGCGGGCATAGACCACGTCCCGACCCCGGCGGCGCCCACCGGCCGACAAGACGACCGACAGGCTCCCGGGGTCCTGGAGGACGCGCCCCGCGATGCTGGAGCGCAGCAGGCCCGTGCGGACCCGCAGCCCCGACGAGCCGCCGAGCGTGACCGCCTCTTTTGCCACCCGCTCCGCGTACAGGCTGGTATTCCGCGCGACCTTCGACACCGCGGCCGACACGCTGGCGCGCCCCGTGCCGCCGAGCCGGCGCATGGCCCGCGCGAACTCCGCCGGGGTGAGCGTGCTCATGCCATGCCGCCGAGGTGGAGCCGGTAGTCCTGGAGCCCCTCCACGACCTCGGGGAGCAGCGTGCGCGGCGAGAACGTGACCGCAACGCCGTTCTGGTTCATGTTCGCCAGCCCGACGCGCTGGACGCCCCGGAGCCACGCGAGTGACTGGACAATCGCGAGGTGGAGCAGGTCGTCCGGGACCGTTTCGTACCCGGCGACGGCCACGACCTTGATCCCCGCGCGGGCCTCCGTCCAGGCCCCGTGCGTGCGGCTCGGGCGTAGCAACACCTCACCCGTCGTGCCGTCGAAGTCGTAGTCCCCGGAGTCGACGAGGTCGCCCGCGCCGAAATCGCGGTTTGCGTCGTCGTGGATCGACGTGATGGAGACGACCGGCGACACCGGGAGCAGCAGGTCCGCGTCGTCGAGGCGCAGCACCCGGGCCGCGCCGCGGTCGGTGTAGACCGTGTAGGTCGTGTCTTCCATCGTCGGGTCTGCGCCCGCGCTGGCCGGCGGGTAGCCGCAGACCGTCGCGAACACCGACGACACCGCCGCGGCGATGCTCGTCAGTAGCGCGTCCTCGGAGGACGTAACGGAGGCGTCATAGCCCCGGATCTGTGCCGCAGTGCAGAGCGCCACGGGTCACCCCCGCGCGATGGTTCGGGCTCGGGCGTTGGCGGTCTTGGCGACGGTCGCCCGCGTGTCCTGCTGGAGCACGTCGAGCGCGTCGTCGAAGTCGCCCGCGCGAATCGCTGGCAGAAGGTCCCGCACCGACAGGGCGGCCACGTCGCGCGTGGTCGCCAGGGTGGGGGAAACCTCGCCCGGCACCGGGAGACGGTGCCAAGCGGACGGGCCGAAGGTGGCGACCAGCCGATCCACCTCCGGCGCTGGCAGGTCCACGATCGCGCCCTCGGCGATGCGTTCCATGACGACGTCACCAACAGCCCAGCCGGGCCGATGGTAGCCGCCATGAATGCGACACTGCACGAGGGCGCGCGCGGCCATCAGACGAGCAGCTCATACTTGACGAGGACGCCCGCGAAGCTGACCGCGAGGCCGGTGCCGGCGTAGGTCTTGGCGACCGTGATCACCTCGTCCTCCGCCAGCTCCAGGTCCGTACCCGTGCCCGAGAGGGCGACAGACACCGGGGTCCCGGCGACAAGGCTACCCGTGCCCGCCGTGTCGGTGTCCACCGCGGCGATGGCGGTGCCACCAGCCGAGACGGTGATCACCGAGTAGTTCGTGTCGTGGGCCGTCGCGGCGGCGTTCGGCAGGAGGCCGAGACCGACGATGCGGGCACCGTGGGGCAGGCCCCAGGCGCCGTAGTCGTTCGCGTTCGCGCCGGCCGCAGCCGCGTTGATGAGCGGCGTCGGGATGACGATCTGTCCGCGCTTGTTTGCCATGATGTTCTCCGAGAGGATGCGGGGGAGGGCAGCGACGGCGACCGGCGAACCGGCCACCGCGGGCGCGGCTCAGATGTTGTAGCCGACGGCGACGTTGGTGGGCGACGCCGAGGTGAGCGAGCTGTTGCCGTCGGGCGAGCCGAAGGCGAACCGCTTGGTGAGCACCATGTTGGCGAGGTTCGTGGTGATGTCGTTGGCGATCTCGAAGCGAGCCGACCGACGACGCCACCGGGTGAACCGGCCGGGCGCGAAGCCGACCACGACCTGCTTGGTCTCGGTGGCACCATCGTAGATGCCCGAGGCGTTGTACTGCTTGGAGAGGACCGGGGTGAGCCGGATGGCCCAGGGTCCGACGACACCGACGAACCCGCCGAGCACGCCAGCGTTGGCGCCGTACACGTCCATGGTCTTGGTCTCGGTGAGGCCGAGGACCTTGGTGAAGTACGTCTCGTAGCCCATCGCGAGCACGAGGCCGCCCGGGGTCATGCCGATCGGCGCGTCGAGGTTGCCGGCGAGGGCCAACAGGTTCGAGTAGTCGAAGGTCGAGAGGTCCGTGGTGGCGCTCATGTCGGCAGCGCGGGCGCGCAGGCCGAGGAACATCTTGCGGTGGTCTGCGGTGCCGCCGAGGATGCTGTTCGTGTCGAACAGGTTGCCCGGGTTCCAGGAGGCGATCCCGGTGTCCTGGTGCGTGCCCGAGGTGTCGCCATGGAAGATCAGCGACTCCTCGGTGAGCGCGCCACCAACGATCATCGCCTCGCGGAGCGCGGCCATGGCGTCGATCGGGGAGTCCTCCAGCGCGCTACGGTCGGCAGCGATGCGGAGGGCGAGGTCCTTGGCGCTGTAGTCCACCTCACTCGTCTGCATGCGGCTGTCCTGCATGCTGGCGCGGTCGGCGCTCGCGGCTCCGGCGAGGTTGTAGCCCATCGGGACGCGGTCCTGCACGGCGCTCGTCAGGTTCTTACCCGACATGGTCCGCTCGCGGATCAGGTCCTTGACGAGCGGCATCTCGGCCGCCATCACGTTCATGGACTTCTCCAGCTCGGGGAGCTGGATGGCGTCGGGGATCATCTCGGCGCCACCGCTCGCGGTGTCCGAGAACAGGCGGCGCTCCATCTCCAGCGCCTCGGCGCGGATCGGGGCCGGGGCCTTGGTCAGCAGGTAACCGAGCCGGTCGAGCAGCTTCGGGGCGTGCTTGCGGAAGGCGTGGACGCTGACCGCGTCGCCGGGGCGGGTCACGCGACCGGCCTGCATGGCGGAGCACATGACGGCAGACTCATAGGTCTGCTTGATCTCGGCGTGCCACTCGCCGTACTGCTCGCTGGAGTCCAGGAGGCCGGGCTCGCTGTACCGCTGGCCGCGGTACTGGACCGAGCGGCCAACGAGGCGGAGCGGGCCGCCCTTGTCGGTGTCGCCGGCCTTGAAATGGCGCAGCTCGATGTCCGCGCCGTCGCGGCGGGTCGCGAGGTCGCGCGCCATGTCGGCGGCCTTGAGGCGGGAGACCTCGGCGTCGAGCGCCTGACAGTCGGCCGCAGCCTTCTTTGCGGAGGCGTGGACCTCGGCGAGCGACCGGGTACCGGCGGCGTGCTGCTCGTGGAGGGTCTTGATGGCGCCCGAAACGGCAGCCTTGGCCGCCTCGGGATCGGTGATGTTGTCGAGGTCGATCATTGGGACTTCTCCAGTTGTGGGACGCTACCGCGCCCCGGGTCTGCTGTCAACGGGCCGCGGCCCGCGCTACTCGGTGAGCCAGTCCCACGCGAGTGCGGGACGGGTAGGGGCGGTGTCGGTGGACGTGGTGAGCCAGTCGAACACGCCCGCGGAACGCTGTGCCGTGTCGCCCTCGGCGGCCTCGGCCGGGATTCGGACGGCCGCCTGATTCATCGGCACCGGGGTGAGGGTGCATTCGATCAGGGCGTTGGACGAGAACCACACGCCGCGCCGGGCGTGCCGCTCGTCCTCGGGGTCGAAGCTGCTTCGGTGCATCGCCACGCCGGGCAGGAACCCGACGGAGACGGTGCGGAGCACGCCCATACGCAACTGCTCGGCCACCGTGACGGACAGGGGGTAGGACTCGATCGGGGCCGGGACGATGTCGCCCACGAGCCCGCCGCCCTCCTCGACATGGACATCACGCCACACGCCCACGGCCGGGGTGTCCGTGCGATGCGCCCAGAGCGCCACCGGGTTGGCGTTGAAGTCGGCGAGCTTCCACGACTGGTCCACGATGTCGTGCGCCCGGTCCACGTCGGCCGTGCTCATGCGGAACCGGTACCGGGGGCGGTCGTCCTCGCCCTCGATCGCCTCGCCCGCGCGCATCGTCATCCCGTAGCACAGGGCGCCCGTGCTCTGCTTCGTGGCCATGGCCACCGCGGCGAGTTCGTCGAGGTCGTCAGCCTTGCAGAACCGCTCACCGCGGACGATGGCGCCGAGGTCGCGCGCCGTCGAACCCGTCGCCAGCGCGAGCGCGTCGAGGGTGCGGGCCTGCGTCGACCCGTGGCGCTCGGCCTCCAGGATGATGGAAGCCAGCGCGGCGCCGGGGGTGCGGGTGATGCGGGTCAGCATGGGCTACTCTCGGAGAATGGGGATCGTCGTGCAACGGCAGTTCACGACCTCGGACGCCTCCGAGAACTCGCCCGGCCCGGCACCTACTGCACCTGACGATAGCGTGAAGGGTTCGCTTGGCGCCACCGTCATTCCGTCGGCGTCCTCGTGCGTGGGGCGGACGATGCCGTCCCGCGCGCTCAACCATTGGATCTCGAACCGGGATCCCTTGTCGGCGGCGTCTTCGTAGGCGAGGCGCGTGCCCATGCCGTTGAGGCGGGTGGCCTCGGTGCGGGCGATACGCACGGCCCGCTGGGGGCTGTACGCGATGTCTCGGGACAGGCGGCCGGCGATGGTCTGGACGGATTCGCCCTCCAGTAGCCCCGTCTGGACGATGGCCCGCGTGCGCTGGATGGTCAGCGGGGAGACCCGGCGGACCTGCGCGGCCAGCTCGGCGACCGACGGGTCCATCAGCGGATCCCACTCGGCCACGTCGAGCACGCTCGCGGCCTCGGAGAACCCCACCCGCAGGATCGCGCGGATCCGGTGCTGGCCGATGTGCTCGATCGCGGCGTCGTACTCGTCATCCGTGGACAGCACATAGGCCATGTCCGAGGACGACAGCACGCGCTGAACCATGCGCCCGTCCATGCCCGCCGTGCTGGGCACGACCTCGGCCAGCCGCTCGACGACGCGCCGCCGGGACGCACTGAGGTAGCCGGCCCACCGCTGGCGTAGCCGGTCCTCTGCGGGTCCCTGCGCCCGCTGGACCCATCCCCGCCACAGCGCCGCGCGTGCGCGCTCGGTCGTCGGGGGTGAGGAAGGCGCGCGGTCGACGCGGTCGCCGAGCCAGCCCCACGCCTGGGACGGCCCACCGCCACACGTCGCCGCGCGCTGGTCGGCCTGCGCCCGCTCGTCGGCGCGCTCCATGGCCCGCAGGGTGCGGCGTGCCCACGCCCGGCCCGCGGTGCCCCCGCACATCAGCCACGCGACCCACTCAGCGGACGGGGCTCCGCCGTCGACCGTCGCCGCGGCCTCGTGCCGGCCGAAGTGCCGAACCATGCGCCGGATGTCGTCGGGCGACACCTCCGACCGTGCGGCCAGCACCCGAGCGCGGGCCGTGCCCACCGTCGTCCCGCCCCGCTTGTGCGCTGCGTTCAGGGCGAGCCCCCGGGCTACCGCCTGCGCCACCGCGGCGGGCGGGGCGAAGCTGATCCCGGCGTAGCGGTCGGTGCTCACGCGCGCGCCTCAGAAATCAGCGCCTCGACGGCGTCCAGGGCGGCCCGCAGGCCCCCCAGCGCGTCGGCCACGACCTCGGGATCGGCGTCGGGGTCGCTCAGCGCGTCGAGGGCGGCGGCCAGCTCGTCGCGCGCCTCCTCGGCGGCGGCGGTGTCGACCTCGACCACGGTCGGGGTCGGCTCGTCGGCGTCGTCGGCGTCATCCTCCGCGGCAGTGATCACCGCGTCGGGGAGCGGGAACATGGACGCGGGCACGTCCTCCAGCCCTTCATACGCCGCGGCGGCCACGGGGTCGGCGCCCATCAGCACCCATGCTTGCACCCGGGCGACCGCCGCCGTCTGCACGTCAGCCAGCGCCGGGACCCGCGAGAAGTCGTGCCGGATCCGTAGGTCGGGCTGGTCGAGCCGCACCGACAACTCCGTGAACGCCTGATCCAGCGTCGCCGCGCGGGCCTGGAGCCGCGTCCAGTACGTGACCGCCTCCTGCTGTGCGGTCGCGTAGTTGGCGGCGTCGGGAATGCCGGCGATCGTCGGGGGCACACCGAAGCGGGACAGGATGGTCTGCCGCGTCCACGTGCGCGCCTCGACGCCTTCCATGTCCCGCGGCGACCACCCGATCACGTCGAGCTTTCCGGCCCCGTCCAGGACGGCCACGCCGCCGTGCGACGACGAGAACACGCTCTCCAGTTGCCGCTTGATCAGCGCCACGATCCGCGGCGCCCACTGCTCGCCCTCTTTGGAGGGGTGGTAGATGGCATCGGGGCGGCCCTTCTCGGCGCTCCGCTTCGTCATCCCCGCAAGCGCGAGGTCCGCGTCCAGGTCAGCGGCGAGCGCCTGGATAGGCGGCGTGCCCATCAGGCCCCGCGGGTCGTCCGACCAGGACAGGCCCCGCGCATGGATGACCGCGTCTGCCGTGTACTGGCGGGCGATCCCGCCTTCGTCCACCGACCAGCCCAATAGCCCCTGCTCGCCCGGGATGGCCTCGACCCGCGCGGGGTGCAGCCGGGTGATCGAGATCGGCCGACCGTTGAGCGCCGAGAGCAGCGGCAGGAGGAACACGTTGGCGGCGAGCGCCTGATCCGCGGCGAACTGCGACCGCATCACCAGCCCGCCACCGCGCCCGGGGTCGTTGAGCATGTCTACCGCTTCGCTGCGGTCGACCCGCTCCCACGTGCCATCGGCCGCGCGCCGCTCGGCGACGAGGGGCAGCGACGCCAGATCCTCGGCGATGCGTTCAACGCAGACCTGGACCCATGGCGACAAGGCGTAGCTGAACCACGCCCGCCGGATAGAGTAGCCGGGACCCGTGGCCGTGCCCGCGGCGAAGTCGCCGCCCGGGGTGTGCGTCTCGGCGAGCGGGACGACCGGGTCCACGATGCGGAGGGCGCGCATGATGGCAGCGCCAGCCCGGCCCCACATGCTCGGGCGCGGGACCATGGCCCCCTCGGGGATCTGCCGCTTGGACTCGTCAGGCACGGATCACCTCCCACGAGGCGTACCACGCTGGCCCGTGCGGCGTCAATCCTCGTCCAGCGCGGGCGGAGGCGACAGATAGCCCGCCCGGCGAGCGCCGAGCAGCACATACCGAAGCGTGTCCCATGCGTGGTCGTCGCCGATCGTCGCCGTCTCATTCACCCGCTTATCGTTCCACCGGATGCCCTCCAACTCGCGGATCGTCTCGGTGCAGCAGTCATGCACGACGAAGTGGGGCCGCCCCTCCGCGTCGAGCTGCATCGCCTCGTCGAGCACGTCGAACCCGGCCGCCCGGTCCTTGTGCGCGGGCGCCGTGACGATGCCGTACTCGCCCGACAGGGTCCGCCGCTGGTCGAGCCCCGCAGCGTCCGCCCACCGCACGTCGGGCTCCGGCTCCCGCCGCCCCGTGCCGTCGCACGTGTCACACTTGACCTCGCCCATCGCGACCCGCACCGTCCAGCCCTGCCATTTGTCTGACCCGAACTCGGGCGGCATGCAGTCGGGGCACCCCTCGATCTCCCAGATCACGCGCGCATGGTCCCGCAGCCGGTCGTCGCGCTTGTAGTGCTCGCGGTAGACGTGGACGACCTCGTCCGGGCCGAGCGCGCACCAGAGGTGGACGAAGGGGTCCCGCACGCCGAAGTCGATACCGGCGAGGCGCGGCCATTCGGTCGGGATCGGGAACGCCGGGACGACATGCACCGCCCGGTCGAAATCGGGGTGGACCGCCCCCTCAATCGCCGTGATGGTCCCGCGCTCACGGGCCAGCCGGATCCGCTCGCCGTACCGCGCCAGCCGCTTCACGACGCTGGCCCGCTCGATGTAGGGATTATCCAAGACACTGAGGTGCGACACGAGCACATCGGGCCGGGGCGTCTTCACGTACCGCTCCAACATCGGCGTCCACCCCTTCAGCGGGGTCATCGACAGCACCATCCACCCGTTTGCGTCGGTCAGGCGTGCGTCAAGCTCCTCCATGATCTCGATTGCTTCCTTCCCGTCGATCTCCTCGTCGGGCCACACGAACCGGGCCGCCGCGCCCTGCATCGCCCGCCGGCCCTGGTCGACGGACTTGCACACCACCTTCCCACCGTCCTCCGTCCGTGCTTCGGCCTGCTGGTTGCCCGTCCACGCCCGGTACCGGGTCCCGGCGGGGAGGTAGCGCGCCAGCTTCGGCCGCACGTACTGGAGCGAGTCGTGAGAGGTGAGCGCGATGGCGTAGGACAGGCCCGCCCCTTCGGGCAGTTTGCGTAGGCTGATGTCGGCGAGGTCGATGCCCAGCGAGCGCACCCACTCGCGCGTCCCGGGGTCGTCCCGCCCGAGGGTCACGGCGGCGCAGAGCTGCGCGGCCCCCTCCGACTTGCCCGTGCGGTTCCCTCCGAGGATGAACGCATAGTCAGCGTCCTCGACGAGCGCGCGCCGCAGCGCCAGCCGTTGCGAGGTCCGCGCTTCCCGCACCCCGCAGCACGGGCATTCATGGACCGCGCCCTCCCCGGTCCACGTCATCTCGGGACTCGCGAGTTCGCCCATGACGGGATCCCACGCCCCGCAGCGGTTGCACCTCGGCGCCCACGGTTCGGCGTAGGCGAGCGGCGAGCGACCGGCCGCCGCGTGGTGCGCTTCCATCTGCTCGACCGCCCACGACAGCACGCGCGACCCGTCGGCGCCCTCCGCCGCAGGGTGCGCGGCCAACTGCTCGACGAGCACGACAAGCGCGCGGGCCTGCCGCCGTGCCGTCTGCGCGTCCTCGACCCACTGGAGCAGCGCGTCCAGGTCGAGAGGCCCCGCCGCGCGTAGTGCCGCGGTCATGCCCACACCACCGGGGGCGCCGTGCCGTCCAGGTAGCCGGGGTGCAGCGTGTAGATCAGCCGCTCAGCGCGCCGCAGCCGTCGCACCTGCTCCGAGGTGGGGACCACGACGGGCGAGGGGGCAGCGGACGCCCCAGCGCCCGCGCCACCCGACAGGGTGAGGCCCCACACCTGCGCCACCTCGGCGAGCCCCGCGTCGAGCTGGCCGCAGTCGACCAGCGCGTCGGCGAGCATGCGCGGCGCGGTCGCGACGAGGTCGGCCACGCCCCTCGACCACAGCCGCCGGGGGTAGAACTGCCGCACATAGCCCCATGTCGCGAGACCCGCGCCACGCTCGGCCATCCACCGGGCCGGGGCCACCGTCTCGCTCTGCATCGGCCACGACATCGCCGCCGGCCGGGCGTCCACGTCGGCGAGGACCGCGCCCGGGGTCGCCACGCCCACCACGTAGGACGCCCACAGGTAGCCCAGCAGCGCCGGGGCGTGCTGCGCCGCACTCGCGAGCGTGCCGAACTCGGCAGCGGCAGCACGGGCCGCCTGAGCCGCCGCGGGGGCCATCCACGGGGCCAACCGCTCCGCGCCGCTCGCCCCGCGCGTCCAGTGCCCGAAGTGAGCCACGTGCCACGCCACCGGGTCGCGGGTCGCCCCGAGCATGCTCCGGCCGGGCCATCGGTCAGCGCCGGCCCACAGGCCCACGTGCGTCCCCGTCGTCAGGCCCGCGGGTCGCTCGACCTCGACCTGGAGCCGGCGGGCGAGCGAGCGGGACCCCGAATGCGGGGCGAGGGTCACGAGTAGCGAGGGGCCGACCAGCATCAGATCGACTCGGCGCGACCGCCCACGAGCACCCGGAGACGGGTGGCGGCCTCGGCCGCAGACCCGCGAACGTCGCCCGCGTGCTTGTCGCCGACTTCCTCGACCTCCACGCGCTCGGTCTTCGCCAGCCCCGAGCGGTCGGCCAGCTCGCGGAACACCGCGATCAGATCCTTGTGCGCTGCGGCCGGGTCGAGCAGGATCCCGCGCATGCGCTGGAGGGCGAGCGGCAGCAGGTCGCCGGCCGACTCCTGCACCGCCACGATGCGATGCGCCCGCGCGTCGGAAAGCGCCGCCTGAAACTCGGGATCCTTCCGATAGCGGTACTCCGTCGCCCGGCTGCACCCGGTGGCCTCCACCGCCTCGGCCGGGGTCATGCCCTGTAGCACGGCCTCAAACACGAGTTGTTTCCGCCCGCGGAACGCCTTGGGCATCGGCGGCGGTTCGCACACCCCGAGCATGAGCGCCCGGACCTCGCGCTGGAGGCCGGCGAGCATCTGAGCGTCACCCGAAAGCGCGCCCTTGGTGATGGCGCGGTCGATGGCGTCGGCGAGGCGGGCGACGGGCTGGCCGGCGAACTTCTCGGCGCGGGACTTACGGGGCATTGAGCCACTGTTCGCACACTGCGCGCGCGACCTGTTCGGTCATCTTGGGGGGGACGCTCATGCCGACCATGTAGCACCCAACAGCGGGCGATTCCGCCCAATAGTCCTCGGGGAACGAGCCCAGCCGTCGATATTCCGGCCAGTCAAGCCGACGAGGTTGCGCCCAGTGGTAGAAGTCGCGAAAGTGCGACGTCAACGTCTGCGACGGGCTCGCGCCATCCAGGCGGGTGCGGTTGAACCACCCAGGCTTCCCGCGGAGCCGCTGGTGCGCCGCTTGGAAGTTCGACCCCGGGCGCGTCGGTGCCCACAGGCTGTATGCAAGGGGCGTGATCGCCGTGAACTTCGGGTCAGCCGGCCCGAGGTCGGCCATCGCCTCGCTCGCGCTCACCCACCGCGCGCGTGGGGCCAGCTTCAGCTTGGGCCGCTTGATGTCGTCCCGCAGCGCGACGAAGAACACCCGCTCACGCTTCTGCGGGACCCCGCAGTCTGCGGCGTTGACGAGGAATAGCTGGGCTCGATACCCAAGTTCCTTGAACCGGCGCATGACCAGCCGCGTGTATCCCTTGGCGTTGCCTGCCAGCATCCCCTTGACGTTCTCCGCTATGGCGACCTTCGGGCGCAGCTTGCCCACAAGGTCGAGGTAGTCGAAGAACAGGTCAGACAGAACTTGTTTGGCCTGGCCCTCGCGGAAGTGCTTTTCCACTCCCCACGCCTTCTCTCGCGAGCCCGCCATGCTGAACGTCGAGCACGGCGGCGACCCGTCGAGGATGTCGAGATCGTAGAGTTCCGCCGGGAGGTCTCGCTTGACGAGATCGCCGATCGGACACAGGAAGTACAGCGGCGGCCGAAGGTTCCGCTTGTAGTGCTTCGCCATCTGCGGATCGATGTCGTTGGCCGCGACGATCGTGCAGCCGGCCAGCTTGTAGCCCATGCTGGACCCGCCACCGCAGGCGAACGTGGACATGACGCGCACGCCATTCTTGGGCACGCTCGCCAGATCCGACAGGCTCCACGCGCACTCGGGCCGGGCGCCCGGGCTACTCATTGAACTCGAACCCGCACCGAGGGCACGCCTTGTCGAGATCGAACCCGTCAACGTCGACCTCCGTGGTGGAACTTTCGGGCGCATCCTCACCATAGTCGGGCTCGAACTCATCCACCGATCGGATCATCGTCTGGATCTCACTGTCGTTGAAGCCCATCCCGTCGAACTCGATCCCCTGCGCGTCAAGCTCCGCGAGCACTGCCGCAACCGCGGCGTCGTCGTCCTCGGCGTTCTTGGCCTGCCGGTTGTCCGAGAGCGCGTATGCCTTGAACTGCGCCTCTGTGGCGAAGTCCTCGAACATGACGGGGACCATCCCAGGCCCGACCCCGGGGGGCGCGTTGCGCGGGACGAAGGCAGGATCCTCGGCGAGGATCGCGCGCATCGCCAGCCGGCGCCCATGCCCCGCGGCGATGCGCGACTCCGACCGCCATGCGGTGAGCGGCACCAGGAAGCCGAACCGCCGGATACCCGCGGCGAGCTTCCTCGTGCTGTCGTCGGAATGCTGCCGGGCGTTCTGCTTCCACGGCTCCAGAGCGTCGAGCGCCACCCATTCCGCGGCTGGTGTTGCTGCCTGCGTCGTCATGCGTCACCCTTTTTGTGTGCAGCATCGACGGGATCGCCGTGCTGGTCGACCTCGGGCGGCCACGCCTTGCCGTACCGCTTCGCCCAGCGGTGTGCGCCAGCTCTCGCGGTGTTCTCCGATGCGGCCCCGGCGTGGTCTGCTGCCACCCTCCAGAGCGCCCCCGAGGCTCGACACAGGTAGCAGCGGCGCCCAATGGACGGCCGACGGTCTGCGGGCAACATGGGCGCGAGGCGGGGCAGCGGCACCGGGTCTCCGTGTCGAGATTGACGTAATCACAGGCGGCGCAATCCGTCAACCGGGCAGACCTGCGCCCCACCCCCCGAGCAGCACGGCCGCAAACGATCCCGCCGACTTACGGCCGCCCGCTTGACGCGCCCGGGTAGAGTCGTCCCTCCGGTCGGCACGAGCGGCGGCGTCAGAGGCGCGAAGGCGGAGCCCAGCGCCAGCCAGCAGCGAGGCACCGGCCGGCGTCTTGCCGCTGAGGTTACGCCCTGCTGGGGCTCCGCTCACGGCTGCCCCTTCGCGGAGTCGTCCCCGCCCGTCGTGCTCTCCTTGCGTGCTTCGTCTGCGGGTAGATCATGCCATCACCCCCGCCCGGTCCGGCCCGAAGACCATCACCCACAGCACAACGGTGCGGCCGAGGGCGCGGACCTTCCGCTCCCTGACACGCGGGCGGGGCTGGTTCGGCGCGTCAGCCACGACGAGCGGGATCCAGGCGCGGGCGTCGCGCTCGTGCTGGAATAGCCACACGATGTCGCCGTCCTCCGTGGTCAGGCAGGCGAGGGGGGCGCTGGGCTTCGGGCCGGTCATGGTCTCTCCGTAGTCCGTAGCGGGCTCCAGCCCGCACCCGTGAAGCCCCGACCCTGGAGGGTACGGGGCGGGCGAGGGGGCCGGTGGGCTCAGGCCACGAAACAGGGCAGCAGGTAGGGGAGCCCCTCGACCTCGACCTCGACCTCGATGACACCCGCGCCGCCATCGTGCTCCGCAGCTTCCACGCTTGCGGCCTGCTCGCGGGCGGTGGCGGGCCGGATGTCCTCGCCCGTGCGGTAGTTCGTCAGGGTGCCGTGCGTGGTCGTGGTCGTCATTGTGTCTCTCCAGTGGTTCGAGGGCGGCATCCCCGCCCCACACCAACTACATATGCGTGCATCTTCGTATGTGCAACCCACTACGCAAAGAATCCCGAAATCAATCCTCCCGAGGCGTCGCCCCCGGGCACGGCGGGGCATCCCTGCGCGGGCGTGCCCACGTTTTCCCGCCGGGGACGAGGTGGTCCGCGCACCAGTCCACTATGGACGAGCCGAGACGGCTTGGAGGCTCGCCCGTGAACGGCATCACGAGGGGGTGAGCGCAGGGGCGGGGGCCGTGGGGGCAGGTTGGGCAGGTCATCCGAACAACGACCCCTGCACGCTCGGCGTCCACGATGGCGCGCGGTTCATGGTCAACCACTCCCGCTGCTGCTTGGAGAACGTGCGCCGCTGGCCCTTCCGCTCGCCTGTGATCTCCACCTTGTGCCAGCCGTCCGCGACCAGCTCGGGGATGGGCTCGGCCTCGGAGATACAGACCGTGGCCCCGGCGGCGTCCCATCGGCGGGCTACCTCGACCTGCTCCGCTCGCGGGAACAGGTGGGCGTAGGATGTGGTGTTCTCGTAGGGGCCATCCATGTACGCCACGGTGCCCGGCGGGAGCGTGGGCGCCGGAAGGGCGCGGGCGTCGGGGTGGATGGTGGCGGGGAGGGTGGGCGCGCGCGATAGGCCGCGTGCCGTGGTAAGCGTTGAACCGAAGTTGTTCGCGCCGAACGTCAGCGGGGAGTTCGGGCCATTCGCTGGGATTGTGAAGTGCTCCCCGTTGTGGCCTATCGGAACGTTCGCGTATGCCCATCGCATGATGGTTAGCAGCCGCGCCACCTCCCGCGCCGTCAGCCCCTCGGGACACGTCGCCGGCCCTTCTGCCCGCAGCCGTTCCCACAGCGCCCGCGGGTCCTCGTCCTTCCACGACCGGATGATGTCGGCGGCGGCCGTGGCCAGCTCCCGATCCGTGTAGGCATGGAGCAGCAGGCGCACGCCCGCGTCCGGTTCGCACCAGAGGTACCGCGTGCCGTCCGTGTGGCCCTGTCCAGGCCGGAGCCCGAGGACGCGGAGGATGACATCGGCGTATCCGGCCTTGTTTCCCATCCGAGAGACGGGCGGGCGTGCCTTTCGACCGGCGTGCAGCCGCAGGGATAGCGCGGCGGTGCCGGCGCAGAGTTCGACGAGAAGGGGGCAGGCGGCCGTCATGGTGGCGTCTCCGTGTAGGGCCCGTGCGAGGGCGTGCGGGTCGATGGCGCGGGCGTCGGAGGTGATGACGGCGGGGAGGGTGGGTAGCGAACCGGCCCGGAGGGCGGTGCTGCTCTGAGGCGTGCCACCAGCCCACACCGTATTGCAGCCAGCGCCTACCGCGAAACCTGCGGACGGCTCGGCACGCATCGACATCGCCGCCGAGACCAGCCACCGCGCCACCTCCCGCGCCGAAACCGCAGTCATGCCGACCACCCCACCCGCCAAACAGGCACCCCAGCCGCCTCAGCGCGCCGCGCCATGTCCGCGGTGCTCGCCTCGCCCGGGAAGGCCACGACGGCATCGGTCCCGAGCTCCAGCATGTACTGATTGCGCCTCGCCTCGTTCTCGTCGTGGTCGCCCTCGGTAGCCGCAGGATGGCATTCGGTGGCGACAGACCGGGAGGCGGCCCACAGCGACGCGAGAAGTGCCGCGCCTTGGGTGCCGCCGTGGATGAGCACGAACCCCGGGTGCTTCCTCAGCACGCGGTCGAGGGCGCCGTCTATGGCTTCCTGCTCGACGTAGTGACGGCCGCCGCAGATGATGACGCGGATCACGACCCACCCCCAACCAGCCGCGCCCGCACCGGGTAGCCCTCGACCTCCCGCCATGCCCGCCCGGTCAGCGTGACCCGCTCGTGCGAGCCGAGGACTTCGACGGTGCCGCCGGTCGGGCCGGAGTCGATGACCCGGGCGAGGACGCGGACGGTGCCGCGGAGGCGGAAGCGGACGAGGGGGGCGTTGTCACTGTCCATGGGGCCTCCAGGGGGGCGCGTGCTCGGGAATGGGCTTGTCGCTGAACCACGTGGTGTCAGGCGTCCAGCGCAGCACCACGCGCCCTGTACGGCCCTTGCGCTGCTTCGCGATGTCCACGTCGACATCGCCGCTGGTGTCGGTCTCGTCGTAGTAGCCGGGGCGCATCAGGAACATGATGAGATCGGCGTCCTGCTCGATCTGCCCGCTCTCGCGGAGGTCGGCAAGCATCGGGTGTTTGTCTGCGCGGTTCTCGACGGCGCGATTGAGCTGTGCGAGGGCGATGACCGCCACGCCCAGCTCCTTCGCCATGGCCTTGAGCGACCGCGAGATGTGCGCGATCTGTTCCTGCCGGCCGTCCCGCCGGTCAGTCGCGCCGATGAGCGTGAGGTAGTCCACGGTCACGATCCCGACGGTGGGATCCTGCTGAACGATGCGCCGCGCCTTGCGCCGGATGGCCTCAACCGTGATCCCCGGCGTGTCGAGAATGTAGAGCGGGTGCTCCGCCATGACCGCGGCGGCCTGGGTGACTCGGGCGAGGTCGTCGTGTGAACACGACCCATCCACCAGCCGCGAGAACGGCACACCCGAGGCCGGCCCGAGCATCCGGTACGTGGCTTCCTCCTTCGTCATCTCCAAGTTGAACTGAATGCACCCCACCCCGTTGGCGGCGGCGTCCCGGCACCACTCCGTGACCATCGCGGACTTGCCCATTGCGGGGCGCGCGGCCACGATGACAAGGTGCCCCCGCTCGGGCGACACGAGGCGCGACAGGTCCACCCACGGCGTCGCGAAGCCCGGCCGGCGCCCGCTGGCGTGAATGTCCATCCGGGCGGGGAGGTCGTGCGCCACGATGTGCCCGATCACCTCGCGCATGTGGACCACGCCGTCCCGCTGCGTCTCCGTGGTGCCGGTCAGCACGTCGTCAGCCTCGGAGGGCTTCCCCTGCCGTGCGAGGTCGCTCGCCTCCGCACACCGGGCCATGATGGCGCGACACTGCGCGGCCGTCTGGATCTGGCGAGCGTAGTATCGCAGGTTCGTCGTGCTCGGCACGTCATCGGGCAGCGCGGCGACGTAGGCGACCCCTCCGCACTCGTCGACCTTCCCCTGTGCCTGCACCTCCATGACGACGGAAACGGTCTCCACGGGCTCGCCACGGTCGTGCATGGCGAGGATCAGCGCGTAGAGCGTCTGGTGCGCCTCCCCGTAGAAGTCGCCCGGCTCGATCAGCGTGTCCAGGTCGGCCATCCGTGCCGGGTCGAGCATCACGCCGCCGAGAATCGCGCGCTCGGCCTCGGGGGCGCGGGGCAGTTCGTGCGCGGTCATGCCGCACCTCCAGCGTAGGCGGCTTGGAACGCCTCGCGAATCTTCCGCTCAGTGAATGGACCCATCATGCGGAACGCTGGGAAGCCTCCCGCCGCCTTGATTGCTGCCAGCCGGCGCCCATGCTCGGCAGGGTCAGGCCCAAGGCGCCCCGACCGGATGCGCTCTGCGAGGTCTCCACGGCTCGTCATGGTCACGATGTGCTGCCATGCGGTGTCGCCGCCGTTTGCGACCGTGACGGTGGGGCCTGCGCCCCCGTCAATCGACAGTTCGACGTACTTCAGGCAGTGCTTGGCGCGGAGCAGCGTGCCGATCGGGTCCCCGGTCTTCCGTGCCCCCTCGGCGTGCATGTTGCTCGAGGTGAACACCCAGGCCCCAGCGTGGAGCAGCGTTCCGCGATCGTGACCAGCCTTGCGGAGTTCCGAGAGGCGAGCACGCAGGTTCCGGCGTCGTGCCGTGCTGAGTGACTGCCCCCGGGCTGCTGGCTGGTGCCGCTTGCGGATGGCCTGGAGGGCTTCCCACGTCTTCGTCAGCGTGTCGGGGTCGGATTCGGCGTCAGCCGAGTTCGACAGAGGTGTCTTCTGTGCTTGTGGTGTGGTGTGGTGTGTATCTACGCGCCTGTGCCCCTCCGGCGGCCCTTCGGTGGCCCCCGTGTGGCCCTCCGATTGCCCTCCCTTGCCTACGGTCACGTCCTGGTGCGGCTCGGGTGGCCCCTTCGGTGGCCCTTCGGTGGCCCCCGCGCGGCCCGTCGTGGTTCCCTCATCCTGCGCGAATCGGGGGTCATTCCACCCGGCCTCGTCGCGCATGACGCGGGCGGCGACCTTCCGGCTCACGCCCCAATCGGCCGCGAGCGTGCGCGCCCCTGGGATGCGGCTGGCGTAGCCGAGGCGGACCTTAGAAGCCCACCAGCGGAGATCGTGGCGCATCAGCGCATCCGGCCACGGGATCCCCGTCTCGGTGAGCTTCGTGCGGGCGGTGTCCCACTCGCGGGACGGCATCGGGTCCCATGGGGCGGCGCTCACGTCGACACCGTGGGGGATTCCTCGCCCCTCGTCGTGTCGCTGGCGGGCACGCATGTAGCGGCGCCCCCGCTCTCGCGGTTCTTGTCAGTCATCGGATCGTCTCGGTTGATGTGCGGGCGCTTCGGTCAACCCTGCCGGCCAAGTGGCCACCCAGCCGGCAGGGGAGTCCCGTGTGGGACAAACCGAGACGCATCACACGATGCATGCAAAAGATAGCGCGCGGGGTGCGGGCGCGCAAGGGCTAAAGGTCGCCGACCGCGCCCGCCGCGACCTGGGCCGCCGCCGCATCCACGGCCGCCTTGGTCGGCATGTCGATCGCCACGAAGTCGCACCGCTTGGAGAATCGGTTGTAGCTCCACGTCGCGATCACGTCGCCGTCGAACCACCCGCGGCCGTCCATCGGGCCGGTCGCGTAGTCGTTGAGCGGGCGGCTGGACCCATAGGCGGCGGTGAGCGTGTCCATGAGCGTGCGGCACTCGGTGTCACCCGTGGCGCTGACCAGCACGGCATAGACGCGCCCATGCTCATAGCCGGGCGAGACGAGGACCGGGACGGCCCCCACGGTGGACTGGCAGACCCACGGGATCCCGGGCACGTGCTGCACCGCACAGGTGGCGCCTTCGAGTTGGGCTGGGGCGGGCTGCGGCCCGTAGGCGATGCCCTTGACGCCCTCGGCGAGTTTGCCAGCGTGGGCGGTGAGGGACAGGATCAGGATGGTGGCGGTGAGCATTGGGTCTCCGTGTTCGGCGGGGGCATCCCGCACCCGCAAGGCCCCGACCCTCTCGGGTACGGGGCTGGGGCGGAGCTGCGCGCGGCTACGTCAGCCGGCGCAGCGTCGAGAACGCGACCACCTCGTCCACCCGGCGCATCACGAGCAGGCCGTCGCTCAGCCCCGTGTCCTCGCTGACGAGCACGCCGAAGTCGACCGAATCGTCCTGCGCGACCGTCATCACCCACAGGGGCGCCGCGTACACGGCGCAGTCCTTGTCGACCACGATGGCGTCGGGGTGGTGTCGTACGGGGCCCGCGTGAAGGGCCCTGGTCGAGCGCCACCGCCGCACGGGCGCCAGGGGCTCCGGGTCCACCACTGCGGCGCTCAGGAGGTCGCGCACGGTCGCCCACGCCTTGTCTCGGTCGTCGACGACGATGTTGTCCGGGCACGCGCAGAGGTCGACGCGCACGCCACCGGAGGGGCCGAGAAGCCACTCGCCGGAGAGGCCCGTGCCGGCGTTGGGGGTGTGGATGGTCACCGCCCACCCCGCAGCCGGTCGCGCCGGAACAGCGAGGCAACCCGCGGCCCCACCCCTCGCGCCAGCCTCTCGGCCTCGTCGGCGCGGGACTCCAGCCGCTCGATCCGGGCCAGGAGGGCGTCCCACTCCGCGCGCTTGACCGTGATGGTCGCCGGGGGCGCAGAGGTCGCGAGCGCCGCCACCTGTGCCCGGTCGTCGTGGCTTCGATATCCGGGACGGTCGCAAACGGGGATCCCCATCACATCACCCCCGCGAGGCAGTACGCCCCGACGACCGAGGCCGCCAGGATGATCCCGCCACCGAGCGCCGCGACGACGAAGGGCCGCGCCCACGGCTGGAGCAGGTCGCAGATCACGAACCACCCCGCCGGCCCGCGACCGTGCATTTCTCGGCGTCCCACGTCTCCAGGGCGCGCCCATCGACGAGCACGAGCAGGCGGAAGTTGGAGCCGAAGCGCCCCCCGGTGTCCGTCGTCAGGCCCACCGCCTGCACCACGCCCACGCGGGTACGCTCCGGGGTCTGCCCATAGCCGACCTCCGTGAACTGGACGCGCCGGCCGATCAATGGCTTGCTCATCTCAGTCCTCCACGTAGACGGGTCCGTCCACGTCCTCAACGGTGATGACGCCGCTGCCGGAATCCCGCTCGGCCTGCTCGATGCTCTCGGCCAGCTCGGCGGCGGTCGCGTGCCGAATCCGCCGGTTCGTGTTGTAGTCGCAGACCCACCCGTGGGGCGCAGCCTTCGCCGAGACCTCGCGGTCAGCCGCCCACCGCTCGAACGTGTCGGGGCGGGTCTCGCCCGTCCGCATGTCCCCGGTGAAGACGCTGTAAGCGTCGTCCGTCACCCGGATACTGAGGCCCTGGGTGCGCTTCGCCGCGCCCTTGATCGGGCGGCCCTGTGCCACCGGCCCCGACTCCGCCACGCGGGCGGCACGGGCGTGCTCCCGGGCGTGGGCGGCGGTGGCCACGCGGATCAGCGCGGCATCCTTGGCGCTCGTGGCAGCCTCGACGATCCCGGCGAGGTAGCCGATGCCGTGCTCGTCCACAATGTGGCGCCAGCGGACGCGCCCCGAGGTGTCCCGGGGCAGGGTGGAAAGGTCGATCGACATGGGATGGCTCCGTGTGTGGGTCTTGCACCAGCGAGGCCCCGTCCTCCGGGGAGGTACGGGGCTGGGGGGGGTCGAGCCGGGGAGGCTTAGGCGGCGCGCGCCGCGGCCTCGTAGGCGTGCCTGTACGCGACCGCGTCCCATGCGTTGAGGTATGTCGGCGGGACGCACGGACGACCGGCCCACACATCGCGGCGGGCCGCCTGCTCGGCGCGGCGGGTGTTGGCGATGTTGTTGCGGGAGTGAGTGGCGTTGGTCATGGTGTCTCTCCGAGTTGCGCGGGGTGTTTCGCTCCCCACACAAATCATCTATCGCCCCACACGGAACGTGCAACCCTTTCTGTGTACGAAAGCGAAAATAAGTCGGAGACGGTCAGCCGCGCGGCATCTCCACCGCCGTCGACAACTCCAGCGCGCCCCGCTTCAGCATCGAAGACGCCGCGACCGCGAGCCCGAGAGCCTGCCAGGCATGCGACGCGACCCCGTACAGCGGGCCGGGGTTGGCCTTCCGCCCGATGGCCTCGCCCTTCGACCCGCCGTGCATCTCGATCATGCGCTCACGGACTTGGCGGTCCTTGCCCGCGCCGTGGACGTGGAGTTCAGAGCAGACCCGCCGCCGGTAGACGAGGGCGCGCGGGGCAGTCATGCGAGACGCGCCCCACAGCAGGCCGACGACCTCGGAGGTTCGGAGCAGGGACGCGCCCGAGATCCCCGACGACTGCACC